>JACCDH010362832.1_pt1 | contig 44117 bp, 45 predicted proteins | sample 7442481 | NCBI WGS metagenome assembly JACCDH01 (sample SAMN15323433, study PRJNA562643) | freshwater metagenome | isolation source: river surface water | place: USA:Blue River Watershed | collected 2017-08-15 | reverse complement strand
GGTGCTCGAGCAGGTCCGCCAGTGGGTCGGCAGCATCGGCAAGACCCCGATCACCGTGCGCAATGTGCCCGGCTTCGCCACCAGCCGCCTGGACCTGATCGCCTCGCTCGCGGCCATGCGCATGCTGCAGGACGGCGTCGCCAGCGCCGAGGACATCGACCGCGCCGCGGTGCTGGCCTACCGGCACCCGGTGGGCCCGCTGCGCCTGTCCGACATCGTCGGCCTGGACGTGCGCCTGGACATCGCCCGCGCCCTGAGCCAGTCGCTGGGCGAGCGCTACGCGCCGCCCCGCATCCTGGAAGACATGGTGGCCCAGGGCCGCCTGGGCCAGAAAAGCGGCAAAGGTTTCTTCGATTGGACGGCCGGCGCCTGATTCGTCACGCTCATCACACTCCCTCTGATCATGTCTACCCTCTTTTCCTCCACCCTGGTCGACACCGCCGACCACCACCCCATGCTGCGCGAGAGCGTAGCCAGGCTCGCGGGCAGCTTCGGTCGCAGCTATTTCCAGGACGTCTACAAGCGCAAAGCCAAGCCCGAAGAACTCTGGCGCGCCCTGGGTGACGCGGGCTTCCTGGGCGTGCACGTGTCCGAGCAGTACGGCGGCGGCGGCAGCGGCCTGGCCGACTACAACGTGGTGGTCGAGGAAGTGGCGGCCCAGGGCTGCCCCATGCTCTCGCTGGTGATCAACTCCATCTGCGCGCCCATCATCGAGCAGCATGGCAGCGAGGCGCTGAAGAACGAGTGGCTGCCCGGCCTGGCCTCGGGCCGCAAGCGCCTGTCCTTTGCCATCACCGAGCCCAACGCCGGCACCAACACCCACAAGATCACCACCACTGCCCGCCGCGAAGGCGAGGAGTGGGTGATCAACGGCAACAAGTACTGGACCTCGGGCCTGGACGAGGCCGACTCGGTCATGGTTGTCTGCCGCAGCGACACCCCCGACGACAAGGGCCGCCACCCGCTGTCCCTGTTCATCGTGCCGGCCAACCACCCGGGCATCAGCCGCACCCCGATCGAGACCGCGCTGCACGTGCCCGAGACCTCGTTCACCGTCTTCTTCGACGACGTGCGCGTCGGCCCCGAGGCCCTGGTGGGCGTCGAGGGCCAGGGCCTCAAGCAGCTGTTCGCGGGCCTCAACCCCGAGCGGGTCTGCGCCGCCGCCATCAACAACGGCATCGCCCGCTACGCCATCGAGCGGGGCAGCCGCCAGGCCCAGGACCGCTCGGTCTGGGGCGTGCCGATCGGCGCGCATCAGGGCGTCTCGCACCCGCTGGCCCAGGCCTATATCGGCGTGCAGCAGGCGCGCCTGATGACGGCCCGCGCCGCGCAGCTCTTTGACCTGGGCTCGCCCGATGCCGGCGAGGCCGCCAACATGGCCAAGTTCGCCGCCGCCGACACCTCGCTGGTGGCGCTGGACCAGGCGATGCAGGTCCACGGCGGCAACGGCATGGCCATCGAGTACGGCCTGGCCGACCTGTGGTTCATCGCCCGCCTGCACAAGACCGCGCCGGTGAGCCGCGAGATGATCCTGAACTTCGTGTCCCAGCACAGCCTGGGCCTTCCCAAGAGCTACTGACCCGACGCCAGGAGCCGCCCCATGTCCACGCCCACCTACGCCCAGATCCTGCGACGCCATGCCGGCGAGCGGCCCGACGCGCCGGCGCTGACCTTCGGCGAGCGGACCTGGACCTTCGCGCAGTTGCACGAGGGCAGCTCCCGCGTGGGCCAGGCCCTGCGGGCCGAAGGCGTGCAGCCCGGCGACCGGGTGGCGGTGCTGTCCAAGAACTGCGCCGAGATGCTGGAGCTGATGTTCGCCTGCAGCCAGGTGGGCGCGGTGATGGCGGGCCTGAACTGGCGCCTGTCGGCGCGCGAGATCGCCGCCATCGTGGCCGACGCCGCGCCCAAGGTGCTGGTGGTGGCGCAGGAGGAGGAGCCGCTCCTGGCCGAACTGACCACCGAGGTGGCGGCCTGCATGCGCATCGTGCGCCTGGGCGAGTACTACGACACCTGGCGCGCGCAGATGCAGCCGGTGGACCCGGGCCACGACGGCGCCCCCGAGGACGTGGCCCTGCTGCTCTACACCTCCGGCACCACCGGCCTGCCCAAGGGCGTGATGCTCACGAACGAGGGCATGTCCTATACCCAGCGCCTGGGCGAGGCCTGGGGCATGGGCCCGGACAGCGTGAACCTGGTGGCCATGCCCCTCTTTCACATCGGCGGCTGCGGCTACGGCACCAGCACCCTGACCCGCGGCGGCCACACCGTGCTTCTGCGCGAGGTCAACCCGGCGCTGATCGTGGAGACCATCGCCCGCCACCGCGTCACCCACACCTTCCTGGTGCCCACCGTGGTCCAGGCCCTGCTGATGGTGCCCGGCGTCGACCAGGCCGACCTGTCCAGCCTGCAGCTCCTGATGTACGGCGCCGCGCCCATGGGCGACGTGCTGCTGCGGCGCGCCATGGACACGCTGCAGTGCCGCTTCATCCAGGCCTACGGCATGACCGAGACCGCGGGCACCGTGGCGGTTCTTCCGCCCGAGGACCACGAACCCGAGGGCCCCAAGGCCCGGCTTCTCAGTTCCGTGGGCCGCGCCTACCCCTGGGTGCAGCTGCGGGTGGTCGACCCGACCACCCTGGCCGACGCGCCCGCCGGCCAGGTCGGCGAGCTGTGGATCCGTTCGCGCATGGTGATGAAGGGCTACTTCCACCAGCCCCAGGAGACCGAGGCGGCCCTGGTGGGCGGGCCGGACGGAGCCTGGCTGCGCACCGGCGACGCCGCCTTCCTCGACGAGGAGGGCTACATCTTCCTGTTCGACCGCTTCAAGGACATGATCATCTCGGGCGGCGAGAACATCTACCCGGCCGAGATCGAGAACGTCCTCAACGGCCACCCCGCGGTCCGCGAGGTGGCGGTGATCGGCGTGCCGCACGAGAAGTGGGGCGAGACGCCGCGCGCCATCGTCGTCCTGCGCGAGGGCCAGCAGGCCACGCAGGAAGAACTCATCGCCTTCACCCGCAAGCGCCTGGCCCGCTACAAGTGCCCGACCTCGGTGGTCTTCACCGGCGTGCTGCCCCGCAATGCCTCCGGCAAGCTGCTCAAACGCGAGCTGCGCCTGCTGCAGCCCGAGCTGCGCGAAGGGGCGGTGCGATGAGCGCCCAGGCCTGCATTCCGGTGCAACTGGCGCGGCGCTGGGTCGTGGAGTACTTCAACGGCCAGAGCGACGAGGCCGCCCGCGACTTCATCCTGCCCGAGTACGCGCTCGAGATCGGCGACTACCTGTTCGACGGCCGCGACACCCAGTGGCTGCCCGCAGTGCGCCAGCAGTTCAACCAGTTTCCCGGCATGGGCATGACGGTGCACCAGGTGGTGGCCGGCAGCGGCCACAAGGCCGACCGCGTGGCCGTCTGGTTCTCCGAGCACGGCGCGGCCGGCGGCCCCGGCGGCAAGGCAGCGGCCTGGTCGGGCGTGGGCCTCTACCGCGCCCGGGGCGACAAGCTTGTCGGCTGCTGCGCGCAGGAGGACTACTTCACCCGCAGCCGCCAGCTGCGCGCCGGCACCACCGACGCGGTCGACCCGCCCGCCGCCGCCCCCTGGGACACCCTGCCACTGGGAAACAACCCCGAAGCTGAGGCCGTCGTCTGCGCCTGGCTGGCCCACGCCTGGCCGCAGCCCCTGGCGGCGGTGCGGGTCGACGACGAGCACATCACCGGCGAGCACCTGCAGTTCGCGGTCGAGGCCACCGAAGTGGTGGACATGTTCTCCTCCGGCCCCGACGTGGCCTTCCACGTGCGCCAGCGCGGGCGCTACCTCGGCGGCCTGCCGGGCGTGCCGGCCCGTGATCGTGTGGAACTACTGAACGTCAACGGCATCCTGCGGGTCGAGGGCGGCGCGGTGCGCGCCGGCCGCGTGATCCGTGACCGCGGCGGCCTCAAGGGCCGCCTGCAGAAGGACTGAAGGGACTGGCAATGACGCAGATGGCACCCACCCCGGCCACCCCCGGCGACACCGTGCAGGTCACGCGCGAGGGCGCGGTGCTGGTCATCACGATCGACCGCCCCGCGGTGCGCAACGCGATCGACCGCGCCACCTCCGAGGCCCTGGCCCGCGCCTTCGACCAGCTCGACGCCGACCCGGCCCTCTCCGTGGGCATCCTCACCGGCGCTGGCGGCCACTTCTGCACCGGCATGGACCTCAAGGCCTTCCTGCGCGGCGAGCGGGTGGAGCTGCCCGGGCGCGGCCTGGCCGGCATCGTGCAGACCCCGCCGGCCAAGCCGGTGATTGCCGCGGTCGAGGGCTACGCCCTGGCCGGCGGCTGCGAGATCGCCCTGGCCTGCGACCTGATCGTCGCCTCCGAGGCGGCGCAGTTCGGCATTCCGGAAGTCAAGCGCGGGCTGATCGCCGGCTCTGGCGGCCTGCTGCGCCTGCCGCGCCGCATTCCGCCGCAGATCGCGATGGAGCTCGCCCTCACCGGCGACATGCTGCCCGCCGCCGAGGCCCGCCAGTGGGGCCTGGTCAATCGCCTGGTGCCGGCCGGTGGCGCGCTCGCCGCCGCCCTCGAGCTTGCGCAGCGCATCGCGGCCAACGGCCCGGTGGCGGTGCGCGTGGCCAAGCAGGTGGTCAGCGAATCACCGGGCTGGCCCGTTGACGAGGTATGGGCCCGCCAGAACGCGCTGCTGGAACGCGTGATCCATTCCGAGGACGCGAAGGAGGGCGCGCGCGCCTTCGCCGAAAAGCGCGCCCCCGTCTGGAGCGGTCAATGAACACCCTGGCCGTCGCTGACCTGCCGCAGCCGCTGGACCCGGAGGCCGCGGCCTTCCTGGCCCTGGTGCGCCAGGCCGGCTACCCGCCGCTGGAGGCGCTGACGCCGGCCCAGGCCCGCAAGGCCTACCGCGCCAGCGTGCAGGCCCTCGACTGGCCCGAGCAAGACGTCGGCGGCGTCGAGAACCTCGCCATCGACGGCCCCGGCGGCGCGCTGGCCCTGCGCCTGTACCGCCCGCTCGGCGCCGGCCGCGAAGAGCGCCTCCCCGGCGTGCTGTACCTGCACGGTGGCGGCTGGACCATCGGCGACCTGGACACCCACGACGGCCTGTGCCGCCGCCTGGCGAACACCGCCCGGGTGCGGGTGGTGGCGGTGGACTACCGGCTGGCCCCGGAGCATCCCTTCCCCGCCGCCCTCGACGACGCCGCCTGCGCCCTGCGCTGGGTGGCCGCCCATGCCGGGCGCCTCCATATCGACACCCGCGCGCTGGGCGTGGCCGGCGACAGCGCCGGCGGCAACCTCGCCGCGGTGCTGGCGCTGATGGCGCGAGATGCGGCCGCTGCCGGCGACACCTCCTTCCCGCCCCTGGCGCACCAGGCGCTGCTCTATCCGGCCACCGACCTCGGTGCCAACACCGCGTCCTACGCCCGCGTGGTGGACGGCGTGCCGCTCACCGCCGCCACCATGCACTGGTTCATCGGCCACTACACGCCCGAGGCGTCGGCGCGCGGCGACTGGCGCGCCTCGCCGGCGAGGGCCGCGAGCCTGGCCGGCGTCGCCCCCGCCTTCGTGCTCACCGTCGCCCACGACCCGCTGTGCGACGAGGGCCTGGCCTATGCGGAGCGCCTGACCGAGGCCGGCGTGCGCGTGACCACCCTGCATTGCAACGACCAGATGCACGGCCTGCTCGGTCAGGGCCGCCTGGTCCGCGCGGCCGCCACCGTGGCCGACCAGGCTTTCGCATCCATCGGCCACGCCCTGGGCGTGGCCGCCCGATCACCCCAAGAGCCGCGTCCAGCGGCCCCACCCCGGGACGACTGAGTCCCACCCCATCCCAACCGGCGCCCTGGCGCCATTCACCACCGAAGGAGACACCATGAAAAACAACATCCGCTTCGCCGGCCGGCTCACCGCCCGCCTGGCAGGCGCCGCCGCCGCCGGCCTGCTGGCCCTGGGCGTCGTCGCCCAGGAAATCCCCGCCGACGGGGTCTACAAGGACCGCATCGACTGGGGCCTCCTGATGGACATGTCCGGCCCGACCTCCGCCTCGCAGGGCATCTGGGTCAACGGCTTCCAGGACTACATGCGCCGCGTCAACGAAGGCGGCGGCATCAACGGCCGTAAGATCAACGTGCTGGCCGAGGACAACCGCTTCAACGCCGCCACCGACAAGATCGCCTTCGAGAAGCTGGTCGGCCAGACCCCGGTGATCGCCATCTCCGGCATGGGTACCTCCGCCTCCCAGGTCGCCCTGGCGCCCACCATCAAGGCCGGCAAGGTGCCGGTCGTCGGCACCTACACCGCCACCAAGGCCCTGTCCGAGCCCGTCTCGCCCATGGTCTACAACGGCTTCTGCGGCTACAAGCAGATGGCCCAGGCCGGCGTGGGCTACTACGCCGACGCCCTGCGCCTGAAGAACCCCAAGGTGGTCACCGTGGCCATCGAGAGCGCAGGCGGCAAGGAGTACCACGACTACGTGGCCGAGGCCGTGGCCAAGCTCGGCGGCACCGCCCACCACGTGACCTTGAAGGTCACCGCGGTGGACGTGACCCCGCAGGTGCTGGAGATCATGAACCTCAAGCCCGACTTCATCACCATCTATGGCGTGTCCAACACCGCCATCCTCACGATGAAGGCCCTGGCCCAGTACGGCGTCAAGACCCCCGCCTTCGGCATCACCTACCTGGGCGCCCCCGCCATGTTCCAGGCCATGGGCCCGCAGGCAGGCGCCAACTACCACTTCATCAGCTGCTTCACCCCGGGCGGCGCCGACCAGTCCGCCGGCAACCGCGAGATGAGCGCCTACGCCGACAAGATCGGCCGCAACGGCATGCAGGCCGACATCAACTACGTCGCCGGCTGGGTGGCGGGCCAGATGGCGGCCGAGTCGATCGCCCGCCTGGGTGCCAACCCCTCGCGCGCCCGCCTGGTCGAGTCCCTGTCCAAGGGTTTCACCGTGGACAGCAAGGGCCTGGCTGCGCCTATCGTCTACACCCCGACCAACAACACCGGCCCGGTGGTGTTCAAGCTGTTCGGCTATGACTACGGCACCAACAAGTTCAAGGCCTTCGGCGACTACGCCGACTACGTGAAATACACCCGCTGATCGCGGACTGACCTGAGGCAAGACGAGGAACCACCATGTTCGGACAAGTACTTTTCAGCGGCCTGGCCCTGGGCAGCATCTACGGGCTGGTGGCCCTCGGCTTTGCCGTCATCTTCAAGGCCACGGACGTCTTCAACTTCGCCCAGGGCATGTTCGTGGTGGTCGGCGCCTACCTCGCCGTCACCGCGATCTCCCTGCTGGGGTTGCCGTTTCCGCTGGCCATCCTCTTTCTGGTCATCGTCTCCGCCCTCATCGGGGCGGTGATCCACATCCTGCTGATTCAGCCGCTGTCGGGCCGGCCGATGCTCTCGGTGATCATGCTGACCATCGCCCTGTCCATCGTGATCCGCTCGGTCATCGAGCTCGGCTACGGCCCGCAGGGCCGCACCCTCAGCACCCCGCTGCCCATGGGCGTGCTGGTGGTCGGCGACGTGCGCATGTCCTACCTGCACCTGTGGGCCGCCCTCGTGAGCTGGGGCTGCATGGCCATCTTCGGCGGCTTCTTCCGCTTCACCTCGGTGGGCCTCCTGATGCGCGCCACCGCCGACGGCCACGAGGCCGCGGTGGTTTCGGGCATCAACGTCAACGCGATGAACCGCCTGGCCTGGGCCATCGGCACCACGCTGGCGGCCATCGGCGGCCTGTTCCTGGGGCAGCTGCAGATCGCCTCGACCGAGCTGGAGACCATCGGCCTGCTGGCGCTGCCCGCGGTCGTGATCGGCGGCCTGCAAAGCATCCCGGGCGCCATCGTCGGCGGCCTGCTGGTGGGTGTGATCGAGCAGATGGCCTCGGCCTACATTTCGCCCAAGTCCAGCGACATCGTCATCTACCTGCTGCTGCTCGTCATCCTGATGCTGCGGCCCTGGGGCCTGTTCGGCCAGCGCGAGCTGGGCCGGGTCTGAGCTGAATCGACGCCACGACGGGCACTCTCCATGAAAACAACGACTCCCCTGTCCACCTGGGCCTGGCGCCTGCTGGCGCTCGCGGCCCTGGCCTACCTGCCGGTGGTCCTGACCGAGCGCGCCGCCTTCGGCGTTGCGCTGTCCAACATGCAGCTCCTGAACCTGGGCCTGACCCAGGTCAACCTGATGCTGATCGCCATGCTGGGCGCGCTCTCGCTCAATTACCTCACCGGCTGCGCGGGCCTGATCTCCATCGGCCACGCCGCTTTCTATGCCACCGGCGCGATGACCGCCGCCATCTTCGGCACGCAACTGGGCTGGCCCTTTCCGCTGGTGCTGCTCATGGCGGCCCTCAGCGGCGCCCTCATGGGCGTGCTGGCCGGCCTGCCCTCGCTGCGGGTGCGGGGCCTGTACTTCGTGCTCTCCACCCTGGCGGTGCACCATGTGGTGGTCTACGTCTTCCTGGAGTACCAGTTCAAGTTCTTCGACGTGGTGGGCATTCCCTTCGCCGGCGCGAAGCTGGGCGGCTGGGAGATCAATACGCCGGTGCGCTGGTACTTCTTCCTGCTGGCGCTGGTGGCCCTGGTCTACGCCGGCTTTGCCGCCAGCCTGCGCACCCGCGAGGGCCGCGCCATGCAGGCCATGCGTGACCACGAGCTCGCCGCCACCGCCATGGGCGTGGACGTGCGCATCCTTCGGCTCAAGGCCTTCGGCCTGAGTTCGGCCGTCGCCTCGGTGGCCGGCGCGCTGTATGCCTACTTCCTCACCAACGTGACCTCGGAAGCCTTCGGCATCAGCTTCGCGATCCAGTTCATCGCGATGATCATCATCGGCGGTATGGGCTCGCTGCCCGGCTCCCTGGTGGGCGCTGCCATCTGGCTGCTGCTGCCTTCCATCATCGGCGGCCTGGCCCCGCGTTCGTCCGAGGCCGAGGGCCTCGTGCGCCTTTTCCTCGTCGAGGGCCGCGCCCAGTTCGTGCAGCTGATCTTCGGCCTTCTGGTCATCGTGCTTCTCATCTTCGCGCCCCGCGGCATCACCGGCCTGGGGCGTGACATCCGCCAGATGCTGGCCTCCTGGAGGGACCGCTGATGTCCGCCGCGCTCGAAATCGAAGGCCTGTCGGTCGCCTATGCCCGCAAGGGCCTCGCCCTGCAGGATGTGAGCCTGTCTGTCCCCCAGGGCGGCATCGTGGCCCTGCTGGGCGCCAACGGCGCCGGCAAGACCACCCTGATCCGCGCCGTCACCGGCCTGCTGGACCTGCATCACGGGTCCGTCACCGCCGGCAGCGTGCGCTTCGCGGGCCAGCCGGTGCTGGGCCTGCCCGCGCACAAGCGGGTGCGCCTGGGCCTGGGCCAGGTGCCCGAGGGCCGGCTGGTGTTCAAGCAGCTGTCGGTGGAGGACAACCTGCGCGTGGGCGCCGACATCCTGCCGCGCGGCCAGTTGAACGAAGGCCTGGAGGCCGTCTACACCCTGTTCCCCCGTCTGCGCGAGCGCCGCGGCCAGGCCGCGGGCTGGATGTCCGGCGGCGAGCAGCAGATGCTGGCCCTGGGCCGGGCCATGATCGGCCGGCCCAGGCTGCTGCTGGTCGACGAGCTGTCGCTGGGCCTGGCGCCCCTGATCGTCAAGGACATCTACAAGCAGCTGCGCGTGATCGGCGAGACCCTGGGCACCGCCATGCTGGTGGTCGAACAGAACGCCCGCCTGGCGCTGGAGTTCGCCGAGTCGGCCTACATCCTGGCCAACGGCCGCATCGCCTTCTCGGGCACCGCCGCCGAAATCGCCGCCAGCCCCGCCATCCAGGCCTCCTACCTGGGCGGCGGCGCGGAGGCTTCCGAACAACCCGCCTCGGGCCAGGAGGCCGCATGAGCGAATCCCTGCTGACCCTCTCGGGCCTGACCATGCGCTTTGGCGGCATCAACGCCCTGGGCGACGTGTCCTTCGACGTGCAGGAGGGCAAGACCACCTCGGTGATCGGCCCCAACGGCGCCGGCAAGACCACGCTGTTCAACTGCATCACCGGCATGTACCGGCCCACCAGCGGCCAGGTGCGGCTGCGGGGCGAGGACATCACCGCCGCCCCCGCGCACCGGATCGCCCGCCACGGCATCGCCCGCACCTTCCAGAACCTGGCCCTGTTCGGTGGCCTCACCGTGCTGGAGAACCTGATGACGGGCGCCTACCTGCAGGGCCGCACCGGCCTGCTGCAAGGCGCCTTCCTCACCCGCGCTGCCCGCGCCGAGCGCCGCGCCGCCGAGACGGCCGCGCGCGAGACCCTGGCCTTCCTCGGCCTGGAGGACGTGGCCGACGCCGCGCCCTCCGAACTGTCCTATGGCCGCCAGAAGCAGGTCGAGTTCGCCCGCGCCCTGATGCAGAAGGCCCGTCTGGTGCTGCTCGACGAGCCCATGGCCGGCATGAGCAAGACCGAGAAGGCCGCGATGAGCGCGCTCATTCAACGGGTGCAGCGCGAGCTGGGCATCACCTTCCTGATCGTCGAACACGACATCCCGGTGGTGATGGACCTGTCCGACCACATCGTGGTGCTGGACTTCGGCCGCAAGATCGCCGACGGCCTGCCCGAGGCGGTGCGCCAGGATCCGGCGGTGATCGCCGCCTACCTGGGGACCGACCCGCACCATTGAAGCCCTCCCCGCGCCCTGGCGACAGGGCCCGTGACGCCTGCCCCTTATCCTGAACCCGTTCCACCCCTGAAGGACCCCTCCCATGCGTGAAGCCGTCATCGTTTCCACCGCCCGCACCGGCATCGGCCGTGCCTACCGCGGCGCCCTGAACAACACCAAGTCGCCCACGATGCTGGGCCATGTGATCGGCGAGGCGGTCCGCCGCGCCGGCGTCGAGGGCGCCGAGATCGAGGACGTGGTCATGGGCACCGTGCTGACCTCCGGCACCGCCGGCATGAACCTGGCCCGCAACGCCGCCCTGGCCGCCGGCCTGGGCGTGAGCGCCCCCGGCCAGACCATGGATCGCCAGTGCGCCTCCGGCCTGATGGCGATTGCCACTGCCGCCAAGCAGGTGATGGTTGACGGCATGGACATCGTGGTCGCTGGCGGCCACGAGAACATCACCGCCGAACAGAAGGCCTACTTCGACGCCGCCGTCGCCGCCAAGGACCCGGCCCTGGAGCAGCGCGTGCCCCACGCCTACATGCCCATGCTGCTCACGGCCGAATTCGTGGCCAAGAAGTACGGCATCTCGCGCGAGGCGCAGGACCAGTACTCGCTGCAGTCCCAGCAGCGCACCGCCGCCGCCCAGGCCGCGGGCCGGTTCAGCCAGGAGATCGTGCCCTTCACCACCCAGATGGCGGTCGCCGACAAGGCCACCGGCGCCATCAGCTACAAGTCCATCACCCTGGACCGCGACGAAGGCAACCGCCCCGAGACCACGCTGGAGGGCCTGCAGTCCCTCAAGCCGGTGATCGAAGGCGGCGTCATCACCGCCGGCAACGCCAGCCAGCTGTCCGACGGCGCCAGCGCCTGCGTGGTGATGGAGGCCTCCCTGGCCCAGCGCCGCGGCCTCGCGCCCCTGGGCATCTACCGCGGCATGGCCGTCGCCGGCCTCGCCCCCGAGGAAATGGGCATCGGCCCGGTGCTGGCCGTGCCCAAGCTGCTCAAAGCCAATGGCCTCAAGGTCAGCGACATCGGCCTGTGGGAGCTGAACGAAGCCTTCGCCTGCCAGGCCCTGTACTGCCGTGACCAGCTCGGCATCGACCCCGCGATCTACAACGTCAACGGCGGCGGCATCTCCATCGGCCACCCCTACGGCATGACCGGCGCCCGCCTGGTCGGCCACGCGCTGATCGAAGGCAAGCGTCGCGGCGCCAAGTACGTGGTGGTGACCATGTGCGTGGGCGGCGGGATGGGCGCGGCCGGCCTGTTCGAGGTCGCCTGAGGCGCTTCCGGCCCGCGACCGGCGGGGCTTGCGTTCCGATGGGTCAGGGAGAGGTTTTCACGCCTCTCCGTTCAGCAGGGACGGCCCTGGCGCGCCGCCAGCCACGCAGGCGCATCCTGCAGGGCCACCGGGCGCAGGAAGCGGTCCAGCGCGGCCCAGCCCACCGAGGTGGTGAAGGGTTCGGTCGATGAGGGGAAGGGCCCACCATGCTGCTGGCCCGCGGTCACCGCCACGCCGGTGGGATAGCCGGCGAACAGCACCCGGCCCGCCACTTGCGAGGCGGCGCGCACCAGGGCCAGGTTCTCGTCGCTGGCCTCATCAGCGCCCCAGATCGTCGCGGTGAGGGTGCCGCCCACGGCCTGCAGCACCTCGATCGCCTGCGGCACACCGCTCACGCGCACCAGCAGGGCGGCGGGACCGAAGACCTCTTCGTGCAGGTGCTCGTCGGCGATGAAGTCGGCCGCGGACACTTGCGCCAGGAAGGGCCGCGGCGGCTGGCCGGCGGCCGCCTTGTCATGGAGCAGCGGCTGCAGTCTGGCGTTGGCTTCCCAGGCCGCGCGGCCGGCCTCGAAGTTGGCGCGCATCTGCGGGGTGAGCATCTCATGGGGCTGTGCGGCCTTGAGCGATTCGACCAGGGTGTTCACGAAGGCGTCGCCCTGCGCGCCCTCGGGCACCACGATCACGCCGGGGCTGGTGCAGAACTGGCCGCAGCCCATGGTGATGGAGCCAGCCAGGCCCGCGGCGAGTTCGGCGCCCTTGGCCGCGAGCGCGGACGGCAGGGCCACGATGGGGTTGACGGAGCCGAGCTCGCCATAGAAGGGAATCGGGCGCGGACGGTCCTGCGCCGCGCGTTGCAGCGCCAGGCCGCCGCGCACGGAGCCGGTGAAGGCGGCAGCACGGATGGCGGGGTGGCGGGCCAGCGTGGTGCCGACCTCGTAGCCCGCGCCTTCGACCATGCCGAACACGCCGGCCGGCAGGCCCTGTGCGGCAACGACGCCCTGGGCCAGCGCCGCCACCTCACGCGACAGGCGCGGGTGGCCGGGGTGGGCCTTCACCACCACCGGGCAGCCGGCGGCCAGGGCCGAGGCGGTGTCGCCGCCCAGCACCGAGAAGGCGAAGGGGAAGTTGGAAGCGGAGTACATGGCCACCGGCCCCAGGGGCACGCGCACCCGCGCCAGGCTCGGGTGGCCGACCGGCGGCGCGCCCGCGACGGCGGGATCGGAGGTGAAGGCGAAGGCGGCGCCCTGCTCCACCTGGGTCGCGAAGCCGCGCAGCTGGAAGGTGGTGCGATCCACTTCGCCGCTCAGGCGGGCGGCGCCCAGGTGCGTTTCTTCATCGGCCAGGGCGACGAGGCGGGCCTTGTGGGCGTCGAGCGCATCGGCCAGGCCCCGCAGCAGCGGGGCGCGGGTGGCGGCGTCGGAGGCACCGAAAGCGGCGAAGGCAGTCTCGGCGGCGCGGCAGGCGCCATCCACATAAGCACCAGCGCCTTGGGGAGGCAAAGTCATACCTTCTCGCACGTGGATTTCACTCGTCGCGCGGGGTGAAGTTGATGAGCTTGATGTTTGCCTTCCACCGCTCGATCTCGGACCCCATGAAGGAGGACAGATGAGCCGGCGAGGTTGATGGAACGACCTCCATGCCCTGTGCCCTGAGGACATTCAAAATCTCGGGGCTCTTGAGCGCCGCATTGACGCTTTGGCTCAGTCGGTCCACGACAGGCTGGGGCATGCCCTTGGGTCCCATGATGCCGAACCAGGAAGAGGACAGCAACTTGGGGTAGCCCGCCTCGGCGGTCGTCGGCGCATCTGGATAGGCAGACCAGCGCTTGGCGCCGGTGGTTGCGAGCACCGTCAGACGGCCTTCTGACACGTAGGGCTTGACGGCGGATCCCTCGAAGATCAGGTCAACATGCCCTGCGGCCAGATCATTGATCGCGGGTGCGGTTCCCTTGAAGGGAACGTGCACGATGTTAATGCCCGCCATAGCTCGGAGCATTTCACCAAGGAGGTGTGAGCCGCTGCCCGATCCCGCACTGGCGTAGTTGAGCTTGCCAGGGTTGCGGCGGGCGTAGTCGACCAGTTCGGGCAGTGTCTTGACGCCGAGCGAGGAGCGCACGGTCACGGCCAACGGACCAATGGCAACCAAGCCGACGGGCGTGAAGTCGTTGACCGGGTCGTAGGGCAGGCTCTTGTAGAGCGCGGGCGCCAGGCCGTGTGTGTTGGAAATAGCCAGAACCAGGGTGTAGCCGTCGGCCGGTGCGGTCCGCGCCGCCTCGATGCCGATACGACCGGTGGCGCCGGCCTTGTTCTCGACGACCACGGTCTGGCCCAGGTCCTTGCGCATGCCCTCGACGACCGCGCGCGCCACGATGTCGGAGGCGCCACCAGCGGGCCACGGCACGATCAGCTTGATCGGGCGGTTGGGATATGCCTGGGCAGCTGCGATGGAAGGCAGTGCGGCGGAGACGGCCAGTGTGGTGGCAGTCAGGAGCTTCATGAGGCGTTTCATCAGATTCCTCTCGGGGTTGGGGGGTGGTGGGAAATGGATTTGGCAGGGCTCACTTGCCTCGGCCGCACAAATAGGCGTCCAGGCGGGGATAGACCCGGCGGACGTTGTCCTCGAAGATGGCCTGACGATCGCGCTCGCTCAGGCCCTCGCAGGCGTCGATGTACTGCTTGGTGTCGTCGAAATAGCGGTTGGTCAGCGGGTCCCGGCCGCGCACGGCGCCGATCATCTCGGAGCCGAACATGACGTTGCTGGTCGGGATGACTTTCGTGAGCAACTCGATGCCGGGCCGGTGGTAGACGCAGCTGTCGAAGAACACGTTGTTGAGGAGCCCCTCGAGGGGCCGGTTGGCAATCTCCAGCGATAGTCCGCGAAAGCGCCCCCAGTGGTAGGGGACGGCGCCGCCGCCATGGGGGATGATGATGCGCAGCTGGGGGAAGTCCTTGAACAGGTCGCCCTGCAGCAGCTGCATGAAGACCGAGGTGTCGGCATTGAGGTAGTGCGCCCCGGTGCCGTGGTGGCAGGCGTTGCACGAGGCGGCCACATGGATCATGGCCGGCACGTCCAGCTCGCACAGCGCTTCGTACAGCGGATACCAGGAGCGGTCGGTCATCGGCAGGCCAGTCCAGTGGCCACCGCTGGGATCCGGATTGAGGTTGCAGCCGACGAAACCCATTTCCTCGACGCAGCGTCTGAGCTCAGGGACGGAGTTCCTGGGGTCTGCGCCCGGCGACTGCGGCAGCTGGCAGACCGGGGCGAAGTTGTCCGGAAACAGATCGCAGACCCGCCGAACCACGTCGTTGGCGACTTCGGACCAGTCGAGGCTGGTGCGCTCGTTGCCGAGGTGATGCCCCATCAATCCAGCGATGGGAGACAGCAGCGTCATGTCGTAGCCACGTTCACGCTGTTGCCTGACCTGGCCGTTCTCGATCGCTTCGCGAATCTCGTCGTCCGAGACCTGCGGTCTTGCGAGCGACGGCGGGTGAGCGGAACTGTTCGTCTCTTCGAGCTGTCGGGCGCGCCATTGGCGGACGGATTGAGGGACGGTCGTGAAGTGACCGTGGCAATCAATGATCATGGGAGTCGTGGGCCGTATCAAAAGCCGAAGAGGGCGGCAGGGTTGTCCACCAGGACCTGGCGAAGGGTGGCATCGTCCGGCACTGCATGATGGAGAAGTTCAAGCAGGTCCGCATCATTGGGAGGCTGCTTGGGTGACACGGGATGAGGCCAGTCACTCCCCCAGATGCAGCGATGGGGCGCCGCTGCGAGCAGCTTGCGAGCGACACCCACGGCGTCCTCCCATGGCTTGCCTTGCTTGGAGATCTTTTCCCACAGCGAAAGCATGACCCAGGTGTTGCCCTCCTGAAGCATCTCCAGCACGACGCGCAGGGAGGGGTCGGCGTCGCCGGCCTCGGGATCGGGGCGTCCCATGTGGTCGATCACCACCGGGATGTCACCGAGATGGCGGAAGGGGCCGATGGCGCCGGCGATGCCGGCCATCTCGGGCTGGACCTTGGTGTACCAGCCCAGTTCCCGGACGCGGGCCAGGGCCCGCTCGACATCCTGGGGCGTCATCGAGGTGCCCAGGCCGGAGCGGGTGAAGCGCGCGCCCCGCACCCCGGCTTCATGCAGCCGGGCGATGTAGGCGTCGTCCCGTTCGGTCAGGACTGAGGCATGGGCGCAACCCTTGTAGCCCGGGCCTGCAATCGCCAGCGCATCGAGAATGTTCTCGGAGGCCGCGCCGTAGGTCGTCGACTGCACGACCACGCCGCGCTTGAAGCCCAGCACCGAGTGCATGTAAAGCGCCCGCTCGATCGTCGCGCTGGGCATTTCATAAGGCGCGCCTTGCACCACCGGGTAGCGGTCTGCCGGCCCGAAGACATGAAACTGGCTGTCGATGGCCAGGGGCGGAGGCATCCGCGAAGGGGTGCGCGGTTCGGGGTCGAAGGGGAAATAGGTGGGCATCAGGCGGTTCCGGTCTGGAGCAATGTCGCGAAATCAGTCCCGTTTGGGCAGGACGGCGGTCACGTCGCACTGAACCAGGGAAGGGCCGCCGCCGACCAGGGTCAGGGCGTGGCGCGCGGGGCGGTCGTCGTGGTGGGGGAACATCTTTTCCCACTCGACGTTGACGGCGTCCCGGTTGGAGGGGTCGCGCAGCCAGACGGTCATCTTGATGATGTCCGCGGGCGTGCCGCCCGCAGCGTCGACGATGGCGCGCATGTGGTGGAACATGTTGGCGCACTGAGCCTCGATGCCGGCGGGCATTTCGCCGGTGGCCGGGTCAACGCCCAGGATCACGCCCGACATCAGCAGGCCGTCGATCAGGCAGGCATTGGGGACCGGGTTCTTGTGCTTGAAGCCCGGGATGTAGATGCTTTTGCGGCGGGACATGGGGTGACTCCTTGGGTCAGATGAAGCGGCAGGACACCGACCCGCAGGGGCCGTAGTCGGCGTGAATGACATCGCCGGCGGTGACCTCGATGGGGCGGGTGAAGGAGCCGGCCAGGACGATCTCGCCGGCGGCCAGATGCTCGCCGTGGGGCGCCAGGCGGTTGGCCAGCCAGGCCACGCCCAGGGCCGGGTGGCCCAATACGCCGGCGGCGACGCCGGTCTCGGTGATGCCGCCGTTGGCATAAAGCAGGGCGGAGATCCAGCGCAGGTCAAATTCCTCCACCCGCAGCGGGCGTTTGCCCAGCACGATGGCGCCGTTGGCGGCGTTGTCGGAAATGGTGTCCATGACCTTGCGCCCGCGTTTGCTCACCGGGTCGACGCGGTGCATGCGGGCGTCCAGGATCTCCAGCGCCGGCACCACATAACGGGTGGCGTCCAGCACGTCGTACAAGGTGCAGTCGGGGCCGGACAGGGGCTTGCCCAGGATGAAGGCCAGCTCCACCTCGAGGCGCGGGCCACGAAAGCGAGAGGCCTCGATGGCGTCGCCGTCGTGATGAAGCATGTCGTCCAGCAGCACGCCGTAGTCCGGCTCGTTGATGCCGACCGCGTCCTGCATGGCCTTGGATGTCAGGCCGATCTTGTGGCCCACCATTTTCCGACCTGCGGCGGTCTTGATGCGCATCCACTCTCGCTGGATTGCGTAGGCGTCCTCGATGGTGATGTCGGGGTGGGCGTGGGAGAAGATGCCAATGGGCTCCCGGGTGCGCTCGGCGTTCTCGAGCGACTGGGCCAGACGGGCAATGATGTCGGGGGAGAGCATGGCGGTCAGGCCTCCTGCACGATGCCGTTGCGCAGGGTGCCGATACCGGGGGCCTCGACTTCGACCACGTCGCCGGGCTTCAGGAACTGCGGCGGGGTCATGTTCCAGCCGGTGCCGGTGGGCGTGCCGGTGAGGATCAGGTCGCCCGGCTGCAGCTCGGCGAAGGTGCTGAGGTAGTTCAGCAGGTAGTCGAAGGGGAACATCATCCGTTCGGTCGACTCCTGCTGGCGCAGTTCGCCGTTGACGCGGGTGCGGATGGTGTGCTCGCCGCGCGGGTCGTGCTCGTCGGCGGTGACGATCCAGGGGCCGATGCTGCCGGAGGACTCGAAGTTCTTGCCCTGGGTGACATTGAACTTGCCGTGCTTGAGCCAGTCACGCACCGAACCCTCGTTGGCCAGGGTCATGCCGGCGATGTGCTCGTGCGCGCGCTCGCGTGGGATGTGCCGGCCGGCCTTGCCGATGACGAGCACGAGTTCGCCTTCGTAGTCCAGTTGCTGGGAGACGCGCGGTCGCACCAGCGGTTGCTCGTGACCGACGAAGGAGCCCACATGGCGCACGAACAGGCTGGGGTACTTGGGCAGCTCGGAGTTGTCCTTGTATTCGGCGTTGCGCTCCTGGTAGTTCACGCCGATGCACCAGATCTTGCGAGGCGAGGTCAGGGGCGGCAGCAGTTGGACGTCCGCGAGCGGGTGGCGACGGGCGCCCGGCTGGGAGGTGGCGGCGCGGGCAGCGGCCAGGCCGTCTTCCCGCTGAAGGACTTGATCCAGCGTGGCGAAGGCGGCGAGTTCGACGACGTCATCGCCCTGTAGGCAGCCGATCAGCGGCTTGGCAGCATCGGTGCGCGTGGTGAAGCGGAGGAGTTTCATGAATGGATCCCGTTGTGCGTGAGGGGCGGACCGGCGGCGGACGCGCCGGTCATACATCGGGATCGATGGTTTCAGAGAGGCTCTCGGCGGGCGAGTGGAAATCTCGGTGAAATTCCGCCTCGTGGACGTTTTTGCCCGCTGGTCGCCGGGCAGGCGGCAGGCTAGGCGGCGCGGCTGCGGCTGGCGCGCTCCATCTCCGCAAGCCGGCGGCTGATCAGGGTGGCCGCCTTGCGCAAGGTCTCCACCACCTGGGGCAGCTTGGCCTCTGAGAGGCGGTCGGCCATCGCCGATACGGTGATGGTCGCCAGCGCCTGACCGCCCGCGTCCAGCACCGGGACGGCCACCGCCCGGGTGCCGCGCAGCACGCCAACTTCGGAGTAGGCATAGCCGGCGGCCCGCGCGGTGCGCACGCGGTTGCGGATGGTCTGGATGGTGGGCCCCTCGGCGGGCAGGCGCTCCGCATTGAGTTTGCAGATGCGCTCCGCTTCCTGCGGCTCGAGGGTGGCCAGGAGCATGATGCCGGCCACGCCGATGCCCAGCGGGCGGCGCACGCCCACTTCAATGGCCAGCACCTTGATCGGGTACGAGCCGGTCTTGCGGTCAATAGCCACCGAGTCGCTGCCTGCCCGGATGGTGAGAAAGACGGTGTCGCCCAGGTCGTCGGCCAGGGCCTGGAGGTAGGGCTCGGCAGCCGCGCGGACAGCGAAGCGCGCCGGGCGGCTCAGGCCCAGGAGGCTGATTTCCAACCCTACCCGGTAGCGGCGCGTGCCCGCTTCCTGCTCCGCCACGCCCTCGGTGATCAGGGACTGGAGCAGGCGATGCACCGTCGGTCGGCTCAGGCCGCAATAGCGCACGACGTCGGTCAGGCGCATGCCGTGCTCACCGCCCAGCGCCAGCACCCGCAGCACCTGGAAGGCGCGGCTGACGGCGCGGATGCCGCCCGCGTCCTCGGCGTCGGCGAGTGGCTGTCGGGCGGTGGCCTCGCCAGCCTCGGCGGCCGATTCCTGTGCTCGGTTCTTCTTCATGCGCATGTCCCCATCTTCGATTCGCTCCAGGTCGCTGACAGGCACCGAAGCGAAGAAATTTCCGTCAGGCGGACATTTTCGCCGGACCCGTCGCGAGTCGGACTGGCCCTGGATCTGGCACCCACCAGACAATGCGTCGCATCCTTCCTTCAAACCTTCATTTCCACCATGGATCTTCCGGTCAACCACTTCAAGCGTGCGATTGCCCAGAGCACTGCCCAATACGGCTTGTGGGCTGCCTTCGCGGACGCCTATGTGACCGAGGCCCTCTCGGGGGCTGGCTTCGACTGGCTCCTGATCGACAACGAGCATGCGCCCAATGACCTGCGCAGCACCCTGGCGCAGTTGCAGGCGGTTGCGCCCTACCACTCCCACCCGGTGGTGCGGCCGGTGCGCAGCGACGCGGCCCTGATCAAGCAGCTCCTGGATATCGGCGTCCAGACCCTGCTGCTACCCATGATCGATACGCCCGAGCAGGCCGCCGAAGCAGTGGCGGCCACCCGCTATCCGCCCCAGGGCATCCGCGGCGTGGGAGCAGGTCTGGCCCGCGCCTCCCGCTGGAACCGGGTGCCCAACTACCTGGGTCGGGCGGCGGAAGAACTTTGCGTGCTGGTTCAGGCTGAGACCGTGGTGGCGATGGACAACCTGGCCGCGATCGCGGCGGTGGAGGGCGTCGATGGCGTTTTCTTTGGCCCCTCCGACCTGAGCGCCTCCATGGGGCTCCTGGGCAAGCCCGGCGACGAGCGGGTGCGGGCCGCCATCCGCCGCGGTATCGACACCGTCCGCCGTGCCGGCAAGGCCGCCGGCGTGCTGGCGCCGGACGAGGCTTTTGCCCGCGAGTACCTGGCCGCCGGCGCGTCCTTTGTCGCTGTCGGCACCGACGTGAGCCTGCTCACCTCGGCTGCTCAAAAGCTGCTCTCAACCTATCGCAGCGCCCCGTCCGCCCCAGCCGCCGGGCGGCCGGGCGGCTATTGAACGCCAGGATCAGGAAGCGAAAACACAGATGATGAAAACCGTCGCCGTCCGGGAAATTGATCGCGCGCCGCGCGAGGTGGTGGAGGCGCTGGCCTCTGCCGGCGTCGCCACCGTGCACGAAGCCATGGGCCGCACCGGGCTCATGCATCCCTACATGCGCCCCATCTACGAAGGCGCTGCTGCCGCCGGCACCGCGGTGACAGCGCTGGCCGCGCCGGGCGACAACTGGATGCTGCACGTGGCCCTGGAGCTGTGCCAGCCCGGGGACCTGCTGGTCGTCGGCTGCATGGTGGACAACACCGACGGCATGATCGGCGACCTCATCGCCACAGCCCTCATGACGCGTGGCGTCAAGGGCGTGGTGATCGACGCCGGCGCCCGCGACATCAAGACCCTGCGCGAGATGGACTTCCCGGTCTGGTCGCGCGCGATCTCGGCGCGCGGCACGGTGAAGGCCACGGTCGGCAATGCCAACCTGCCCATCGTGTGCGCCGGCGCGCAGGTCAACCCCGGTGACGTGGTCGTCGCCGACGACGACGGTGTGGTGGTCGTGCCGCGCCTGGAGGCCGCACGCGTCGCCGAACTGGCTCGGCAGCGCCAGGAAAAGGAGGAGGCCCTGCGGGCCCGGTTCCTCCAGGGCGAGCTGCCCATCACCAACATGCGCAAGGGCCTCGAAGCCGCGGGCCTGCGCTACGTCAACCGCATCGAAGACCTGTGAGCAAGCCATGGCCACCCGCCTGATCGATATCCACCCGCACATCATCTCGCCCGACACCGTGCGCTATCCGGTGGCGCCGCTCGGGGGCGCGCAATCGGGCTGGTCCCGCAAGCAGCCGGCGAGCTTCGAGGAGTTCCTCACGCAGATGGGGGCCGCCGGCATCGACAAGGCGGTTATCGTCCACTCGTCGACCACCTACGGCTTCGACAATTCTTACCTGGCCGACAGCGTGGCCACCGACCGCCAACGCCTGGACGGCGTGTTCGCTGTCGACCTGTTCGAGCCGGACGCGGCGGAGAAGATTCGCTATTGGTCGGTGGACCGCGGCCTGGGCGGCCTGCGCATCTTCACCAGCGGCACCACCATGGGCCAGCAGCCCTGGCTGGAGGACGAGCGCATTCTCCCCGGCTGGGACGCCGCCACCGATCTGGGCCTGTCCATCTGCGTGCAGGCCTCGCGTGCCGCCGCGCCGCAGCTGGAGAAACTCCTCCAGCGCAACCCCCGGACCCGGGTCATCCTCGACCACATGATGCGGCCGCCCATCGCCAGCGGCGAACCCTACCCGGAGGCGAAATTCCTGTTCGACCTGGCCCGCTACCCCAATCTCTACCTGAAGATGACCATCCTCAATACGCAGGATGCCCAGGCTGGAGCGGCAACGCCGCAAGGCTTCTTCAGCCGCCTGGTGCGTGAATTCGGCGCCCAGCGCATCGCCTGGGGCTCCAACTTCCCGGCCACCGTAGGCACCCTGACCACCATGGTCGAAGACCTTCGTCGATGCATCGACTTCCTGCCGGCGCAGGACCAGCACTGGATCATGGCCGGCACCGCCCAGGTGCTCTATCCGCGCATGGCGGACTGACCCCAGCCTCCCTTCCGACCCCACACGACAAGAGCACGAGATGCAGGAACCACTGACGCTGCGAACCAACCTGGGGCCTACGCCCGCGGTCAAGGCCCTGTGCGAGGGCCGGGTGAGTTCACCGCTGGTCAAACTGGACTTTTGCGGCCCCGAGGTTTCGCACAACGGCTTCAAGCCCATGGTGCGAGACCAGGCATTCGACGCTGGCGAACTGGCCATCGTCACCTTTTTGCAGGCGCGCGCCTATGGCAAGCCCTGGGTGATGCTGCCGGTCCCCCTGATCGGCAACCAGCAGCACCAGTGCATCGCCTACAACAGCGAGCGAGGTGTTCTGTCGCCCAAGGACATCGAGGGCAAGCGGGTCGGTGTCCGCATGTATGCCCAGACCACCGGCATGTGGGTGCGCGGCATCCTGCAGCACGAATGCGGTGTCGACCTGGGCCGTGTCGACTGGATGACGCAGGAGGACGCCCACCTGCTCGAATACCAGGACCCCGTCAACTGCCACCGCCTGCCCGCTGGTGCCAAGATCGCCCAGATGCTGCTCGACGGTGAGCTGGACGCGGCCATCCTCAGCCGCAAGGACTGGCCGGCAGATCCGCGTGTCAAGCACCTGATTCCCGAGCCTGACGCTGCCTCGCGCGACTGGTATGCCCGCGAGGGGGTGGTGCCGATCAACCACTTGTTCGTCGTGCATGAAGACCTGGCCCATGAACGCAAGGACGTCGTGCGCGAGATCCATCGGATGCTGCAGGAAAGCCGCACGGGGGCGGGCAACGCGGTCTCGCATCTGCCGCCGGTGGGCGTGGAGGCCAATCGAAAGGGCATCGAGATGGCGATCCGCTGGACCTATGAGCAGGGCATCATCCCCCGCCTGCTGTCAATGGAAGAACTCTACGGCGACGTTCTCTCCGCGCTGGGTTGACCGGGGCCGATCAGATTCATCCTGTCTCGCTGGAGGCCGATGTGGTTTGAGTGAAGATTCGGGGCTGTCAACGAGTCTCCGGGACAATAGAGCCATGACCGAATCCACTGCCTCCCCCGTCCTGCTGCGCCGCGAAGGCGCGGTGGCCCACCTGCGCTTCAACCGGCCGCAGGCGCTCAACGCCATCGACCTCCCGCTGGCCCAGGCTTTCCACGCGGCCTGCCGCGAGCTGGCGGCCGATGCGGACCTGCGCGCGGTGGTGATGTCCGGCGAGGGCCGCGCCTTCATGGCGGGGGGCGACCTGCCCTCCATGGTGGCGGACCCGCGGCATGTGCCGGCGTCTGTCATCGCCGAGGTGCACCCGGCGCTGGAAATCCTGGCCGCCCTGCGCGCGCCGGTGATCGCCGCGGTCCATGGTGCGGTGGCCGGTGGCGGGCTGGGCATCGCCCTGGCGGCCGACCTGGTGCTCGCCGCCGAAGGCACCAAGTTCACCGTGGCCTACCCGCGCATCGGCACCAGCGCCGACTGCAGCACCTCCTGGAACCTGGTCCGCCTGGCCGGTCCGCGCAAGGCGATGGAGCTCGCCCTGCTGTCCGACTCCTTCGACGCGGCCGAGGCCCTGCGCCTGGGGCTGATCAACCGGGTGGTGCCGGCCGAGTCGCTGGCCGAAGAGGCGGCGAAGATCGCGGCGCGCCTGGCCGCCGGCGCGCCCCTGGCCCTGGCCCACCTCAAGCGCCTGGTGCGCGAAGCGGCCGACAACGACCTGCACACCCAGCTCGAGCTGGAGTCGCGCCTGTTCCAGCAGTGCGCCGAGACGGCGGATTTCACCGAGGGCATCACCGCCTTCCTGGGCAAGCGCGAGGCGAAGTTCACCGGCCGTTGAGGACTAGCCTGCGCCCTTGCGCAGCGACTCCGCCATGAAGTCGACGAAGGCCACCACCCGCGCCGCCGTCTGGTGCTGCGGCAGGTAGACGGCGTACAGGTCGGCGTCGGGCATGCGGTATTGGGGTAGCACCTGCCGCAGGCGCCCGCTGGCCAAATACTTGCGGATGTCCCACTCGGCGCGCAGCAGCACGCCGTGCCCGTCCAGCGCCCACTGCACCGCGATACCGCCGTCGTTGGTGACCAGGTTGCCCCGGGTCTTGACGCTTTCCACCGCGCCCTTGCGGCCCTTCGTCATGCGCAGCACGCCCCAGGCCTCTTCGCCCTGGCGGATGCCGATGAAGTTGTGCTGCGCCAGGTCGGCCGGGGTGCGCGGCTCGCCGTGGCGGGCCAGGTAGGCGGGCGAGGCGCACAGCAGGCGCTGGTTGTCGGCCAGGCGCCGCGCGATCACCCGGGCGTCGGGCGGCGGCCCGAAGCGGATGCAGACGTCGAAGGCGTCCTCGCCGAGGGGAGGCGGGTCGGCCGACAGCTGCAGGCGCACATCGACCTTGGGGTAGCGCGCGACGAAGCGCGAGATCACAGGTCCCACATGGCTGCGGCCGAAGCCCAGGGTGGCGTTGACCCGCAGCACGCCGCTGGGTGTCGTGCGTGAGAGCCCCATCAGACGCTCCAGGTCCTCCAGGTCGCCCAGGATGCGGCGGGCATGGGCCAGGCAGGTCTCGCCCTCGGCGGTCAGGCCCATGCGCCGGGTGGTGCGCGTGAGCAAAGTTACCCCAAGTCGGCCTTCCAGCTGCGACAGGCGCTTGCTCACCGCCGGGGTGGAGACGCGCAGCTCGCGGGCCGCCGCGCTCAGGCTGCCGGCGGCGACCAGGGCGGAGAAGAACTGAAGGTCGGCTGGCTGGAGAAGTCCGCTCACCTTTAACTCCCGGGTTAACGATGGTTTGACTTTACCGTGATTGCGTCGGGCAGCTTCGGGCCTAGATTCGCCTCACGACGCCGGCCCGGCTCCGTGCCCGCCAGACCAAAACCCCCCGACAAACCGAGGAGCCCCATGAAGACCTATCGCATCGCCACCATTCCCGGAGACGGCATCGGCAAGGAGGTGATCCCTGCCGGCCGCGAGGTCATGCAGGCGCTGGCCCAGGCCTGCGGCGGCTTTGCCTTCGAGTTCGAGGACTTCGACTGGGGCGGCGACTACTACCGCCAGCATGGCCGCATGATGCCGGACGATGGCCTGGGCGCGCTCAAGGGCAAGGACGCCATCCTGTTCGGATCGGCCGGCGACCCGCACATCCCCGACCACATCACCCTCTGGGGCCTGCGCCTCAAGATCTGCCAGGGCTTCGACCAGTACGCCAACGTGCGGCCCACCCGCATCCTGCCCGGCATCGACGCGCCGCTCAAACGCTGCGGCCCGAAGGACCTGGACTGGGTCATCGTGCGCGAGAACTCCGAGGGCGAGTACGCTGGCGTCGGCGGCCGGGTGCACCAGGGCCACCCGCTGGAGGCGGCCACCGACGTCTCGATGATGACCCGCGCCGGCGTGGAGCGCATCATGCGCTTCGCCTTTCGCCTGGCCCAGTCGCGCCCGCGCAAGCTGCTCACCGTGGTCACCAAGAGCAACGCCCAGCGCCACGCCATGGTGATGTGGGATGAAATCGCGCTGCAGGTCTCCCAGGAGTTTCCGGACGTGCGGTGGGACAAGGAACTGGTCGACGCCGCCACTGCCCGCATGGTGAACCGTCCGGCCACGCTGGACACGATCGTCGCGACCAACCTGCACGCCGACATCCTGAGCGACCTGGCGGCTGCCCTGGCGGGCAGCCTGGGCATCGCGCCCACCGGCAACATCGACCCCGAGCGCCGCTACCCCTCGATGTTCGAGCCGATCCACGGCTCTGCCTTCGACATCATGGGCAAGGGCCTGGCCAACCCGGTTGGCACCTTCTGGTCGGTGGTGATGCTGCTTGAGCACCTGGGCGAAACCGCCGCCGCCGCCCGCCTGATGAAGGCGGTCGAGGCCGTCACCGCCAACCCGGCCCTGCACACCGGCGACCTGGGAGGCAAGGCCCGCACGAGCGACGTGACCCGCGCGGTCTGCGAGGCGCTGCGCGCCGGCTGAACGATCCCTCGCCCCACCCGGTGGCACGGCAATCCACGCCCGCAGAAGGCCCGGCCGCCTCCTTTCCTTCGACACAGGAGACAACATGCGCATTCGAACTGCATTTCCTTCCCGCCGCCTGCTGCTGAAGGCGGGCCTGGCCGCCGCTTCGCTGGCCCTGGCTGCGCCCGGTGCCTGGGCCCAGGCCTGGCCGTCCAAGCCGATCTCGCTGGTTGTGCCCTTTGCCCCGGGCGGCACCACCGACGTGCTGGCACGCGCCGTCGGCCAGGAACTGTCCACCGCCCTCGGGCAGCCGGTCATCATCGAAAGCAAGCCCGGTGCGGGAGCCACGCTGGGTGCCGACTTCGTTGCCAAGGCAAAGGCCGACGGCTACACCCTCCTCATGGGCGCGGTGCACCACACCATCGCCACCAGCGCCTATCGCAAGCTGCCCTATGACTTCCAGAAAGACCTGGCTCCCATCAGCATCGTGGCCCAGGTGCCCAACGTGCTGGTGGTCGGCTCGGGCGTGACGGCCAAGAGCGTGCAGGAACTGGTGACCCAGGCCAAGGCGCAACCGGGCAAGTTCGCCTTCGGCTCCAACGGCGCGGGCACCGCCCAGCACCTGATCGGCGCGCAGTTCGGCAGCATGGCCGGCGTGGACATCCTGCACGTCCCCTACAAGGGCAGCGGGCCGCTCACCACCGACCTGCTCGGGGGGCAGATCCAGATGTCCTTCGACACCGTCACCCCGGTGCTGCCCCACGTCAAGGCCGGCAAGCTGCGCGCCCTGGCGGTGACGACAGCCAAACGCTCGCCCGCGCTGCCCGACGTGCCCACCCTGGACGAGGCCGGCCTCAAGGGCTTCAACCTGGGCACCTGGTTCGGCGTGCTGGCGCCTGCCGCCACCCCGGCGCCGGTCGTCGAGCGCCTCCACCGCGAGATCGCACGCATCGTCGCCTCGCCGGACTTCCGCAAGAAGATGGAGGAGATCGGCGCCGACCCGATCGGCAACACGCCGGCCCAGATGGCGCGTCAGATCAAGGACGACACCGAGCGCTTCGCCAAGCTGGTCAAGGACGCCAAGGTCACTCTGGAGTGAGGGGGCAGGGGAGGGCAGGGCGCTTACCATGCACGCATGCCCACCCCCAGCCTTGCGCGCGTCGCCTTGCGGCCCGCATCCGCCCGTTCGAGGGTCTCTGCATGATGAACCTGCCTGACCCTTCGGCACATCCTCTTGATTTTCTGCGCGCTCTTTACCGGGTCGCGGTGGACCGCGCCTCGCCCGCCCATTGCCTGCTGCCCCACCTGCCGGCGCCGCCGAAAGGCCGCACGGTGGTGATCGGCGCGGGCAAGGCCGCGGCTGCCATGGCCCAGGCAGTGGAGGCGCATTGGCCGCATGACGCGCCCTTGTCGGGGCTGGTCATCACCCGCTACGACCACACACCGCCCCGCCCGACGGACCTGCCCGCGCGCATTGCGGTACGCGAAGCCGCTCACCCGGTGCCCGACGCCGCCGGCCTGGCAGCGACCTCCGAGATGCTCGCGGTGCTGCAGGGCCTCACCGCCGACGATTTGGTGCTGTGCCTGATGTCCGGCGGCGCGTCGGCCCTGCTCACCGCGCCGGCCGAGGGCCTCACCCTCGAGGACAAGCAGCGGATCAACCGCGCGCTGCTGCTCTCGGGCGCGCACATCGGCGAGATGAACTGCGTGCGCAAGCACCTGTCGCAGATCAAGGGCGGCCGCCTGGCCGCCGCCTGCGCCCCGGCGCGTCTGGTCACGCTGGCGATCAGCGACGTGCCGGGCGACGACCCGGCCGTCATCGGCAGCGGACCCACCGTGCCCGACCCCAGCACCTGTGCCGACGCGCTGGAGATCCTGGACCGCTACCGCATCGACATTCCCGCGCCGGTGCGCCGGCAGCTGGAGCGCGGCAAGGGGGAGTCGCCCAAGCCCGGTGACGCCGCCTTTGCCAACGCGCGCTTCGAGATGGTGGCCGCGCCCATGGCCTCGCTGCAGGCCGCGGCCGAGGCGGCGCGGGCGGTGGGCCTTGCGGTCCATGTGCTGGGTGACGACCTCGAGGGGGAGTCGCGCGAGGTCGGCGGTACGCATGCCGAGCTGGCCCTCGCCGCGCTGCGAGGGCAGGGCGCCCACCCGCGCCTGGGGGACGCACCTGTTTCTGCGCCTTGCCTGATCCTCTCCGGGGGCGAGACCACGGTGACCGTGCAGCCTCAGCCTCCCGGCGCGCCCAAGGGGCGGGGCGGGCGGGCCGGCGAGTTCTGCCTCGGCTTCGCGCAGGCGCTCGAGGCCGCAGACCCAGGCGCCGATGCAGCAGCGGCCACCGCGATCTGGGCCCTGGCCGCCGACACCGACGGCATCGACGGGGTGGAGGACAACGCCGGCGCCTGGGTCGGACCGCCGGTCCTGGCGAGGGCCCGGGCGCAGGGGCTGTCGATCGGGGCTCATCTGGCGCGCAACGACGCCTACGGGTTCTTCAGCGCGGTGGACGGCCTCGTGGTCACCGGGCCGACCTTCACCAACGTGAACGATTTCCGCGCGGTGCTGGTGCTCCCGCCTCGCGCGGGAGGGTGAGGCCCCAGCCCCAATTGTCAGCCATTATGGACAATTAGTTGAATAAATGTCCATAATGGCGCCATGCCCAGCAAGCCGCCCCTTGTTTTTCCGCAGGAACAGCGCCTGCTCGCCGGATTGGGCGAGCGGCTCAGGCTCGCCCGTCTCCGACGCAAATTGAGTAGCGCCGTCGTAGCCCAGCGGGCCGGCATCTCGCGCACGTCGCTTTACAAGGCGGAGGCGGGCGACCCGGGCGCCACGCTGGGCACCTATTTGCGGGTGCTGGCCGTCCTCGGGCTGGAGGGCGACATCGAGTCCCTGGCCGCCGACGACAAGGTCGGTCGCAAGTTGCAGGACCTGGCGCTGGTGAAGGCGGCCCCGACACGCCCGCGCTCCCAGGCTGCCCCCCAGGCCACTGCCGTGGCCGGGGCGACGGCGACGCCAGTGAGGCATCGGTGAGTGGCGCGGCGCCATCCCTGGAGGTCTGGCTGGACTGCGACCTGGGTCCCGCCTGCCAGGTCGGCACGCTCTCGCACGATCGCGGCCAGGTTCGCTTCCGCTACGCGCCCGCGTGGCTGTCGGATCCGCGCGCCTTCTCGCTCGACCCGGACCTCTCGCTCGACGACCAGCCTTTCTTTCCCAAGCCCGAGTTGGGCAATTTCGGGATCTTTCTGGACTCCTCCCCTGATCGCTGGGGCCAGACGCTGATGAAGCGCCGCGAGGCGCTGCAGGCCAAGGACCAGGCGCGCACGCCGCGCACCCTGCATGCCTGGGACTACCTGCTGGGCGTGCAAGACCTCACGCGGCAGGGCGCACTGCGCTTCCGCCTGGCCGGTACCGGGCAGTTCCTCGCGGACGAGGCGTTGGCCGCACCCCCGGTGACCAGCCTGCGGGAGCTGCAGGCCGTGGCCTTCGAACTCAGTGGTCGTCGGCAGGAGGACCTGGACGCCCTGCGCAAGTGGCTCGCCGTTCTGGTGGCGCCCGGGGCATCGTTGGGCGGCGCGCGACCCAAGGCCAACTTCACCGACACCGACGGCTCACTGTGGATCGCCAAGTTCCCGGCCCGTGACGATGACCGGGACGTCGGGGCCTGGGAGCACCTGGTGCACGGGATGGCTCGCCGTGCGGGCCTGGATGTGGCGCCCGCGAAGTCGCTGCGCCTGAATAACGACTTCCACACCTTCTGCGTGCAGCGCTTTGATCGGACGGGTGCTGTCCGGCGTTTTTACGCCTCGGCCATGACCTTGCTACGCAAGTCGCGCAGCGAAGGCAGCAGTTACCTGGAGCTCGCGCAGTTCCTGCGGGCGCAGGGCGATGGCCCGCAGGCGTCGGCGGACCTGGCCCAGTTGTTCCGGCGCGTCGCCTTCAACGTGGCGGTCGGAAACCGGGACGACCATCTGCGCAACCACGGTTTCATTCTGGGCGCGCAAGGCTGGCGCCTGGCGCCGGCATTCGACCTGAATCCGGATGCCGACAAGGCCGACCATGTCCTCAACATCGACGACACCGACAACCGGCCGGACCTGGTGACCGTGCTGGCAACCGCGCCGTTCTATGGGCTTGACGCGGCGCAGGCCCGGACCGTCGTCGAAGAGGTTCTGACGGCGGTCGACGGGTGGCAGGACCAGGCGCGGCGTGCAGGACTTGCCGCGGCCGATATCGCCCAGACGGCGGCGGCTTTCAGCGCGCACGCACAATACAGGGCTTGATTTCCGGGCCTGATGGCCAAGACCATGGACGACAACCAGCTCGAGGTGCCCGCCTCCTTTTCCGAGATCTACGCCACCCCCACCGGCCGCCTGTCGGTGTCGCGGGCCGAACTGCAGGAGCGCTACGAACTGTGCGAGGACCTCTCGCAGATGCTCACCGAGAAAGCCTCGGAGATGTTGCACCGCCTCGGCGTGACCGAGGCCGACGTGGTCGACCGCATCCTGCGCGGGCTCCAGGGGGATGGCTCGCCGGTGCTGCCGCACGAGGGCCGCTGGGTGGTGCGCCGACTGTCCGAGTTGCTCGGGTGGGACGACCCGGGGCCGGGCGAGGACGACTGATCCCCGCAGCCGCCGGCCAGCTTCAGGCTGCAGTGACGATCACGCAGGCACCGCCGCCAGCCCCTCGCTCGCCAGAAAGTCCAGCACCAGGGTATTGAAGGCCTGGGGCTGGTCCCGCGAGACCGAGTGGCCGCTGCCAGGCACCTTGTGCGCACGGGCCGCGGGCATGGCCTCGCACACCGCCTCGAAGATGGCCGCATGCACCGGCGGCGTGTGGCCGCCCGAGAGCAGCATCACCGGCATCGTCAGAGACTGCAGTTCCTCCGGCGAGATCCAGGGGAACTCGTCGCTGGAGAGATTGAGCATCTTCATCGCCCGCATGTTCTGCATGCGCCGTTCCATCGCCGCGCTGCCCGCCGGGGGAGCGCCCGAGCCGCCGATGCCGGCGGTCATGATCTGAGAGGCCTTGAGGTCCTCGCCCGCGGCGAAGGCCACCCGCGCCGGTTCGATCACCTCGCGCCGGAAGGCCCGGGCCACCGCGGCGCCGCGTTCGCTGCGCTCGGCGTACTTCATCATCGGCGGCTCCACCGCCACCACGGCCCGCACCAGGTCCGGGTGCCGCGTGGCCAGCGCCAGGGCGACGAAGCCGCCGTAGGAGCTGCCCACCAGGATCACCGGCTCGCGGATGTCCATCGCCGCGAGCAGCAGCCGCAGGTCCTCGGCCTCGTGCAGCGCGCCGTGGTCCGGCGAGGGCATGTCGTTGCGATTGGGGTGGCTGTAGCGGCGGCTGTAGGCGATGCAGTCGAACTGGCGCGTGAGCACCGGCCACTGCCCGCCCCAGCCGCGCCAGTCGCCCATGGCGCCGTGAATCAGCACCATCGTCGGACCCTGGCCCGCCCGTACCGTGTGCAGCTCGACGCCGTTCGGCAGCTGCCAGGCCCGCGGCTGCAGGTCCTCGAACTTCATTGCGCCCACCGGGGTCAGCCGTTCATGGTCAGGCCCAGCGCGCGAATCAGCTCGCCCATGCGCTGGTTGTCCTGCTGGATGAAGCGCGTCGCGGCGGCGCGGTCGGTCAGGCGGTCGGGGGCCATCATGCCCAGGCCGCCCAGCTTCTCCTTCACCGGCGCGCCGGCGCGCGCCTTCTTCCAGCCACCGGCCAGGGCATCGATCACCGCCTGCGGCGTGCCGCCGGTGGCGAACAGGCCCACCCAGCCCAGGTACTCGAAGTCCTTGAGGTCCTCGGCCATGGTGGGCACATCCGGGAACAGCGCCAGCCGCTCGGCCGAGGTCACCGCGATCACCCGCACCCGGCCCTCCTTGGCCGCGGCCAGGGCCACGTTGGGGGCGACGAAGTGCATCTGCACCTGGCCCGCCATGAGGTCGGTGAAGCCCGGCGCGTCGCCCTTGTAGGGGATCTGCGTGATCTTGATCCCGGCCTGGCGGCAGAACAGCTCGGTGCACAGGTGGCTGCCCGAGCCCACGCTGCCGGAGGCGTAGCTCATTCCGTCGGGCTTGGCCTTGGCCAGGGCGATCAGTTCACGCAGGTTGCGCGCCGGCACCGACGGGTGCACGGCCAGCACGTAGGCGCCGGCGCCCAGCATCGTCACCGGCACCAGCTGCTTCATCGGGTCGTAATTGAGCTTGGCGCCCATGTGCGAAACGACCGTGATCGCGGTGGCCCCGGAGACCAGCAGGGTATGGCCGTCTGCGGCGGCGCGCGCCACCGCCTCGGCCGCCGGCATGCCGCTCGCGCCCGGCTTGTTGTCGACGACGAAGCTGCCGCCGACCGCCTGCGCCAGCTGGTCGGCTGCCACCCGGGCGGTGAAGTCGGTCGGGCCACCAGGGGAGGAGCCGACGACGAGCTTCACCGGGCGGCTGGGGTAGGCCTGGGCCCAGGCCGACAGGGGGCTGGCCGCCAGGGCGGCGGCGCCTGCCAGCAGCTGGCGGCGTTGCATCAGGGGGTGCATGCGTGTCTCCTCGAGGGGTTGTTCTTGGGGAGCATTGTGGTCAGGCGAGCCATAAACGGCCAATAAAATCAGCGCACAACCCATCACGGATTCACATATGTCGACCTCGGCCCTGGTCCTGCGCACCCGCCTGCTGCTCAAGGCGCGCTTTCGCCACCTGCAGGCCCTGGCCATGCTGGTCGAACTGGGCAGCGTGCAGCGCGCCGCCAGCGCCATGGGCCTCACCCAGCCCGCGGTCACCCGCCTGCTGGCGGACCTGGAGGGCTGGCTTGGCACGCCCCTGTTCCACCGCCATGCGCGCGGCGTGCTGCCCACCGAGGTGTGCCGGGACCTGATGCCCATGGTGCGCCAGTCCCTGCGTGGCATCGACGCCGCCGCCGAGGCGGTGGCCGACCGCGCCGCCCTGGGCCAGGGCGTGGTGCGGGTGGGCGCGAGCACCGCCGCCATCAACGGCCTGCTGCTGCAGGCGCTGCCGGCCTTTCATGCGCGCCACCCGGGGGTGCAGGTGCAGCTCAAGGAGCTGGAGTGGGCCGACCAGCTCGCGGCGGTGGGGCGCCAGGAGATCGACCTGGGCCTGGGCCGCGAGAGTTCGGTGCCACCCCAGGGCTGGCGCTTCGAGCCGTTGCAGCCCGACACCTTCGAGGTCGTCTGCGGGCCGCAGCACCCGCTAGCGCGCAAGCGCCGCCTGCGCTGGCAGGACCTGCAGGACCAGACCTGGCTGGTGCCGCCGGTCGACGCGCTGGCCCGCCACCGGCTCGAGAGCCTGGCGCAGGCGCACGCGCTGCGGCTCACGGTGAGCCCGCTGATTACCCGGGTGTCCGCCATGACAGGGGCGATGCTGCAGCAGCAGGACCTGCTCACGCTGGTGCCCGGTTCGGTGCTGGCCCATGCCTGTCGCAGCGGCGCGCTGGTGGCACTGCGCCTGCCCGAGCCCTTGCCCTATGAGCCCCTGGGCATGCTGCTGCCCGAAGTGGACGTGCCCCCCATGCCGGTCGCCACCCGGCGGCTCGCCGACTTCCTGCGCGCGAGTCGCCCGGGAGACGCGCGCTAGATGGTCCGCGCCGCTTCGCCGTGCATACTGGTCCGATGCACGACGACGACCGGGGCGCACTCGGCCACCTCCTGCGCCAGCGCTCCTATGCGGCCCTGTGGGCGGCCTGGATGATCGCCAACCTGTGCATCTGGATGGCGGACCTGGCCGCCTCCTGGCTCATGACCTCGCTGACCGACAGCAAGCTCATGGTGGCCCTGATCCAGACCGCCACCTCCTTGCCCATCTTTCTCTTTTCGCTGCCGGGCGGCGCCCTGGCCGACCGCATCGACCGTCGGCGCGGCTTCCTGATGGCGCAGGTCTGGGCGGCCCTCGTCCTGAGCGGCGTCTGCGCCCTGGCCTGGGTGGGCGGCCTCACGCCCTGGCTGCTCCTCGCCGCCGTGTTCGCCACCAGCCTGGCCACCGCCCTGCGCTGGCCGATGTTCACCGCGCTGGTGCCCGAGGTGGTGACACGCGAGCAGCTGCCGCATGCCATTTCGATGAACAGCATCGCCCTCAACAGCTCGCGCCTGCTTGGCCCCCTGATCGCCGGCGTGGTCGTGGTGGCCTGGGGCGGCGCCTCGGTCTTCGCGCTGTGCGCCGCGCTCTCGCTGGTGGCGGCCTGGCTCGTCGCCGCCCCTGCGGGCGGCACGCGGGTGGTGCGCGTGCGGGCGCAGGAGGACTGGCTGCAGGCCCTGCGCGCCGGCCCGGCGCACATCCGGCAGGACCCCTGCCTCATGGCCGGCATGACGCGCGGACTGTTCTTCTTCTTCACTGCTTCTGCCCTCATTGGCCTGCTGCCCTCGCTGTCGCGCGAGATCGGGGGCGGCGACCCGCGCACCTACGCCACGCTCTTCGCCTGCCTGGGTGGCGGCGCGGTGGGCGCGGGCTTCCTGCTCCAGGGCCTGCACCGGCGTCTGGGCTACCAGGGCATGGTGACCGGCGGCGCGCTGGCCATGGCCGCCTGCGTGGGCGTGCTCGCCTGGACCGACCGCACCTGGGTGGCGGCGCTGGCCCTGCTGGCAGGCGGTGTCGCCTGGATGGGGGTGGGCAATGCGCTCAACACCGCCGCCCAGTTGCGGCTGCCCGATGCCCTGCGGGCCCGCGGCATGTCGGTGCTGTTCATGTCCGGCATGGCGGCGGGCGCCGTCGGCGCCGCGAGCCTGGGCGCGCTGGCCGACGGCATCGGCATGCGGCCGGCCCTGGCGGTGCTGGCGGTCTTCTCGGGTGGCGCGGTGGTCGCGATGGGCCGGCGCCTGGCCATCACCTAGGCCGCCGGCGTGCCGACGATGCCTTTTTCGCGCAGCGCCTCGATGGCCGCGGCGTCGTACCCCAGCTCCTGCAGCAGCGACTCGGTGTGCGCGCCCAGGGCGGGCGGGTCCATGCGCAGGCCCAGGCGTTCGCCGTCCAGCGAAAGCGGCAGCAAGGCGGTGCGCGTCTCCACCGGGCGGCCCGCGCCGCTGCCGTCGGCCGGCAGCGTGGTGGGCGCCAGGCCGCCGGTGGCCAGCAGGTGCGGGTCGTCGAACAGGTCCTGCGGCCGGGTGATGGGCGCATAGGGCAGGCCCACCCGCTCGAAGCGTTCGGCCAGCTCGCGCGCGGCAAAGGGCGCGAAGTGCTCCCGCAGCTGAGGAATGAGCCAGTCGCGCGCGCGCACCCGGTCGTTGTTGGTGACGAGGCGCGTGTCGGCGCGCAGGGCCTGCAGGCCGAATTCCTCGCACAGGAGGTGCCACTGCGTGTCGCTCACCGCGGCCAGGAAGATCTGCTCGCCATCCTTCACGGTGAACACGTCGTACAGCGCCCAGGCGCTGATGCGACTGGGCATGGGCGCGGCGGGCTTGCCGGTGACCGCGAACTGCATCATGTGCTGGGCCACCAGGAAGACGTTGTTCTCGAACAGCGCGCTCTGCACCTCGCGGCCGCGGCCGGTCTTCTCGCGCTGGGCCAGCGCCGCCAGCACGCCGATGGCGCCGAACATGCCGCCCATGATGTCGTTGACGCTGCTGCCCGCGCGCAAGGGTCGCCCCTCGGGCCCGGTCATGTAGGCCAGGCCGCCCATCATCTGCACCACCTCGTCGAGCGCGGTGCGGTGCTCGTAGGGGCCGGGCAGGAAGCCCTTGTGGCTCACGTAGATGAGGCGCGGGTTCAGCTTGGCCAGGGCCTCGCGGCTGAAGCCCAGGCGGTCCAGCGTGCCGCTCTTGAAGTTCTCGCTGAAGACGTCGGCGTTCGCCACCAGGCGCAGCACGATCTCGCGGCCCTCAGCCGACTTCACGTCCACCGCCAGGCTTTTCTTGTTGCGGTTGAAGATACCGTAGAAGCCCGCGCCCGAGCCAAGCAGGCGGCGGGTGTTGTCGCCGGCCAGGGGCTCGACCTTGATCACCTCGGCACCCAGGTCGGCCAGGATCATCCCGCAGGTGGGGCCCATGACCATGTGGGTGAACTCGACGACGCGCAGGCCGGCCAGGGGCAGGTCGGCGACGGGGGAGTCTTGGGTCGGGGCGGTCTTGGTGGAATCGGTCACGGCGGGAAGTCGTCTTGAATCGGGGGAACGGCGAAGGGGGTGCGGGGTGGCGCGGGGTGTCGCCGGCTTCAGGCCAGGGCCCGGACGGCGCGCCCGTCGGCGTACTGGAAGCCCAGGGGCAGCCCGGCCTCGGGCGTCATGCCGTAGACCGGCTCGCCGGGCAGGCCCGCCTGCAGGTGCTGGCGCGCGGCGGTGAGGGTGGCGAGGTCGACGCCGGTCGCCACGCCCATGGCCTCGAACATGAACACCAGGTCCTCAGTGACCACGTTGCCCGAGGCGCCGGGCGCGTAGGGGCAGCCGCCCAGACCGCCCTGCGAGGCGTCGAAGGTGCGCACGCCCGCCTCGTAGGCGGCCAGGCAGTTGGCCAGGCCCAGGCCGCGGGTGTTGTGCATGTGGGCGGCCCCGGCGCGCTCGCCCAGCTCGGCGCGCAGCCGGGTGAACAGGCGCTTCACCTGCGCCGGGTTGGCCATGCCGGTGGTGTCGGACAGGCCGACCTCGTCGACCCCGGCGTCGGCGAGCGCCACGGCCAGGGCAATGACCTCGTCCTCGGGCACCACGCCCTGCAGGGTGCAGCCGAAGGCGGTGGAGACGCCAGCCTCCACCTTCACGCCTGGCGCCTGCGCGTTGCGCAGTTCGATCACCTTGCGCACCTCGGCCACCATCTCCTGAGGCGACTTGCGCACATTGGCCATGGAGTGGGCCGGGCTGGCCGAGACGGGGAGGGTGAGCTTGTGCGCGCCGGCGGCCAGGGCGCTCTCGGCGCCGCGCAGGTTGGGGACCAGGGCCATGACGGTGAGCCCGCGCAGGGTGATGGCGTGGCGCACCACCTCGGCCACGTCGGCCATCTGCGGCAGCAGCTTGGCCGGCACGAAGGAGCCGACCTCGATCTCGCGCAGGCCGGCCGCGTGCAGGGCGTCGATCCAGGCGAGCTTGTGCGCGGTGGGCATGGTCGCCGCCACGCTTTGCAGGCCGTCCCGGGGGCCGACTTCGCTGATCAGGACGGAGGGCAGGGCGTGGGCGCTTGGCATGGTCTCTGAGACATCAGGGCTGGAAGCGGGCATTATCCCGGGTCTCCACAGAGGACCCCTCCATGCACCGGCGCGCCATCACCCTGCTTTCCTCCCTTGCCTGCCTCTTCTCCCTCGGGCTCGCCACGAGCGGGTCCGTCCACGCACAGACACCGGTACAGACACCGGCCCCGGCCTTCCCCGCCAAGCCCGTGCGCATCACCACCCCCTTCCCCGTGGGCAGCGGCCCCGAGGGCGTGCTGCGCCTGGTGGCCGACAAGCTGTCCAAGCGCTGGGGCCAGCCGGTGGTGGTGGAAAACAAGCCCGGGGCCAACGGCTTCATCGCCATCGAGCAGTTCAAGAATGGCGCCGCCGACGGCCACGACCTGATCCAGCTCGATGGGGTGCACCTCACCGCCTACCCGCACCTGTTCAAGAGGCTGCCCTATGACTCCGCGAGCGACTTCGAGCCCCTGTACCCGCTGTTCAAGACCTATTTCTTCATGACCACCGCGGTGGACAGCAAGTACAAGCGGGTCTCCGATGTCATTGCCGACGCCAGGGCGCAACCCGGCAAGCTCAATTACGGTTCCTGGTCGGTGGGCAACCCGGTGCACCTGGGCTCGGCCCTGCTCGAGACGGTGACCGGCACCCAGATGCAGCACGTGATCTACAAGGAGACCTCGCAGCTCTATACCGCGGTGGCCACCGGCGAGCTCGCCTTTGCTCTGGGCACCAGCGCCACGGCGGGGCCCCTGTACCGCGCGGGCAAGCTCAAGTTCCTGGCGGTCGCCGCGCCGCGCCGCATCGCCGGCTACCCGGATGTGCCCACCTTCGCCGAGGCGGGGGGACCGAAGGACTTCGAGGTGAGCGGCTGGACCACCATCGCCGCGCCCAAGAATCTGCCCCGGGCGGTGAGCGAGAAGATCACCCGCGACATCGCCGCGGTGCTGGCCGAGCCGGAGTTCAAGGACAAGTACCAGTCCTTCGGGTATGAGATGTTCCCGGCCACTAAGGAGCAATTCGCCCAGTACATCCGGGCGGAGTCCGTCAAGCAGGCGGAGGTGATCCGGAAGGCGAAGGCGCAGCTGGATTGAGGGGCAGCCAACTGGCCATCCGGTCGGCATGCCCGAGGACCCCCGGGCTTGCCCTGCGCTCACTCTCCTTGCGGGCTATTGCGCAGTGCCTCACACAGAAGTCGCAGTGGCACGGCCTGGATGTCTGCTGCCAGCGGATAGGCTTCTTGCCCGGGATAAACCACCCACTTGCGATGGGGCTTCAAGTCGTCACAGGCATTGTGAAAGCCGCGCTCGAGTTTGGGCGCGAGGCTGCGCTTGAACTCCACCGCCCACAACTTCCCATTTGGCCAGGCCAGGAGCAGGTCGACTTCAGCGCCCGCGCTCGTCCGGTAGAAGTGGCCCATAACGCCCGGCGGGGCACAGGACAGCAGGTTCTCGAGGCAATGGCCTTCCCAGCTGGCCCCCACCACCATGTGCGAGAGCAGTTGCTCAAGGTTTTCGATGCCCAGGAGCGCATGCAGGAGACCGCTGTCCCGCAAATAGACCTTGGGCGATTTGACCAGCCGCTTGCCGACATTGGCGTGCCAGGGCTGGAGGCGGCGTACCAGCAGCAGGTCGCACAGCAGGTCGATGTAGCCGTTGGCTGTTTTGACGTCTACGCCCAGGTTGCGCGCGAGTTGGGCGACGTTGAGCAAGCCGCCCTGGTGGTGGGCCAGCATGGTCCAGAAGCGGCGCAATGTCTCGGCGGCGATGCGCGGGCCGAACTGCGGGATGTCCCTTTCCAGGTAGCTGCGGATGAAGTTGTCCCGCCAGCGCAGGCTGCGTGCGTCGCTGGTCGCCTGATGGCTCGGTGGAAATCCGCCGCGCACCCACAGCACTTCACGTGAATCGTCGTCTGCTTCCAGGACGTTCAGGCCCGCCAGCTCCAGGTAGGCAATCCGGCCGGCCAGTGTTTCGCCTGATTGCTGCAGCAGGTCCAGGCTGGCCGAACCCAGGAGCAGGTAGCGGCCCGCTGCTTTCTTGGCGCGGCGGGCCCGGTCGATCAGGCCGCGCAGCACGGGAAACAGGCCGGGAAGCCGGTGCACCTCGTCGAGGATGACCAGCTTGTCGAGATGCCCCTCCAGGTACAACTCGGCCTGTTCGAGCTTGCTGCGGTCTCGCTCGGATTCGAGGTCGAGGTAGACATGGGGCTGATCCCGGCCCAGTTCTAGCGCCAGGGTGGTCTTGCCGACCTGGCGTGGCCCGAGCAGGGCGACGGCCGGCGAAAAAGCCAGTTCGTCCTGGAGCCGGGATTGGATCAGGCGGGGAATCATCCTTGCAATTATGGAATTTCACTCCATGATTTGCAAGGTTAATTGCCGCGTGTTGTGGGGGTGCTGGCGGAGGCGGTGAGATTCGAACTCACGAACGGTTTCCCGTTGCCGGTTTTCAAGACCGGTGCAATCGACCACTCTGCCACGCCTCCGCAGCGGCTCCGATTCTAGGCGCAGCGGAGCCGCAGCCACCCCCTGTCACCAGGTCGGCCCGCTCGACCTCCCCAAGAGCTCACGGATTGTGGTAACGTTATTACGTTTTGGAGGCTCTATGAAAGCTGCCGCTCCCATTCGCACCTTTAGCAGCCGCGAGTTCGCGCACGAGTTGGCACGTGTCAAGCGGGCCGCCTCAGAAGGGACTGTGCTGATCACCGACAGAGGTCAGCCGAAGTACGCGCTCATGCCTATCGAGCAGTATTGGGACATGAAAGGCCAAAAGGCTCCTGGGCTATCTCTGCTGGAGGCTATGCAGACACTGCCATCTACGGCGGGAATCGATTTCGAAGTGCCGGCCCGGATGTCCGCAGTCAATCCTGCTGACCTGGACTGATCCATGTACCTGCTAGACACCAACGTGATTTCCGAGCTTCGCCCAGGGAAGCGCAATCAGTCGCCGGCGGTCCTGGCTTGGGCCGAGAGCATGCCTTTGGAAATGCAGTTCATCAGCAGCATTGCGTTGCTGGAACTGCGTATCGGTATGGGACTCAAGGCCCGCCAGGATCCTGCTCAAGGGGCGGTGCTGGCGCGTTGGATCGAAGGACTCGAGAACCTGTTCGCAGAGCGCACTCTTGCCGTTTCCGCGAGGGCTGCACGCCTCTGCGCTCCCATGCACATCCCGAATCCCGGCAATCTCGCCGACACGCTGATCGCAGCCACGGCATTGGAGCATGGGTTCACGGTAGTCAGTCGCAATGTGCAGGACTTCGCACACTTGGGCGCTGCCTTGATCAATCCTTGGGAGACGCCCCTCGCATAGCTGCAAGCGTAGGAGGGGTCAGTCCAAGTCCTGACCGACACGGCCTGTCAGTCTGCCCGGGCACGAGAACCGACGCGCCCCTCAGCGCGCCTGCAGCACCACCGCCCCCGCGCTCATCCCCGGCTCTTCCAGCGGCACCCGCACGCCCTGGAAGAACATGCGCACATCGCCCCACCGCGCAGCCTGCACGGTGAAGGGCGGGGTGCCGTTCACGTTGACGCGCTCGCCGGCCTTGAGTTGGACGACGGACTTCTTCTGGGCGGCGTCGGTGACGCAGATCAGGGTGGCCTGCTGGGCCTCGAAGTAGACGTAGCTGCTTGGCTTGAGGGCCCGCTCGGGGGTGAAGCTCGCCGGCGCGCCGCTGGCGGGCGGGCAGGTCGCGTCCGTCGCCTTGGCCTGGGGGGCGGAGGCAGCGGGTGCGGGCGTCGGCGCAGGGACTGCGGCGGCGACGGGTGCGGGTTCGGGTGTCGCCGCCTCGGAGGCGGCTGCAGACGCGGGCACGGCCGCGGCCTCGGCCATCGGCTCGGGGGCTGCGGCGGGTACGGCTGCAGGAGGGGTGGTCTGCGGGCGGTTGAACCAGGCCAGCGCGCCGATCACGACCACGCCGACGGCAACGATGCCGACCCAGGCCTTGCTGCGTTCCGCAGGCGCCTCACCCACCACGGGCCTGGCAGAGACGTCGGTGACCGACTCACGCACGCCGGGTGCGCGCAGCACCGGCGCGGCAAACGCGGGTTCGGCGGAGAGCTCGGGAGCGGGGGCAGGCGACTCGGCAGAGCCAGCCGCAGCCGCAGCCGCAGCCGGGGACGGGGACGGGGGCCGGGACGCCGCGACCGACGGCGCATCCATCCGGTCCGCCTCGATCACCCGGCGCACATGCCCCAACTTGGCAAGCAAGGTGCGGCCGGTGTGGTTCTTGATGCTCTCGGAATAGAAGCGGCCGCTGCCGCCTTCCTCCAGTTCGGTGAGCTGGCCGGTGGAGAGCGTGCAACGGCGCGCGAAGGTGGCGCGGTCCACGCCGGTGGCCATGCGCAAATCGCGCAGCAGCTTGGCGTCGGCGTCAGTCCAGGTCTTGTCCATTTCGGTTCGTCTGGCCTGGCCTGCCGTGTCCGCGTCAGGCGGCGTGGATCAGGTCGCCCTCGATCAGGGCGCCCCGCTGGATGGCGAGGCTACGGTAGGTGATGCGGCCCACGACGCGGGCCTTGCTCGCGATGAACAGCTCGTCGCACTCGGCGGTGCCGACGAAGGCGCCCTTGACGTGCAGCGACTTGCTCGCCACCTGGCCCTCGACCGCCCCGCGCGGGCCGATGTTGACCACGTCGGTGCGCACGGTGCCCTTGATGAAGCCCTCGACGTGCAGCACGCCCTGCGCGCTGATGTCGCCCTGCAGGGTGAAGCCTTCGCTGATGACGGAGGGCTTGCTGCGATCGAGCAGGAAGCCGCCGCCGTTGCCATTGCCGTTCCCGCCGCTGCGGGCGGCCTCGCCGCCGGCCTCCTCGGTGCCCTCGGGGCTGGCAACGACGTCCTCGTCGCCGGGATTATTTTTGGGTTTGCCGAACATATTGGGCGGTCTGAATGACTTTGTGGGGATCGACCTGGTAGCTGCCCACCAGGACTTCGAAATGCAGGTGCTTGCCAGTGGACTGGCCCGTGTTGCCGACCATGCCGATCGGCTGGTCCTGTTCGACCTTGTCGCCTTCCTTGACGAGGACCTTGTCCAGATGGCCGTACAGGGTCTCGACGCCGCGGTCGTGGCGGATCAGGATCGCGTTGCCCAGGTTGCCGTGGTAGCCGGCGACCAGTACCTTGCCCGGCTTGACCGCCAGCACGCGGTCGTCGCCGTTTTGCGACTTGATGTCGATACCGGCGTGCAGGCTGGGCTTGTGGGTGATCGGGTGCGAGCGGATGCCGAACTCCGAGGTGATCGCGTAGTCCGGCAGCGGCATCTTGTCCGGGAGGGCCTCGAGCACGCTGCGCAGCTCGCGGTTGGCGGCGGTTTCCTTGGCGAAGGTGCCGCCCAGGAGCGGGTTTTCCTTGAAGCTGTCGGTGAAGCCGCCCACGGGCTGGCTGCGCTGGATGATGCTGATCACCTTGCCGTTGAGGCCCGAGGAGCTGATCATGGTGCGCAGCTCGTTGTTGCGCGCGGCCAGAGTCTCGGTCCAGTCGCCGACGTACTGGCGGATCTGCATGTCGCGCTCGCGGATCGAGCGGGCCATTTCCAGCATGTCTTCCTGGGAGTACTCGCCGTTTTGCAGCTCGGGGTTGATGCCGGCCGACTGCAGCGCGAAGAAGATCTCGCGGTGCGAGTGCTCCAGCATCATCTTGCGGGTCTGCAGGTAGCCGGCGGTGAGCGTCATGCCCACGGCCATGGTGGTCAGGAAGCCCAGCACCACCATCGAGGCGCGCACGGTGTTTCGCTGCACCTTGGCCGAGATGACCAGGTACTTCAGATCACCCCGCTGCTCGAGGATGATGCGCGAGTCGTGGTACTCGCGGTTCCACAGGCCCAGGCCCAGCCGGGTCCACTGGACCAGCTTGCCGGAGCGAAGCCAGCGCATGCGCACCTATTGCTCCCTTGCGCCTCAGGCGACGTCGGAGTCGTGGGTGAGGGCGGCGGGCGAGGAGCCCGACGAGGATGCGTCCTGGCCGGAGACGGGGCCGACGGCGCCCTGGATGACGCCGCCCTTCTCGATCTCGATCTCGCCGTAGTGGGCCTTGCCGCTCACCACGCCGGTGCTGCGCACGCACAGGAACTCGGAGGCAGAGAGAGTGTCGAAGGTGCGGCCGTGGACGTCGGCGGTGCGCACGCTCACCTGGCCGGACAGGGAGCCCTGCGGGCCCACCAGCAGTTCACCGGCCTGCAGGCCGCCTTCCAGGGTGCCGTTGATCACGGCGAGACCGGGGACCATGAGGTGGCCGACCACCTTCACGCCTTCGCCGATGATCAGGTTGCCGGGAGCGTCGTTCTTGCCTGCGGGAATGGACACGGTAATGCCTTCGACTGTCTTTATGCGGCGCTGGCAGGAAGGCCCGAACGGTTTGTCCGGGTCTGCGAGGCCGCTGTCATTTTGAAAAAGGAGCGTCGGAGTCTACTGGCCTTTGCTCCCAAAAGCGATGTAGCCAGAGGTATGAATCCACAGCTCTCACTCCCTCTGGAGTCGTCAATTTCGCGGCCAACTTGAGGCCTCGCGCGTGGCCGTTCGCCTGGAATCACATATTCATGCGAATCGCATCGATGGTCGTGGATCCGATGGTGCTCATTTCAATTTAAGAGAGTACTTTGGTGGCCAATCCGGGCCGTCTGGGGCGGGGCGCACCCTGGATATCGGTCAAGCCGTGCCCAGCATGCCCTTGCGCTCGATGAATTCCATCACCTGCTCCAGGCCCTGCAGGGTCTTGAGGTTGGTCATGACGAAGGGCTTGCCCTGGCGCATGCGCTCGGTGTCCTGGCGCATCACCTCCAGGTCGGCGCCGACGTGGGGGGCCAGGTCGGTCTTGTTGATCACGAACAGGTCGCTCTTGGTGATGCCGGGGCCGCCCTTGCGCGGAATCTTTTCGCCGGCGGCGACGTCGATCACGTAAATGGTGAGGTCGGACAGTTCGGGGCTGAAGGTGGCAGCCAGGTTGTCGCCGCCCGACTCTACGAACACGACGTCGGCTTGCGGGAACTGGGCCAGCATGCGGTCGATCGCCTCGAGGTTGATGGAGGCGTCCTCGCGGATGGCGGTGTGCGGGCAGCCCCCCGTCTCCACGCCCATGATGC
>JACCDH010520213.1_pt1 | contig 44138 bp, 45 predicted proteins | sample 7442481 | NCBI WGS metagenome assembly JACCDH01 (sample SAMN15323433, study PRJNA562643) | freshwater metagenome | isolation source: river surface water | place: USA:Blue River Watershed | collected 2017-08-15 | reverse complement strand
GGCCATCAACATCAAGCTGACGGTGCAGTTGCCACCGATCCAGTTTTTGCCGCCTTTGGCAAGTGATGCATCGATCACGTTGCGATTAACGGGGTCCAAAATGATGACGGCGTCATCGGCCATGCGCAACGAAGAAGCCGCGTCGATCCAGTGGCCGTTCCAGCCCGCCGCGCGCAGCTTGGGGAACACGGCTGAGGTGTAGTCACCACCTTGGGCCGTGATGATGATCTCGCAGCGCTTGAGCTGCTCGATGTCGAAAGCGTCTTGCAGCGTGGCTTCGTTCTTGGCCATCGAGGGGGCTTTGCCACCCGAGTTCGATGTGGAGAAAAACAGGGGCTCGATCAGGTCAAAGTCTTTTTCCTGAATCATGCGGTCCATCAGGACCGAGCCGACCATGCCACGCCAGCCGACCAAACCTACCAACTTGCTCATTTCAACGCCCTTTCAAAGTTAAACAGTGCCAGACCAGACTGTTTGCCCCGGCTCGTCTGGGGCCGGGGAGGGCGCACGACGAACCGGAGCTGTTCAGCCCTTAATGGTCGTGGTTTTGGTGGTGATTGCGCGCACGCCCACAGCGGCCGAGGCGGCAGCTGCTTGGAGGGAGAGGGGGCGTGAGGCAAACATAAGTAACGATTGTAAAGGATGCAGGCTTGGCGCTGGCTTACAGCGCTTTGACCACCGCATCGCCCATCTGCGCGGTGCCGACCTTGGTCGTGCCTTCGCTGTAGATGTCGCCGGTGCGCAGGCCTTGGGCCAACACTTTTTGCACGGCGGCTTCGATGCGTTCGGCGGCTTGGCCTTGGTTCAAGCTGAAGCGCAGCATCATGGCCGCTGACAAGATGGTGGCCAGTGGGTTGGCGATGCCTTTGCCCGCGATGTCGGGTGCGCTGCCGTGGCTGGGCTCGTACAGGCCTTGGTTTTTCGTGTTCAGGCTGGCCGAGGGCAGCATGCCAATCGACCCGGTGAGCATGGACGCTTCGTCGGACAAGATGTCGCCGAACATATTGCCGGTCACCACCACGTCAAAGCGCTTGGGCTCTTTGACGAGTTGCATGGCGGCGTTGTCCACGTACATGTGGTCCAGCGCGATGTCGGGGTATTGCTGACCGACTTCGGTGACCACGTCTTTCCAGAACTGGAAGGTCTCGAGCACGTTGGCTTTGTCGACGCTGGTCACGCGCCCTTCGAAGCCCGCGGTCTTGCGCTTGCGAGCGGCCTGGAAGGCCACGTGCGCGATGCGCTCGATCTCGGGCTTGCTGTAGCGCATGGTGTCGAAGGCTTCTTCGGCGCCCGGGAAGTGGCCGTCGGTGGCCACGCGGCGGCCGCGTGGCTGGCCGAAGTAAATGTCACCCGTCAGCTCGCGGATGATGAGGATGTCCAGACCAGAAATCAGCTCGGGCTTGAGGCTGGACGCGCCCACCAGCTGTTCGTAGCAAATGGCGGGGCGGAAGTTGGCGAACAGGCCCATGTGCTTGCGCAGGCCCAGGATGGCCTGTTCCGGACGCAGGGGGCGGTCGAGCTTGTCGTATTTCCAGTCGCCCACGGCACCAAACAACACGGCGTCCGAGTCCATGGCCAGCTTGAGCGTGGCTTCGGGCAGGGGGTGACCAAACGCGTCGTACGCCGCGCCGCCGACCAAAGCGGTTTCCATCTCGAACTTCAGGTCGAGGGCGTTCAGGACTTTGACGGCTTCGGCGACGATTTCGGTGCCGATGCCATCACCGGGGAGGACTGCGATTTTCATGAAAACTTTCGAAAGGGGTTACATCGTGTGCGCCAGCCAAGGCTTGGTGGCCAAGCGCTGGGCTTCGAAGGCGGCGATTTTGTCTTTGTGGCGCAGGGTCAGGCCGATGTCGTCCAAGCCGTTGATCAAGCAGTACTTGCGAAACGCATTGACCTCAAACGGGATTTCTTCGCCTTGTGGGCGCACGATGACTTGGCGTTCCAAGTCGATCGTGAGTTGGTAGCCGGGGAAAGCGGCGACTTCGTTGAACAACGAGTCCACCGTGGTCTCGGGCAAGACGATGGGCAGCAAGCCGTTTTTGAAGCAGTTGTTGAAGAAGATATCGGCAAAGCTCGGCGCGATCACGCAGCGAAAGCCGTATTGGTCGATGGCCCAAGGGGCGTGCTCGCGGCTGGAGCCGCAGCCGAAGTTCTTGCGCGCCAGCAGCACCGAGGCACCTTGGTAGCGCGGTTGGTTGAGCACGAAGTCGGGGTTGGGCTTGCGTTGGCTTTCAGGCACGCCGGGCTGGCCGGGCTGGTCGAGGTAGCGCCACTCATCGAACAGGTTGGGGCCAAAGCCGGTTTTCTTGATGGACTTCAAGAACTGCTTGGGGATGATCGCGTCGGTGTCGACGTTCTCGCGGTCCATGGGGGCCACAAGGCCTTGGTGCACGTTGAATTTCTGCATGGTGGTCGGGCTCTTTAGGCGAACTGGCGGATGTCCACAAAGTGGCCATGAATGGCGGCTGCGGCGGCCATGGCGGGGCTGACCAAGTGGGTGCGGCCACCGGCGCCTTGACGGCCTTCGAAGTTGCGGTTGCTGGTGGAGGCGCAGCGCTCGCCGGGCTCCAAGCGGTCGGCGTTCATGGCCAAGCACATGGAGCAGCCCGGTTCCCGCCATTCAAAGCCCGCTGCTTTGAAGATCTCATGCAAACCTTCGCGCTCGGCCTGTTCTTTGACCAAGCCGGAGCCTGGTACGACCATCGCCAGTTTGATGTTCTTGGCCACTTTTTGGCCGAGTTTTTTCACCACGGCGGCGGCTTCGCGCATGTCTTCGATGCGGCTGTTGGTGCAAGAACCGATGAAGACCTTGTCAACAAAAATATCGCTGAGTGGCTTGCCGGGTTGCAGCGCCATGTAGGTCAGGGCGCGTTCAATGGCGCTGCGTTTGTTCGGGTCTTTTTCTTTGTCGGGGTCGGGCACGCTGCCGTTGATGTCGAGCACCATTTCGGGCGATGTGCCCCAGGTGACTTGCGGCAAGATGTCCTCGGCTTTCAACTCCACCACGGCATCGAAGTGGGCACCGGGGTCGGATTGCAGCGTCTTCCAGTAGGCCACGGCTTGGTCCCACTCCACGCCAGTGGGCGACAGGGGGCGGCCTTTGACGTACTCGATGGTTTTGTCGTCCACCGCCACCAAACCGGCGCGAGCGCCGGCTTCGATGGCCATGTTGCAGATCGACATGCGCGCTTCCATGCTCAAGCTGCGGATGGCCGAGCCCGCAAATTCGATGGTGTAGCCCGTGCCGCCGGCGGTGCCGATTTTGCCGATGATGGCCAGCACCACGTCCTTGCCGGTCACGCCTTTGGCCAGCGTGCCTTCGACCTTGATGAGCATGTTCTTGGCCTTTTTGGCCAAGAGGGTTTGGGTGGCCATGACGTGCTCCACCTCGCTGGTGCCGATGCCGTGGGCCAGCGCACCAAACGCGCCGTGGGTGGAGGTGTGCGAGTCACCGCAGACCACGGTCATGCCGGGCAGGGTGGCGCCGTTTTCGGGGCCCATGACGTGCACGATGCCTTGGCGCTTGGACATGAAGGGGAAGAAGGCGGCTGCACCGAACTCAGCGATGTTGTCGTTGAGGGTGGTGATTTGTTCTTTGCTGATCGGGTCGGTGATGCCGTCGTAGCCCAGCTCCCAGCCGGTGGTGGGCGTGTTGTGGTCGGCGGTGGCCACGATGGAACTCACGCGCCAGACTTTGCGACCGGCTTGGCGCAGGCCTTCGAAGGCCTGGGGGCTGGTGACTTCGTGCACCAGGTGGCGGTCGATGTAGAGCACGGCGGTGCCGTCCTCTTCGGTGTGGACGACGTGTTCGTCCCAGATCTTGTCGTAGAGCGTGCGTGGCATGTGCTTTCCTTGAATGCAGCCCACTATTTTATGCGCTCAGGCACAAAAAAGCCCGCCGAAGCGGGCTTTTGCGGACGCCGAGCGAATCAACGCTGGACGTCGCGACGTGGGGAGCCGGTGAAGAGCTGACGGGGACGGCCGATTTTGTATTCGGGGTCGCTGATCATCTCGTTCAGCTGGGCGATCCAGCCCACGGTGCGGGCCAAGGCGAAGATGCCGGTGAACAGGTTCACAGGGATGCCGATGGCGCGCTGCACGATGCCGGAGTAGAAGTCCACGTTGGGGTAGAGCTTGCGGCTGACGAAGTAGTCGTCTTCCAAAGCGATCTTTTCCAAGGCCTTGGCCAGCTTGAACAGCGGGTCGTTTTCCAAGCCGAGTTCCTTGAGGACTTCGTCGCAGGTCTCTTGCATGAGCTTGGCGCGGGGGTCGTAGTTTTTGTACACGCGGTGACCAAAGCCCATGAGCTTGACGCCGGAGTTTTTGTCCTTGACCTTTTCCATGAACTCGCCGACCTTGGCCACGCCACCGCTGGCTTGGATTTCTTCGAGCATGTTCAAGCAAGCTTCGTTGGCACCACCGTGGGCAGGGCCCCACAAGCAAGCCACGCCAGCCGCGATGGCGGCAAACGGGTTGGTGCCGGACGAGCCGCACAGACGCACGGTCGAGGTGGAGGCGTTTTGCTCGTGGTCGGCGTGCAGCGTGAAGATGCGGTCCATGGCGCGCTCGAGCACGGGGTTGACCACATACTCTTCGCAAGGGGTGCCGAACATCATGCGCAGGAAGTTGCCCGCGTAGGACAGGTCGTTGCGTGGGTACATGTAAGGCTGACCCACGCCGTATTTGTAGGCCATGGCGACCATGGTGGGCATCTTGGCGATCAAACGGATCGCAGCGATGCGGCGGTGCTCGGGGTTGTTGATGTCGGTGCTGTCGTGGTAGAAGGCCGACAAGGCGCCCACCAAGCCGGTCAAGACGGCCATGGGGTGAGCGTCACGACGGAAGCCGCGCAAGAAGAATTGCATCTGCTCGTTGACCATGGTGTGTTGGTTCACCGTGGTGTGGAACGATTGGCTTTCTTGGGCGTTGGGCAATTCGCCGTTGAGCAAGAGGTAGCAGGTGTCGAGGTAGTCGACCTTGTTGGCCAACTGCTCAATGGGGTAGCCGCGGTACAGCAACTCGCCTTTGTCGCCGTCGATGTAGGTGATGGCGGATTGGCAAGACGCGGTGGACAGGAAACCGGGGTCGTAGGTGAACATGCCCGTTTGGCCGTACAGCTTGCGGATGTCGATCACGTCAGGGCCAATGTTGCCGTTGTACACAGGAAGTTCAACGGAAGGGCTGCCATTGCTGAACGACAGGGTGGCTTTGTTGTCGGCGAGTTTCATGCGGTTTCCTTTGTTATTGCACGTCTTTAAACGGGTGGTTGGGCGGCACGCAGCATGCCCAACACATGCGTGATGTCATCACGCGCGAGTTCGCCCTCGGGCAACTTGCGGGCCAACAAGAGATCGAGCAGATCGTTGTCGGACAGGTCCATTAGAACCTCGAGAGCTTGAGCCTGACTGACAGTCAAGCCAGAAGCGTGCCTGTCAAAGAAGCGTTCGATGAAAAGGTCGTTCTCCAGCAAGCCACGGCGGCAGCGCCAGCGCAGCTTGCTCAGAGCGCGCTCATCGATCAGCGCATCTTTGGTGCAGGCGTTCATGCTTCGGTGGTGCATGCACTCAAATGGAGCGCATCACCATCATTTCTTTGATCTTGCCGATGGCCTTGGTGGGGTTCAAACCCTTGGGGCAAACGTCGACGCAGTTCATGATGGTGTGGCAACGGAAGAGGCGGTAAGGGTCTTCCAAGTTGTCCAAACGCTCGGCGGTGGCTTGGTCGCGGCTGTCGGCGATGAAGCGGTAGGCCTGCAGCAAACCGGCGGGGCCCACGAACTTGTCGGGGTTCCACCAGAAGCTGGGGCAGCTGGTCGAGCAGCTCGCGCACAAGATGCACTCGTACAGGCCGTTGAGCTCTTCGCGCTCTTCGGGGCTCTGCAGGCGCTCTTTCTCAGGGGCCACGGTTTCGTTGATCAGGTAGGGCTTGATGCTGTTGTATTGCTTGAAGAACAACGTCATGTCCACGATCAGGTCGCGCACCACCGGCAGGCCGGGCAGGGGCTTCAAGACGATGTCGCCTTTGAGCGTGTTCATGTTGGTCAAGCAAGCCAGACCGTTTTTGCCGTTGATGTTCATGGCATCGGAGCCACACACACCTTCGCGGCACGAACGGCGGAAGGAGATGGAGGGGTCCACCGCCTTGAGCTTCATGAGCGCGTCGAGCAACATGCGCTCGTGACCGTCGAGTTCGACCTCGATGGTTTGCATGTAAGGCTTGGCGTCTTTTTCGGGGTCGTAGCGGTAGATTTTGAAGGTTCTTTTGGCCATGTGAGACTCCTGAATTAGAAGGTGCGGACCTTGGGCGGCACGGACGCGACGGTCAGTGGCTTGAGGTTGACGGGCTTGTAGGTGAGGCTGTTGTCGGCGCTGTGCCACAAGGTGTGCTTCATCCACTCGGCGTCGTTGCGGCCCAATGGGAACTGGGCGTCATCGGCTGGGCGCTCGTAGTCGTTCACGGTGTGCGCACCACGGCATTCGCGGCGAGCCGCGGCCGAGGTCATGGTGGCCTGAGCGGATTCGATCAGGTTTTCCACTTCCAAGGCTTCGATGCGCGCGGTGTTGAACACCTTGGACTTGTCCTTCAGGCCGATCGACTCGACGCGGGCACGCATGGCGTTGATCTTCTGAACGCCTTCGTCCATGCTGGCTTGGGTGCGGAAGACGCCGGCGTGCTGCTGCATCGCGGCGCGCAGGTCGTTGGCCACGTCCTGAGCGTATTCGCCGGACTGGGTGCTGTCCAAGCGGGCCAAGCGGGCCAATGTCTTGTCCGCAGCGTCGGCTGGCAGGGGCTTGTGGGTTTTGTTTTTGTCGTTGTACTGAACGATGTGGGTGCCCGCGGCGCGGCCAAACACCAGCAAGTCCAACAGCGAGTTGGTACCCAGGCGGTTGGCGCCGTGCACCGACACGCAAGAGCATTCGCCCACGGCGTACAAACCGTTGACCACTTTTTGGCCGCCTTGGCCGTCGGGGGTGACGACTTGGCCATTGATGTTGGTCGGAATGCCGCCCATTTGGTAGTGGATGGTGGGCACGACGGGGATGGGTTCGCGCGTGATGTCCACGTTGGCGAAGTTCACACCGATTTCGTACACCGAAGGCAAGCGCTTGTGGATGGTTTCAGCACCGAGGTGGTCGAGCTTCAAAAGCACGTAATCCTTGTTGGGGCCGCAACCACGGCCTTCCTTGATCTCTTGGTCCATGCAGCGCGAGACGAAGTCGCGAGGGGCCAAGTCTTTCAAGGTGGGCGCGTAGCGCTCCATGAAACGCTCGCCGTTGCTGTTGAGCAAAATCGCGCCTTCGCCGCGGCAGCCTTCGGTCAAGAGCACGCCCGCGCCGGCCACGCCGGTGGGGTGGAATTGCCAGAATTCCATGTCTTGCAGTGGGATGCCTGCGCGAGCGGCCATGCCCAAACCGTCGCCGGTGTTGATGAAGGCGTTGGTCGATGCAGCAAAGATGCGCCCTGCGCCGCCGGTGGCCAACAAGGTGGTCTTGGCTTCAAAAACGTAAGTCTCGCCGGTTTCCATTTCCAACGCGGTCACGCCCACCACGTCGCCATCGGCGTCGCGGATCAGGTCCAGCGCCATCCATTCCACGAAGAAGGTGGTGCGGGCTTGCACGTTTTGTTGGTAGAGCGTGTGCAGCATGGCGTGACCGGTGCGGTCGGCGGCGGCGCAAGCGCGTTGCACGGGCTTTTCGCCGTAGTTGGCGGTGTGGCCGCCGAACGGACGCTGGTAGATCGTGCCGTCGGGGTTGCGGTCAAACGGCATGCCGAAGTGTTCGAGTTCGTAGACGACCTTGGGCGCTTCGCGGCACATGAATTCGATGGCATCTTGGTCGCCGAGCCAGTCGGAGCCCTTGATGGTGTCGTAGAAGTGGTAGTGCCAGTTGTCGTCGCTCATGTTGCCCAGCGAGGCGCCGATGCCGCCTTGGGCAGCCACGGTGTGCGAACGGGTGGGGAACACTTTGGAGAGCACAGCGACCTTCAGGCCGGCGCGCGCGAGTTGCAGCGAGGCGCGCATGCCAGAGCCACCGGCTCCGACGATGACGACGTCAAATTGGCGTTTGGGGAGATTGGCGGTTGCGGTCATGACTTTAGAGTCTCCAGAGAACTTGAACAGCCCAGCCCAAGCAGGCCAAGAGCCAAACGAGGGTGAACACGTGCAACACGAGGCGAATGGCCGCGGGCTTGACGTAATCCATCCAGATGTCGCGCATACCGACCCACACGTGGTAGGTCAGGGCGAGAAAGACGACGAAGGTCAACCCCTTCATCCATTGGGCGGCAAAAATACCGGCCCAGGTTTCGTAGCCGATGGGGCCACTGCTGAACAACACTTGTGCCAGCACCACGGCGGTGAAGAGCACCATGAGCGCGGCGGTGACGCGTTGGGCCAGCCAGTCGCGCAAGCCATAGTGGGCGCCAGTGACGACGCGTTGTGAACCGTAATTGACAGACATCTTCTGTTTTCCTTTCGAGGGTTCAGTACAAACCGAACAATTTGGCGCCCAAGACCGCGGTCAGGCCCAGGCTGAGCACCAAGGTGACGATGGCCGAAGATTTGCCGAATTCTTTGGACACGGCGTGGCGCACGTCCATGTAGAGGTGGCGCACACCGGCGATGAGGTGGTGCAGGTAGGCCCAGATGATGGCCAAGACCACCAGCTTGAAGAACCAGCCTGGCACAAAGCCCAAGCCGGCGCTGAAAGCGGAGGTGAACACGTCGAACGAGATCTCGGAAGACACCGAGGTGTCGAACATCCAAACGATCAGGGGCAACAAAATGAACATCAGGCCGCCACTGGCGCGGTGCAAGATGGACACCCAACCGGCCGGAGGCAGTCGGTAAGTGGTGAGGTCTTTGAAAGCGTTGATGTTGCGGAATTCAGGCCGCTGGGGTTTGAGCTCGCTCATGTGTTTGACTTTCTTCCGGGATTGGACACGGGGGTGGAAGGGATGTAACCCAACGGTAACTGGGTCAAGAGGTGGCAAATTCTATTGCAATGCAACATACCGCTTCCTGACAGTGGGTTGTTACCGAGGGGACATTCGGGTTCATGCTCAGCTCAGGTCGTTGCGGTAATGGTGAGCGTCGGTGCGGTAATGGGCGCGGCGCAACTCCATGGGCAGGTCGTTGTAGGTGAAAGCCAAGCGCTCGACCATCAGCACGGGGGCGCCTGGTTCCACCGCCAGCCATTCGGCCACGTCGGGGGCAGCGCCCACGGCTTTGATCTTTTCTTCGGCGCGCACCATTCGAACCCCGAATTGGGCTTCAAACAGGGCGTACATCGGGCCTTGGTCCTGTGCCAAGGTCTCTTGGGTCAGGCCTTTGAAAGGGCCGCCGGGCAGCCACAACTCTTCCAGAATCGTCGGCGCATCGGCAAAGGCCAGCACGCGCTTGACTTCCAGGACGGGGTCGCCCGTGCGCAGCTGCAACTGGCGTGCCACATCGGCCGGCGCGCGCAAGCGCTTGCATTCGATGATGCGGCGCGAAGCTGGTCCTTGGCTGTCCAAGTTACCGTTATCGGGCACCAAGCGCAGGAAACGGTATTGGGTGTGCTGCTCGGCATGGGTGGCCACAAAGGTGCCTTTGCCTTGGCGGCGCACCAGCAGGTTGTCGGTGGCGAGCTCGTCGATGGCTTTGCGCACCGTGCCTTGGCTGACGCGAAAACGCGCGGCCAAGTCGAATTCGCTGGGGATCATGTCGCCCGGTTTCCATTCGCCGGCTTGCAAGCTGCGCAGGATCAGACCTTTGATCTGTTGGTACAGCGGGCTGAACGATGGGCCCAAACCGCTCCACGGCGTGGATGCGTCGCTGCCAGCCGTCTGGGGCGGGTCCGAAAGGGGTGGGGTTTGAGCGGGCATTTTTGCGACAGATGGACACCAAAAAGTGGACCAATCATATCTTATATAAGACATAAGACAAATTGACGGAGGGGGGTCTTCGGGTTACACTCTGGGTTCAATTTTTTCCTCTTCATCGCTTATTTTTGGAGTTTCACCATGAGCAAAAAGCCCGTCCGCGTTGCCGTCACCGGCGCTGCAGGTCAAATCGGTTACGCCCTGTTGTTCCGCATCGCTTCGGGCGAAATGTTGGGCAAGGACCAGCCCGTCATCCTGCAATTGCTCGAAATTCCCGACGAAAAAGCCCAAAAAGCGCTCAAGGGCGTGATGATGGAACTCGAAGACTGCGCGTTCCCCTTGCTCGCCGGCATGGAAGCCCACAGCGACCCCATGACCGCATTCAAAGACACCGACTACGCTTTGTTGGTCGGTTCGCGCCCACGTGGCCCCGGCATGGAGCGCGCTGAGTTGCTCGCCATCAACGGCGCCATCTTCACCGCCCAAGGCAAGGCCCTCAACGCCGTGGCTTCGCGCAACGTCAAGGTGCTCGTGGTTGGCAACCCCGCCAACACCAACGCTTACATCGCCATGAAGGCCGCGCCCGACCTCAAGCCCGGCAACTTCACCGCCATGCTGCGCTTGGACCACAACCGCGCCGCCAGCCAACTCGCCGCCAAAACCGGCAAGGCCGTATCGAGCATCAAGAAATTGGCCGTGTGGGGCAACCACTCGCCCACCATGTACGCCGACTACCGCTTCGCCACCATCGACGGCGCTTCGGTCAAAGACATGATCAACGACCACGAGTGGAACGCCAACGTGTTCTTGCCCACCGTGGGCAAGCGCGGCGCCGCCATCATCGAAGCCCGTGGTTTGTCGTCGGCCGCATCCGCTGCCAACGCCGCCATTGACCACATGCGCGACTGGGCCTTGGGCACCAACGGCGAGTGGGTCACCATGGGTATCCCTTCACAAGGCTGGTACGGCATTCCCAAGGACGTCATGTTCGGCTTCCCCGTGACCTGCGCCAACGGCGAATACAAAGTCGTTGAAGGCCTCGAGATCGACGCATTCAGCCAGTCTTGCATCGACAAAACCTTGGCCGAATTGCAAGGCGAGCAAGAAGGCGTCAAGCACCTGCTGTGAGCCTGACATGAGCGTGGTCCACCCCCGTGACGTGCTGCTCGGCGCCCAAGCTTCGGCTGGGGCTTTGCCGGTGTGCGATCACTACAGCGGGGTGGCCGCGCGCATGGAAAAAAGCCTGCGCCTGCAAGCCGAACTCTGCGAAGAGTTTGGCGCGGTGGTGATGGACGTGACGCTGGACTGCGAAGACGGCGCACCCGTGGGCGGCGAAGCCGAACACGCCGCCTTGGTCACCGAACTGGCGCTGCAAGCCCCAGCCGGTGCCCGTGTGGCGGTTCGGGTGCACGCCACCGACCACCCCGCGTTTGAAGCCGACGTGGCCCACATCGCTGGCCGTGCCGCTCACCGCTTGTGTCACCTCATGGTGCCCAAGGTCGAGTCTGTGGCCGACGTGCAGCGCGCCGTGTCCGCGCTCGACGCCGCCGGTGCTGCGGCCTTGCCGCTGCACGTCCTCATCGAGTCGCCCGCGGCCGTGCACCACGCTTTTGAGATCGCCGCACACCCGCGAGTGCAGTCGCTCAGCTTTGGTTTGATGGACTTTGTGTCGGCCCACGGCGGGGCCTTGCCCGCCAGTGCCATGACCGTCCAAGGCCAATTCAGCCACCCGCACGTTTTGCGCGCCAAGCTCGAGATCGCCGCTGCTTGCCACGCCCATGGCAAAGTGCCTTCGCACAACGTCGTCACCGAGTTCAAAGACGCGACCGCTTTGGAGCAAGCCGCTCGCCAAGCCGCACAACAGCTCGGTTACGCCCGCATGTGGAGCATCCACCCCGACCAAATCCGACCGATCTTGCGCGCTTTCGCGCCAAGCTCGGCCGAAGTGCACGCCGCCAGCGAGATCATCGATTTGGCCGCGGCCTGCGATTGGGCGCCGGTGCAGCACGAGGGGCGTTTGCACGACCGCGCCAGCTACCGTTTGTATTGGCAGTGTTTGGCGCGCGCGCACCAAACCGGCCAGCCTTTGCCCGACAGCGCCCAGCGCTGGTTTCATTGATTTTTCGACCCACCCACAGGAGTCTTGTATGTCCCAATTCCTCACCGATTACCGTGCCCACGTCGCCGAGCGCGCCGCTTTGGGTATTCCACCCCTGCCGCTGGACGCCAAACAGGTCGCGGCCTTGATCGAACTGATCAAGAACCCACCCGCTGGCGAAGACGCCTTTTTGATGGACCTGCTCACGCACCGCGTGCCACCCGGCGTGGACGATGCCGCCAAGGTCAAAGCCTCCTTCTTGGCCGCCGTGGCCCATGGCGACCTGACTGTGGGCTTGGTGTCTAAGGCCAAAGCCACTGAGCTGCTGGGCACCATGGTGGGTGGCTACAACGTGCACCCCCTGATCGAGTTGCTCGACAGCGCCGAAGTGGCCGGTGTGGCCGCTGAAGCCCTGAAGAAAACCTTGTTGATGTTTGACTTCTTCAACGACGTTGCCGAAAAAGCCAAGGCCGGCAACGCCAAAGCCAAAGAAGTCATGCAAAGCTGGGCCGATGCGGAGTGGTTCACCAGCCGCCCCGAAGTCGAGAAAAAGATCACCGTCACCGTCTTCAAGGTGCCCGGCGAGACCAACACCGACGACCTGTCGCCCGCGCCCGACGCGTGGAGCCGCCCCGACATTCCGCTGCACTACTTGGCCATGCTCAAGAACACCCGCCCCGGCGCGGCGTTCAAGCCCGAAGAAGACGGCAAACGCGGCCCCATGCAGTTCATCGAAGACCTGAAGAAAAAAGGCCATTTGGTGGCCTACGTGGGCGACGTGGTGGGCACCGGCTCCAGCCGCAAATCGGCCACCAACAGCGTGATCTGGGCCACCGGACAAGACATCCCCTTCGTGCCCAACAAGCGCTTCGGTGGTGTGACCTTGGGCGGCAAGATCGCCCCCATTTTCTTCAACACCCAAGAAGACTCGGGCGCGTTGCCGATTGAAGTGGACGTGACAAAACTCGAGATGGGCGATGTCATCGACATCCTGCCCTACGACGGCAAGATCGTGAAAAACGGCGCCACTGTGACCGAGTTCAAACTCAAGAGCGACGTGCTGTTCGACGAAGTGCGCGCCGGCGGCCGCATCAACCTGATCATCGGCCGCTCGCTCACCGCCAAGGCGCGTGAGTTCCTGGGCTTGCCTGCATCCACCGTGTTCCGCTTGCCCGCTGCTCCTGCGGCCAGCAAAGCGGGCTTCACGCTGGCTCAGAAGATGGTCGGCCGCGCCGTCGGTTTGCCCGAAGGCCAGGGCGTGCGCCCCGGCACCTACTGCGAACCCAAGATGACCACCGTGGGTTCGCAAGACACCACTGGCCCGATGACCCGCGACGAGTTGAAAGACTTGGCCTGCTTGGGCTTCAGTGCCGACATGGTGATGCAGTCCTTCTGCCACACCGCCGCTTACCCCAAGGCCGTGGACGTGAAGACGCACCGCGAACTGCCTGCCTTCATCAGCAACCGCGGCGGCGTGGCCTTGCGCCCCGGTGACGGCGTGATCCACAGCTGGCTCAACCGCTTGTTGTTGCCCGACACCGTGGGCACCGGCGGCGACTCGCACACCCGTTTCCCCATCGGCATTTCCTTCCCCGCCGGTTCGGGTTTGGTGGCCTTTGGTGCGGCCACGGGCGTGATGCCCCTGGACATGCCCGAGTCCGTGTTGGTGCGCTTCAAAGGCGAGATGCAGCCCGGCGTCACCCTGCGCGATTTGGTGCACGCGATCCCGCTGTACGCCATCAAGAAGGGTTTGTTGACCGTGGCCAAGGCTGGCAAGATCAACGAGTTCTCCGGCCGCATTTTGGAAATCGAAGGCCTGCCCAACCTCAAGGTGGAGCAAGCGTTTGAATTGTCCGACGCGTCTGCCGAGCGTTCGGCCGCGGGTTGCACGATCAAGCTCAACAAAGAGCCGATCGAAGAATACCTGCGCTCCAACATCGTGTTGATGAAGAACATGATTGCCGATGGCTACGAAGACAAGCGCACCCTGCAGCGCCGCATCGAGAAGGTCGAAGCTTGGTTGGCCAACCCTCAGCTGCTCGAGGCCGACAAAGACGCCGAATACGCGCACGTCATTGAGATCGACATGAACGAGATCAAAGAGCCGATCCTGTGCTGCCCCAACGACCCGGACGACGCCAAGTTCTTGTCCGACGTGGCTGGCACCAAGATCGACGAAGCCTTCATCGGTTCGTGCATGACCAACATCGGTCACTTCCGCGCCGCGGCCAAGCTGCTCGGCGGCAGCCGCGACATCCCCGTCAAGCTGTGGGTGGCCCCACCGACCAAGATGGACGAGAGCGAGCTGATCAAGGAAGGCCACTACGCCAACTTCGGCGCCGCCGGTGCCCGCACCGAAATGCCCGGCTGCTCGCTGTGCATGGGCAACCAAGCCCAAGTGCGCGAAGGCGCGACGGTGGTGTCCACCTCGACCCGCAACTTCCCCAACCGCTTGGGCAAAAACACCAACGTGTTCTTGGCCTCGGCCGAATTGGCAGCGATTGCGTCCAAGCTGGGTCACATCCCCACCGTGGCCGAATACCACGAAGCCATGGGCATTGTGAACAAAGACGGCGCAGCGATCTACAAGTACATGAACTTCAACCAGATTGAAGAGTACGTGGAGAACGCGAAGGGTGTGACCGCTTAAACGGCGATTCGCTGAGGTCAACAGCGGCCCCGGGAGCGATTCCGGGGCCGTTTGACTTTTTTGATCGAAAACACCCCATGAAAAAACCGCCCTTGTTGTACCGCTACCCAGGCTTGTTTCGCTGGGCTCTGACCTGGTTTCCGCCTTACTGGGGCAGTGGCATTCGGCTCAACGAGGTCGCTCCGGACTTCAGCCGTGTGGCGGTGCAGATGCGGGCCACCGTGCTCAACCGCAACGCTTTTGGCACCCACTTTGGCGGCAGCTTGTACGCCATGTGCGACCCGTTTTATTGCTTGATGTTGGTGGCCAGGTTGGGCCCCGACTACATCGTCTGGGACCAAGCCGCACGCATCGAGTTTGTCAAACCCGGGCGCGGCACCGTGATGGCGGTGTTCGATTGGAGCGACGAACAAATTGAAGTCATTCGCCAACAGGCCCAAAGCGGCCAAAAGGTCTTGCCCGAACGCGAGGTGCTGGTCACAGATGAAAGCGGCGAGGTGGTGGCGCGGGTTCACAAGACCCTGTATGTGCGCAAGAAAAGAGGCGCTTGAGGCCTGACGGTGGATGCTGTAGAGGTGGGGTGTGAGTCAGCCTGGTGGCACAATCCCCGGCTTCTCACAGTTTGCTGTGTCCTTCGAGCGCTAGGCCGCCTACCCCCATTTTTTGTTCCCATGACGCTTTCTTCTCGCGGCACGCTCGGGTGGTTTCGTTGACCCTCAGACCAAGCGCGCGATCAAGGCCCCTTCGCTGGGGCCGTCCAAGGGCAGCCACACGCGCACCGGGTTGCCTTGGGCCACGTCGATGGACTGGCCTTCGCTGTTGTGCATGGTGTGCACCGCCACCACACGGTTGCCGCTGGGGTGAATCACTTCCAAGCGGTCGCCCACGGCAAACTTGTTTTTGGTTTCCACCTCGGCCCAGCCGTCTTCGCGCACGCTGAGCACCTCGCCGACAAACTGGCTTCGCTGGCTTGTCGAGTGGCCGGTGATGTAGTTCTGGTAGTCCTGTGCTGGGCGACGCTCCATCAAGCCTGAGGTGTAGCCGCGGTTGGACAGGCCTTCGAGTTCGAGCAGCAACTCGGGGTTAAAAGGCTTGCCGGCCAAGGCGTCGTCGATGGCGCGGCGGTACACCTGCGCGGTTCGGGCCACGTAGTAGTGACTCTTGGTGCGCCCTTCGATCTTGAGCGAGTCGATGCCCATGGCCGCGAGTTTGCCCACGTACTCCACCGCGCGCAGGTCTTTGCTGTTCATGATGTAGGTGCCGTGCTCGTCTTCCATGATGGGCATGAGTTCACCGGGGCGGCCCGCTTCTTCGATCAGCCAAACCTTGTCGGCCTCTGGGTGGCGCTGGCCACCGCCGCAGGTCGAGAAGCGGCTGGCCGCGTCTTCGTCTTCTTGTGCAAAGTTGAAGCCGTCCAGACGCTCACGCGCCACGGCGTCACCGGTGCTGGTGTCGGTGTCGGCACTGTGGGTTTTGTATTCCCAGCGGCAAGCGTTGGTGCAGGTGCCTTGGTTGGGGTCGCGCCGGTTGAAGTAGCCGGACAACAGGCAGCGCCCGGAGTACGCGATGCACAGCGCACCGTGGACAAACACCTCCAGCTCAATGTCGGGGCAGTCGTTGCGGATGGCTTGGATTTCATCGAGGCTGAGCTCGCGGCTCAGGATGATGCGGCTGACTCCTTGTTTGTGCCAGAACTTCACGGCCGCGCTGTTGGTGGTGTTGGCCTGCACCGAGAGGTGGATCGGCACTTCGGGCCACAGGCCTTTTTCCATCTGTTCTCGCACCAGCATGATCAGACCGGCGTCGGCCATGATGATGGCGTCGGGCTTTAACTCAATCACCGGTTGCAGGTCGCGCAGGTAGGTGCGCAGCTTGTCGTTGTGGGCAATCAGGTTGCTGGTGACAAAGAATTTTTTGCCCCGTTGGTGCGCCTCGCGGATGCCTTCGGCAATCTGTTCCAAGCGGAATTCGTTGTTGCGCGCGCGCAAACTGTAGCGCGGCTGACCGGCGTAAACCGCATCGGCGCCAAAGTCGTAGGCGGCACGCATGCGTTGCAGGGTGCCAGCGGGGAGCAGGAGTTCGGGGGCTTTGATCACGGTCATCCCCCAATTGTCCGATGTTTTGTGGGGTGATTGACCGTCTGCGCCCTGCCAACGCTGGGGCACCGCAGCCTAAAAAGATTGACAAAGCCTGCATTTTCTGTACAGTCTGTACATAAATTGAGGAGCTGACCATGCCAGACACCCCGCAATACGGGCTTGAACAAGCCCGAGCCCAGTTGCCGCTCATCGCCTCGGAGGCGGTGGCGGGTTACACCAGCGTGATCACGCGCCACGGCAAGCCGGTGGCGGTGGTGGTCCCGGTGGCGCAGTGGCGCGACCAACAAGCTCGCGCTTTGCGGCAAAGCGGCGTGTTGGCCTTGCGGGGCACTGGGCGCGGCTTGTGGCCGAGCGGTGCGGCGGCGGTGGCGCAACTGCGCGACGAGTGGGCCTGATCGGTGGTCGCCCGTGCCCGCGTTGCTGCGGCCCTGTGGGGCGGATTGACGCCCGGGGCCACAGTCTTGGTCGACACCGCACCTTGGATTTACCTGCTCGAAGACCACACCGAATTTGCGCATCGTTTCATGGGCCTGTTTGAAGCCGCCGAGCGCGGCCAAGTCCGGCTGGCCTTGAGCACCGTCACATTGGCCGAGGTCCTGACGGGGCCCTACCAAGCCGGTCAAACCGCTTTGGCCAAACGGTACGAGCTGGCCTTGGGTGTTTACCAGTTGGTGCCATTGTCTGCGTCGGTGGCCGCGCTGGCAGCGCAGTTGCGGGCGCAGTACCGCCTCAAGCTGCCCGATGCGGTGCAACTGGCCTCGGCGCTGGACATCGGCGCGGCCGCCTTGGTCACACACGATCGGGACTTTTCAGCCGTGCAGGGCTTACCGGTGTTGGTGGGGGAACGGCCATGAGTCCCATGGGACACACCCCGTTGTTGATCGCGGGCGGTGGCATCGGCGGCATGGCCGCGGCCTTGGCCTGTGCGCGCCAAGGCCTGTCGGTCACCGTGGTCGAACAAGCCGCTGCGCTCAGCGAGGTGGGGGCGGGCGTGCAAATCGGCCCCAACGTCACGCGCCGCTTGCAGGCTTGGGGCTTGGGCGAAGCGCTGGCGCAGGTGGCGGCGTTTCCGCCCGACTTGCAAGCGCTGGACGCCCAAACCGGTCGGGTCTTGGGCACGCTGCGTTTGGGTGAGCGCGCACAAGCGTTGTACGGTGCGCCCTACGCCACCGTCCACCGCGCCGATTTGCACCGCCTCTTGCACCACGCCGCGCTGGCCGCGGGCGCTCAGCTGCGTTTGGGCCAAGCGGTCACGCATTGGCAAGACCGCGCCGATGGCCTCGACGTGTGCTTGGCCAACGGCGAGCGCATCGCGGCCGAGGCTTTGGTGGCCGCCGACGGCGTGTGGAGCCCGCTGCGCCAGCGCCTCTTGGCCGATGGGCCCGCCCGGTTCAGTGGCCACTTGGCCTACCGGGCTTTGGTGCCACAAGACCAGTGGCCGGCGCACCTGCGCAGCGATCGCATCACCGTTTGGATGGGCCCGCGTTTGCACGTGGTGCAGTACCCCGTGCAAGCCGGCCGCGCCTTGAACCTGGTGGCCATCGTGCACGGCGACGCCCCGGTGAGCCCCGAACACTGGGACCATTCGGCCAACGCCAGCGCGTTGCTGAGCGCCATGGGCGCGGTGGGCACGGATTTGCGCACGCGCTTGGAAGCGGTGCCGCATTGGCGTTTGTGGGCTTTGCACGAGCGTGCGCCCATGAGCGCGGCGGGCCAAATGGCGCAAGGCCGCGTGGCGCTGCTGGGTGATGCCGCACACCCCATGCGGCCCTACTTGGCCCAAGGTGCGGGCATGGCGATCGAAGATGCAGAGGCCTTGGCTGCTTGCCTGATGGCCACCGGCGCACCGGTGGCCGAACGGCTGCAACGCTACGCCGAACAACGCTGGGCGCGCAACGCCCGCGTGCAAGCCCGCGCCATCCGCAACGGCCAGATCTTCCACGCCAGCGGCGCCATGGCCCTGGGCCGCAACCTGTCCATGCAACTCATGGGCCAACGGCTGATGGACCAGCCGTGGTTGTATTCGGCCTGACCTTAAACCACCAATGGCAAAGCCCGTTGCCGCTTACCCGTGAGGGCAAACAGCGCATTGGCGACCGCTGGGGCCAGTGTCGGCACGGCGGGTTCACCCACGCCAGCGGGGTGGCGGGTGCTGGGCACGATGTGGGTCTCCACCACCGGTGTGTGGGCCAAAGAGAGCAGGGGGTAGTTGGGGAAGTTGGTTTGCTGCACCACACCGCCAACGATGTCGATGCGCCCATGGAGCGCTGCGCTCAAGGCAAACACCACGCTGCTCTCCATTTGTTGCGCCACGGTGTCGGGGTTGACCACGGTGCCGCAGTCGATCGCACACACCACGCGGTGCACCCGGATCTGGCCTTCGGCCAATGACACCTCGGCCACTTGCGCCACGATGGACCCAAAAGACTGGTGCAGCGCGATGCCCCGCGCACGGCCTGCGGGTAATGGCTTTGCCCAGCCCGCTTGGTCGGCCGCGAGCTGCAAGACGGCGGCGTAGCGCGGCGCGTCTTTGAGCCACTTCAAGCGAAACGCCAGCGGGTCTTGCTTCGTGGCCGCGGCGAGTTCGTCGATGAAGCTCTCCGAGAAGAACGCGTTGTGCGAGTGACCGACCGCGCGCCAAAAGCCGACCGGCACACCCGACTCGGTCGCCACGTGGCTTATGTGTTGGTTCAAAAAGCCGTAAGGCAGATCGAACAGGCCCTCGGCCGTGGTTTTGTCGGGCATGTCGATCGGGCCCGACAAAGCGGGCACGGCGCGGGCCATCCAACGCGGTGTGATGGCGTCGCCCGCGGACTTGATGCGCAAGCTGCTGACCTCACCTTGTTCGTCCAGCGAGGCCTGGAACTTGGCCAAGTGCATGGGCCGGTAGAAGTCGTGGGTCATGTCTTCTTCGCGCGACCACAGCACCTGCACCGGCGCCCCGTCACAGGCCATGGCCACTTGCACCGCTTGGCCCACAAAGTCCACCTCCAAGCGCCGGCCAAAGCCACCGCCGAGTTGGGTGACGTGCACCGTGACTTGTTCGACGTCGACTTTCGCCACACGCGCGGCCATGTCGCGCACCATCTGTGGCACTTGGGTGGGCGCCCACACCGTCACACGGCCGTCTTTGACTTGGGCGGTGCAGTTCATCGGCTCCAAGGTGGCGTGGGCCAAGTAGGGCGCTTGGTACAGCGCGTCGATGCGCGTGACCGCAACGCGTTCGGCCAAGGTGGCCTTGCCTTGTTCGTGGAAGGTGTGGCCGCTCTCGGTGTTGAGGGCTTGCAAGAGATGGGCTTGGATGCGTTGGGTGTCGGGCGCATCGGGGCCTGCGTTGGGCCACTGCACCTGCACCGCTTGAGCGCCTTGGCGCGCTTGCCAGGTGTTGCGGGCCACCACGGCCAGGCCGCCGGTGCCACCGCCCCACACGTCGAGCGGGATCACGCGGCTCACACCTGGCAGGGCCAAGGCGGGCGCGGCGTCGATGCTCGCGGCGGTGCCGCCCAGCACGGGGCACATGCGCACCGCGGCAAACAAGAGACCGGGCGGGCGCACGTCCGCACCAAACATGGCTTGGCCATTGACCTTGGCGGGGATGTCGGTGCGGGGCGTGGGGCGCCCCAAGACGCGCCAGTCTGCACGCGCTTTGACCGACACGCCATCGGGCGTTTGAGCGGCCGCGGCCGTGCCGAATTCACCGAAGTGCGCCCGGCGACCCGAGGGGTGGCTGAGTTGGCCGGCGCTGACTTGAATGTCCGAAGCTTTCACTTGCCACGCCTGTGCCGCGGCTTGCACCAAGCTGGCGCGTGCCGTGGCCGCAGCCATGCGCAGCGGGTCCCACAGGTCGGCGATGGAGGAGGAGCCGCCGGTGGCGTTGATGCCGAGTTCGCGCGCGATCTTGCCCACCACCCATTTCGCCATTTTGATCTTGACCGGTGGGTCTTCGTCTTGGCTCTCGAGCGGGTGAAACGGCAGGCTGGCCACCAGCATGGCGACGTTGCCGTAAATGCTGTCGGGCCCGGCCTGTTCCAAACGCACGCGCTCCAGCGGCACGTCCAGTTCTTCGGCCACCAACATGGCCAGCGCGGTGTGCACACCTTGGCCCATTTCGCTGCGCGGCATGGCCAGCACCACCGCACCGTCGGCGGCGATTTTGATCCAACCGTTCAAGGCCACATCACCGTCGGTTTTGAGCATGAGCTCGGGCGAGCCCATGCGCGAGCGTGCGGGCATCACGCCCCAGCCCACGACCAGTGCGCCGGTGGCACCCAGTGCGCTCAAAATCCAGGTGCGGCGCTTCATGCGGCACCGCCTTTCTTCATCTCAGCCGCCGCTCGGTGGATGGCGGCGCGCACGCGTTGGTAAGTGCCGCAGCGGCACAGGTTGGTCATGGCCGCGTCGATCTCGGCGTCGCTGGGGTTGGGCTTGTTTTTGAGCAAGGCGGCCGCGGCCATCAACATGCCGCTTTGGCAGTAACCACATTGCGGCACCTGCTCGGCGATCCAGGCCGCTTGCAGTGGGTGAGGCTTGTCTGCCGTGCCCAAAGACTCGATGGTGGTGATCGTTTGATTTGCCACCGCAGACACGGGCATCACGCAAGAGCGCACAGGCTGGCCGTCCACGTGCACCGTGCAAGCCCCACAGGCCGCGATGCCGCAGCCGAACTTGGTGCCCGTCAGGTTGAGTTCATCGCGCAGCACCCACAGCAGTGGGGTGTTGGGGTCTGCGTTGGAGGTTTGGCTTTGGCCGTTGATGTTCAATTGCACGGTGATCTACTTTTTAAAAAATATGAAGGCATGTTAGCCCGATCGACGAGGTGACTCAAAGCTGGGTGCGCAGCCGCCAGATTTCGGGAAACAACACCACGTCCAGCATCTTGCGCAAATAGCTCACGCCACCGGTGCCACCGGTGCCGCGTTTAAAGCCAATCACCCGCTCCACCGTGGTCACATGGCGAAAGCGCCAAAGGCGAAACGCATCTTCCAGATCGGCCAACTCTTCGCCCAGCTGATACAAATCCCAGTGCGCTTTCGGGTCACGGTACACCTGCAACCAAGCTTGTTCAACTTCTTCGTTGGCTTCATAGGGTTGAGTCCAGTCGCGCTCCAAGTGCGATGTCGGTACGTTCAGTCCACGGCGCGCCAGTAATCGCAGCGCTTGGTCGTACAAAGAAGGCGCGGCATAGGCCGCCTGCACCGTTGCCAATCGCTCTGGGTGGTGAGCGTGGGGCTTGAGCATGGCCGCGTTTTTATTGCCCATGGCAAATTCAATGCAGCGGTACTGGTGGCTTTGAAAACCGCTCGACTGCGCCAGGTAAGGTCGCAGGGCGCTGTATTCGGGTGGCGTCATCGTCGCCAGCACGTCCCAGGCGTGCACCAGTTGCTCCATGATTTTGGACACGCGCGCCAGCATCTTGAACGCCGGGTTGAGTTCGTCGTTGGCCATGTGCCGAATGGCCGCCTGCAGTTCGTGCAGCATCAGCTTCATCCACAACTCGCTGGTTTGGTGCTGCACGATGAACAGCATTTCATCGTGGGTCGGCGACAGCGGGTGTTGCGCGCTCAGGATGGTGTCTAGCTGGAGGTAGTCGCCATAACTCATGTCACGGCTGAAATCGAGTTGCGCTTTTTCGTCGCGGACGATGGCCTCATTTTTAGACGCCTGCGCACCCGTGGGTTCGGTGTTGAAAGGGCAAGACATGTGGGTGCTGCGACTCAGGTCACCGCATGTTTGCGGTTGAACTCGGGGCGCTTCCATTCCTCGGTTTGAAGCACTTGGCGCAGATGCTCCACCGATTGCCACACGTCTTCAAACCCGATGTACAGCGGCGTGAAACCAAAGCGCAGGATGTCGGGGTGGCGATCGCCATCACCGGCGCGGAAGTCACCGATCACGCCGCGCGCGATCAGCGCTTGCACGATGGCGTAGGCGCCGGAGTCACCGCCGCCGGGCCGCCCCAAGGCTGTTACCGCCCCCTCGGGGGACAGCGACCCGCGCAGCGGCGGAGCGTGGGGGTTATTTTCGCGGGTCAGGCACACCTGAGAGCCGCGCTGCGCGTGTTCGCGTGGTGTGGCTAGCCCCAAGCCGTGACCGGCGCAACGCTCTTCGACCAAACGGATGAAGAGGTCGGTGAGCGCCAGCGACTTGGTGCGCAACGCTGCCATGCCGCCCAGCGTCTCAGCGGCCAGCAGCGTGTCTACGCCACAATCCAAAGCTGCCAAACTGATCATGGGCTGTGTGCCGCATTGGTAGCGTGTGATGCCCGGGGCGGGTTGGTAGTCGGGCGTGAAGGCGAACGGCGCGTTATGGCCCCACCAACCCGCCAGCGGTTGCCAGCAGCGGTTGGTGTGCAAGGGGTTGACCCACACAAAGGCTGGCGCGCCGGGCCCGCCGTTCAAGTATTTGTAGCCGCAGCCTACGGCAAAGTCGGCCTTGGCTTTTTTCAGGTCCACCGGCACCGCGCCTGCGCTGTGGGCCAGGTCCCAGACGGTCAAAATGCCTTCGGCGTGCGCGTCGGCCGTCATGGCTGCCATGTCGTGCATGGCACCGGTGCGGTAGTTCACGTGCGTGAGCATGAGGATGGCCACATCGGCGCTCAGCGCGGCAGCGATGTTTTCGGTCTCTACCAGCACCAACTCCAGGCCGTGCTGTTGGCACAACGCCTCGGCGATGTAGAGGTCGGTGGGGAAGTTGCTGCGCTCGCTCACGATGCGGTTGGCGTGTGGGCGATCGGCCTTGGCGATGTGGATGGCCGCGCTCAGCACCTTGAACAGGTTGATGGACGTGCTGTCGGCGGCCACTACCTCACCTGCGCCCGCGCCGATCAGGCGGGCGATTTTGTCGCCCACCGCCAACGGCATGGCAAACCAGCCCGCCTTGTTCCAACTTTGGATCAGGTCTTGGCCCCATTCGCGTGTGACCACATCGGCCACGCGAGCGGGCGTGGCGCACGGCATCACGCCCAAGGAATTACCGTCCAAATAAATGGTGCCGGCGGGCAGGCTGAATTGATCACGCAAAGCGCGCAAAGGGTCTTGGGCGTCGAGCGCCTGGCAGTCATGTAAAGTGGTCATGGTCGTTGACGGGTTCAAAGTGTGCGAAGGATGGCGCGCACCGGCGAGGCGTCGGCGGTGGTGAGTTTGAGGGGCAGGGCGATCAGCTCGTAATCGCCTTCGGGAACATCGTCGAGCAAGAGGTTTTCGAGCACGCGCAGGCCACGCTGGCGCAGCACCTGGTGGCTGTCCAAGGTTTTGCTGTTCGCGGGATCCACGCTGGCGCTGTCAGTGCCTACCAACCGCACGCCGCGGTCGGCCAGCCAGGTGATCGTTTCGGGCGCGAAGGCGGGCAGCTCAAGGTCGAAGTGGTCTTGCGGCATGTCGGTGTACATGCGCACCAGCACGCGCTCGGGCAGACCGGTCATGGCATGGGCCAGATGCTCAGGCCGCACCAATGGCCCGCAGCCCATGGCGTGGATCACCCGGCAGGGCCCGATGAAAGTGTGCAGATCGACGTCACCAATGGCCGCGCCGGTCGGGTCGTAGTGCAGCGGGGCATCGGCGTGTGCACCGACGTGGGGCGACAGGGTGATGGCGCTCACATTGACCGGGCAGCCCGGCGCAATGCTGGCGACCCAATGCTGTTGATAAGCCGTGTCACCGGGGAAGACCGGTGCGCCGGGGTGGACGGGTGGGGAAATGTCCCAAAGCTTTTTCATGGTGCGGTGAAGGTAGCACTGGCGAAAAAAGCACGGTGTCGGTTATTTGTAACGGTGTGCAAAAAAAGTTTAGATGGAATGAGCCCATCGCATCGGCCTGCATTGAGGCACGACATACCCGGCGGTTAAACCGCTGCACAACCTTTATCCAAATTTGGCAGCCGCACCACCAAGACCTTCAAGGCCCGATCCGGCGATATGTCGGCGAACACCGCGGGGTTGGGCAAGCGCTGCTCAAACACCAGTTCGGGCGCTTCGCTGGCGAGCCCTTCGTGCAAAAACGACTCGGGGATTTCCGGCGCGTTCAAACACAACAAGGCGCGACCGTTGGGGCTGAGCAAGTCGGGCAGGCGGCGCAGCAAACGCGGCCAGTCTTTGGTGGCCACAAAACTGCCTTTTTGAAAGCTCGGTGGGTCGGCGATGACCAGGTCGTAAGGGCCCATGCGCGAGACCTTGCCCCACGAGCTGAAGAGGTCGTGGCCGAGGAATTTCGCGCCCTGCGTGATGCCGTTGAGTTGGTGGTTCTGTTGGCCCGTGGCCAGCGCGGGGTGCGCCATGTCGATGTTGACCACCGAGCGTGCGCCGCCGAGCAAGGCCGCCACCGAAAACGAGCAGGTGTAGGCGAACAGGTTGAGCACCTTCGCGCCTTGGGCGTGGGCACGCAGCCAGCGCCGGCCTTCGGCCATGTCCAAAAACAGCCCGTGGTTTTGGCCACGCAGCAGGTTCACGCGGTACTGGGCACCTTCTTCGCTCACCACGTGCGGCTCAGGGACATCGCCCGCGAGCACCAGCGTTTGGCTACCGCCGGCTTGGCGCGTTTGCAGCACCGCGCACAGCGGCGCGTGGGGTGCGATTTGTTGTTGCCGCGCTTGCAGCGCTTGGGTGAGCACAGCCTGTTCTTCGGCCGTGGCCTCGCCGAATTTGGTGAGCAGCCACACCGGCGGGTACCAGTCGAGCAGCCAGTCTTCGCAGCCGGGGAATCGCCCACCGCGTCCGTGAAACAGGCGCTGGGCATCGCCGCTGGGCGTGGCGTGGGCAATGGCGTCGAGCAAAGCGTGCATGTCAGTTTCCCAGCCATTCTCCGAGGGGTGGCAAGCCGTGTCGAACACGGGCCTTGTTGCAGCCATAACTGCCTTCTTCGAGCTCGGCACAAGGGCGCGGGCGCTGCTCATAAATGCGGCACAGGGCCAGTTGGCCCAGCTCGCCCTCCAGGGCGGTGCAGCGAATCGGCACCTCGCCCGTGCCCTTCATGCGGCAGGTCGATCCGTTCACGACCTCGGTCAAGGCTTCGGGCACTGGCCCACCCAGACTGTCGAGTTCGTAGACCGAAAACTCAACGCGGTAACTGTGGCAGCAAGCGCCGCACGTGGTGCAAGCGCTCATGGTGTGCATGTGGGGTTCAAAGGCGGCAGGCCGTGGCGGCGGCGGGCCCGCTCACAGGCGTCGCTGCCTTCTTCGAATTCGCGGCAGGGGCTGGGGCGCCATTCGTAAATGCCGCAGATCGCTTTTTCGCCGGTCTTGCCGTAGAGCGCGGCGCAGCGCGGTGGGCTGTGGTCGGTGCCGCGCAGGCGGGCGGTGCTGTCGGTCACGGGCACACACAAACCGTCGGGCACACCGCCCCCTTCGGCTTGGGTTTCAAACACCGAGAAGTCCACACGGAAACTGGCGCAGCACGCGCCGCAGGTGGTGCAAGCGCTCATGGGCTGGGCTCAGGCCAGCTTGCCCAACAGCAGGTATTCCATCAGGGCTTTTTGCACGTGCATGCGGTTTTCGGCCTCGTCCCAGACCACGCTTTGTGGTCCGTCGATCACCTCGGCGCTGACCTCTTCGCCTCGGTGCGCGGGCAAGCAGTGCATGAACAGCGCCTGGGGTTTGGCCACGGCCATCATGGCCTCGTCCACACACCACTGTTTGAAGGCGGCGCGGCGCACCTCGTTCTCGGCTTCATACCCCATGCTGGTCCACACGTCGGTGGTCACCAGGTCCGCGCCACGGCAGGCGTCCAGCGGTGAGTCGAACACTTGGTAACAGTCGTTGCAGGTGATGCCCGCCAACGCGGGGTTGACCTCGTAGCCGCGCGGTGTGCTGATGTGCACCTTGAAGCCCAAGGTTTCCGCCGCTTGCAGCCAGGTGTTGGCCATGTTGTTGCCGTCACCCACCCAGGCCACCACCTTGTCTTGGATCGAGCCGCGTTGCTCGATGAAGGTGAAGATGTCGGCCAAGATTTGGCAGGGGTGGAATTCGTTGGTCAGGCCATTGATCACGGGTACACGCGAGTGCGCGGCAAAGCGTTCGATCTTGGTTTGCTCAAAGGTGCGGATCATCACCAAGTCGACCATGCGGCTGATCACGCGTGCGCTGTCCTCGATCGGCTCGGCGCGGCCGAGCTGGCTGTCGCCGGTGGTCAGGTGCACCACCGAGCCGCCCATTTGGTACATACCGGCCTCAAAGCTCACGCGGGTGCGCGTGCTGGCTTTTTCAAAAATCATGGCCAACGTGCGGTCGGGGTCGGCAAAGGGTTGGTACTTCTCGACCGCTTTGAATTTGGCTTTGATGAAGGCCGCGCGTTGCAGCAGGTAAGCGTATTCGTCGGCGCCGAGGTCTTTGAATTGCAGGTAGTGACGGATGGACATGGTCAAAGGGCTCACTCGCTCAGGAATTGTTGGATCAGGGGCAGCAAGCGCTGCGCCACTTCGTCGGCCTCGGCGCGAGTCATGATCAGCGGCGGCACCAAACGGATGACGCTGTCGGCGGTCACGCTGATGAGCAACCCGGCGTCGGCGGCACGCTGCGTGAGCACGCCGCAGGGACGGTCGAGCTGCACACCGATCATCAGGCCTTGACCGCGCACTTCCACCAGCCCGGCCACGCCTTGCAGGCCTTGGCGCAAAGCCTGTTGCAGGTGTTCACCCACGCGCTCGGCGTTGGCCAACAAGCCGTCCTCTTCCATGATGCGCAGCGTCTCCACGCCCGCGCGCATGGCCAAGGGGTTGCCGCCGAAGGTGGTGCCGTGGTTGCCGGGCTGAAAAATCGTGGCGGCTTTGGGGCCGGTGACGACCGCGCCCACGGGCACACCCGAGCCCAGGCCTTTGGCCAGTGGCATGACGTCGGGCACGATGCCGGCCCACTGGTGGGCAAACCATTTGCCTGTGCGCCCAATGCCGCATTGCACCTCGTCGATCATCAGCAACCAGTCGCGCTCGTCGCACAGCGCGCGCAGCTCGCGCATGAAGTCCACCGTCATGGGGTGGATGCCGCCTTCGCCTTGGATCGCTTCAAAAAACACGGCGGTGATGTTGGGGTTGCCGGCGGTGGCGCGTTTGAGCGCTTCGATGTTGTTGCGTGGCACGCGCACAAACCCTTCCATCAGGGGCGTGAAGCCAGCGTGGATCTTGGGGTTGGCGGTGGCGCTGAGGGTGGCGATGCTGCGGCCATGAAAAGCGCCTTCGAACACCACCACCTCGGGGCGCTCGATGCCTTTGTCGTGGCCGAATTTGCGCGCGAGCTTCAAGGCCGCTTCGTTGGCTTCCAAGCCGCTGTTGCAAAAGAAGACGTTGGTCATGCCCGAGCGCTCGACCAGCATCTGCGCCAGGCGCTCTTGGTCGGGCACGTGGTAGTAGTTGCAGCAGTGGATCATTTTTGCCACTTGATCCTGCAGCGCGGGCACCAGTTTGGGGTGTGCGTGCCCCAAAGTGTTGACGGCGATGCCGGCCAAGGCGTCGAGGTATTCGCGGCCTTCGGTGTCCCACACGCGGCAGCCTCGGCCGTGCGTGAGCGCGATCGGCAAGCGGCCGTAGGTGTTCATGACGTGGGGCGAGGTGGGAATGCTCATGCAAAGACTCCGGCAAGGCCAACAAAACAAATCGGCCCAACGAAAGTTGAGCCGCTGAGGAGAGATTTTAGGGCCAGTCGGTTGCCCTTGGACACGGGCCGCACGGGGAGGCTCAACTCTTATATAAGATACAATACCCACACCCCGCCGCTGACCTGCGATCCTGGCTTAGCGGTGCGTGTTCAACCCAACCCGAGCCTTTCACCCAAAGGCCTGCGACGATGGTTTCTCCCACTGCCAAACGCGTGTATATCCAAGGGCTGACGCTCGAGGGCCGCACGTTTCGCCCCAGCGATTGGGCCGAACGGCTGGCCGGCGTGATGAGCCAATTCCGTCCCGGCGGTGCCCAACCCGGCAGCCACCTGAGCTACTCCCCTTGGTGTGTGCCCAACACCATCGACGGGGTCAAGTGCGTCATCGTCCACGTCGACCTGCGAGAAGCCGAACCCATGGCCTGGGACTTCGTCATGCACTTCGCGCGCGACAACCAACTCCAAATCAAAGAAGCCTGAGCCTTGCGGCGAGTCTCCAGGGCTGGGGACAACAAGGCGCGAACGAAAAAAAGCCGCTTTTTGAAGCGGCTTTTTTAGGGCTTGCTGGCAGCGCACCCGGTTCAAACGGCGGGCCGTGAGGCCCGGGCGGGGTTAGGCAGCAGCCAAACCCTTGACTTTGGCCGACAGGCGGCTCTTGTCGCGTGCGGCTTTGTTTTTGTGGAAGATGCCCTTGTCGGCGATCGTGTCCACGACCTGTTGCATTTTGGCGAACAGTTCGGTGGCTTTGGCCTTGTCGCCACCCAGAACGGCTTTTTCAACGTTCTTGACGGCGGTGCGGTATTTGGAGCGCAGCGAGGTGTTCGCAGCGTTGAGTTTGACGTCCTGGCGGGCGCGTTTGCGCCCTGAGGCCAGGCGGGGGTTCTTTTTCTTCGGCTTGGTTGCCATGGTGAATATTCCTTAAATGTTTGGAGATGATGCCAGCAAAGCCGGCGATTTTAGCACGGACCGACCCTTCCTGAACAGGGGCTACACTGTGCGGCGTGTCGCTCTTCAAATCCGCCTCTTTGGTCTCTGTGTTGACCCTGGCCTCGCGCATCACCGGACTGGTGCGCCAGCTGCTCATGGCCACCGTTTTTGGTGCCACGCCGATGACCGACGCCTTCAACGTCGCGTTCCGCATTCCCAATATGTTTCGCCGCCTGTTCGCCGAAGGGGCGTTCAGCCAGGCTTTTGTGCCCGTGCTCGCAGGCGTGCGAGCGACCGAGGGTGACGACGCCACGCGCGTCTTGGTCAACCAAATCGCGACGGTTTTGTTTTGGGTTTTGGTCTTGACCTGTATCGCTGGCGTGGTGGGTGCACCGTGGTTGGTGTGGGCCATGGCCAGCGGCTTGCAACAAAGCCCAGAGGGCTATGACGCTGCGGTGCAGCTCACCCGCTGGGTCTTCCCCTACATCGGTTTCATGTCGCTGGTGGCGTTGTCGGCCGGCATTTTGAACACCTGGAAGCATTTCGCCGCGCCCGCAGCCACCCCGGTGCTGCTGAACTTGGCCATGATTGCAGCGGCTTGGCTGGGCGCACCAGCGTTTGAATCCATGGGCATCGAGCCAATTTACGCCATGGCCGTGGGGGTGATGGTCGGTGGCCTGTTGCAGCTGGGCGTGCAAATCCCCATGCTCAAACGCATCGGTATGTTGCCCCGTGTGGCGTGGCGTTGGTCAGAGATCCGCGCCGCTTGGGTCCACCCTGGCACCCAACGCGTGACGCACCTGATGCTGCCGGCTTTGCTGGGCGTGAGCGTGGCACAGCTGTCTTTGCTGATCAACACACAAATTGCCTCGCACATGACACCCGGCAGCGTGAGCTGGTTGTCGTACGCCGACCTCTTGATGGAATTTCCCACCGCCATGCTGGGCGTGGCGCTGGGCGTGGTCTTGCTCCCTCAGCTCTCGGCCGCCCAAGCGGCCCAAGAGGGCGATCGTTACAGCGCCTTGCTCGATTGGGGCTTGCGCTTGGTGGTGGTGTTGGGCGTGCCCGCGGCTTTGGCGCTCTTGGTGTTCGCAAAGCCTTTGGTAGCGGTGCTCTACCACTACGGCGCTTTCACCGCGCGCGACGTGGTCCAGACCGCTCACGCCCTCATGGGTTACGGTGTGGGCTTGTTGGGCTTGGTGGCGATCAAGGTCTTGGCGCCGGGTTTTTATGCCCGTCAAGACATCCGCACACCCGTGAAAATTGCCATTGTGGTTTTGGTGCTCACGCAGCTGCTCAACCTGCTGTTGGTGCCTCACTTCGCACACGCAGGTTTGGCACTGGCCATTGGCCTGGGGGCCATGGTCAATGCGACTTGGTTGCTGATCGGCTTGTTGCGTCGCGGTGCTTTTGTGCCGCTGCCAGGTTGGTGGCGTTTGTTGCTGCAAGTGGCACTCGCCAGCGCCGTCATGGCAGGAGGCCTGTGGTGGATTGAGCAGTCGTTTGATTGGGTCAATGTCGATGGCCGCCGCTGGGAACGTTTGGCTTGGGTCGCTGCCAGTGTGATCGGTGCGGTGGTGGTGTATCTGGGGCTGTTGCGCGTCTTGGGCGTGTCTTGGCGTGCCCTGATTCGAAAGTGAACCATGGCTTTGTACTTTGAGGCTCCCACACCGCTGCAGTACTTTGCCAGTTTGGTGGCCGAGGACGAAGGCTTTCCGCTGCTCGAAGCCGCAGCGAGTTTGGCCCTCGACGAATACCCCGAAGGCGATGTGCAGCAGGTGCTCGACTCGGTGGACCAGCTGGCCCAGCGCTTGCGCCGCCGCCTGAGTCCCGACGCCGACCCCTTGCACCGCTTGCGCATGCTCAACCAGTTTTTCTTCAAAGACTTGGGCTTTGCTGGCAACGTTAACCACTACCACGACCCTGATAACAGCTATTTGCATGTGGTGCTGCGCACGCGTCGTGGCATTCCCGTGAGTTTGGCGGTGCTGTGGCTGGAGTTGGCCCAGGGCCTGCGTTTGAAGGCCCACGGCATCAACTTTCCTGGGCACTTTTTGGTCAAGGTCAACCTGCCCGCGGGTCAGGTGGTCATCGACCCTTTCAGCGGTGAGTCGCTCAGCCGCGAGGCCTTGTCCGAGCGTTTGCTGCCCTACCAACAAAGTCAGGGCATGGTGGGCGAGTTTGAAGTGCCCATGGGTTTGTACCTGCAATCGGCCGCACCGCGCGACATTTTGGCGCGCATGCTGCGCAACCTCAAAGACCTGCACCGCAGCCAATCCGACACTTCACGGCTGTTGGCCGTGCAAGAGCGCTTGGTGATTTTGTTGCCCGATCATTTGCCCGAGCGGCGCGACCGGGGCTTGGCCCATGCGGCTTTGGGCAACACCCGCGAGGCCGTGGCCGATCTGGAGTATTACTGCACGCACACCGACGACACCCTCGATCGCGAGCTCATGCAACAGCGCCTCACGGCTTTGCGCCGCGAGATGAGCTGAAATCAGGCAACGACCACGGCTGCGCCGCTGCCTTGCGGTGCGATACGACCGATGGTGTGGACCGTCTCACCCAAACCGCGCAGCGTGGCGGCACAGGTTTCGGCTTGATCAGCGGCGATCACCACCACCATGCCAATACCGTTGTTGAAGGTGCGGTTCATTTCGATGTCGTCGATGCCGGCCGTGGCTTGCAGCCAAGCGAACAGCTCGGTTTGTGGCCAACTGCCTTTGATCAAATGCGCCGCCATGCCTTCTGGCAAGACGCGGGGGATGTTCTCCAACAGGCCGCCGCCCGTGATGTGGGCCAAGGCCTTGATGGGGTGCTGGGCCAGCGCCGCCAACACGTTCTTCACGTACAGGCGGGTGGGGCGCATGATGGCTTCTTTGAAGGGCATGCCGTCGAGCGTGGCTGGCGTGTTGGCGCCGGCGCGCTCGATGCACTTTCGCACCAAGCTGAAGCCGTTGGAGTGCACGCCGTGGCTGGCCAAACCCAGCACCACGTCACCGGGCTGCACGTTGGCGCCGGTCAGGATCTTGCTCTTTTCGACCGCGCCGACACAAAAGCCAGCCAAGTCGTATTCACCCGCGGGGTACATGCCGGGCATCTCGGCCGTTTCGCCACCGATCAAGGCGCAGCCGCTCATCTCGCAGCCCTGGGCGATGCCGCCGACCACCGCCGCGGCGGTGTCCACGTCCAATTTGCCGCAAGCAAAGTAATCCAAAAAGAACAGTGGCTCGGCGCCTTGTACCAGCACGTCGTTGACGCTCATGCCCACCAGGTCGATGCCCACGGTGTCGTGCATGTTCCACTCAAACGCCAGCTTGAGCTTGGTGCCCACGCCGTCGGTGCCGCTCACCAGCACGGGCTCTTGGTAACGCTTGGGCACTTCGAACAGCGCACCAAAGCCACCAATACCGGCCAAGACACCCTCTCGCATGGTCTTTTTGGCCAAGGGTTTGATGCGGTCGACCAGGGCGTCGCCAGCCTCGATGTCAACGCCAGCGTCTTTGTAGGAGAGGGGGGTGTTTGTGTTCATGCGGGTCGTCGCTGGGCGCGGTGTATCGTCGGGGGTCGAAAAAATACGGGCAGCGTCGGTGCGCCCGATAGAATTTGCCCTAGATTTTAAGGGTTTACACCGCCCACCCCATTTCAGGCACCCATGACATTCACCCCCATCCAAATTCGCTTTGCCGCTTGGACCGCTCTGGCCTTGGTGGCGGTGATGGTCTTGGTGCTGCTGGCACCGGTTTTGTCGCCCTTTGTGTTGGGGGCCGTCTTGGCGTATGTGCTCTTGCCTCTGGTGGACCGGGGCACGCGTTGGGGTTTGCCACGTTGGGCTTCGACCTTGCTGGCTTTGTTGTGGGTGGCTTTGCTGGTCGTGGCGGTGATGTTGTTGATCGTGCCCGTCATCACCCAGCAAGTGCCGTTGTTGCGCGAGCAGGTGCCGGCTTTGCTCGAGCGGGCCAACGCGGTGTTGGCGCCTTGGGCTCAGCGCATGGGCATGCCGGTGCAGATCGATGTGGCCCTGGTGCGCGAATGGTTCACGCAGTTGGTCAGCGGTCATGGCTCAGACCTGTTCGAGCAGGCGTTTGCTTCGCTGCGCATTGGCGGCAGCGCGGTGTTGGCGCTCTTGGGCAATGCCGTGTTGGCGCCCTTGGTGGCTTTTTATCTGCTGGTCGATTGGTCTGGTTTGTCGGCGCGTTTGCGCCGTTTGTTGCCACCGCGGTGGCTGGCGGGTGTGAACGCTTTTTTGGGTGAAACCGACGCCGTTTTGGGTGAATACCTGCGTGGGCAAATGTTGGTCATGTTGGTTTTGGCGGTGCTGTACTCCGCAGGTTTGGCGCTGGTCGGCTTGGATTTGGCGCTGGCCATCGGGGTCTTCACCGGTTTGGCGGTGTTCGTGCCTTACATCGGTTTTGGTGTGGGTTTGGTGTTGGGTACCTTCGCCGCCTTGCTTGAATTTCAAAGCTGGACAGGGGTGTTGGCGGTATGGGCGGTGTTTGGCCTCGGCCAGTTTTTGGAGAGCTTTGTGCTGACCCCACGTTTGTTGGGCGAGCGCATTGGCCTGCATCCCTTGGTGGTGATTTTTGCTTTGATGGCGTTTGGTCACCTGCTGGGCTTTGTGGGTGTGTTGATTGCTCTGCCTGCCAGCGCGGTCTTGCTCGTCGTCTTGCGTTTGGCGGTGCGCCGTTACCAGCAAAGTGACCTGTACACCGATGGTCAGGCCAGGCCTGTCGAGGACACGACCCGTTGAGCCCAGCCGCCATGCAGCAACTCGCCTTGGACATTGGGTTGGCGCCCGTGCCCACCCTGGATAATTTCATCGACTCGGGTAACGAAGCGGCGGCCGAGCATGTTCGTTTGTGGGCGCTCAACCCCATGCGCTCGCCTGTGCCCACCTTGCTGTGGGGCGAGAGTGGCAGCGGCAAAACCCATTTGTTGCGGGCCGTGGCCGAGGCGGTCCGGGGGCTGGGAGGTCGTGTTGGCTGGCTCGACCCACAGGTCATCAACCCGGGCGATTTTGATGAGCGATGGGACGTGGTCTTGCTAGACGATTGCCACCTGTTCACCGCCAGTCAACAAGCCGCAGCTTTCAACTGGTTCATCAATGCTCAAGCCCCGGGTAAAGGTGTGGGGCGTTGGGTCTTGGCTTCTTCAGCATTGCCACCGACCGACTTGGTCTTGCGTGAAGACCTGCGAACGCGACTCGGATGGGGCCATGTGTTTGCACTCAAAACCTTGGGCGAGGCCGAGCGCCGTGCGGTCTTGCGCCGCGAGGCCGATGCGCGCGGCGTGTTCTTGAGCGACGAGGTCATGGACTTCATGCTCAACCGTTTTTCGCGCGACCTCTCCAGTTTGATGATGCTCTTGCACGAGCTCGACGCTTACGCACTGCGTACCCAGCGCGCCATCACCATTCCCCTGATCAAATCCATGCTGGAAAACGAATGAAACTGGCCCTTTTCGACTTGGATCACACCCTGCTGCCCATCGACTCCGATTACGCGTGGGGTCAATTCACCGTGACACTGGGGTGGCGCGACGCTCAGACCCACACCCAAGCCAACGACGCGTTTTATGCGCAGTACTGCGCGGGCACCTTGGACATCGCCGAATACATCCGCTTTGGCACCACCGCCTTGCGCGAACGCGGCATGCCCGCCGCGCACGCCGCGCACGAGCGTTTCATGGCGGAGGTGATTCGCCCCGCCATGCGCCCAGCGGCCCTGGAATTGGTCGCCCATTACCGCGCCCAGGGTTACGCCACGCTCATGGTCACCGCCACCAACGCCTTCATCACCCGACCCATCGCAGAGGCTTTTGACGTGGACGACCTGATCGCCATCGATTTGGCGGTGGACGCCAGCGGCACGCCGACCGGGGAAATCCAAGGCACGCCCTCGTTTCGGGAGGGCAAGGTCGCGCGTGTGGAACAATGGCTGTCTGAGCGGTCTTGCTCATGGGCCGATGTGACGCACAGCGTGTTTTACAGCGATTCCATGAACGACCTGCCCCTGCTCGAGCGTGTGCACGAGCCGGTGGCCACCAACCCCGATGCCCGATTGCGCGACATCGCCACCCAACGTGGCTGGCGCATCCTGAACCTCTTCGAATGATCAAACACTTCATCGACAAGCTGCTGGGTAAGTCCAGCCCCCCCAGCCGCACCAAAGCCAGTGTCGAATCGACCTTTGGCCAACGCCAAGACGTGCCCGCCAAGGTGCACCGCATCGACCCCGATTTGGTCGACGATCGGGCATTGGACGTGGTCCACACGCTCAAAGATGCAGGCTTTGAAGCCTACATCGTCGGTGGCGCGGTGCGCGACCTCTTGCTGGGCCTGCGACCCAAAGACTTCGACGTGGCCACCGACGCCACACCCGAGCAAGTCAAGCACCTGTTTCGACGCGCCTTCATCATCGGGCGGCGCTTTCGCATCGTGCACGTGGTGTATGGCCGTGGCCGCGAGAACGAGGTGATTGAAGTCTCGACCATGCGCGCTTACCTCGACAGCGCCGACGCCGAACAGGTCTCGGGCAACGAGCGCACCAGCAAAGGCGCTTTGGCCAACATGAAACACGCGGTGGACGCCAGCGGTCGCGTGTTGCGCGACAACGTCTGGGGCCCGATCGAGCAAGACGCGGCGAGGCGCGACTTCAGCATCAACGCCATGTACTACGACCCGGAAACCCAGACCGTGGTGGATTTTCACAACGGCATCCGCGACGCCAAAAAACGCGTGCTGCGCATGATCGGTGACCCTGCGACGCGCTACCGCGAAGACCCGGTGCGCATCATCCGCGCCGTGCGTTTTGCCGCCAAGCTCAGCCCCTTGGGTTTTAAGTTTGACGCGGGCACCTTGAAGCCTTTGGCGTCTTCGCGCCGATTGTTGCTTGACGTACCGCAAAGCCGCTTGTTCGACGAAATGCTCAAGTTGCTGCAAACCGGCCACGCTTTGGCCAGCGTGGAGCAACTCAAAGCCGTGGGCTTGGATTCCGGCATTTACCCCTTGCTCGACGTCGTGGTGCAGCGTGCCGACGACCCGTTTGTGCGCACCGCCTTGGAAGATACCGACCGCCGTGTGGGCGAGGGTAAGCCCGTGGTGGCGAGCTTTTTGTTGGCCTGTGTGCTGTGGTCCGATGTGCGCCAAGGCTGGGCCAAGCGCATGAAGTCGCGCCCGAACCAACGCCCCATGCCTTCTTCGCAAGCCTTGCAAGAAGCGGTGGACGAGGTGTTTGAGTCGCGCATCGGCGACGTATCTGGGCGGGGCAAACTCGGCGCTGACATGCGCGACATCTGGATGATGCAGCTGCGCTTTGACAAGCGCGTGGGCAACGGTCCTTACAGCTTGGTCGAGCAGCCGCGCTTTCGCGCTGGTTTTGATTTCATGCGCTTGCGCGCGAGCACGGGCGAGATTGACACGGCCTTGGCCGATTGGTGGGAAGACTTCCAACACGCCAGCGACGATGAGCGCGATGAGATGATCGAAGCGCAGCGCCGCCAACCCAGCCCCAAAGCTGAGAGCGATGCACCTGCGAAAAAACGCCGCCGTCGACGCAAACCCGCTGCGGGCGGTGATGCGCCAGCCGCAGCAGAGTAAACATGGGCTTGGTGCCAAGCCCCAGTAAGCCTTTGCGTGAGCCTGTCCTGGCTTATGTGGGTTTGGGCGCGAATTTGGGTGACGCGGGTGCGGCGCTGCAAACGGCCCTGGATCGCTTGGCGCAAGCCCAGGGTGTTTGGTCGTGTCGATCCTCAGGTTGGTACCGCAGCGCCCCGGTGGACGCCACGGGACCCGACTACCTTAACGCCGTGGCCGAGCTGCGCACCTCGCTGGGCGCTATGGATGTGCTGGCTTTGCTACAGGCGCTGGAAAACCAAGCCGGTCGTGAACGCCCTTACCGCAACGCACCGCGCACCTTGGATTTGGACTTGCTGCTTTACGGTGATGCGCGCATCGATGCGCCCAGCCTCCAGGTACCGCACCCACGCATGTGGGACCGGGCATTTGTGCTTTTGCCTTTGGCCGAGTTGGCTCCCGATCGTGTGTCGGTCGAGTCGTTGGCTTTGGTTCAAGACCAAGCCATCGCGCGCTGTTGATTCAAGGCGCCAAGCGTTCACGTGTCCACTGTCCGGCGTCAAGCCGGTAGCGCAAACGGTCGTGCAAACGGCTTTTGCGGCCTTGCCAAAACTCCCACACCTCAGGCTTGAGGCGGTAGCCGCCCCAGTGTGGTGGGCGTGGGGGTTGCAGCATGAATTGCGCGGCGTATTTGGCGGCGTTGGTCACCAGCGTGCCACGGCCATCGATGACCTGGCTTTGTGGGCTGGCCCAGGCGCCGATGCGGCTGTCCAGGGGGCGGCTGTCAAAGTAGGCGTCGCTCTCGGCGTCGCTGACCTTCTCCACCACGCCTTCGATACGAACCACGCGTTCGAGCTCAACCCAATGGAATTGCAGCGCTGCAAACGGGTTGCCACCCAGCTCTTGGCCTTTGCGGCTGCCGTAGTTGGTGTACCAAACGACGCCGCGTTCATCAAAACCTTTGATGAGCACGATGCGGGTGCTGGGCCGCAGGTCTGAGCCCACGGTGGCCAGCGTCATGGCATTGGGTTCGGGCAGCTGGCCATCGATGGCTTGCTGCAACCACAGGCCGAACTGCTGCAAAGGATCGGCGTGGGAGTCGGTTTCACTCAACTCCGCTTTTTCGTAGCTTTTGCGCAGGTTGGCGATGTTCATGGGTGGCGTTGGATGAGTTCGATTTTGTAACCATCGGGGTCGGTGACAAAGGCGATCACGGTGGTGCCGCCTTTGACCGGACCGGCCTCGCGAGTGACGTTGCCACCACGGGCTTTGATGGCCTCGCAAGCGGCGTAGGCATCGGGCACACCCAATGCAATGTGGCCGTATGCGGTGCCCATGTCGTACTCGCGCGTGTCCCAATTGTGGGTCAGCTCGATCTCGGCTTGGCCGGGGTTACCCCCGTCAAAACCCAAGAACGCCAAGGAATAGCGGTACTCGGGGTTCTCGCTGCGGCGCAGCAGTTGCATGCCCAAGACCTCGGTGTAGAAGGCGATGGATCGCTCCAAATCGCCCACGCGCAACATGGTGTGCAGCAATCGCATGGGGTGTTCTCCTGGTGTCAGCGGATGCGACCAAAGCTGGTGCGCAAGGGATCGGCTGGGCCGCCTTTGGGGCCACCACCACCGCCACCTTTACCGCCTTTGTTGCGGTTGCCGGTGCGCATGGCGTCGATGCTGGTGCGCAGCGGGTCGGGCTGGCCACCGGGGTTGCCGGTGCGTGGGCGCGGCTCGCGGATGCGCAAGCTGCCCAAGTGGGCGTTGGGGCCTGGCTGGCGCTCGGGGCGGTCGCCGCCTTCGAAGTGCTCAGCGCGGGGAGGACGGTCACCTCGGTCGGCGCTGCGCTCAGGGCGTTGGCCGCCGTGGCCTTGTGGGCGAGGGCCGTTGTTCGAGGGGCGTGGACCATTCGGGCGGCGCGTGTCGCGGCGCTCTTGGCCACCGCCGTCAAAGCCACCTTCACCGCCGGGCTGGGCGGCGCGTTCGGCGCGGCGGGGACGGTTTTGTCCGCGACCGCTACCGCCGTTGCCGGCGTTGCCGGCGTTGCCGCCGTCACTGGCTTTTTTCTCGCGCACGCGGGTGAGCATTTCGGTGCGAGCGGCTTTGGCCGCTGCGGCCATCACTTCACGGCTCGGGGGCTTGCCCGCACCGCCCCAGATGGTTTGGCGGCCCATGGCGATGGGCTCGGCTTTTTCGCCGGGCTCGGGCATGAACTCAGGGAAGATCTGCACCGGGATTTGTTGCTTGGTGAAGCGCTCGATGTCCATCATGAAGCCTTCTTCGTCCAAGCTCACGAGGTTGACGGCTTCACCGCTGTTGCCCGCACGACCGGTGCGACCGATGCGGTGCACATAGTCTTCGCAGACGTTGGGAATCTCGTAGTTCACCACGTGTGGCAACTCATCGATGTCGATGCCGCGCGCGGCGATGTCGGTGGCCACCAAGGCGCGGATCTCGCCGCTCTTGAAGCCGGCCAAGGCTTGCGTGCGCGCACCCTGGCTCTTGTTGCCGTGCAAGGCCATGGCTTGGATACCGTTTTTGGTCAAAAACTCAGCGACGTTGTTCGCGCCGAATTTGGTGCGGGTGAACACCAAGACTTGGCTCCAGTTGTGCTGGTTGATGATGTGCACCAGCAGCGCTTTTTTCTTGCCGCGACCCACGGGGTGGATCACCTGGGTGATGCGCTGCACCGTGGTGTTGCGCGGTGTGACCTGGATGTGTTGCGGGTCTTTGAGCAAGTTGCTGGCCAAGTCGCGAATCTCGTCGCTGAAGGTGGCCGAGAACAACAGGCTTTGTTTGTCTTTGGGCACCAAGGCCAAGATTTTCTTCACGTCGTGGATGAAGCCCATGTCGAGCATGCGGTCGGCTTCGTCGAGCACCAACATTTGTACGGTAGACAGGTCCAAAAAGCCTTGTTGCTGCAAGTCCAGCAAACGGCCCGGGGTGGCCACCAAGATGTCTACGCCTTTTTTCAGGCTGTTGATTTGGGGGTTCATGCCCACGCCACCGAAGATGACGGTGGAGGTCAAGGACAGGTTGGCGCCGTATTGGCGCACCGACTCTTCGACCTGAGCGGCGAGTTCGCGGGTGGGGGTCAGCACCAAAGCGCGGATGCCCACACCACCGAAGCGGTTCTTGGCGCGTTCACCGGCTTGCAGGCGGTGCAGCAAGGGCAGGGTGAAGGCGGCGGTTTTGCCGGTGCCGGTTTGGGCGCCAGCGAGCAAGTCGTGCCCGGCCAACACGGCGGGAATGGCTTGTGCCTGGATGGGCGTGGGCGTTTCGTAACCCTGCTCACGCACGGCTTGGACAATGGCCGGGGCCAAATTCAATTCATCAAAGTTCATTTCAAGGGCGCCGTCTGCGGCGCGGGCATTGGCTCTTCAGCTGCGGTGAGCAGCGACCAGTCGGGGCCAATGTGGTCGATAAGTTGAGCTTGTCTCCGCAGGCGAGGCGCCTGGGTCAAACCCCAGCAGAAGTGCTGACGCGCCGACAACTGGAGGTCGACGCTGCGGGGATTGTCGCACGAATCGGTTGGTGGGCTGGACGAGCAGACAGTTTTTCGCTAAAGTAATGATTCCTTACTTTGGAGGACGCTCATGCTGGCCAAAATCACCGCCAAAAACCAACTTACCTTGCCGAAAAGTTTGACGCAAGCTGTGGGCGCGACCGACTACTTTGATGTGCAAGTTCGGGACGGCCAATTGATCTTGACACCGGTGCGCATTCAGCGCGGTGACGCTGTGCGCGCCAAATTGGCTGAGCTCGAACTCACCGACGTGGACATGATTAACGCGGTGGCGTGGGCCAGAGTCCCCCAAAGCAAAGCGGTGTTGGCCAGCGAGCCAGAGGCTAACTACCCAGCCAAAAAGGCCAAACGCCCAGCACGTTCCAAGCCCCGTTCAGCCACATGAGCGCCCCATGCCGTGTGGTCCTGGACACCAACGTTGTCTTATCGGCCTTGGTGTTCCGAGGCGGGGTGGCTGGCGCATTGCGCCCCGCTTGGCAATCGGGGGTGTTTGTGCCGCTGGTCAGCAAAGTCACCGCCCAAGAATTGGTGCGTGTCTTGGCGTACCCAAAGTTCCGTTTGACTTCTTCAGACCAAGCGGAGTTGCTGGCCGATTACCTGCCTTATGCTCAAACGGTCCGGGTTCCAGAACCCCCACCGAAAGTGCCGGATTGTCGTGATCCTTTGGATTTGCCGTTCCTGCACTTGGCGGTGGCGGGTCGTGCACAGGTCTTGGTGTCTGGAGATCGCGATTTGTTGTCGATGGCCTCGACATTTGAGCGACTGCAGGGTTGCCCTATCTTGTCTTTGGACGCCTTTTATTTTTCTCACTGTGTCAATTGATGGATTTCTCCATGACCCAACAAAGCATGTTCGGTGAAGAAGCTGCCCCAGCGCCCACCCCCGTCAAAGCCCCCAAGGCCCAAAAAGCCGATACCCTGAGCGCCGCCCTGAGCCCCGAGGCCATGGCCGCCGCCTTGGACGCTCACCCCGACTTCAAGGTCTTGCGCCGCTTGGTGCCGCGCTTGGACTGGGGGCCCGTGCCTGCGGGCGCGAAGACGCAGCGCGTGCTGGTGCTCGACACCGAGACGACCGGTTTGGACTGCCGTCAAGAGCGCGTCATTGAGCTGGCCATGCTCTCGGTTTTGGTCGACATGGCCACGGGTCTGCCGGTGGGGCCGGTCACGGTGTTTGAGGCGTTTGAAGACCCCGGCAAACCCATCCCGCCCCAGATCACCGAGATCACCGGCATCAGCGACGACGACGTGCGTGGCCAGCGCATCGACGACGCGCAGGTCCAAGCGTTGGTGGGCGCGGCCGATGTGGTCGTGGCGCACAACGCCGCCTTTGACCGACCCTTTGTGGAGGCGCGTTGGCCGGTGTTTGCCGACAAAGCCTGGGCCTGTTCGTTTGCCGGCATGGACTGGAAGGCCCAAGGCAGCGGCTCGGCCAAGCTGGAGTTTTTGGCCAGCGAGTCGGGTTGGTTTTACGACGCGCACCGCGCACAAGTCGATTGCCACGCGCTCTTGCAGGTGCTCACCGCCACGCTCAAAGACAGCCCCAAAACGCGTTTGCTGCACCTGATGGAAGGCAGCGCCCAGTCGCGCTACAAACTGCGCGCCACCGGCGCTCCGTTCGAAGCCAAAGACAGCCTCAAGGCGCGCGGCTACCGTTGGGACGCTGATGGCCGTGTGTGGTGGTGCTCCTTGGGTGATGACGCGGCCTTGGACGCCGAAGCCGACTGGCTCAAAGCGAATGTCTATTTCCGCAGTGCCCGCGTTCAATTGGAAAAGCTCAGCAGCCATGTGCAGTTTTCCCTGCGCCCAGGCGAAGTCACCATTCGCGAGCTCTAAACCCACAGTCAGTGCGAGGGACGAAGCAGTCCATCTGGGTGTGAGTCTGGGATAATGGTGGGTTACGCGCGCGGCCGCCGGCCCGAGGCGTTTGTTTGATGAGGTGAATTCTCCATGGCTCAATACGTTTTTTCGATGAACCGCGTCAGCAAGACGGTGCCGCCCAAGCGCCAGATCTTGAAGAACATTTCCTTGAGTTTTTTCCCCGGCGCGAAGATCGGCGTCTTGGGTTTGAACGGCTCGGGGAAGTCTTCGCTGCTCAAAATCATGGCCGGTGTGGACAAGGAAATCGAAGGCGAAGCCATCCCGATGCCGGGCATCAAGATCGGTTATTTGCCGCAAGAACCGCAGCTCGACCCCGAGCAGACCGTGCGTCAAGCGGTTGAAGAGGGCATCGGTGGCGCCATTGCGGCCAAGCAGCGATTGGAAGAGGTCTACGCCGCCTACGCCGAAGAGGACGCCGACTTTGACGCGCTCGCAGCCGAGCAGGCTGAGCTCGAAGCCATCATCGCCGCCAGCGGCAGCGAGAACGCCGACTTGCAGCTGGAACTGGCTGCCGACGCGCTGAACTTGCCCGCTTGGGACGCGCTGGTCAAGAACCTCTCTGGTGGTGAAAAGCGTCGTGTGGCACTGTGCCGCTTGTTGCTTTCCAAGCCCGACATGCTCTTGCTCGACGAACCCACCAACCACTTGGACGCTGAGTCGGTGCATTGGCTCGAGCAGTTCTTGCAGCGTTTCTCGGGCACCGTGGTGGCCATCACCCACGACCGCTATTTCTTGGACAACGCGGCCGAATGGATCTTGGAATTGGACCGTGGGCACGGCATTCCATGGAAGGGCAACTACTCCGATTGGCTCGAGCAAAAAGAACAGCGCTTGGCCCAAGAACAAAAGAGCGAAGACGCCCGCTCCAAGGCCATGAAGGAAGAACTGAAGTGGGTGCGCAGCAACGCCAAAGGCCGCCAAGCCAAGAGCAAGGCCCGCATGGCCCGCTTCGAAGAGTTGAGCGACGTCGAATACCAAAAGCGCAACGAGACCAACGAGATCTTCATTCCCGTGGCCGAGCGCTTGGGCGCTCAGGTGATCGAGTTTGACAATGTCTCCAAGAGCTTTGGCGACCGTTTGCTCATGGACAAGCTCAGTTTCAAGCTGCCCGCCGGTGCCATCTGCGGCATCATCGGCCCCAACGGCGCGGGCAAGTCCACCTTGTTTCGCATGATCCAAGGCGTGGAGACCCCCGACAGCGGCAGCATCACCGTGGGCCAAACCGCCAAGCTGGCCTTTGTGGACCAAAGCCGCGAAAGCCTGGAAGGTGACAAGACCGTGTGGGAAGACGTCTCCGGCGGCTTGGATAACATCACCGTGGGCAAGTTCGTGATGCCCAGCCGCGCCTACATCGGCCGCTTCAACTTCAAAGGCAACGACCAGCAAAAGCTGGTGAAAAACCTCTCCGGTGGTGAGCGGGGACGCCTGCACTTGGCCAAGACCTTGGCCCAAGGCGGCAACGTCTTGATGCTCGACGAACCCTCCAACGATTTGGACGTCGAAACCCTGCGCGCCTTGGAAGAGGCCTTGCTGGAATTCGCCGGCAGCGCCATGGTGATCTCGCACGATCGTTGGTTCCTCGACCGCATCTGCACACACATCCTCGCTTACGAAGGCGACAGCCAGTGGTACTTCTACGACGGCAACTTCACCGAGTACGAGGCCGACAAGGTCAAGCGCTTGGGCGAAGAGGGTGCCCGTCCGAAACGTGCGCGCTTCAAGAGCCTGAAGTAAACCGCCTGTGCTGCGCCATGGAATTAGCTGACGACGCCGTCATCGCCGACACCCGCCAATGGCTGGAGCAAGCCGTCATCGGGCTGAACCTTTGCCCGTTTGCGCGCGCGGTGTACGTGAAGAACCAAGTGCGCATCGTGGTCAGCAGCGCGCGACACATCGATGCTTTTTTGGACGACCTCGACCGCGAGTTGGCCCACCTGCAATCGGTGAGCGCCG
>JACCDH011592215.1_pt1 | contig 44143 bp, 34 predicted proteins | sample 7442481 | NCBI WGS metagenome assembly JACCDH01 (sample SAMN15323433, study PRJNA562643) | freshwater metagenome | isolation source: river surface water | place: USA:Blue River Watershed | collected 2017-08-15 | reverse complement strand
AAGGTGGTTATTGCGTCGGGGCTCACCTCTTCCCATTCCGAACAGAGAAGTTAAGCCCGATTGCGCCAATGGTACTGCATCACTGTGGGAGAGTAGGTCGCCGCCTTTTTTTATAAAAGCCTGTCTAATACTAGACAGGCTTTTTTGTTTTAAAACGCTAAGCGAAAGAAATACTATAATTGCAAATGAATGATTTTAATGGCCTCGACTAGCGGCAGTTGTATGGAACCGTTTATTTTCTATTAAAGATAAAAATTCTTGCGAAATGTAAAGCTGAATTTACTACAAAATTTGCAATCTTGCCAAACACTTGTTGAGAGCAGATTTTAATGTGATTTTCTCTTGGTAAAACTCCAAAAAATATTTGTAAGGAAAAAAGTTAAAGAACAAAAATTACAAATTTGTAAAACAGTTGGGTTATTAATTTCAAAAAGAGTAATTGAAATTAATATTATTCCAAAATGTATTATTGATAAAATTTTATTTGTTTTCCATTTACATAGAGCTATTATCGAATAAATAATAAAAAAGATATAAAATAGAAATATGTAAATTATTGGACTCATGTTAACATAAAAATCAAAAGCCCAACCAACAGTCTTGTTAATTCCGATTTCATCTTTTTTTGAAATTAAATGGAAGAGAATATAACTCGTCAGAATAACAATAAACATTCTTTTTTGAAATATGCTATTAAATAAAGATTTCATTTTTTAATTATTGGTTATTATTAACTTGCTGTTAACTTGTATATATGTTTGACAAATATCAGTTTTATCTTTTTCAAATCTACTAATTATTTTAAAACAGTATAGCATTAGTCTTATTTTATATTTTAACAATTCATCAAAAGGACTCTAAATTGTAATATTATAGCTTACTAATAACTTGTTCGTAAAGCATTACTAGGTAGATAGTGTATAGATGGTGTATAGATGGTGTATGAATAGTATATAAAAGGTTTATAACAAGCGCATAAAAAAAGCACCGAAAAACGGTGCTTTTTTGTTATACTAACGTATTTAATTTTTTTAGTTTTTCTTTCCACATGTTTAAATCTTCTTTGTGGCGTTCTATGCTTTTATACACTTCTTTTACAAATGGGTTGTCGCCTTTAGCATTTGAAATAAACTGGATGTTGTTTTCTAATTGGAAAATTTCAGATTGCAACTCATCTATTCGTCTTCTAATAAACAATTGTTCGTTTACAATGGCTCTTTGGTCGTTGCCTTCTGCTAATTGATCTAATTTATTAGAAAAACGCATCATTTCTGAGTCTTTCTTAGACAAACTCAATTTTTCAAATAAAGCATCAAGAATCTTATTGAATTTACCTTCAATATGACGTCTGTTTTGCGGCACTTTACCCAGCTCTTTCCAAGCAGCAATGTGTGCTTTTATAGCGTCTAAATCGGTTTTGTGGTCGCCCACTAGCTCAAAAGACTTCAAGGTCTCTAAGTAAGCTTTTTTCTTTTCAAAAGCTTCTACTTCCACTTGTATTTCTTCTTTTCTTGAATCGTGTAAACGGTCAAAATAGGTGTTACAAATGCCCTTAAATGTTGCCCAAATCTCATCAGAATGTTTACGCGGCACATGGCCTATTTTGCGCCAATCTTCTTGAATTTGTTTCATGATAGGCGTGGCAGCATCAAAATCTTCCGAACTTGCATGTGCTTTTGCCTTTTCAATTAGGGCTAGTTTTTTATCTAAGTTTTGTTGTTGTTCGTTTTTAATGTCTTTGTAAAATGCATTTTTATTGGTGTTAAATGCTCTTACAGCTACTTTAAAATTGTGCCAAGTTGACTCTGAAATTTCTGCAGGAACACGTCCAATAGCAAAGAAATCTTGACGCAACGCTTCCATTTTAGCAATTTGTTTTTGCCAATCGCCATGAGCTGCTACTTTTTCTTCGGCTAAAGCGGTAAGTTGTGCAATTACATTGTTTTTTGCCGTAAGGTTATCTTGTTCTTTTTCTCTAGCTTGTGCAAACATAGCTTCACGTTTGTCGTGCATTTGCTTGGTTACTTCGCTAAATTCAATCCAAATTTTTTCACGATGTTCTTTATCTACAGGACCTACTTCTTCTTTCCATACTTTGTGCAATACTTGTAATTCACGGAAAGCTTTCGTTAAATCTGTTTCAGCAAGTAAGGCTTTTGCCTTTTCAATAATGGCTACTTTTTGCTCTAAATTGTTTTTAAAATCCGCATCACGTATTTCTTTATCTAAATGAACCAATTCATAAAAACGATCTGTGTGAAAATGGTAATTATTCCATAATAAATTGTATTTATCTTTTGGAATTGCTCCTGCACTTTTCCATCGGTCACGGATGTCGTTAAATTTTTTAAACATGTCAGACATGCTTGTTTCACTGTTGTCAATAAGCGCTTTTAACTCTTCAATTAATGTTGTTCGTGTAGCGTAATTATCTTTTAATTGGTTTTGTATTTGATTAAAATGTTTAGTGCGTTTTGCTTTATAGGTGTCGTATAGTTGGTCAAATTTTGATTTCAATGGAAAGTGATAATCAAATTCTACACTTGCTTCATTTTCTGCATAAAATGCAGCTCTTTTTTCATCAATGAATTGGTGGTATTTGCCTAAAAAAGATTTTTTTATATCCTCAATATGGTTTTTTACAACCATTACATTTTCATGACTTACTAATTCGGCTAGTTCTTCAACTAAAGCTTCCGTAGAAAGTGATTCATAGTCTTTTTGAGGAATTTCATGGGTCTCAATAAGGGAGCCTTCTTCACTAGCTTCTGCTAAGTGATTATCCATAATTTCTTGTGCAGAAAGTGCCGTTGCATTTTCAGTAGACTCTGTTTCAGTTTGTCCGTCTGCCATTGGCAGGTTATCATTCGTTTCTTCTAACATTTTAGAAAAGTTTTATGTTTTTAAAGGTTCGAAGATACTAAAGCCTCCTGTAAATTCAAAGAAAATGCTTGTTTTTAGCTATAAAAACTTATTTGTTCCAAATTTTCCATGCTTTTTCTGCCTGAAAGACAAGCATATCATAGCCATTTTTAATTTTTGCACCCTGTGCTTTGGCTTGTTTTAAAAAGTACGTTTGTTCCGGATTATACACTAAGTCAAAAGCAATGTGTTGGTCGGTAAACAGTTCATAAGGTAACAACGGACATTCTTTCATGTTAGGAAAGGTGCCTAGGGGAGTGGTATTAATAATAATTTGATAATCAGTAAAAACAGTGGCATCTAATTCGTTGTATCCAAATTGAAATTCGTTAGGGTTTCTACTGACAAAGTCATATTCTATTGCAAGTTTCCTTAAAGCAAAAGCTACGGCTTTACTAGCGCCACCTGTTCCTAAAATTAAGGCGCGTTTGTGGTATTTTTTTAGTAAAGGTTTAAGTGCTTTTTTAAAACCATAATAATCGGTATTGTAGCCTTTAGTTTTTTTGTTTTTTGAAATAGTGACGCAATTTACAGCGCCTATTTTTTGTGCTTTTTTATCTATTTTGTCTAAAAACGGAATAATGGCTTCTTTGTAAGGTATTGTAACATTTAACCCTACAAGTCCTTTAGTAGTTGCTAGTAATTCGGGAAATTTATCGATGGTTAGCAAATCATAATTTTCATAATCACAATTTTCAAAAAAATTTTGAGTAAACTTTTCAGTAAAATATTTTTTAGAAAAAGAATGGCTGCTTTCTTTTGCTATAAGTCCAAATTGCCTTTGTTTTTTAACTTTTTTAGCCATTTTAATAACTATTTTTTGCTAAATTTTGTTTGAATGAGTTTAACAAAAATAGGTAAAATAGATAGTAAAACGATACCTAATACTACTTTTTCAAAGTTATTTTTTACCACATCAATTTGGCCTAAAAAGTAACCTAAAAAGGTAATACTGTTTACCCAAATGAGTGCACCAAGAATACAATAAAGAATATAGGTTCTGTATTTCATACTACCTGCACCTGCTACAAAAGGCGCAATAGTTCTAACAATGGGAACAAAACGAGCCAATATAACTGCTTTTCCACCGTTTTTTTCAAAAAAAGCTTCTGTTTTAGTGATGTATTCTTTTTTTAGAAAGAGTATTTTCTTTTTTTCTTTGATGAGTTCACCAAATTTATGTCCGACAAAGTAATTTAAATTATCACCTAATAAAGCGGCTACAATTAAAAGCGGTATAAGAATGAAAAGGCTTAATTTTCCTGTTGTTGCAGCGATTACTCCAATAGCAAACAACATGGAATCACCAGGGAGTAGCGGCATGATTACAAACCCCGTTTCTACAAAAACTACTAAAAATAAAATACAATAAATAAGCGTGTTATAGTCTTCAATGAGTTGGTTAATAACGGTTAATGGGTCTTTAAGAAAATGCAATAAAAAATCAATAAATTCCATAAAGTAAGTTTATGTTTTAGGTCTTATAATGGGTTAAAATTTCTTGTATAGACTCGTTTTCCCAAACAAATGGAAATAGATCTTTTAGAATATAATTTTTATGATGATCAGTTTGTACAGCTTCTAGCAGTTCTTTTTTAGCTAACTCTTCATTTAAAATGGTACTATACAGTCCTACTAAACGATATGAAATTTCACTTTCGTTTGTATACAATTCCTTTGCTTGAGTTAGTATTTCAATAGCACCTTCCGTTTCGCCTAAAATATAAAGTACGTCACTCCAACATAAGAAATTATCTAATTCGACATCCCCGTTTTCGAAGGCTTTTCGGTAACCCACTTCGGCTTCTTCAAAGAAGCTTAAAAATTGGTTAATGTTAGCATATCTTCTCCAATATAACGGATTTTCGTTATCAATTACTAATGCTTTGTTGACATAATACAATGCTTTTTGGTAATTTTTTTGACGAATATAAAAATCTGTTAAGGCAATCCAAGCTTTATCTAATAAAGGATCTTCGTGTACGGTTTTTAAATAAAAGTTTAACGCTTCGTCTGTATTTCCTAATTTTTCAAAACACTTACCAATACGCAATAAACTGTACGATGTAGGATCGTCTAATTCCATGGTAATGGTGTAGCATTCAATAGCTTCTTGGTAACGTTCTAATTTTTCAAGCGATTTTGCTTTTTCTAAATAAGCGCCTAAAAAGCCTTCGTCAATTAGACAAGCATAATCAAATGCCCAAACGGCTTTTTCATAATTTTTTAAGGCATAATATTGGCGACCTAACTGGTGCCAAGCCACTTCGCTGTATGGGTTATGATTGATGAATTTTTCTAAATATACGATTGCTTCAGCATTTTGATCTAAGAAATCAAAACAATATACCACATTATAAAGTGCCGAATAATCTTCATCATCTTGTTCTAAACATTTGATAAAGTTTTCTTTGGCTAATTCTAAATTGTCCATGAATAAATATTCCATTCCTATCATAGAATATACATCTGCTTCATCATCTGTATATTTTAAAGCAAGATTTAAATTTTCAATGGCTTTATCGTGTTGGTCTCTTTTCGAACAAATATTGGCTCTTTGAATAAAGATTTCTTCGTTAGTGGGTTCTAAGGCATATAAATCATTTAATAGTTTTTCAGCTTGATCTAGTTTATCTTCATAAATCAGCATTTCTACCTGAACTAATTTTAGCCCAGACGATTTTGGATGTTGTTCTAACCCTAGTTTTAACGCTTTTTTTGCTAAATTCATTCGACCTGTATCCATATAATGCAGGATAATGTCTTCAAATTCTTCTGAGTCAAAGAAAAAAACTTTATTGGTCTTTAGCATTGATTCAAACTTCGAAAGTGACAGGCTATTTTCTTCTTCATCATGACTCATATTCATAGCAATTCGAGTTTAGTATTAATAGTACTAAAAGTAACTATTTAATGTTGGGCAATTTCCTTGCCAATGATTTGTTTTGAACAATTTAATTAACAAAGAAATAGCTAAAAAAAGCAAGAATGATTACCGTTTGAGCTCTTCTTGTACTTCATTGAGCACATCTAGTAGTAAAGTGCAACCTTCTTCAATTTCTTCATTTGAAACGGTAAGCGGAGGAGTGATTCTGATGGCACATCCTTCAAAAAGCAGCCAAAATAAGATTAAACCTCTTTTGTGACAACGTAAAATGACTTCGTTTGTGATTTCTGGACTATCAGTCATGGCGGCAAGCATTAAGCCTCTGCCTCGTATTTCTTTGATTAACGGATGCTGTAGTAACTTTCTAACTAATTGTTCTTTTTCTAACGTTTCTGCCATTAAATTGGTTTCGGTTACCTCTTGAAGGGTAGCTAAACAGGCAGCTGCAATGACAGGATGTCCGCCAAAGGTAGTAATGTGTCCAAGTTTTGGATCATGACTTAGTAAATCCATCATTTTTTCGGAGGCTGTAAATGCCCCTACAGGCATGCCGCCTCCCATGCCTTTCCCCATAACCACTACATCTGGAATGACATCGTAATTTTCAAATCCGAAAAGTTTTCCTGTACGACCAAATCCTGGTTGAATTTCGTCTAGTATCATGATAGCGCCTACTTCGTCACAGCGTTGTCTTATTTTTTTTAAAAAATCATTTTCAGGTTGAATGAATCCTGCACCACCTTGAATAGATTCTAAAATAATACCCGCTGTCTTAGTTGTAATTTTTTCTATGTCTGCTTCATTGTTGAAGGTAATAAAATCAACATCGGGAATTAAAGGTCTAAATATTTGTTTGCGTTCTTCAAAACCCATCACACTCATACTGCCCATCGTATTACCATGATAAGCATTAAAACAAGAGATTAATTGGCTTCTGCCTGTTACCCTGCGCGCTAATTTTAAGGCGCCTTCTGTTGCCTCTGTTCCTGAATTAACTAAATAGGTTTTCGTTAAGGGATAGGGCATATGTTGCGCCAATAGTTTGCAAAATTCCGTAGCGGGATGTTGGGCATATTCACCATATACCATCACGTGTGAATATTTATCTAACTGATTTTTTATAGCTTCATTTACTCTTGGATGTTGATGTCCTAAGCTACAAGCCGATACACCTGCTACAAAATCTAAATAACGGTTGCCATCTGTGTCATAAATGTAGCTTCCTTTAGCATGAGAAACTTCAATAGCTAATGGATGTGGTGATGTTTGCGCTTGATAGGTGAAGAAATCGTTTAACATTGTTTTTAATTACGAGTTACGAAATGTATGAATCACTTTTTACTTTTTACTTTTGTATTTTGGTCTTTTTCACTACTTTTTTTACCGTATTCTTTGGTTTCTTTTAAAGCTTTCATAGGTTTTACGGTTTCTTTCTCTTTTTTTGAAGTCTCTTCCTTTATTTTGGCATCTACTGCTTTTTCGTCTTCTGGAAATAGATCGTCTTTTGTGTTTATTTTTTCATCTATTCGCCAAATAAAACCTCTTAGTTTTCTAGCATTTTCAGGATATTCTTTATCGGGGTACGTATCACTTTGGATGTTTTTAAAAGAAGTTAATTCGACAATTTTGTTGTCCTCAAGTTTCATGTTTATACTACTCGAAACACCTTTGTCTATCCCTACTAAATCGTTATTTTCATCATACATATAGTAGATTTTTTCCGTATTTTTTATGACATCTACTTCGTAGAGTTTATTGTCTTTTACTTTGCCATACAAAAATTGGCCTTTTACTTGATTATAGCCTGTTCCTATCGTGTCTTTTTCTACTAAAAAGGCATTGTTAAGGACTTTGATTGAATCCAATTGTTCGGTTTTGTTATTACCAATTAAATGAATTTCATCACCTGTCATTTGATTTGAATTGTTCCAAATTACAGGTTTTCCAATAAGTTTTGTTAATGCCGTTTTATTGTTTGAATGAATAGAATCACATTTTCCACTCATATCTGACTTGTAAAATCTAACATTGTTGAAAGCTCTAATCGTGCGATCTTCAGCAGGTCCGGTTATCAATATTTTTTTACCGTGTAGATGTAAAGAATCTTTACTTTTTTTATCTATTAATGTGGAAACCAATGCATGTTTCGTAATAAACATGGAATCTTTTTTTACACCTCCTATGTTTCGATAAACTTCGGCATAATGACCTCTTGCAATTAAATTATTGACAGTGTCTGTAATTTTAACATTATTGGTAGCTTTAGAAAAATTCTTTTTACGGTCATAGTCTATCATGTCGCCTTCTATTTTTCTATTGTTATAGGTTATATTGGATTTGTCTTTTAATTTACCCACATCATTTTTAGTATCATAAAAACCATTTTCGGTGTAAATTACATCGTTTTTACTGGTAATTGTAGAAGGCCCAAACACATAAGCATGGCCTGAATTATCATAAAAATCCAAGTTGTTTGTTTTTATAACGCATTGAGGATTAGTTACGGTTACGGCTGTTTTAAAGGTGTATTTTTTTTGATCGACATAGTACCTGCCAGATTTACTCTTTAAAACGTTTTCTTTGTTATAAATGGTTCCATAACTTCTGTAAAAGGCTTGTTGAATACTTCGGTCAAAAAAAACAGTATCTGTTACTAAATGCGAATCAGGAGAACGCATACTGACATCGCCTGTGGCATAAGCCTCTAGTGTTTTTCCGTTGTATTCAGCATAGCGACTCGTCATGACGATACTATCGCCTTGGCTTAATCGAACGTTTCCAAAGGCTTTTACATAATCTTCATCAGTAAAATGATAGGCTTTATTACAATTAATCAATACCCCTTTGTGTTCCACTTGTACATTACCTGTAAAAATAATGGCACCTGGAATTTCTACTTGATTTTTGTCAATAAAATCAGAATGTAAAATTTTAATAGCATTAGGGTTACTATAAGGTGCTACGGGAGTTGAATTTAGGACTTCTTTCTCTAGAATAACACCTTGTGAAAAGCTTATTCCAAATAATAAAAGACTAAATAGGTTAAGTATGTACTTTTTCAAAATGGTAAATTTTGTTCAAATTTAAAGAAAATGTTGTAAAAGCAATTTTTCTTAAGATTTTTTTATAAATTAAAAATCCCACACATGGTGGGATTTTTGAATTATCGTGTAATAGTTTGTTTTCTATCTGGTCCTACAGAAACTACTTTAATGGGTACCTCTAATTCTTTTTCAATGAATTCAATGTAGGCTTTTAGTTCTTTTGGTAATTCATCATACGTCGTCATACCTGTTAAATCGGCTTGCCACCCTTTCATTTCTGTATAAATCGGTTCCACATTTTCGGGTTCAATATTGTAGGGGAAATGTTCAAGAATTTCGCCTTTGTATTTATAAGCGGTACAAACTTGTAATTTTGAAAATCCAGAAAGCACATCGCCTTTCATCATGTATAATTCGGTTACACCATTGATTTGAACGGCATATTTTAAAGCAACTAAGTCTAACCAACCACAACGTCTTGCACGCCCTGTAACAGAACCAAATTCGTTACCTACTTTAGCCATGGTTTGTCCGTCTTCGTCAAAAAGTTCTGTGGGAAATGGTCCGCTTCCTACGCGAGTTGTATACGCTTTGAAAATACCAAAAACTTGTTTCACACGATTAGGTGCAATTCCCAAACCTGTACAGGCTCCAGCTGCTGTTGTATTTGAAGAAGTAACAAAAGGATAGGTTCCAAAGTCTACATCTAATAAAGAGCCTTGAGCGCCTTCGGCTAAAATCGTTTTTCCTTCTTTAAGAGCTTTGTTTAAGAATTCTTCAGAATCTATAAAAGTTAGTTTTTTCAATTCTTCAACTGCCGTAAAAAATTCATCTTCCATTTCACGTAAATTGTATTGTAAATCTACGTCATAGAATTTTATCATAGCTTCATGTTTATCGGCTAAAGAACGGTATCTTTCTTGAAAATCGGCTAATTCAATATCGCCAATTCGCAATCCATTTCTACCTGTTTTATCCATATATGTAGGTCCAATTCCTTTAAGTGTTGAACCAATTTTTGCTTTTCCTTTTGCGGCTTCAGAGGCAGCGTCTAAAAGGCGATGCGTAGGCAAAATTAAATGTGCTTTTCTTGATAAAAGTAATTTAGACTGAATGTCGATGTTAAATTTTTGAAGTCCTTCTATTTCTTTTTGGAAAACTACAGGGTCCATAACGACACCATTTCCAATAATATTAACATTGTTTTTATGAAATATTCCAGAAGGAATAGTTCGTAATACGTGTTTGATGCCGTCAAATTCTAAAGTGTGTCCTGCATTGGGTCCGCCTTGAAATCGGGCAATAATATCATATTTTGAAGTTAGTACATCGACGATTTTTCCTTTTCCTTCGTCACCCCATTGTAATCCAAGTAGTAAGTCTACAGTCATGCTGTTGTTGTTTGTTGTTTATGATTTATTTGCTAGTTTTTGTTTTTTGTACCATAGAAATAAAGCGAATGATTATCTATGGAAATGCCAAATAATTCTTCCATGGTCTGTTTAATCTGTTGAATGCGAGGATCGCAAAATTCAATTACTTCCCCTGTATCCGTTAAGATAATATGGTCGTGTTGTTTGTCAAAATAAGATTTCTCATAATGGGCTTGATTTTGCCCAAACTGATGCCTTCTGACAAGTTTACAATCTAAAAGTAATTCAATGGTATTGTAAAGCGTAGCCCTACTTACACGGTAGTTTTTATTTTTCATTTTGATATATAATGATTCAATATCAAAATGTTCTTGATTTTCATATATTTCCTGAAGAATAGCATAGCGTTCAGGGGTTTTTCTATGGCCTTTTTCTTCTAAGTACTTTGTAAAAACATTTTTTACAATTTCTTGATTTTGATTGTTTTCCATTTGGAATAAATGTAATAATTACAAAGGTAACGTAATATTTAGAAGTTTACAGAATGAAGTTATTAGTTTTTTTCAACAATATTCTAACAAACTATTAGGCTTGGTATACTCGAGTTACTTTGTCAATACCATCTACTTTTTTTATGTTTTCAATTAATTTTTTCAAAATAGTATTGTTTTGTACGACAACAGTAACTTGACCATAAAATATACCCGCTTCCGAACTTAGGCTGATGCTTTGAATGTTAACATGCATTTGATTTGAAATGACTTTTGTAAGTTCATTGGTTAAACCTAAAATATCCATTCCCGTTATTTTTAGAGTGGCTTTAAATTCTTCTTGACTAGAATCAATCCATTTTGCAGGAATAATACGGTACGCAAAATTTGATTGCATACTAATGGCATTTGGACAATCTGATTTATGTACTTTAATACCTTCATTTATGGTGACAAAACCAAAAACGGTATCACCAGGGATAGGATTACAGCAAGGCGAAAGTTTGTAGTCTAGTTTGTCCTGTTCTGAACCAAAAACTAATAAATCATACTTTTTACTGATTTCATTTTTTTGAATTTTATCCTCATCAGTGGATGATTTACGGGTAATAGTTTTTTTGAAAAAGTTAACTAATGTATTGCTCTTTAAAGCGGCAAAATCCCTTAATTGTTGATTGTTTATGGCACCTATTCCCACTCGATAAAATAAATCTAAACTCGTTTGTAGTTTAAAATAATTTACCAATTCGTTTAGTGTTTGTTCGTTAAAATTGATTTTTAAGTGTTTCAATTTTCTAACCAATACCTCTTTTCCGTCTTCACCAATTTTCTTAATGTTTTCGTTTAATACATTCTTAATTTTGTTTTTGGCACGTGAAGTAGTTACATAATCGAGCCATTGTGCATTTGGTTTTTGATTTGGAGAGGTAATTATTTCTACTTGATCTCCACTATTTAATACATGATTTAGTGGCACGAGTTTTCCGTTTACTTTCGTACCTCTTGTTTTTACACCTATTTCAGAGTGTATGCTAAATGCAAAATCTAGTGAAGTCGCTCCTTTTGGTAAAGATTTAATTTCTCCTTTTGGTGTAAACACATAGATTTCTTTTGCATATAAGTTGAGCTTGAAATCTTCAACAAAATCTACCGCATTTGTATTGGCATTTTCTAGAGCTTCTTTTAGTTGGTTTAGCCAAAGTTCTAAGCCATGTTCTTCAGATGATTCCCCATTTTTATATTTATAATGAGCTGCATAGCCTTTTTCTGCTACTTCATCCATACGCTCGCTACGCACTTGAATTTCTACCCAACGCCCTTTTGGACCCATCACTGTCACGTGAAGTGCTTCGTAGCCAGAGGATTTTGGAGAAGAAATCCAATCTCTCAGGCGACTTGGACTAGGACGATAATGGTCTGTTATAACAGAATAAATTTTCCAAGCTAAGAACTTTTCATCGTGTTCGCTAGATTTATAAATGATACGAAGGGCAAATTTGTCATATACTTCATCAAAAGTAACCCCTTGAACCTTCATTTTTCTTCTAATAGAATATATAGATTTTGGGCGCCCTTTGATTATAAATTCAATGCCTTCTTCCTTTAAAGAATTACTCAATACTTCTGAAATAGATTGTATATAAGCATCTTGTTCTTCTTTGGTTTCTTTAATTTTACTAACAATAGTAGTATACACTTCGGGTTCGGTGTATTTTAAACTTAAATCTTCTAGTTGTGTTTTGATGTTGTATAAGCCTAAACGATGGGCTAGGGGAGCATAAATGTATAATGTTTCCGAAGCAATTTTAGCTTGCTTGTAATCGGCCATGCCTTCCATCGTTTGCATATTGTGCAATCTATCGGCAATTTTTATTAGAATAACACGCACATCGTCATGAAGCGTTAAGAGCATTTTCCTGAAATTTTCTGCTTGTAGCGAAATTTCTTGGTCTTTTTTTATTCTTGGTATTTTGGTTAATCCTTCAACAATTTGTGCAATTTTAGGATTAAACATTTTTTCAATATCTAAAATTGTAATTTCGGTATCTTCTACGACATCATGCATTAGTGCAGCCGCAATAGCAGTAGCACCTAAACCAATTTGCGAAGCTACAATTTTTGCTACAGCAATAGGATGAAAAATATAGGCTTCACCCGATTTTCTTCGCTGTTCTTTGTGTGCATCAACAGCTACATCAAACGCTTTACGAATTAGTTTTTTATCTTCGTCTGTTAAGGTTTGATAACTAATACGCAATAACTCTTTGTATTCTTGAGCAATAGCTTTGTTTTCTGCTTCTATATCAATTTCAGTCATAGTCAAATTTTGTAGCACATAAAAATAGTGTATAAAATTTAGATATCAAAAAAAGATTTTTGTAGTTACTGTTTTGTAAATTCTAAATCTTGAAAGTCGTAGCTAAAATCTGTTAATTCAGAAATAGCCGCCATTTTAATATTGGTATTGTTTTCTGAAAAAATCAAAAAAGCATCTGCATTAAAGCTTCTGTTATACCATTTTACAGCAAATGTATTGTCTTTGTAAAAGAAAATTTCTCCAGCCAATTGTGGCGACCGTTCTGAATTAAAATACATTTTTCCTTTTTTCTCAGAAATTATAATGTTTCCAAACCAATTGTCTTTATAAGTACCTATGTAGTTTTTAGCTTCAATTTTTACTTTATTTTTTTGGTTTTCTTCAATTTTTGTCCAAACTTCTGTCGTTACTTTATCTGCTTTTGCAACGTTGTCTTTTTCTCTTTGGCTATACATTGTTACATAATCTTTGTACTCTATCTTTAAAAAAGCATCTTTAATAGTATTAGTAATGGCATTAAAAGCGGCACCCGATTGCTGATTGGTAAGTACTACAATGCCTAAGTTTAATTCGGGAAGGAGCGTTACTTGCGTTACAATTCCTTCTAATCCACCAGTATGTGTAACTTGTTTATACCCTTTCACATCACTTAAAAACCAACCTAATCCATAACCTGAAAAATGTGTAAAATAGGGTTCTCTGGTTTTTGCAGGAATTATAGTTTGGAGTTGCCACATTTCGTTATGCTGTGCTTCTGAAAACAGTCTGAATTGTTTTTCAGAGCCATATTTTCCTTGTTGCAATTGCATAATCACCCATTTACTCATGTCGTTTACAGAAGAATAAATTCCGGCAGCAGCATCAAATGATTGATTTTTATAACGTGAAATAACTTTTAGTTTTCCGTCTGTTGGCACATGAGGATCAACAATATTTGTGGTATCTTTTAAACGAACAAAAGAACCAGCACTAGTATTCATTTCTAAAGGTTTCATGATTTTTGTTTCTATAAAATCACACCATGACAAACCGCTTACTTTTTCTATAACTTCACCTGCTACAATATATAACAAATTATCATAATCATATTTAGTTCTGAACGATGAAACGGGTTTTAGGTATTGTAAATTTTCAATAATGTCTTTAGGTTTAAAATTTCCCCCATCAGGCCAAATCATTAAATCACCAGCACCTAATCCAAGACCACTTCTGTGTGTTACCAAGTCGCGTACAGTAAATTCATTTGTAACATAGTCGGTATACATTTTAAAATTAGGCAAGTATTTAGTTACTTTATCATCCCAATTCATTTTACCTTCGTCAACTAGCATAGCTATGGCAGCAGTTGTAAATGCTTTACTATTTGAAGCTACTCCAAAAAGCGTGTTTCCATCTACTTTATCTTTTTTTAGAATAGATTTTACCCCATAACCTTTGCTGTGAATTATCTTTCCGTCTTTTACAACAGCAACAGCAACACCAGGGACATTAAATGCTTTTAATGTGTTTTCGGCTACTTCATCAATTTGTTTTTCTGTAATTTGTGAAAACGCTGTAAATGAAGTCAATAATGCTATTAAAAGTGTTTTTTTCATTTGTTTATTTTTTGTTTCAAGTTTCAGGTTTCAGTTTTTTTGTTTTTAAAATCCACGCTGTCTTTTAGCTTCGAATACTAAAATGGCAGCCGCTACCGAAACGTTCATCGAGTCAATAACGCCTTGCATGGGAATGTTGATATTTTTAGTGGCGTTTTGTCGCCAAATTTCGGTAATTCCTGTGGCTTCTGTTCCAACGACTAAAGCACTAGGTTCGTTATAATTTTGTGTGTGATACGTGGCTGAATCTTGTAAGGTGGCACAATAAATATTGATATTGTTTTCTTTTAAAAAAGCAATCGCTTCTTCTGAAGTGGCGACTGCAATTTGACGTGTAAACAGACACCCTACACTTGAGCGTACAATATTTGGATTATACATATCCGATTTTGGATTGGCAATAATAACGGCATCAATATTAGCTGCATCGGCTGTTCGTAATAAAGCGCCTAAATTTCCTGGTTTTTCTAATCCTTCTGCGACTAAAATCAATGGGTTTTTGCCTACTTTTAAATCTGATAAATGTAAAGGTTTAGTTTTAGCAATGGCAATAATTCCTTCGGTTGTATCGCGATAGGCAATTTTTTGATACACATCTTTAGAAATTTCAATTTTCAGATGTTCAGCTAATTGAATTTTCAGCTTTTCAGCTTTTCCTGATAATTCTGGACAAAAAAGTACTGTTTCTACTTCGTAACCACCTTTTATAGCTAATTCAATTTCACGCTGCCCTTCAATTACAAATAAGCCCAATTGTTTTCTTACTTTGGCTTTGTCTTGCAATTGAATTAATTGTTTGATGAAAGGGTTTTGAACGGAAGTGATTTGTTTCATTATGAGTGACTAAGTTGCTAAAAATCTAAGATACAAAGTTATCTTTTTTAAGGATAAAAACAAAGTCGCAAAACTTATGGCTTTGCGACTTTAAATTTATTGTTTAACTTCATTTTTCATGTTCTGCCCTTCATACTTTTCTTTATATCTTTTATACAATTCCGTTTGATGACTTTCCAAGCTAATTTGTCTACCATCTATAAACGCGTGTGTAATTAAATTGGTTTTCATATCCAATGCATCTCCAGCAGATATAAATAGGGTAGCGCTTTTTCCGGTTTCCAATGTCCCATATGAGTCAGCTATACCAAGTATTTTAGCGGTGTTTGAAGTAATGAGTTTTACCGCCTCTTCTTTAGACATTCCCCAAGCGGCACAACTACCGGCATAAAAAGGAATGTTTCTTACTTGCATACGTTCCATGTCTCCTGAGTTTTCTAATCCTACTAATACATTTTTTTGCATTAATAATGATGCGTTTTTATAAGGTAAATTTACATCTTCGTCTTCAGACATAGGTAAATCATGAATTCGTCTTAGCAAAACGCTTACGTTTGCTTCTTTAAGTAAATCGGCTACTTTGTATGCATAGTATCCACCAACAAGTACAACTTTTTGTATATTATTCTTCTTTTTAAATAGTAAAATATCTTGTATTTCTTTTTCGCCATTTGCAGTAACAAACAATGTTTTTGTTCCGTCTTGTAAACCGTTCATGGCTTCATAAGGAATATCTTTTACCTCTTTGTTTGATTGTAAATAGGCATATGCATTATCAAAAAAGTCTTGTATTTCTTTTACTTGTTCTGCATATTTTTTATTTGGCTCAATACCACCTGGCTCAGCCCACCAGCCTAAACGAGCATAACTATTTGGCCATCTCATATGAATGCCGTCATTTTCTTTTATAACAGCATCTTCCCAATTCCAAGCGTCTAACTGAACGATAGAGGACGTACCTGCAATTCTTCCACCTCTTGGGGTGATTTGTGCTAGTAAAACGCCATTCGGTCTTGCCGTTTCGGTTACTTTAGATTCTGTATTGTAAGCAATAATACTTCGTATATGTGGATTAAAACTTCCGACTTCGCTTTCATCATCGGAAGCTCTCACGGCATCAATTTCTACAAGTCCTAGGGTTGAATTGGGAGCAATAAAGCCCGGATATATATGTTTACCATTTGCTTCAATAACTAAATCGTGTTTAGCAGGTTTCGCTAATGTTCCATCTGCCACATACATGATTTTTCCATTTTGAATAGAAATTAAGGCATTTTCTTGAATTTTTCCATTGCCTAAATGGGCTGTGCCGCCCATTATTAAAATGCTTTTTGTTTGCTTAGGTGCTGGGGTTTGCTGAGCAAATCCTAGTGTAGTAAGTATATTTAGAAAGAAAATTATTTTTTTCATATGTGTAAAATTTTATTTGTAAGAGGTCATATATGTTATCGCCTTTTTATTTATCTGTGTTTATCTCACAATTTTGTTTTTTTCATTCGTGTTCGATGATTTTCAATTGTTTGCGCAAAATTTTTGTTAATGGCGATTTCATAGCTGTATTTTAGTATTAATTGTATTTGTAATGCGTTTCTTTACATCTGTCGCCTAAGGTATCACAATGGTAATGCCCTGTTGATTTTTTCTTAGGTTCTTGTGTTTTTAATCCTTTGTTTTTTGCGTCAAGCATTAAATTAATTAATTCATTTCTTTCTTTTTGAACGGCTTCATTTTTACTTGCTTCTTGTTCGATGTCATAAAATACAATCCCTTCTATAATTGTTTTTTCAGCTTTTGCATAAATAGATAAAGGATTAGTTGACCAAAGTACCACATCAGCATCTTTACCCACTTTAATACTCCCTACACGGTTATCTACTTGTAATAATTTTGCAGGATTTAAGGTTACAAAATTCCAAGCGGTTTCTTCAGAAATGTTTCCGTATTTTACGGTTTTAGCAGCTTCTTGGTTTAATCGGCGAGACATTTCTGCATCATCTGAATTAATAGAAACCGTTACACCTTCTTTATTCATTAAAGCGGCATTATAAGGTATGGCATCATTTACTTCAAATTTGTAAGCCCACCAGTCGGCAAATGTAGAACCACCCACACCATGTGCAGCCATTTTATCAGCTAATTTATATCCCTCTAAAATATGTGTAAAAGTTTTGATCTGAAAGCCGTATTTATTTGCTACTTTCATTAACATATTGATTTCAGATTGCACATAGGAATGGCAAGTGATGAACCGTTTTTTATTTAGAATTTGTGCCAATACTTCAAGCTCAATGTCAAATCTTGGAATCGTTTTTGTTTTTTTAGCTTTATAATCAGCCCATTCTTTTTGATAAGCTATAGCTCTTGAAAAATAATCTTCATAGACTTGTTCAACTCCCATTCTTGATTGTGGAAAACGTAAACGTGCATAGTCGCCCCAATTGGATTGTTTTACATTTTCACCTAATGCAAATTTGATGTATTTAGGCGCGTCTTTAACCAGCATTTCTTCAGGTGCATAACCCCATTTTAGTTTAATAAATGCGGCACGACCACCAATTGGGTTTGCTGAGCCGTGTAATAAATTAGCCGACGTAACGCCTCCAGATAGATTTCTATATATATTGCTGTCTTCAGAATTTATAACGTCTTCAATAGTTACTTCAGCAGAAGAATTTTGCCCACCTTCATTCACCCCGTTAGAAATAGCAATATGCGAATGCTCGTCTATAATTCCTGCGGTTAAATGTTTGCCTGTTGCATCAATAATTCGTGCATTGGTCACTAGATTTTTACCAATTTTGGTAATCTTTCCATTTTCAATAAGAACATCTGTTTCTTGTAGTATTCCTTCTTTTTCGCCTGTCCAAACGGTAGCGTTTTTAAATAAAAGTGTTTCTTGTTTTGGTTTTTGAACATTTCCAAAAGCAATGTTTGGATAAGTTAATTCGAAAAACTTAGTTGTTAATTGATTGGTGTCTTTTTTGGCTTCTTCTTTTTTGTTTTCAACTTTTTTAGGTGTTGCTTCCCAAATTCCTTCTAAACCATTATCTAAAATAGCTTTTCCAGATAAGCTTATTTCGTTTTTGATTCCAGTTAGTCTTATGAATTTATTATTTATTGTGTCTTTTGATTTAATAACAAGCGTTACCCAAGGTTCGTTGTATGAAATTTTGGAACCATACACTAAACTACCTTGTGAAATTTTAGCTTCTGGTTTATTTGTATCGCCTTCAATTGTAAAATCATATGTATTTTTTCCTTCAGAAGATGTAATTGTAAGTTCATACGCCCCTTTTATTTCTAAAGGATTAATTTTCTCAAGCGCATATCTGTTGCCTTGAACCCAGTTTTCAATTACCGTTGTTTTTTCATCAAATAAGTCGCCTGAAGTAATGATGAAATTAGCTAAATTCCCTTTCTTTAAACTGCCTAAAAGGTTTTGTTTAGCCCAATTTGCAGGAATTTCTGTCAAAGCCGCTAAAGCTTTTTCTTTAGGTAAACCCAATGAAACGGCTTTCCGTAAATTGGTTAAAAAGTCTTTAGGGCTTTTTAAATCGGCACTTGTAATACTAAATGAAATACCATTGTCATTTAATAGTTTTAAGTTGTAAGGTGCTTGATTCCAAAAGCGCATATCACCAAGAGCTACTTGTGAAGCTAAATTAGGATCAGAAACGTCATAAGCTTCTGGAAATTTAATTGGAATAATGAAATTTGCATTTGTTTTTTTAATTTCATCAATGCGTTCAAATTCGTTGCCACTTCCTTTAATAACATACTTGATAGAAAATTCGTCGCCTATTTTAGCTGCTCGTAAAGCATTTAATTTATCCCCGGCATTAAATATTTGAAGTAAATTTTTATTTTCATTAAAGGCTTCTAACGTAAAATCTTTAGTTTTAGAGCCACCTTTTGCATACCAATCTGCATCATGATAAAATTGGCGTAATAATGCCATGCTTCCCATTAAAGATGAAGGGTAGGACTGATTTGAGTAACTACTTCTGTTAAATGTGAAATGTTGTGAAATTTTCTTATTTACGATACGTGTTGCATTACTTTCGTTATCATTTAATATCCATAAAACACCTGTTCCCGCTACAACACCATCGTTTAAATGACTTAGTACAGTACCAAAACCAATTTCTCTAAGTTCTTTAGCGGTTTTGTCATCATAAGCCAAATTTTGATAGGCATTAAAATCTGCTCGTATATGGTCATTCCAGTAATAACCATTTCGTTCAGAATTATATTGGGGTGCAGGTCCTGAATTGCTTTTTTTCTGTTGTTTGTTTATACCAAATTCAGAATATAAATCGATAAATGAGGCATAAATAAATTTACCCGTTACATCTATAATTTTTGTGTCTTTTGGCAATGTGACATCCGTACCAATATCAATGATTTTATCATCTTTCAGTAAGAGTGTTGCATTTTCTATTTTTTGCGTTGAAGAACTATAAATAGTGGCATGGATTAGTGCTACATAGCTTTTATATGTTTGTTTCACACCTTCGTTTTTTGGAAAGTAATCTTGTGCGAGTGCATGTTGAAAACAAACTAAAACGAATACTAATTTCAATACTTTCATCGATTTGTATTTTAATTGTTACAGGTTAATTTTTTAATGATGCGATAAATATAAGAATTTTAAACAAGCCGTATTATCTTTTTAATAAAAGTGAGCCATTTATTGCATTTGGATAATCTGGATCGTTAAGGTATAAAATGTAAAAATAGGTACCGCCTGGAGCTAAATCACTTCCTAAACCATTTTCTATTCTTCCATCCCAATCGGGTTTGTTTTGATCGCCAGTCCAAATTAGTTTTCCCCAACGGTTGTATATTTCTAATTTAAAATTCAGAAAAATATTGCGTAAACCAGAAATGTAGAACGTTTCGTTTAATTCATCATTATTGGGCGACACAGCATTAAAAACAACTGGTGGACAGTTTTTTGTTTGGAGTGTAAAAGAAGTAATAGCATAGCAACTCGTAGAATTATTTAAACGAATCCAAATTGTTTTTGGAGTAGTCATCGCCTCATAAAGTATATAATTTGAAATAGGGTTACTAGCAGCATTAGCGTCTGATTCCGATTCATAAAACGCAACTATATCTGTGGCATTTACCTTTACTAAATTTTGATAGTCTGAAAAATCAAAAAGGCCTCTTGTGAATCCTAAATTACACGAAACTAAATCTTCAAGCGGGTTAAATAGTGGTGAAGTTAAAAGTGTAATAGGGTAGGTAAATGTATTATTTGTTTCTAAAATTTCGGTCACTATTCCAGTATTGTTTCCGTTGTCATCTACCACCGCAACTAAGTTAAATTGTAAAGAAACGGAGGCAGGTATTGTTAAGCTTACTGTTCCTGTTTCCGATCCATCTATTGGAATATTATTTTGGGTATAAGTAGTTCCAACAGCTATACCATTTGCGTAAAAGGTAATGGGTGTTTGAGCCGGTAAAAAATTGGTGCAATTCGTGTTAAATACTTCATAGTCAATGGAAATTGTTCTAGAGTTGCAAGTAAGCGTGTCGTCAATGATTTGAATGGTGGCATCGGGCAGTTGACTATTTAATTTTGTAACAATTGTATTAATCATCACATAATCTTGACCAGAGGTAAGTTGGATTAACGCTGAAGTATCGCCTATATTGATGTTATTTTGAATACCATATATGTCCAAGTCCATATTATATAAGGTATTCGAATTTGTAACAGAGTTAGTTCCGTTAAACGCATTGTTTGCAGGATTTAATGGAGGGTTGCTAATGATGTTTCCATTTATCCTAAGGGTTTCATTAACGGCTAAACCCGAATCGCCTTCCCAAGCTATAAACCCAATTTTAGCATTTTGATTATCAATTACATTTAAGGCATTTAAAGAAACATCTAGGTTGTTTTGCAATTGTGAAACCACTTGTAAACCGTCATACACATTTAATTGATTAAGTGGTAAGTTCGTGTTTTTGTAAACCACAACAATGGCCCAACCTGCAAAATTTGTTCTGTTTTGAAAGTGAAAATTAATAAAAGAAGAAACATCTAAGTCTGACACGGTATAGGTACCATTGCCTTGTGTTTGGACTAAAGAGGTAACATCGGCAAATGCACTAAAAAAATTAAAAACACTTCCTTGATTAAGAACATTTGCAAAAGTTCTTGAAGCAGCCACATCAGTTCCATTTAATTTTACAGAAAAATCACCCGTTCCACAGCCTGCCCAATATAAATACGCTTTTTCAATTACATCTCCAGTACCTAAATTTAATGAAGCTGATGAAGTTGTAAATACGGAAGGGCTTGTTTGAAAGGAATTTTCAGAGGGATTCAATGTATTGCCTACAAATGTAAAGTCAAATCTTCCATTAAATTGTTGGAATAACGTAATGTTTTGACTCCAAATGAAGTTGAAAAAAAAGATAAACGGAATAATTTTTTTAAACATAAATGTACAAATACCCAATAATATTTTACTAAAGTAAGTTTTTTTACTAATTTTCCAAAGTTTTTAAGAATGGAACATATAAAAATAGTAAAATATACGTCAGATTATTATGAGCAATGGAACGATTTTGTAGCCCAATCCAAAAATGCTACGTTTTTGTTTCATCGAGATTTTATGGAATACCATAAAGATCGTTTTGAGGATTATTCGTTATTATTTTTCTTTGAAGGCAAGCTATTAGCAGTATTACCTGCTAATAAAATTGAAAATGTTTTGTATTCACATCTAGGTTTAACGTATGGCGGATTATTGTTTAACTCTTCTGTAAAAATGAATAGGGAAGAACAGATTTTACGTTCACTTTTACACTATTTAAAAGAAGAAAAATTTTCACAATTAAACATCAAACAATTACCTATAATTTATTATTCAAAAATTAGTGAAGGTTTAGCCTATTATTATTATCAATTAGGAGCTAAAGTTTCTAAACGAGAAATGTATTTGGCTGTCGATTTTTTAGCTGATGATTTTGTATCTCGAAGCAAGCGCAAACATTTTTCAAAAATTTCAAGTGAGCTTACTTTAGTTGAAGGTGATTTCAAAACTTTTTGGAATACAGTATTAACACCAAGATTAAAATTAAAATATAATGTTGCTCCTGTTCATACCTTGGATGAAATTTTAATTTTAAAATTAAAATTTCCAACTCAAATTAGACAATTCAATGCGTATTATAAAAATGAAATTATTGCAGGTGTTACGTTGTTTGATACAGGAGCTGTTGTAAAGTCTCAATATGGTGCAACGTCTGAAATAGGGGAGAAAATGAGAGCGTTAGATTTTATTTTTATTTCACTTATCGATCAATTTAAACGTGAAAATAAGCGTTATTTTGATATGGGAATTGTAAATGAAGATTTTGGTCGTAAAATCAATTATGGATTGTTGAATCAAAAAGAAGAATTAGGTTGTAGTTCTTTTTATCAAGATCTTTACACATTTACATTATGATTAAATTTTTAGACTTACATAAAATAAATCAACGATTTGAGGCAGCGTTTCAAACGCAATTGCATACGTTTTTTTCAAGAGGACGTTATATTTTAGGCGAACAAGTACAACAATTCGAACAACAATTTGCAGCATTCAATCAAGATCAATTTTGTATTGGCGTAGGAAATGGGTTAGATGCTTTGTCACTTATTTTTAAAGGGTATATTGCTTTAGGAAAATTACAAAAAGGCGATGAGGTTTTAGTTCCTGCACATACGTATATCGCTTCTATTTTAGCTTTAACTGAAATAGGTTTAGTTCCTGTTTTAGTAGAACCTAACGAACAAACATTTTTATTAGACGTCTCTTTATTACAAGATAAAATTACATCTAAAACGAAAGCTATTTTAGTTGTGCATTTGTATGGTAGATTAGCAAATATTCCCGAGATAGAAAATTTGGCACATCAACATAATCTTTTAATAGTGGAAGATTGTGCGCAATCACACGGTATTAATGAAACGTCTTCACATCCTAAAGCATTTAGTTTTTATCCAGGTAAAAATTTGGGTTGTTTAGGCGATGGAGGTGCCATTACTACGAATGATGAAGTATTAGCTGAATTACTTTTTAAATTACGAAACTACGGTTCTACTGTAAAATATGTTCATGAAATACAAGGAGTAAATTCGCGATTAGATCAAATACAAGCCTTGTTTTTAAGCATTAAACTACCTTTTTTGCAACAAGATAATTTACGCAGACAAGCTATTGCTCAACGCTATACTAATGAAATTAAAAACCCCTTCATTCAATTGCCGCAATGGGACATACAAACGCCTCATGTTTTTCATTTATTTGTCATTAGAACACCCTATAGAGAGGCCTTACAAAGCTATTTGAAGATACAAGGAATAGAAACTTTAATTCATTATCCAATACCTCCACACAAGCAAAAAGCATATGAAGCTTGGAATGATTTATCGTTTCCTATTACTGAAAAATTACATCAAGAAGTATTGAGTTTACCAATAAGCCCTGTAATGACAGAGGACGAAGTTACCTATGTAATTCAAAAAACATCGGCATGGACGTTATAATTAAATCGTTTAATAGACCCTATTATTTAGAGCGTTGTTTGCACACGCTTTATACCTACCTTACTGATTTAAAAGGCGATGTATATGTGTTAGATGACGGTACCCCAGAGCCTTATTTAGCAAAAATTCAAACCAAATTCCCACAAATTAAAATTCTTACATCTGCATTTTATCAAGACAAGCAAGAAAAAGTAATCCAAGGTATTCCTGTGCATGAATATAAAGTACCCATTGATTTATGGATTGCTACGGCACAACGCGTATCTGATTATTTTGTTTTACTCGAAGATGATATGTGGTTTACTCAAGCTATTAGTTTGACCACTATCGAAAAAGAAATGCGGGAGAATAATGTTGTAATGACTAAATTATTTTGGTTAGGCAATCCTAATTTAATTCAACATAAAAGAGAAATACCGACACCAAATTTAGTTATTTTGGAGCCAAAATTATACACTACACTTCCCTGGTTGTATGATTTTATTTTTTATCGTTTTTACCGTTTTAAAATTAAAAGAATACTTAATTTACTTGGTATTCATTCAGAAAAAAAACGTATTGCTTACTACACCTTATATTCAGTGGCGGGAATGATTTTTGAAAAAAACTATTTTTTAGCCATGTGGCAAAACCATAAAAATGAAGTAAGTGAAGGCTTGCAATTATTTAATGCAGTAAAAAAATGGCAGGCTTCTAAAGGAAGTTATACGGTAGCTCGATTGCCGCAAGAAGTAGTGAAAACAGGGTTTATTTCGTCTGCTACAAATCAGTATAAAGAGCATTATGCTGAAGCAATGGATATGAATCAATTTAATTTACTATTAAATGAAGCTTGGTTTCAGGATAAATTTGATAGTTTAGTATCGTTGCCTAAAGATTTTTCATCAGCCGCAGTGCTAGATTTACTCGCATCAAAGGAATCAATTACACCAGCTAATTGGAAAAAATGGTATCATAATTTTAGGAAACAATATATCGACATTGGTTGTCATATCGATTAATATGGAAGAACAACATTCACATCATTCAATACTTAAAGCAACAGGCATTTTCGGGTTTGTACAAATCTTAAAAATGGTTGTTTTTGCTGTTTCTTCTAAATTAGTCGCTTTGTTTTTAGGTCCTATTGGTATGGGATTGGTGGCCCTCCTTCAAAATGTTTTACAAATTATTTTAGCGCTTACAAGTTTTGAGTTTTTAAAAACCGCCACAAGAGAAATAGCAATAAAAAAAGAAACGACCTTTGCTACAACGGTTAATTTACTTTTTCAACTTGCCATAGGTATAGGCGTGTTAGGTGCCTTAGTTTCGGTGTTGTTTGGTCTTTTTTTTAATGAAATTATTTTTACTACCTCATTGCCTTTTTCGTGGTATTGGCTTTTAATTTTATATTTTGTTTTTACAAGCATTTCAAATGTATATGTTGCTATTTTGCAAGGAGTAAATCAAATTAATACCCTAGCGATTTTTAACTTAGCAGTCTCCTTTTTTACAGCTTTAGGAAGTGTTCCCTTGTATTACTTTTTTAGAATAGAGGGTGTTATTTGGGTGGTGATTTATGGAGCGCTAGTCCAACTCGTTTTAGCTTATTTATTTACCCGAAACTATACATGGCAATTTAGTGTATTGTCTTTAAAAGAATTAAAAATTACGGCTTCGCCATTAATGCAGCTAGGCTTTTTTATGTCAATCAATTTAATTTTTGGACAAATTTGCTTTTTACTCATTAAATTATTTTTAACACACACCTCACATTCCACAGCAATAGTGGGGCTTTATGAAGTGGGAAATGTAATTTTAGTTAATTATTTGGGGTTGGTTTTTCAAGCGATGTCGTATGACTTTTATCCAAAATTAGCAACAATAAACGATGATAATAGTGCTGTTAAAAGTTTAGTCAATAAGCAAATGGAAATCGCACTTATCGTTATAACGCCTGCCGTATTGTTTTTATATCTTACAGGTCCTTATGTAATTGAATTATTTTATTCCCACTCTTTTTTACCTGCATTTTCTATTTTAAAATTTGCCTTACTTTCTGTAATCTTAAAGGCCATTACGATGCCTTTAGGGTATATCATATTAGCCAAAGGAAATAAAAAGCAATTTTTTAAACAAGAATTATTGGGCGACTTTTTAAACGTAACTTTTTCAATAGTATTTTATTATTTTTATGGGTTAGAAGGTTTAGGATTAGCTTATGCGTTAAATTATTTTATCTATGTTATCTATGTTTATATTGTTGTAAATAAAACGTATGGATTTGAATTTGAAAGTGCATTAAAGAAATTAATGATTGTGAATGTAAATTTAGGAATGGGTGCCGCATTAGCCGTATTCTTTTTGCCACACTATCACTATTTTGTAGGTGTTTTGGTTGTTTTTTCTGTAGTGTATTCCTATCGTGCGTTACAGCAACGAGTTGATTTGAAAAAACTATTTACGAAATAGCCGCTTTCCATTTTTCCACATACATTTTTGCAACTTTATTTGCATCGTGCACTTTTTCAACAAAAGCAATTGCATTTTTGCTTATGCGTTCTATTTCTTCAGGGTGTTCAATAAGAAAAGAAAGTTCTTTAACTAGAGCTTCAACATCAGGCAGCGCATTGATCGCAACTTCATTAGGTTGTAAGTTATAGTGTTTTAAAAATTCTGTTTCGGCACCTGTAAAAACCACTTTACCTTTTGCCATTGCTTCCAACGCATTATACCCTTGGTCAAAAGCATACACTTGGTCTAGAATGACTTGTGCTTTTTGGTAGCTTTCTTGATACATAGCATAAGGCACATCTGTTGTTTGTAAAATACTAATTTGGTCTCCATATTTTTCTTTTAAACGTGCTAATGCAGCTTCAAAGAGCGGAATTCCTTTCGTAAAACTATTTCCAGAATTGATTCCTAAAAAAAGAACAACTTTATCTGCTGCCGTTACAGCTTTTGGCTTTTCTGGTAACACAACTGGATAGGGTATAAGTCCCAAATAGTTTGGTTTGTTTTGTATAGCATTTACATAGTCTAAATCGCCAGCGATAACGCCTTTGCTATGGCTGTAGATAAAATCATGAATTTTTTTGTGGCTCGGGGTTGTAAACTCAAACATAAACGTATATTGCTTAGCAACGAGTGTTTTGTTTTCAAAATAAGGCGTAAGCAACGAATAACGTTCGTTTTGTTGCAAATGATGTTGCATGTTGCTATAATCTACACCACAAGAAAGTAAAAATACATTTTTGTTGTGGCGAAATAACTTTTTTAGCAAATACAATTCTAAGCGAGGACAAGTTTGTATTGGTTTTTCATTAATAAGTTGCACCACATCAAAATCCTCAAGTTTAGGTAAATGCCACCAAAATCGAAGCCCATGCTCTAAAAGTGCCAAGTCAAAACCAAACAAGCGAAACCAAATTTGACGGGGAATACGGCCTAGTTTAGATTTAAAAAAAGTGGCTTTGATAGAAATATCAGTAGGATAGTTCTTAAAACTATCGCCGTTGTTTATAAGTACAACTTCATGACCAGCCGCCACAAGACCCGCTTTGAGCGAATTGTGTAACCGACTAAATTCTCCTACTAATAGTATGCGCATTTGTTTACATTTGTGCCCTAAAAGTACTAAAATTAGCTATACTGACTTTATTTTTTAGGGATAAATTTTATAGAAACCGAATTGGTACAAAAACGCATGCCTGTTGTTTCTTGTGGGCCGTCATCAAAAACATGGCCTAAGTGACCGCCACATTTTGCACATTGCACTTCTACACGTTGCATGCCATAGCTGTTGTCTTTTTCATAAATGACAGCGCCTTTAATGGCTTCATCAAATGAAGGCCAACCGCAGTGCGAATCAAATTTTGTGTCTGAAGTAAAAAGCGGGTTGTCACAGCCGGCACATACATACATACCTTTTTCAAAATGTTTGTCATACGCTCCCGTAAAAGGACGCTCTGTGCCTTTTTCACGCAATACGGCATAGGCTTCCTCTGTTAATTGGTCTTTCCACTCTGCGGGTGTTTTGGTAATTTCAAATTTCATGCTGTCTTTTTTTATAAGGGTTTGCGGTTTTGGTATTTCTTTAGTGGCGGTGGTGATTACGGGTTTAGTTTGCCCTTGACAAGACATGCACACGATTGCCAGTATAAGGTAAAAAAGGGTTTTCATTTTTTATTTTAAAGCTACGTTGTTTTTGTAGGTTACTCAAATTTTTAGCAAAAAAATAACAGTTGTAGAGGAGTGGTAACGTTCAGCGGCTTGGCGACAATAGCTATGCCAGCGAACAGATTATTTTATGTTAAAGTTAAACGTTTTTTGTATCGCATAAAAATAAAAACAAGCTATTACTGAAACCGCTGTTATAAATGGTTTTTCATGTCCATCATTCCATGTAAGATTCTAACAACTTCAATTTCTTTTTCTGCTACTATTCTGTAAAAAATTACGTGTTGTCCGGTCTTAAACCCTAAGACATTTTTTTCAACCACTTCATATGATTTACCTTGATTTGGTTTATTGGCTAATTCTTGACAAGAATCGATTAGTAAAGAATAATAGATTTCAGCTTGGTTTGCTGACCAAGTTTTAACGGTATAATTCCAAATTTCTCCCAAATCTTCAACGGCTTTGTTAGTGAAGTAAAACTTAGCCATTACTTTTTTCTTGATTTTAGCGTTTCTAAATGTTTTTTTGGATCAAAGTCAACAGCTCGACCACTTTCAATTCCTTCACGGATTGCATTACGTAAAATGATTATGCGGTTTTCTTCTTCTTCTAAAAGTCTGAGGCCGGCACGTACTACTTCACTTGCGTTATTGAAACGACCTTTTGAAACTGTTGATTCGATAAAACTTTCAAAATGACTTCCTAAAGATATGGATGTGTTTCTGCCCATGATTATAACATTTTTTTGTAAAGTTACCAAAATTTGGTAATTAAGCAAATGGTTTTAAGAAATTCTGAGAAAATCACTTGTAACGTTTGGCAGCTTTGAGAGGTTGCGAGTTTCGGAACTAATTATTTTCTAACAAATATAATATTTCTTGCGAGAAATAAACATGAACTTACTGCAAAATTCGCAATCTTGCCAAACGCCTGTTAGTTGCCGTTATTTTTATCTTAGTTAAATTCTATTTTTGAGTTAGGTAACATTTGTTTTATTTTTTCTTTTTCAGCATTGTTGAAGTTATTATAGTTAAGCCAAAATAGCTCTACTTGTTTCAGCTTTTCAAAACCACTTGGCATTATTTTAAATTTGTTAGATGGCATACCAACTCTTTTCAGGCTAGAAATTTTCGACATTATTTCAAAAGCTTCAGTCCATTGTAATTGTGGAATTTCCACAAGTCCTAATTGTTCTAAATTATCAAGTTCACTTAGCTCAATAGGTAATTGCATAAGAGGATTTATGCCAATTGAAAGTCTTTTTAAGTTTTTTAATTCTTTGATTGATTTAGATAATTTTGAAATATTATTGCTTTCCAACTCTAAGTCAGTTAAATTAGGTAATGTCCAAATTGGTTTTAATGCCTTTGATTTCAATTTGTTTTTTCTAAGTGATAGTTTTTGTAAAGTTGTCAATTCTCCAAACTCCTTTGGTAAAAAACTAATTTCATTATGTTCTAAATTTATTTCTTCTATTTTTTTAAACTCATTTATGGAACTTGGAATGTAATTAATTGAATTATACCAAATAATAATTCGTTTTATATTTTTTAATTTTGAAAGTTCTACTGGAAATGTTTCGAATTTATTGTAACATAAATCTATGTAAATCAAGTTTTGTAAATCATTGTTTTCAAAGCTTAAATTCTTTATTTCATTACTGAACAGTCTTAAATACTTTAAATTATTTAATTTTTTTATTGGTTCTGGGAATTCGGTTAGTTCGTTATCATCTAACCAAATTTCTTCTAGTCCTTTTAGCTCGGAAATGTTATTAGGTATGGTTTTAAGTTTACAATCAGTTATCCAAATGGTTTTTAAAGTCTTTATGTTTTTTAGAACTTCAAAAGCTTGAATTAAATTGATGTCAGGATTTGAACCTAAGTCTATTTTGTCAAGATTTGTAAGTTTCAATATGTCAACAGACAGTTCTTTTAATTTTGTATCAGACAAATCAAGTGATTTTACTTCTGTCGGTTTTAATAATGCTTCTTCGATGGAATTAAACACAATTTCTTTTTCTTGTCCAATTGACGTTATTGTCCAAAAAAGTAATATTATTAATTTTTTTTTCATTTATATCTGTTTGTCATTTTTTGCGGTCTTGTATAATGGCAGCTAACTCGTTTATTTGCGAAACTTTCAAACTAGTAGCATGCCCTAATGGCAAGATTGGCGAAAGTTTCTATGTTCTCTTATTTCAAAAATAATAAAAAAATCTTACAAGTCATCAAATGGGCTATTAATTGAAGCACTTTTGTGTTTGTAAGGGTATAAAATTTAGCAATTATACTTGCAGTACACCTAAATTAAATTTCTTTTCAATAGGCGCATGGTTAGCGGCTTCAATTCCCATAGAAATCCACGTACGTGTATCTAACGGGTCTATGATGGCATCTGTCCACAAACGCGCTGCAGCATAATAAGGCGATACTTGCGCGTCATATTTTGCTTTGATTTTGTCAAATAGTTCTTGTTCTTTTGCTGTATCAACCACTTCTCCTTTGGCTTTTAAAGAAGCCGCTTCAATTTGCATCAATACTTTTGCAGCTTGTGTGCCACCCATTACGGCTAGTTCGGCACTAGGCCACGCAAAAATAAGTCGAGGATCATAAGCCTTACCGCACATGGCATAATTACCCGCGCCATACGAATTACCTATGACTACCGTAAATTTTGGTACTACAGAATTGGCTACAGCATTTACCATTTTGGCACCGTCTTTTATAATGCCGCCATGCTCAGATTTGCTCCCTACCATAAAACCGGTAACGTCTTGTAAAAAAACAAGAGGTATTTTCTTTTGGTTACAATTGGCAATAAATCGAGTGGCTTTATCTGCAGAATCAGAATAGATAACCCCGCCAAATTGTATTTCGCCTTTTTTTGTTTTGGAAACCAAACGTTGGTTAGCTACTATTCCTGCAGCCCAGCCGTCAATACGGGCATAACCTGTAATTAGTGTTTGTCCGTAGCCTGCTTTGTATTCGTCAAAAGTGGAGTCGTCTACAATGCGTTTAATGATTTCCATCATATCGTATTGCTCTGCTCTTGATTTTGGTAAAATTCCGTAAATATCAGCAGGGTTAAGTGTGGGGTGTATCGGTTTTTCTCGGTTGTAGCCCGCTTTATCAAAGTCGCCCATTTTGCTCACGATACTTTTAATGCGGTCTAAGGCATCTTTGTCGTCTTTTGCTTTAAAGTCTGTAACACCAGAAATTTCGCAATGCGTGGTTGCGCCCCCTAAGGTTTCGTTGTCTATGTTTTCGCCAATTGCCGCTTTTACTAAATAGCTTCCTGCTAAAAAGATACTTCCTGTTTTATCAACAATTAAGGCTTCGTCACTCATAATAGGTAAATACGCACCGCCCGCTACACAACTACCCATAACGGCTGCGATTTGAGTAATACCCATACTGCTCATAATGGCATTGTTTCTAAATATGCGTCCAAAGTGTTCTTTGTCTGGGAAAATTTCGTCTTGTAAAGGTAAATAGACCCCGGCAGAATCCACTAAATAGATAATAGGTAAGCGATTTTCGATGGCAATTTCTTGCGCTCTTAAGTTTTTCTTCCCTGTAATAGGAAACCATGCACCAGCTTTTACGGTAGCGTCATTAGCAACTACGATGCATTGTTTTCCTTTGATGTAACCTATTTTTACAACTACACCGCCAGAAGGGCATCCGCCGTGTTCTTCATACATGCCTTCGCCAACAAACCCGCCAATTTCAATACTTTTTGTTTTTGAGTCTAATAGATAATCAATGCGTTCACGTGCCGTCATTTTTCCTTCGGCATGTAATTTTTCAATACGTTTTGCACCACCGCCAAGTTTTACTTTGGCAAATTTGTTTAACATTTCAGAAACTAAAAGTTTATTATGATCTTCGTTTTTATTGAAATTAATGTCCATGAGTATAGTTTTTATAAATCTAATTCAAACGTATTTCTAAATTGTTCAATTACAGGGTTTAATTCTTTAAAATGTTTAAACTTTTCTTCATTAGTATAATGAACTTTGGGTTTAAAAGTTTCAATTACGGTAATTTTTATTTTAATATCAAAATTTCGAAGGTTGGTTTTTAAATGATTGATTAATTCATTGTAATGATTTTCAAAATCGTGTTTTGAACCTTCGTTAGGAAATTCTAATAATATATTGTTGCCCATTTTAATGGGTTTACTCAGAGTCATGTAAGAAAGCAAAATCTTTTTGCCACGTTGTTCTAAAATTTGACCAAAATTATTCCATTGTTCTTCTAATGCTTCTTGGGTGAATGGTTCAACCGGATGTTCGCCTACTTCAAATGTTTCAGGTTTTTGTTGGCGTTCAATTTCTTTTATAGCTTTTAATCCAGAAAGCGAAAGGGGTGAAATCTTACGTTTTGTTTCTCGGTTTTCTGTAGTAATAGCTGCTCGTATTTGCGATTCGCTAGGTGTTTCTATTGGCGTAGATTCCGCTTCAACTATAGATTGAAGATAAAGAGGTTTTTCTTCTTGATTTTCAGTTGTTTGAACTGCTGTTTGAACTGCTGTTTGAACTGCTTTTTTAGGTTGATTTTGCGAATTAAAATAATGGGCAGGTGCTATATAGAATTTAGCTTTTTTTTTTCGGCGTCATGTGTTAATGAAGCCAATTGCATTAAAGTTAATTCTACAAAAAGTCGTTGATTTTGGCTGGTTTTATATTTTAAATCACAAGCATTAGCGAGTTCGATTCCTTCTAATAAAAACTCATGTGAAGCTTTTTCGGCTTGTGTTTTAAATAAAGCTTGTACTTGTTCGCTTACTTCAAGTAAAGATAAAGTCGCTGGATTTTTACAAACCAATAAATCTCTAAAATGTGACGCTAAACCAGCAATAAAATGATGGCCATCAAAGCCTTTCGCTAAAATGTCATTGTATGCTAATAGCACCTCTGGAATTTTATTTTCTACTAATAAGTTTGTTATAGAAATGTAGTAGTCATAATCCAGTACATTTAGGTTTTCTGCTACCGCCTGACGCGTTAAGTTATTACCACAAAAAGAAACCACTCGGTCAAAAATAGATAAGGCATCGCGCATGGCACCATCTGCTTTTTGAGAAATGATGCGTAGAGCCTCTTCTTCATATTGTACACCTTGATTTTGTGCAATATCCATAAGATATTCTTTGGTGTCATTTACTGTGATTCGTTTAAAATCAAATATTTGACAACGCGACAATATAGTAGGAAGAATTTTGTGTTTTTCTGTAGTAGCTAAAATAAATATAGCATGCTTAGGAGGTTCTTCTAATGTTTTTAAGAATGCATTAAAAGCAGCTTGTGAAAGCATGTGCACCTCATCAATGATGTATACTTTATAATTACCGGTTTGTGGAGGTATTCTTACTTGGTCAATGATGCTTCTGATGTCATCTACACCGTTGTTTGAAGCAGCATCTAATTCAAAAACATTAAATGAAAAATCCTCATTTGGATCGTCATACCCAATTTGGTTTATTTTACGGGCTAAAATTCTGGCGCAAGTTGTTTTTCCAACACCTCTGGGTCCAGTAAATAATAGCGCTTGAGCCAAATGATTGTTTGCAATAGCGTGTTCTAATGTATTCGTAATAGCTTGTTGCCCAATAACATCTTTAAATGTTTGGGGTCTATATTTACGTGCAGATACGATGAATTGTTCCATAGGTGCTAATGTGAAGCAAATATAGAGGTAAAAAAATTAATAGTCAATAGTTTTATCGAAATACTTGTTTGGGGTTTATGGTTTAGGATTGTAAATTTATTCGAATAAGCTTTGTAAAACGTTGATACACTCAGCGTGTTTATGTTATGAGATAGAACTACGATGGGATTGCGGAAATTGATACATAAAAAAATAGCTTCTAAAACTAAAGTAACTAAAATTCATAAAATTACATTACTTTTGTGGGGCAGACCGCCTTATCGCTCCGACTTGTCGGGGAGGAAAGTCCGGACACCACAGAGTAGCATAGCGGGTAACGCCCGTCATTTCGATGTATCGAAAGAGGACAAGTGCAACAGAAAGGATGTACAGGTAAGGCTGTAGTGAAATCAGGTAAACTCTATGCGGTGAAATGCCATGTATATCAGCAGGTAAGAGCGACTCGTTCGTTGCTGAGGGGTAGGCAGCTAGATTGTGTTAGTAATAGCACAACCAGATAAATGATAAGGTACTGATTTATCAGTAACAGAATCCGGCTTACAGGTCTGCTTTTTTTCTTTACAAAATGTTAATAATAATTTAATATTTAATTTTCTTTTGTTAATTGCTTAACATTAACTTAACATTGTGTTTTTACATTTGTGAAATATTTTAACAACTAAACGCAATGGCTTTAAAAAACATTTTAAATTTTTTCTCACCAAAGGATAAAACGTTTTTTCCTTTATTTGAACAAGCAACTTCTAAATTGACAAAACTTTCAGAAACACTTCATGAAGCGGTAAATGCCTCAAAAGGTGATAGAGAAGCATATTATAAAAAAGTAGATGATTTAGCAGAGTCTATTGAGAATATTTCACATAAAATGAATATTGAATTGAGTAAAAATTTCATTACACCTTTTGATAGAGAAGATATACATGCATTAATGACTACAATTGAAGATGTTTCGAGTAATATTCAAGAAGCGTCAAATAGAATCAGAATGTATCAAGTTGAAAAGATTACTAAATCAATTCGAAAATTAACTGAAATTAATTTAGAAGCTTGTCATCATATTTCTCGTTCTGTTAAAGATTTGAAGGAAATGAAAAATTTCAAAAGTGTTTTTGATTCTGTAAAAAAAATAAATAAATTGGATAGAAAATCTGATGCTGTTTTTGAAAAAGCAGTAACAGATATTTTTGAAAACGAAACAGATGCAAAAAACATTATTCGTTATAAAGACGTATTAGCATCATTAGACAAAGTTTCTGATAAATGTAAATTAGTTGCACGTGTTTTAGAAGCTGTAGCGGTTAAACATTCTTAATCAATAAAAACTATAATTTATGTTTACATTATTAATAGTAATTATTGTAATTGCTTTATTGTTTGATTTGGTAAATGGTTTTCACGATGCTGCTAATTCAATTGCAACTGTAGTATCTACAAAAGTATTATCTCCAACACAAGCAGTAATTTGGGCTGCGTTTTTCAACTTTGTTGCTTATTGGGTTTTTGACATGAGCGTAGGAAATACTGTAGCAAAAACAGTTGACAGTTCGGTAATTAACTTGTGGGTAATACTAGCAGGATTATTAGCTGCAACAGCTTGGAATTTATTAACATGGTGGCTAGGAATTCCTTCTTCATCATCACATACCTTAATTGGAGGTTTTGCTGGGGCAGCTGTAGCACATGCAGGTTTTGGAGTATTAAATTCGGAAGAAATTTTAAAAACAGTTTTGTTTATATTTTTGGCTCCAGTGATAGGTGGATTTATATCGTTTTTTATTGCAATGGTTACCATTCAACGTAATTTTTACAAGAAAATAACCCTTTCAGTTTTAGCATCTGTAGCAACAGTATATACGACATATGCGTTGAAAGATACATTAGATATTAAACCTGTCATGATTTGGATTATAGGCGTGTTATTAGGTTTATTTATTTTGGTTTATTTTGGTTACCAAATTATTAATGGAAAAAGACCTTCACATACTAAAGAAGGAAATATGTATAAAAAGTTACAATTACTTTCTTCTGCAGCTTTTTCTCTAGGACATGGTGGAGCAGATTCTCAGAAAGTAATGGGTATTATTTGTGCAGCTTGTATAGTTTATGCAAATTCATACAGAACTTCAACAGATACTCACACACCAGATTTCTTAAAAAATTATTTACATGTTACAGAAATTCTTCAGGTGAAATATACCAACGATGACGGTAAAGTAAAGAAATTTAAACCATCCGTTGGAGTTTTTGGAAAGGATACACTTTATTTAGATGGTAAAAATATTATTGATATTACTTCAGGAGAGAAAATTTTTGAAGATGAAAAACTAAATCCTAAAGTACCAAAAACAAATCCTTTTATTCAACATCTAATTAAGGAAAATAATAGTAAGTTAGATGATTTTGATATTGCAACTAAGGCATTGACAAAGTTAGAAGTATATTCAGATAAAAAAGAAGTAAAAGATGTTGAAACGAATGAAGTTATCTTTAATGACAAACATATTAATCCTAAGTATAGATTTTCTAAAATATTCATGAAATACTTAGATAGTAAGGGAAAACTATTAGAAGGTCATAAAGTTGAAACAAAAGTTACAAAAGACACAATGCACTTCCTAATCGCTTTTGGATGTTATTTAATGATAGGATTAGGTACCTTAATGGGTGGATGGAAAATTGTAAAAACAATGGGGTCTAAAATTACAAAAGTGACACCTTTAGAAGGGGTTTGTTCAGAAACTGCAGGTGCATTAACCTTATTTACCGTTTCGCAAATGGGAGTTCCGGTTTCTACAACACATACCATTACGGGTTCCATCATTGGTGTAGGAGCAACAAAAAGATTAAGCGCAGTAAGATGGGGTGTTACCATTAATTTGTTATGGGCATGGATTCTTACAATTCCCGTTTCAGCATTAATTGCAGCTGTTTTCTATTATATTTTTAAGATATTTATATAAAGTTTTTCAACATATCATAAAATCCCGAGTATTTCGGGATTTTTTTGTTTTTATATGTTAAGAAATTGTAAATAAAAATTGTAATTCATAAAGATTATTTAATATTTAAAATAGTTTTACTTAAGTTCTTAACCTTAATTTTGTCTTAACAAAACACTAACATAACTATTTCTTAACACAATGAAAAAAAACAAATTATTTTTTATAATTTTTACTATTTCTTTTTTTGCACAAAGTCAAAATCAATCTTTATCAAATTCAAGCAAACCTGAAAGTGAATCAAAAAAAAAGTGGTATGAGGCTATAAGTTTAAGGGGATATGCTCAAATTAGATATAATAAATTATTTGAAACAAATCCAGATCTTGGATGCGAACAATGTGATAGATCATGGGGAGGGAATAATAGCTTTTTTATTAGAAGAGGGCGTTTAATTTTTTCTGGGAATGTACACGAACGAGTTTTTATTTATATTCAACCTGATTTTGCATCTGATGCTTCAGCTACAGGGAGACATTTTTTTCAACTTAGAGATGCATATTTTGATTTAGCCTTAGACGAAAATAAAGAGTATAGATTCAGAATTGGTCAAAGTAAAGTTCCTTATGGATTTGAGAATATGCAATCTTCACAAAATCGAATAGCTTTAGATAGAGCTGATGGAATTAATAGTGCCGTTGCTAATGAACGTGATTTAGGTGTGTTCTTCTATTGGGCAACTAAAGAGAAACGAATATTATTAAAAAGATTAGTTGATGAAGGTCTAAAAGGTAGTGGTGATTATGGCTTATTTGGAATCGGTATTTATAATGGTCAGACAGCAAATAGACCTGAAGCAAATACAAATCAACATATTGTAGCAAGATTTACATATCCTTTTGAATTTAAAAATGGTCAAATTTTCGAAGCAGGTCTTCAAGCTTATAATGGGAAGTATGTTGTTAACTCAGTTAGTGCTAATAGAAATGTAAAATTTGAACCTGGAAAGCCTGAATTTAATGATCAACGAATTGCTTCAAGTATAGTTTGGTATCCACAACCATTTGGAATTCAAGCAGAATTTAATATTGGTACGGGACCTCAATATAATCCTAAAAATAATACTATTGAACAAAGACAATTGCAAGGTGGCTATGTACAATTAATGTATCAACTAAAGAAGAATGAAAATGTTCTATTTCCTTTTATAAAATATCACTGGTATGAAGGAGGTAAAAAACATGAATTAGATGCGAGAAACTATAAAGTTAATGATTTAGAAATCGGTTTTGAATGGCAAGTAAATAGAAGTTTTGAATTTGTTGCAGATTATACTATTTCAAGTAGAAGATATGAAGATGCGATTCTAACTTCAAATTTTCAGAAAGGAAGTTTATTACGTTTACAAGCACAATTTAGTTTTTAAAATTATAGCGACTTTGGTCGCTTTTTTTTGTTCCATATGTAACATACGTTAAAATTTTATAAAAAGTATATTTTATTTGTAACAAAAATGTACTTTGCGCACTAATTAGTAAATTTAACTTTTAACTAAAACTATGAAGCTAAACAAATTAACCATTTTTGTAAGTTGTGGGTTAATCTTTATGGGCGCTGAAATGAATGCTCAAAAAAATGACACACAAAAGAAACCATCGGGTACGCCTACAGCTGAAGCTAAAAAACCAGATGCTAAGAAAGAACCAAAACCTTATAATAAGGTAATTGACTCCACTGCGGTAACGCAAAAAGGGTTGCTAGATGTACATAAAGTAGATGATAAATATCTTTATGAAATTTCAGAACAACTGTTAGGCAAAGAAATCATGACCATAACACGTTATTCTAAAACACCAGCAGGTGGTGGAATTTTTGGTGGTGAAGAGGTAAATAGACAAGTAGTTCGTTTTGAAAAAGGAATCAATCACACCTTATTATTGCGTTCTGTAACCTATGTAATTACAACCCCAAATGAAGATAAACCCATTACGAAAGCAGTAAAAAATTCTAGTGCTGATCCTATTATTGCAAGCTATGATATTTTAGCATACAAAAAAGATGCTTCGGGTAAAAACATCATTGGATATGTAGTCGATATGAATCCTACATTTGATGCTGATCTTCAGGTTTTTTCACTTAGTCCAATAAACAAACAAATGCTAAGCATACAAGCATTTCAAAAAGACAAATCATTTATTCAATTTGTGAAAAGCTTCCCAATTAATACAGAGATTAGAACTACCAAAACGTTTTCAACTGTACCTCCTCAAATTTCTAGAAATCCAATACCAAAAATAGGTGTTGATTTTCCAGCAGGATTAGATGCAGGAGTTGTAACCGTTGAGTTAAATACCTCAATGATTTTATTGCCAGAAAACCCAATGCGAAAAAGAGCATTTGACAAAAGAGTAGGGTATTTTGCAAACAGTTATGATGTGTTTGAAGAAGATTCACATAAGTCTGATACAGATGTGTTTGCTGTAAGATGGCGTTTAGAGCCTAAATCTCCTGAAGATGCAGAAAGACAAAAGAGAGGTGAATTAATTGAACCTAAAAAACCAATTGTTTATTACTTAGATCCAGCTACCCCAGATAAATGGAAACCGTTTATCAAACAAGGGATTGATGATTGGCAAGAAGCATTTGAATTTGCAGGTTGGAAAAATGCCATCCGTGGAGAATATTGGCCAGAAAACGACCCAACAATGAGTTTAGAAGATGCTCGTTTTTCAGTTTTAAGATATTTTGCAGCAGAAATTCAAAATGCGTATGGTCCAAATGTACACGATCCTAGAACAGGAGAAATTTTAGAAAGTCATATTGGTTGGTATCACAATATTATGAGTTTATTACGTGATTGGTATTTGATACAAACGGCTGCTGTAGATCCACAAGCTAGACATAAAAAATTTGATGATAAGTTAATGGGTGAATTGATTCGTTTTGTGGCAGCTCACGAAGTGGGTCACACACTTGGTTTACGTCATAATATGGGAGCTAGTAATGCTACTCCAGTAGAAAAATTAAGAGATCCTGCTTTCCAAAAACAAAACGGACATACTTCTTCAATCATGGATTATGCACGTTTTAATTATGTAGCACAACCGGAAGATGGTGTGAAAGATTTATTCCCAAGAATTGGTGATTATGACAAATGGGCTATTAAATGGGGGTATTCTTATTTTAAAGATGCGGCAGATGAAAAAGCAGAAAAAGCATTACTTAATGAAATGACAAAAACAGCGTATCAAAACAGACGTTTATGGTTTGGTACGGAAACGAACCCGTATGACCCAAGATACCAAACGGAAGATTTAGGGGATAATTCTATGAAAGCTTCTGAATATGGTATTAAAAATTTAAAAAGAATTTTACCTAATTTGATTGATTGGTCAAAAGAATCTGGTGAAGATTATTCAGAGTTAGAAGGTTTGTACAATTCGTTAGTGGGGCAGTACAGACGTTATATGGGACATGTTACCAAAAATGTTGGAGGTGTGTATGAAAATCCAAAAACCTATGATATGGCAGGAAGTGCATACGAAGTAACGCCTTCTGCTATTCAAAACGAAGCTATTGCTTTTTTAAATGAACAATTGTTTAAAACACCAACATGGTTACTCAACCAAGCTATTATTTCTAAAATTAAAGCAGATGTAGGTGTTGATGCTATTAAGAGTATTCAAGATGCTACATTGTCAAGTTTATTGTCAAATGATCGATTAGTACGATTGATTGAAACCTCTTCATTAAGTAAAGCAAATTACTCAGTAGATGAGTTAATTTCAGATTTGAGAAAAGGTATTTTCTCTGAATTAAAAGCGAATGCAACCATTGATATCTACAGAAGAAATCTTCAAAAAGTAATGGTGAGTAGATTAATTGATATCGTTGCAGCTGATAAAAATGCAGTAGGTAATTTTGATGGAAAAAGAATCAGTGTAATTGATACAGATATTCCATCTATTGCTAGAGGTCAATTGGTTGAATTAAAAGCGCAATTAAAAGCAGCTAGTACAACTACTTCAGATAGATTAAGTAAGTTTCACCTTCAAGATTTAGTGTCAAGAATTGAAAAAGCATTAAATCCTAAGCAATAATTCAATTTGAATTGTCAAATTTATAAACTCGACCTGTTAAGTTCTTCAACTTAGCAGGTCGAATTTTTTTATGTCTTTACTTATTCTTCTTTTTGTCCCATCATCATTAAATAGGCCTTTAAGAAACCGTCTAATTCACCATCCATAACTGCATCTACATCTGTTGATTCAAATCCACTTCGCACGTCTTTAACTAATTTATAAGGGTGCATTACATAGTTTCGAATTTGAGAACCCCATTCAATTTTCATTTTACTCGCTTCAATATCTGCACGTTGTGCCAAACGTTTTTTTAATTCAATTTCATATAATTGTGAGCGTAACATTTGCATAGCACGTTCTCTATTGTCGTGTTGTGAACGGGTTTCTGAACATTGAATTTGTATACCCGTAGGTTTGTGTACTAATTGTACTTTAGTTTCTACTTTGTTCACATTTTGTCCACCCGCACCACTAGAACGAGCTGTAGTAATTTCAATATCGGCAGGACTAATTTCTATTTCAATTGTATCGTCAACTAATGGATAAACATACACCGAAACAAAGGAAGTATGTCTTTTTGCATTACTATCAAAAGGAGATATACGTACTAATCGATGTACACCATTTTCACCTTTTAAATAGCCAAAAGCAAAATCACCTTCAATTTCTAGGGTAACTGTTTTTACACCCGCTACATCTCCTTCTTGAAAGTTAAGTTCTTTAATTTTGTAGCCTTGTTTTTCGGCCCACATTAAGTACATGCGCATGAGCATACTTGCCCAATCACAACTTTCTGTACCTCCAGCACCAGCGGTAATTTGCAAGACCGCACTAAGATTATCTCCTTCATCAGAAAGCATGTTTCTAAATTCAAGATCTTCAATGGCTAGTAAGGATTGTTGGTAATGCGTATCTGTGTCTTCTTCAGAGGCATCACCTTCTTTATAAAATTCAAATAAAAGTTGGAGTTCTTCAGCTAAATCAGCGCATCTTGTATAATCATCTACCCATTTTTTCTTTGAGCGAAGGTTTCTTACAATGATTTCCGCTTGTTTTGCATTGTTCCAAAAATCAGGAGCAAACGTTTTTTCTTCTTCGTTTGCAATTTCAATTAATTTGGCATCAACGTCAAAGATACCTCCTTAACGCAACCAGGCGATCATTAATGACCTTAATTTGTTCAATATTTATCATTTTTTTGTAGTTTTACCAAACAAAAATACGCTATTCATTTTATTTATGGAAATTAATTTATTTAGTGATACCGTTACCAAGCCTACTCCAGAAATGTTGCAATTCATGTTTAAGGCCAAAGTAGGAGATGATGTATTTAAACAAGATCCTACTGTAAACGAATTAGAAGAAACACTTGCCGATTTGTTTGGTAAAGAAGCGGCTTTGTTTTTTCCGTCAGGAACGATGGCAAATCAAGTAGCGATTAAAATAAATACACAACCAGGTGACGAATTAATTTGTGACAAATGGGCACATGTCTATTTATATGAAGGTGGAGGAGTCGCTTTTAATAGTGGTGTAAGTTGTCAATTAATAGATGGAGTGAGAGGTATGATAACTGCCGAACAAGTTGCTGCAGCCATTAATGATTCGGATAATATTCATTTGGCAAAATCAAGTTTAGTTTGTATTGAAAACACAACCAATAAAGGTGGCGGTGCTTGTTATGATTTTGAAGAACTAGTAAAAATAAAAGAAGTTTGTACCCAGAATAACTTAAAATACCACTTAGATGGTGCACGATTGTGGAATGCTTTAGTGGCTAAAAAACAACATCCTAAAATGTATGGTGAATTGTTTGACACCATTTCTGTGTGTTTATCTAAAGGCTTAGGTGCACCAGTAGGTTCTGTATTGATAGGTTCTAAAGAAGCTATAAAAAGAGCCATGCGTGTGCGAAAATTATTTGGAGGCGGTATGAGACAGTCGGGTTATTTAGCAGCAGCAGGAATGTATGCCTTACAGCATCATATTTCTAGGTTAGAAGAAGACCATAAAAAAGCTAAAGATATAGCCCAGCTATTAACACGAATGCCGTGGACAGATAATGTGGAACCTGTTGAAACAAATATTGTTATTTTTACCGTTAAAGCGCCAATAACACCAGCGCAACTCATGCAAAAACTGAAAGAAAGAAACATTTATATCAGTGATATGGGGCAAGGTAAACTACGTTTTGTAACACACTTAGATTATAAACAAGTAATGCATGATTATGTATTAGAAGCAATAGAGCGAATTACTTTTTAAGTTGTTTTTCTATATGCATAAAAATTTCTGTTCTATCAATAGCATAATCAAACCATGTGGCATTTTCGGTTCGCTTAAACCAAGTCATTTGTCGTTTTGCAAAACGTCGGGTGTTCATTTTAATTTGTTCAATGGCAAATTCTAAATTTGTTTTATTTTCAAAATAATCAAACAATTCTCTGTAGCCAACAGTTTGTAACGCATTCAATTGTTTGTTTGGATGCAAGGCCTTTGCTTCAGCTAAAAGACCTTCGTTAAGCATTAAATCGACACGTTGATTGATTCTATCGTACATAATTTCTCTTTCCGCTTCTAAACCAATTAAAATAGGTGTAAAGTTTCTAGCGAATTTCCTTTTTCCAATAAAATTCGAGTAGGGTTTTCCTGTTCCTATGCATACTTCCACAAATCGTTTCATGCGTTGTGGGTTTTGCAAAGTTTGCGGATTTTCGGTTTGTAATTTTTGAAAATATTCCGAATCTAACATTTGTAATTGTTCCTTCAAATAGTCAATCCCAAATGCATCGTATTTTATATTTATTTCAGCTCTTACCGAAGGATCAATTTCTGGAAACTCATCAAATCCTTTCAACACAGCATCAACATACAAACCCGAACCGCCTACCATAACTTGAACGTTATTTTTTTGAAACAATTCGTCCAATTTTGCTAAAGCTTCTTGTTCAAAATCTCCGACTGAATACGACTCGAATATCGATTTATTTTGAATAAAATGATGTGGTGCAGCAGCTAATTCTTCCTCACTTGGAACTGCGGTGCCAATTTTCATTTCTTTAAAAAATTGTCGGCTATCGCATGAAAGAATAGCGCAACCAAAATGTTGTGCCAAAGCAATACTTAAGGAAGTTTTTCCTATAGCGGTGGGGCCAATTATGGTGATGAGGTAGTTCAATGCTAAAACGTAATTATTTTAGTTACTTTATTTTTGCGCAAATAACTTTGAATGATTGTTTTTACATCACGATTGTGTTGCATCGGAATAATGATGTTTTT
>JACCDH010381426.1_pt1 | contig 44178 bp, 42 predicted proteins | sample 7442481 | NCBI WGS metagenome assembly JACCDH01 (sample SAMN15323433, study PRJNA562643) | freshwater metagenome | isolation source: river surface water | place: USA:Blue River Watershed | collected 2017-08-15 | reverse complement strand
GCCGCTGCCGCAACTTCGCAATCTTCGCGGGTCAGATGATTTGAAACATTGACTTCCTCTTGCAGGGAAATCAGAAAAACGAGCAGTCCGAACATGTAAATCTCCTGGCACTTAACATTTAATTCTCATAATTATATCTTTGGCCGCACCGAGATCGAACCGAGACTATCTCGACCAGCGGTTCCTAGTATCCCACACTCGGCGCGGCAACCATCATCAACCCGTGCTCCGCTATCCCCGTCTCCGGCCCAGCAGCCAGCTGAAAACCGGCCACAGCACCACGATTAGCGTGCCCAGCGCCAGCCACATCGCGATCGGACGCGTAAAGAATACGAAAGGATCACCGTCGGACTTGATCATCGACGTGACCAGATTTTCTTCGAGCATTTTACCGAGTACGACGCCCAGAATGGCCGGTGCGACGGGGAATTTGTTCTCTTCCATGACGAAGGCCACCAGCCCGAAGCAGAGGATCAGCACCACGCCCAGCACCGAATTTGTCACCGCAAATGAACCGACAATGCAGAACAGCAGGATGGTGGGCATCAGGATATTGCGCGCCACTTTCAGCACCGTGGTCGCCACCCTCACCGTCAGCCAGCCCAACGGCAGCATGATCAGATTCGCCAGCAGGAAAACGATGAAGATGCCGTAGATATTTTCGGGATGGTTGATAAAGATGGTCGGGCCGGGGTTCATGTTCTTCAGATACAGCACGCCGATCGCGATCGCTGTGATGGAATCGCCCGGTATGCCAAACACGATGGCCGGTATCCAGGCGCCGGCCAGCGCCGAGTTGTTCGCCGCGCCTGACTCGACCACGCCCTCGACATGGCCGGTGCCGAATTTCTCGGGCTCTTTGGAGAACTTTTTGCTGGTCGCATAGCTCATCCATGCCGCCATATCCGCGCCCGCGCCCGGCTGTATGCCGATGATTGTGCCCAACGCGCTGCCGCGCACCAGCTGCCACGGATATTTGACCAGCAGCGCCCACATGCCGGAAAAGATGTTCCCGATCTTCTCGGTGAGGATCACGGCGGGCGGCTCAAGATTCGTGATGTAGCGCAGCAGCTCGGACACCGCAAACATCCCGACCATCATCGGTATGAGTTCAATACCGCTCATCAGCTCCGCCACGCCAAACGTAAAGCGCGGATAGGCGGCCGGGTTCTCCAGGCCGATGCACGCGATCAGCAGGCCCAGCAATAGCGACACCGAGGCTTTCAGCAAGCTGCTGTTGCCGATGAAGATGGCGCCGGACAGGCCAAGTATCATCAGCCAGAAATATTCAAACGAGGAGAACTTGAGCGCAAATTCGGCCAGTGAAGGCGAGAACAGAATCAGTACTGCCGTACCGAACAACCCCCCAATGGCCGAGAACACCAGCCCGGCACCCAGCGCGACTTCCGCCTGCCCCTTCAGCGTCAGCTGATACGCCTCATCGGCATAGGCAGCAGAGGCCGGCGTGCCGGGGATGCGCAGCAGCGCGCCGGGGATATCGCCAGAAAAAATCGCCATCGCTGTGGCGGTGACGATCGCCGCCACAGCGGGCACCGGCGGCATGAAGAAAGTCATCGGCACCAGCAGCGCCGTCGCCATGGTCGCTGTCAGGCCGGGAATACAGCCGACGAACAAGCCAAACAACGCCGAACAAACAATCACCAGCAGCACATAGGGATCGAACACCATCCCCAGCGCCTGCATCCAGACAGCAGCCGTCATTACGCTCTCCTCACCACTGCACCGATTGCAGCACGCCCCACGGCAATGGCACGCGCAAGCCTTTGTAGAACACCGTATGAATCACCAGCGTGATCAGCACGGCCAGCGGCAAGATCAGCGCACGACGCACGGCGAGTGCCCAGAACATCGCCGCCAACAGGACTGTTCCGCACAGCAGAAAGCCCAGCGTCTCTGAGGCAACGATGTAAAACACCAGACAGCCTGTCGTGATGAAGAAGTTGCGAAGATGGGGCGCGGATCTGATCCAGTCTCCCGCCACGACCCACGCCTGTTGCTTCGAGGCCGCCAGCCCTTTGGCAATCAGCAGCAATGCGCAGATGGCGAGCAGCACGGCGAGCACGGCAGGAAACACGGCCGGCCCGACGTTCTGCCCGGGGATCGCAGGGAAAGTGCGGACATTGACAAGTATGGCGATTGCCAGCGCGAGCAGCGCCGCGCCGCTGACGGCATCATTGAATTTCATCGCCGCTCCTATTTCGCCAGACCCGCCGCCTTCATGACGGCCCCCATGTCCGCATCGCTCTTGGCCATGAACTGCTCAAAGCCTTTGGCATCGGCATAGGTCAGGCCAAAACCGCGATTGGCAATGAAGCTCTGATAGTCCTTGCTGTCGTAGATTTTTTTCAGTGCCGCGCCGACTTTGGCCTGAACCTCCGGCGGCAGATTTTTCGGACCGGCGATGCCGCGCCATGCGCCAATCGACCAACCGCTGCCGGTGGCCGACTTCAGTGTCGGCACATTGGGATAGAGCGACGATGGCTTATCCGCCATCAGCACCAGCGGCCGTGCCTTGCCGGCATCGATCAGCGCGCGCGCCTCCGGCAGCGAACAGGTGACGAACTCAACGCCCCCTGCCACCAGATCATTCATCGCCTGCGCGGCACCGTTTGACGGCACCCAGGGAACGGTCGAGGGCTCTACCTTGAGATCCTTGAGCATGCCCGCCAGTGCCAGATGCCAGATACCGCCCTGCCCGGCGCCCGAGGCCTTGAGCTTGCCCGGATTGGCCTTGATCGCCTTGAGCAGATCCTCCATCGACTTGTAAGAGGAATCGGCGCGCACGGTGACGCCTGCGGGATCGATATTCATCAGCGCGAGCGGTGTGAAGTCGCGCGGCGTCAGCGGAGACAAGCCCGTCCAGTGCAGCATCGCGATATCCACCGTGATCATGCCCAGGGTGTAGCCATCGGCAGCCGCTGACGCAATCGCTGCATGACCCACCACGCCATTGCCGCCGGTGCGATTCACCACATTGATGGGCTGTCCCAGTTCTTTTTCCAGCAATGAGCCGATGATGCGCGCCACGGCATCCGTTCCGCCACCCGCAGCCCAGGGCACGATCAGCGTAATGGGCCGGGACGGATAAGTGTCAGCCGCAGAGGCCGGCATCGCGACAGCGAACAACAGCGCAAGGCCCGCGAGAGCGCGAGCCAGGGTGGGGCGAATCATCGTGTGTCTCCCAGAGTATTGTTTTATTTATAATGCGCGATGCCAGGCTCGCAACCGCACTATACCGGGAGCAGGAGTGATTGCGGCGGCTTTGTGCCGCGAAAGGTCCGTCGAGGTCTGTCGAAGTCTGTCTACGCGTGCTTGCGCCAGCTGACCACCTCGGCCAGCTCCTTCAGCGACACCTTGGGTGCCAGCTGGCGAATGAAATCCACCGCATACTCGCGCAGGAAAGCGCCGCGCCGCACCGCAATGCGCGTGACATTCGTGGCGAACAAATGGCTGGCGGGAATTGACTGCAATCCTTTGGGCAGCTGCTCTGCCGCCATCGACGCCACAATACCCACGCCCAGACCCAGCGACACATACTGCTGGATCACATCAGAATCCATCGCCGTGAGCACGATATCAGGCTCGATGCCTTTGTCGCGGAAGGCCTCGTCAATATGGCTGCGACCGGTGAAGCCTTTGTCGTAGGTGATCAGCGGGTAAGACGCCAGATGCTCCAGCGTGACCCGCCGGGAGGTCAGCAAAGGATGCTTGTCCGTCACCACGATCACGTGATGCCACTGATAGCAGGGAAACGACACCAGCTCATCGAAGCGAGACAAGCCCTCGGTCGCAATGCCGATATCCGCCTTGCCGGATAACACCCACTCCGCGATATGCTCGGGCGCGCTCTGCTGCAGCGCGATCCGCACCTGCGGGTAGGCCGCACGAAAATTCTGCACCGCGCGCGGCAGCACATAACGGGTCTGGGTGTGGGTAGCGGCCACCGACAAGGTGCCGATGTCTTTACCTGAGTAGGTCTCGCCCGCGCGCTGCAGGTTTTCAGCTTCCAGCAGAAGCCGCTCGATGATCTGCAATACCTCTTTCCCGGGCTCGGTCAGTCCGGTCAGGCGCTTGCCATTACGCTCGAAAATATCAACGCCGAGTTCTTCTTCGAGCTCGCGAATCTGCCGGCTGACGCCCGGCTGCGAGGTGAACAGCACATTGGCAACCTCGGTCAGGCTGAAACCCTGACGGACTGTTTCGCGCACCGAGCGCAGCTGCTGAAAATTCACGGGCGCTCCTTCAGGCAGCGTCTTGCAGGAAGACTCGCACGCGCCTGGGCCTGACCACGACCTGCGCGCCTTCACGCAGTTTCAACTGCTCGAAATGCGCGATCGGCAGCTGCGCCTCGATCAGGCTGCGGTCATCGCGACGCTCCAGTTCAAGCTGCGCAAGCGGGCCGATCGCATGCACCCGCTTGAGCTCGGCCACAATGCCCTGCGCGCCGGGAACGAAAGGCTCGACATCAAGCTCATGCGGCCGGACATAGGCAATACCGGCTGCATCACGCGCCTGATGATGATCAGGCACGGGCAGCGATGCGCCCGCTGCCGCCATCACACCCTCATTCACCCGGCCATGGAACAGGTTCACATTGCCGAGGAAACCATACACAAAGGGCGATGCCGGCTGGTTGTAGACCTCCTCCGGTGCACCGACCTGCTCTACCCGGCCCTTGTTCATCAGCACGACGCGATCAGCGACTTCCAGTGCTTCTTCCTGATCATGCGTGACGAAAATGCTGGTGACGTGGAGTTCATCATGCAGCCGGCGCAGCCAGCGACGCAGCTCCTTGCGCACCTTGGCATCGAGCGCGCCGAAAGGCTCGTCGAGCAGCAGCACGCGCGGCTCCACGGCCAGTGCGCGCGCCAGCGCAATACGCTGGCGCTGTCCGCCCGACAGCTGCGCGGGATAGCGGTCGGCCAGCCAGTCGAGCTGCACCAGCGAGAGCAGTTGCATGACTTTCTCGCGGATCTGCGATTCAGTGGGACGCAGCTTGCGCGGCTTGACGCGCAGGCCGAATGCGATATTGTCGAACACACTCATGTGCCGGAACAGCGCATAGTGCTGGAAGACGAAGCCCACCTGACGCTCTCGGACATGGCGATCCGAGGCATCTTCGCCATCCAGCAGCACCTGTCCCTGATCGGCCTGTTCGAGACCGGCGATCAGCCGCAGCAAGGTGGTCTTCCCGCAGCCGGAAGGCCCCAGCAAGGCAGTCAGTTCGCCCGACGGAAAATCCAGCGACACGTTATCCAGCGCCACAAAACTACCGAAGCGCTTGCCAATATTCCGTACTTCAATGCTCATGGGGTTTCTCCAGGGCGGGCTCGATGGACTCCCTGCCAGCGCGCCATTCAACAAATGTTTTTAATGCCAGCGTCGCCAGCGCCAGCAGCGCGAGCAATGAGGCCACTGCAAAAGCCGCTGCAAAGTTGTATTCGTTGTAGAGAATCTCAACCTGCAGCGGCATGGTGTTGGTCTCGCCGCGAATATGGCCCGATACCACCGACACCGCACCGAACTCGCCCATCGCGCGGGCGTTGCAGAGAATGACGCCGTACAGCAAGCCCCATTTGATGTTCGGCAGCGTCACATGCCAGAAGGTGCGCCAGCCGGAGGCTCCGAGCACCAGTGCCGCCTCTTCCTCCTCCGTGCCCTGCGACTGCATCAGCGGTATCAGTTCGCGGGCCACAAACGGGAAAGTGACGAACACTGTGGCCAATACGATGCCGGGCACGGCAAACAAGATCTGAATATCGTGTTCCATCAGCCAGACACCGAACCAGCCGTGAGCGCCGAACAGCAGCACATAGATCAGTCCCGAGATCACCGGCGAGACGGAGAAAGGCAAATCGATCAATGTCAGCAGCAGGTTCTTGCCGAAAAATTCGAACTTGGTGATCGCCCACGACGCGGCCACGCCAAACACAAGATTGGCAGGGACGGCAATCGCTGCCGTCAGCAGTGTCAGCCGTATCGCCGACATCGCGTCTTCATCGATGATGGCCGTGACATAAGCTTCCCAGCCTTTGCGCAGTGCCTCGGTGAACACGACAGCCAGCGGAATGAACAGAAACAGCAGCGCAAAGCCGAGCGCCACCGCAATCAGCAGCCGGCGAACCCATGCGGGCTCCGTCGTGGCGGCCGGGGCCAGCGCAGGTTCGACACGCACCTCGGTGGGGTCAAGTGCCAACGCGATCGTGTTCATTTCGCCTCCTTGCGGCCATGCCGCCTGACCCAGGCCTGCAGCAGATTAATCGTCAGCAGCATCACAAATGATGCAGAGAGCATCACCACGGCAATCGCTGTCGCCCCGGCGTAGTCATATTGCTCGAGCTTGGTGACGATCAGCAGCGGCACGATCTCCGACACCATCGGCATATTCCCTGCGATGAAAATCACGGAACCGTATTCGCCCAGCGCGCGAGCGAAAGCCAGCGCGAACCCGGTCAGCAGCGCGGGCAGGATGGTCGGAAAAATCACGTGCACAAAGGTCTGCAGCCGGGTCGCGCCCAGACAGGCGGCGGCCTCTTCCAGCTCACGCTCGGATTCTTCCAGCACCGGCTGCAGAGTGCGAACCACGAAGGGCAAACCGATGAATACCAACGCGATGGCCACACCGAGTGGAGTGAATGCGACTTTGATGTCATAGGGGGCGAGAAACCGCCCGATCCAGCCGTTGGACGCATACAGCGCTGTCAGCGCGATACCAGCGACTGCGGTCGGCAGCGCGAAAGGCAAATCGATCAGCGCGTCGAGCAGGCGCTTGCCCGGAAACTGGTAGCGCACCAGCACCCACGCCAGCACCGAACCAAACACCGCATTGACCGCCGCCGCGGCCAGCGAGGCACCGAAGGTCAGCCGGTACGCCGCGACGACTCGCGGAGAACTGACGGTCGTCCAGAACGCCTCCCAGCTCATCGACAGTGTCTTGAACAACAGCGCCGACAGTGGAAGCAGCACGATCAGCGACAGATACAGCAGCGTGAAGCCGAGCGCGAGATGAAAGCCGGGCAGCACGCGGCGCCCGCTCGAAGCGCTGGCCGAAGTAGAAGGAAAAGCTGAATTCATGTTGCCAACTTATTTATCGAAGGCTGCATCTTTGCATTCGATCGCTATAAATAAAACGAATTTTTCAGCATTTCCTTAGAAGGATTTCAAATAAAGGAAATCCCCCCGCCACGGGGGGTGACGAGGGCATGCTGCGCAAGCTGCGTCCGCAACGCTCAGAAAGCCAGCTGGTAACGCGCCACCAGGAAATGCTCGGTATCTCCCCTGAGCACCGTGCCCGTGCGCACGTTGTCAAACGACGTCAGGTCGTAATTGACCGCGACGCGCGAAGCTTCATTCAGGTACCAGTTCAGCCCGACACCCCATGTCCTTGCCGCTGTGGCGTAGCCTCTTGCCGCGTCGGCATAGCCAACCGCTTTGTCATCGAGACGGTTTTCCTGATACCGCGCGAGAAGTTCGACCGCCCCCCAGCCGCCATCAGCGCCCGGCTTGAACGGCGAATAGGGTTTCACACCGCGGAATGACGCATCTTCACCGGTCAGCAGCCACGACGCGGCCACTTGCCATGCATCGTTTTTCAGACTGTCCGCGCCAGAGCTGTTTTTCACCGCCTGATCGACCACTGCATATTCGGCGATGACACCCAGCGGGCCTCGGTAGTAGTAGGCCTGCGGAGAAAGACGATGACGCTTGCCATTGGCTGTCGTGGCTGACGCATAGCTGAAAAAGTTATAGGCCTGCCCCGGAGTTTTGTACGACGCGAGGCTGTTGGTGCTTGAATTGCTCCAGGTGCCCGCGAGGCCGACACCCAGTCCTGCGAGTGCGCTGTCGGTTCCCGCGAATGGCGTGGTGAACACCCGGGCGGCGATATCCTTGGCCTTGTTGTCGTCCTGGCCGGTGAAATTCTCGCCACCGTCCCTCACGCCATTGAACAAACCCAGTGCATAGTTCAGCTTCTTGTCCGCCAGCTCACCATACAGCGAGATACCCAGGTCGCGGTTCGGAAGAATGTTGTTGCTGACATAGCTGCGCTCGATGAACTTGAGGTCACTGCCGCTCTGCAGGCGCTCAAGACCGACGAAAGGTTTGAATTTTCCGATTCGTAGTGACGCTTGCGGAAGGTGGCGCAGGTCGAGGTAGGCATCCACGACGCGCGCCTTGTTCTGCGCGAGACCCGAAGTCGCAGAACCATCGCCGCTCTCTGCGAATTCCGGGGTAAACCTGAATCCGTACTTTCCATGCACGGTGCCTTCGAAGGTAGGCCGGATTCGACGGGCGAGGAAGCCATCCACCACGGACGCCGCCGGGCCCGCGCCATCGAAGTGCCGATAATCAAAATGCGCGAGACCCCGGAGCCGGTACTCGAACTGCCCGTCCGCTGATTTGATCCCAAAACCCTTGTCACTGGCGGTCACGACAGGCGCACTTTTCTGCTTCGCTGCTGCCTCTTCGGCAGCGATTTCCTGCTTCCTGTCCAGCACCCGCAGACGCTGGTCCAGTTCTTCTATCAATGCCTTCAATCGACTGATTTCTTGCTGATCGTTCGCCTGTGCAGGTAACGCTGATATCAGACTGGTCGCGATCAGCAGGCGTAGCAGGGGCCTGCCCGGCTTGTTGTAAGCGGGTTTCATGAATATCCTTTCTTGATTTTTTGTTGTGCCGGGCTTGCGCCCGGGCCGCGAGGTATTAAAAACCTGTCTCGTTAGGTCGATGGCAAGGTGGCAGTACCGCAGACAGTACAGACGTACGGCAAGGTACTGCCAACGCTGCAAGCGGCCTAACGAGACAGGTTCTGAAGAAGCATCAGATCGGCCACCCCGGCTGGCAGGGCCTGCACACTTACTTGCTCTGGTAGATCTGGTCGAACACACCGCCGTCGGCGAAATGCGCGCGCTGTGCTTTGGTCCAGCCGCCTGCGATGTCGTCGACCGTCAGCAGCTTCACTTTCGGGAATTGCGACGCGTATTTTTTTGCGATCTTTTCATGCGTCGGGCGGTAATAATTTTGGGCCGCGATTTCCTGTCCTTCTTCCGAGTACAGGTACTGGAGATAGGCCTCAGCCTGCTTGCGGGTGCCGCGTCGGTCCACGACCTTGTCGACGACCGCGACCGGGGGCTCGGCCAGCACGCTCACCGAGGGGACCACAATCTCGACCTTGTCTGGCCCCAGTTCCTTGATGGCCAGCAGTGCCTCATTTTCCCAGGTGAGTAATACATCGCCAATACCGCGCTCGATGAAGGTGGTCGTCGAACCGCGTGCACCCGAGTCCAGTACCGGCACATTTTTGTAGACCTTAGCCAAAAATTCTTGCGCAGATTTTTCATTGCCGCCCGGCTGCTTGAGTGCATAGCCCCACGCTGCGAGGTGGTTCCAGCGCGCGCCCCCGGAAGTCTTGGGATTCGGGGTGATGACCGAAATGCCCTGCCGCGCGAGATCGCCCCAGTCCTTGATGCCTTTGGGATTGCCTTTACGAACGAGGAAAACAATGGTCGAGGTATAGGGCGCGCTGTTATGCGGCAGACGCTTCTGCCAGTCCTTGCCGATCAACCCCCGCTGCGCGATCTCGTCAATGTCATAGGCGAGTGCGAGTGTGACCACATCAGCCTGCAGACCATCGATCACCGCCCGTGCCTGCTTGCCCGAGCCGCCATGCGACTGCTTGATCTTCAGCGCTTCCCCGGACTGGGCCTTCCAGTGCGCCTGAAAGGCCTTGTTGAAATCCTGGTACAGCTCGCGGGTCGGGTCGTAAGAGACATTAAGAAGCGAGGCCTCGCCGGCAGATGACGGTAAGGAGACCGCCAGCGAAAGACTCAGCGCCAGATAAGAAAGAAATTTTCGAGACATTTTTTTGCTCCTTGCACATGATTCAGTGCTCGAAGCTTATTCGTCTGTTAAATCACTGTGAACGAATAGTTTCACGCTTGCTTATACGAATAAATCATTAAGCAGAGGATGCGGCGCGGCTGAACGCGTCCGCGGAAGCGCCCCGGGCAGTCGGTCGTTGTCGCCGAGCCACTGCCCGGTAGTAAGCCGGGCAGCCATTACCGACGTCCGTCAACCACCACGCCTGCTGGCAAGTCAATAAGCTGACCTGTCGACTACCAGCGGCGGCAGCCTTATCGCCATGCAACCTAGCGGATCCAGTTCGTCATCGACAAAACCCCAGTCACTGCCAGCCACGACTGTGGATGACACGTTGATGCTGGCTTTCGAATTCTTTGACGAGAATGGAAAGCTCAATCCGAGAAAAGTACTGTTTTCCGCACAAACCTCACCGAGTAGAGCTAACAGCCTACTGACGACTTTATTCGGCGGCATCATGAAATGGAACGCTCGCCGCTGGGCAGAGAACTACCTGCACGATGCCATTAACGCCCAATTAGGACTGACCTCTGAAACCAGCGAAGAAATACAAAAGCTTATTAAAAACATAAAAGCATCCAAAGCTGTCACCAGCAGAGATTTTTATAGCCTCGCCGCCGATGTGGAGTCTGCGAGAAATCGCAAAAGCGACCGTTTAACCGAACACCCCACGGGGCGAGTGCAGGAGTTTTTCTCTCGAACGAGAAAAATAATCAATAGTGATGTACTCATAAAAAATAAACTGCGGGAGACAGCCGCTCATCCAGCGACAGAGACGACATCACAACAAAAGATAAAAACTGACCAAGAAGAGGACATCACGCACCGATTGTCGAATGACGCGCCAGAAATTAAACACAAGTCGCCCGACAACACCAGCGGCAGTCCGGGGACAGCATCGCAAAAGAAGTCACCGGAGGCTCATGAAGTGATTGGTGACCTGTGGAAGGAATTATCTGCCTTCCACGGCGGCGAGCTTGCGCCCCCGCTGATCAAGGATGCTGCTCAGTCAGGATTCCTGGAATACTGCAAAACTCAGACGCTGCCAGACAGAGCTGCAGATCGGGAATGCCTGGAAAGTTTTTTAAGAACCCGTTCAGAACAATGGCAACAATACAGCAATATACTGACCAAAGATCAATATCAACAATTCACTGAACAAAGAAATCAGGCCCTGAAAAAAATCACAATGCTGCAAAAAAAAGAGGACACTGAAAACTCAGAAGGAGAGATCGATCCGCGGCATGCACTGAACACGCAAGCCGAGTCTGCTCCCTCATATCGCACCCCTCCGGCACATGAGGCGATCTACCAGAAGTGGCTTGAATTTGAGGAGCTAAGCCGAGGAAGGCTTCAACCGCCCCGACTACTGAGTCTCGCAGTCGAATCCGGATTTATTCTGTATTGCAGGCTTGGCTACCCGTCGCTGGCTGACGCTGACCTGGAGCAGCTCGAGGAGTTTGCCAACCTACCGACGAAAGACTGGATCAATTACAAAAATATCCTGACTGAAGAACAATTCAAAGAATTAGAAAGCCATCGCGTCCGGCTGATTGAAGACCTCTCCCGATTCCGACAATCAGAAGAGCACTCGATGCACCGTAACGAAGGCAGCCAGACAGACACAAGAAGCCATAGAACCAGCTCCGTTTGAGCATCCGGCGATTTGCCTTTTGAAAACAAAACATTATTTTCCGAAAATGTTCCACTGACCGAAGAAGCGTTATCCCACATTCAATGGGAGTCGAAGACGCTTCATCAGCGCATCCAGTCGGAGGACGCAGAGAGAATCGCCAGCTACTTTGCATCAGCACCCCCATCCAAAAAGAACAGGGACATGGCCAGAGCATGCCGCGCAAATCACGAAGCCTTGTCAACATGCTCCCAGCGACTGCATCGCTTTGCAGTGCTCACTTTGACAGGGCATTCACGAACGAGGAGCTTTTATGTATTCATACAATTCTGTATGATCGCTCCCCTTCCCCAGAAAACCATCGGCTGACTGCCATATCTTCAGACACTGGCCAGAGAACTCTGATGCCGACTCCACCTGATCAATAAACCGGTTCGCCGTCTCCAGGTCTTTCTTCATCAGTGCCAGAGAAAACCCCGAATTGAACGCGCCGTTCAGCATGAAAGACTCGACTTTATTCTCGGTCGTATTGTTCTTGCCTGTCGATGCATTGAACACCTGATTGACCAGATGCGGATCGATGCCGAATTTTTCGGCGGCCGAGAGTGCCTCGCAGACAGCCAGCAGGCCGGCCGCTGACACATAATTGTTCAGCGCCTTCACCGCATGGCCGGCGCCCGCTTCGCCGACGTGAGTGAGCGTCTTGCCCATCGCTTCCAGCACCGGGCGCGCACGCTCAACGGCCGCGATGTCGCCGCCGATCATGATGGCCAGCGTGCCAGCCTCGGCCTTTTTCACGCCTCCGGAGACGGGCGCATCAATGAAACCCAAGCCGAGCGCCTTGAGCTTTTGCGCATTCGCGCGAGAGCGCATCGGATCGGATGAACTCATGTCGATGACCAGCGAGCCTTGTTTCATCAGACGCGACAGCGCGGCATCGCCTGCCCACAACACGCTGTCAACGATATCGCTGTCCGGCAGCATCAGAATCAGCAACTCCGTGCCTTGCATGGCCTCGGCGGCGGATTCGCACCAGAGGAAATTATCGTTATCCGCAAAGCGGGCAGCGACCGAGGCATCCCGGTCGTTGCCGCGAACGATATAACCCGCGCTCAGCAGCTTGCGCGCCATCGGCGCGCCCATCTGGCCGAGGCCTATGAAAGCAATCGCAGGCTGGCCCATTCAGATCCCCATGTCCTTGAAGACTTCTTTCGCCGTACGGAAGGCATCGATGGCTGCCGGCACGCCGCAGTAGATGGCGGCCTGCAGGAAGACTTCGCGAATCTCTTCCTTCGTCAGTCCGTTATTGATCGCGCCGCGCACATGCAGCTTCAGTTCATGCGGACGGTTCAGCGCGATCAGCATCGCCAGATTGAGAAAGCTGCGTGTCTTGCGATCCAGCCCGGGCCGGTTCCAGATCTCGTTCCAGCAGTATTCGGTGACGAGTTCTTGCATGGGCATGTTGAAATCGTCGGCGTTCTTCAGCGAATTGTCGACATACTCCGCGCCCAGCACGGCACGACGTGTGGCGAGTCCTTTGTCGAAAGCGTCTTTGTTCATGGTGTCTCCTGTGGTGGTGTTATTTGAATTTTTTTGTGCGGACCCACTCAGCGGTAAATGCCGTCGCGGATCGGGGAGGATTCACCTGCACCAATGCCGCAGGCGTCTGCCTGGCGGCCAGCGGAGGCGAACATCAATCTCGATGGCCGGTCGCTGACGGCATTGAAAAAATGGTGAGGCGCGAGCACGCTATTTTAGCGGCACCTGTCAAAAGCAGCCGAGCGCGTCATCCGGGAAGGGAAATCGGCAGCGAGTCATTCGACGCGCCGGGCTGCCGATCAGGCAGCGATGCTCATCGAATGACTGCTCACCGGCGAGCGGGGAGCCATCGCGGGAGCGAACGACTCCAGCTGCTCAATTCTTGCCTTCGCTTGCGCGAGTTCGCGTTCCAGTTGCAGACAGCGCTGCACGGCAAGGTAAGGTGCGTCAATCTGGCGGGCAAAGGCCACGGCAATCAGTTCGGCTGCTTGCGGGTCACGTTCCACATAGCCGACATGGGTCAGCTTCAGCAGATAGTGTTCAAGCTGCTTGAGTTCTTGCGGGGTCATGGGCTCTCCGGCGCTGTTGAGGGTGATGACGTTATAGCGCCGGGAGCAGCGTCCGTTAAACGGGGAAACTTTCGGTAACAATTTCCGCTCGGTTCGGGTCTGCCGGCAGCAGCCTTTACAATGCAGGCTCGCCACCCGCCTCCATCATGCTCTCTCAGGCCTTTCTCCGACTGCTCGTCTACCGCGCCGGCACCACGCTCAGTTACCAGATCCTCGCGGTGACCGCCGGCTGGCATCTCTATTCCATCACCCATGATGTGCTTAGTCTTGGCATGCTGGGACTGGCCGAGGTGCTGCCCTATTTCTGCAGTTCGCTGTTTGCCGGGCACGCGGTCGATGTACTGTCCAAACGGCGGCTGGCGATGGCGGGCTGCCTGTGTCATCTGGTGATCGCCGTGGTGATGATCTTGGTCGTGGCTGCGTCTGCAGACCATGTACCGGCGTGGATCTATGCGATGGTCGGGCTGGCCGGGCTCGCGCGCTCGCTGCTGCGGCCCAGCTATCAGGCGATGGTGGTGCGCATCGTCGAACGGGAACAGCTGGCGAAAGCCGCCGCCCTCGGCACGGTGGTGTTCGATATCAGTCTCGTCAGCGGGCCCGTGATGGGCGGCTTCCTGATCGCCGCTGCGGGGGTGACGGCGGCGTATGTCGCGACAGGTGTGGCGGCATTGATCGCGATCGCGGCACTGCTCAGGCTGCAGTATCAGGAACCCGTCAGAGACAGCGATGGCCTCTCGGTGTTTGCCAGCATCGGCGAGGGACTGAGATTCGTGTTTTCCACACAGATCATGCTGGCAGCGATCACGCTCGACATGTTTGCGGTGCTCTTCGGCGGCGCGGTGGCCATCCTGCCGGCATTCATTCACGAGATCTTGAACGGCAGTCCGGAAAACCTCGGACTGCTGCGCGCGATGCCAGCGATCGGGTCGATACTGATCAGCATATGGCTTACCCGGGTGCCGCTCGACAGGAACTCCGGCAAGATCATGATGCTCTCCGTCGCCGGCTTCGGGCTGGCGACCATCGGCTTCGGCTTTTCCGGCAGCCTGTGGCTGGCGGCGGCCTGCCTCTTCCTCACGGGCTTGTTCGATGGTGTCTCGGTCGTGCTGCGGCACACCATTCTTCAGCTCGTGACCCCACCCGACATGCAGGGCCGGGTATCCGCCATTAACGGGCTGTTCATCGGTTCGTCGAATGAACTGGGTGCGCTGGAATCGGGACTGGCCGCCAATCTGCTGGGCCTGGCCCCCTCCATTGTGTTCGGCGGCAGCATGACGCTTGTCGTCGTGCTGATCAGCTGGTTTGCCGCACCGCAGCTGCGTCGTCTGCATGTGCGCGACCTGCACGCGCAAACCCCGCGCTAATGTGCCGCAGCGCTGAGGCCAAGCCGTGCATCCTGCGCGGCAGTTCGTTATCGGCTTGAGATGTGCAGTGCGACATAGTGACTCTCGAGTACACGACAGACGGGGGCCTCATGACAAACTCTGCAATTGAATACGGAGTGCCGATCGAAAAATAGGCCTTGACTAAAAACAGCCACCCTGCAAACCTTGCCATGCCAATTACAGTGCATTTCTTGGCGTACCTCGCATCACGTTGAAGCTACTAAAACTTACTAATAACAGCTCGCAAGAGGAGGATAACAATAATGAGAAATATCGCAGTGGCACTCCTGGCTGTTCTGTTCTCGGGTGTCGTGCACGCCCAGGCAATGAACGGCCCCGTTGATGACTCTGCACTGAGCTGGGACCCACCCAAATGGGGCCGCAGCGACCGTGCAGGAAGCGCGAATCACACCAAGAACCCGGCGAACGTTGCAAAGGCGCTGGCCACCATCAAAAAGAACAAGACCCTCACCATCGGCAAGTACTACCACAGCGAAGCTCCCGGCTTCGGTCCGCGCAAGTGGAACATGTGGATCCCGGGTACACCGACGGGCGGCCCATTCGGCAAAAATGCGCTGATCTATCACGACGAGCTGGTCACCACCCAGATCGGCCAGATCCAGACTCAGTTCGACGGTCCCGGCCATATCGGCGTGAATACGTCCAAGGGACCGGTGATGTACAACGGCATCATCAGCTGGGATGCGTATGAGCGTGGTGCAGGTGGTCAGGTGATGGGCATGGGCCCGCTGGGCGTCGAGCATGTCGGCGAACTCGGCTTTGTCTGCCGTCTCGTGGTGCTGGATGCCGTGGGCTATCGTCAGTCGCAGGGCAAGCTGTCGAAGTCGATGGAAATGCTGCCTATCCCCAAGCAGGCGGGTGACATCGGCATCATTACTGCTGACGACGTGAAGGCGATGGTGAAAGCGATGGGCATCGCCGAGATCGGTTCAGGCGATTGCGTAGCGCTGCACACCGGTCAGGGCAACACCTGGGGCAATGGCCGCTACAAGTCGCTGTCGAAAGATGAGCGTGCAGCAGCACGTGCGATCTTCGCCGAGGGCGAGCCGGGCTTTGGCATCAGCGCCTGCCGCTATCTGGCGACACGTGACATTGCCATGACCATGGGCGACACCTCGGCTAACGATGCGCAGCCGGGCGGTGAGGAAGAAGGCTATGCCGTTCCCTGCCACTCCGAGCTGCAGACCCGTCGTGGTATCTGGAACCTGGAAAACGTCGACACCGAATCGCTGGTGAAGACCGGCATCAAGGAAGGCGCGTTCATCTGGGCACCGCTGCGCATTATCGGCGCGACGGGTTCCCCGGGTAACCCGATGGTCCTGTACTAAGACTGGTTGCTTCAACTCCGTGAGGGAAAACCGGCGCTGTCCGCAAGGGCAGCGCCGGTTTTTTTTACGGGAGGTCGTTACGGCTTCAGCCGCTCAATCAGGAAGAAATACTCCGGCGCGCAAGTCGGTGCGCAGATCGACACCCACCCCTTCTCCTCGGTAAGCAAGCCGAACCACACATCCATCGAATCGCCGAGGTCATTAGTCGCTCTCAGGTGCACCATTCGCTGCGGTGGCTGAGCCTGCTTGTACGAGCGTATCTTGCTGAACCGGGTCTCGTGCAATTCGGCGATCCTGGCGGGCGCGACTTCCTCCGCAGCGAGCTGTTTGAATACCCGCATGCCGGCCACCTGCTTCTTCGGCTTGGGTGCAAAGGCCGGGATGTACGGACGATCGAAGTAGCTGTTCGGGTAGCGCCATTGCCATCCCGCCGGATTGACGATGAACTGGTCGCACTCCAGTCGCGCGTACGGCTTGAGCAGCTCAGGAAAAGCGTCGGCAAGATGATTCTCGCACTCGCCCTCGTCCTCGTCAGCATCGTGATTGTCAGTATGCGCCTGCGAGAGCATGGGAGCACAGAGCAGCAGCAACAGCAGCGGTTTTATTATTTTTTTCATGGTGATGTCTGCGGTATCGGGACAAATCGCCCTGTCGGGCGAACGGTACCAGCATAACGCAAAACCCACAAAAAAAACCGCCCACCTTTAGGTGAGCGGCTTTCCCATCAGGAGATGACGGTGTGATGCGGGCAGTGCCTGCCTCAGGCAGCGGCCTTTTTCGATTTGGCGGGCTTGGCAGCAGCGACCGGGGCGAAATGATTGCTCATTTCATGCAGCTGGTCCTGGTACTTGTCATAGGCGCTCTGGCTGGCCTGCAGGAATTTTGCATAGGCTGCATTGGCGTTGGCAAAGTTGGCCTTGAACGCTTCGACAAAGGTCTCGGTGCCGGCCGGTGCGGTCTTGGTGAGGTCATTCACCAGCGTGTTCATGTTCGCTGCCGCTTCAGCAACGCGCTCCTGCGCAGCCTTGGTCAGATCCGCCTGCGCCTTGGAGGCGATCGCGGCCAGATGACGGCTGTACGAAGCGGCCTTGTCAGCAACGGGCTGCGCCTGCGATTGCACGACAACGAAGGCGCTCTGCAGATCCTTGGCGGCCAGCACTTCCTGAACGATGGACGAGGCCTCTTCCAGCGATGCCTTGGCGGTGGCCAGGTTCAGCTCGGCCAGTTCGCTCACGCTGTGCAGCGTCTTCTCTGCGAGATCGGACATGGTGTGAAGCTGAGCTTCAACCTGAGTCTTGGTGGCTTTCGACAGTTGGTCAACATTCATGTTCATGGCTTTCTCCAGGCAGTTAATTTTTGGTTAACGTTGTATTGTGCATCGCAATAACGCGATTCTAAGCCCAGGTGATCTTCTGTCAAGAAATTTTTTGTGCGTCGCAAAAGATCAAAGCCATGGCAACAGGAAAAATGAGTTCGCGTGATACCAAACAGGCATTGTTTACGGCCGGTTTCTTCCAAAAACAGAAATATTCCGCATGCAATGAGCCTGATGACGGGCAAAGTCCCGCCCGCAGGGCGGTCAGCGGGGAAATACGTGACGAGAAGAAAATCGGCTAGATTACGGGTCTTGGGGATCCTCACCCTACAGAACACCACATCACTCTGGCGTACCCGAACGACCTGCCGTGAAAAAAACGATCGCCATCTTCCTGCATCATCCGTTCTGCTCGATTGAATCTGTCAACGGAGTCATTCAGGCGCTCTCCCCCGGCTACCACATCCGCATCTTCACCAAGCACAAGGCGCCGGACGGCTTTTTTGATGACGTCGACATGGTGGTCTTCCCCGGCGGTCACGGCGATGCCGGGTCGTTCGATCATTTGCTGCGCGCGAATGTTCACGAGGTGAAGAAATTCCTCAAGCGTGGCGGACGCTATCTCGGCATCTGCATGGGCGCGTACTGGGCCGACTCGTATTACTTCGACATTCTGGAAGACACGCGCGTCGTGCAATACATCAAGCGCCGCACGGCGGACATACGCTCCTCGTATGGAACCACCCTGCCCGTCGTCTGGCGCGGCGAAGAGCAGCGCATGTACTTCTACGATGGCCCGACCTTCACCGGCGGAGATTTTGAAAAGATCGCAACCTATGCCAATGGCGACCCGATGGCGATCGTGCAGGGATCGATCGGCCTGATCGGCTGCCATCTGGAGAGCGAGCAAAGCTGGTATCAGAAGAAGTACATGCAGCCGCACTGGCACCGTGGCGAACATCACACCATGCTGCTGCAGTTCGTGGCGGACTACCTTCTCGAAGAATCCCAGATGGCCTTGTTCTGAGGCGGGCACCCCGCCGATGGCTCAGGGCTGAAACACAATCGCTGTCACATCATCGCGTCGCAGTTCAGCGCCCTGCCACGCTGCCAGGCTGTTGCGCATGTGCTGAGCGATGTTTTCCGCGCTCTGTCCATGGCTGGCCTCAAGCAACGCCACCAGCCGGCGGTTGCCGTACGCGCGCCGGCCTTCGCCGTCGCTGCCAATCTGATCAGTAAAGCCATCCGAGACCATGACAAACAGGCTGCCCGGCGCATACGCGATGCGCTGCAGTGCAGGCGCTTCTTTTGGCGGTTGCTGATAGCCGAGCGACACCCTCGATGGCTGGATTCGTTCGACTTCACCGTCCGGCTTCAGGTGCAGCAGGCCCAGCTTGGCGCCGGCGAATTCGAGCACACGGTGCTGGCGATCGACCCGCACCATCGCGGCATCGCAGCCGTCGTCGCTCTCGGCCTCGCTGCTGTGCTGGTTGAGGCCGAGGCGCAGCGCCTGATCGAGCGCCATCAGCGCCGCCGAAGGATCGATCTCCGGATCAGTCGCGAACATTCGCTCCAGCGAGGTACTGATCAATACCGACAGCATGGCGCCCGGCACGCCGTGGCCCGTACTGTCGGCCAGCGCCAGCGCTACCCGGCCCTGGCTGTCCGGCAGCGACACCCACCAGACATCGCCACCAATCGTGTCGCGCGGCTCCCAGATCGCATGAAGCGACGAGAATTGTCCGGCCAATCGCTGCGCGCGCGGCAGCTGCGCCTTTTGCAGGCGGCTGGCGTAGGCAATCGAATCCACGACCATCTGATGCTGCTGCTCCGTCCTTGCCTTGCTCTCGCTGAGCTCCCGGGTGCGCTCTGCGACGGTCGCTTCAAGCATCACGTTCTGGTTCTGGATCAGCTCGGATTGCGCCCGGATATTCTGGTTCAGTTCCTCCTGCAGCCAGCGGTTCTTGCTGAATACGGCCAGCGCCATGATCAGTGCCTCGGCCGCGACGCCGATCGCCTGTGCGGTGTTGGGGTTCTGGATGAACAGGCCGAAACCCGATTTGGGAAGCAACATGAAAGGCGACTGCACATTCACCAGACCGAGGAAAAACACGAAACGGAAGAAAATGTAGGGCACCATCGCGATCATGAAGAATTTCGCGATCCGAAGCCCCTGCCGATAACGAACGAAAGCGCACGCGTAGATCGCCAGCAGCACCGTCATGATCATTCCCCAGATCGGCAGCCACAGGGCTTTGAGACTCAGCCCGTGATCGACGAACAGCACCACGGTCATGTGGACCAGGGAAAAGGCGATGTACAGATTCGTGAATCGGAACACCCCCGGCATGCGCGACTTCAGATCAAGAAAATTCCGTGCAAACAGCACATAGCCCATCGACTGGCCATACGCGAACACCGTGATCAGGATATGGGTCAACGCGACATGGCCTGCACGTGCGCCCTCGACATCGATATAGAACTCCATCAGCCGCATGCCATCATGGACACGCAGGCTGGACGCAGACAGCAGCGCGAACATGATCCACACCGCATACATCACGCTGGTTCGATCCTTGGTCTGAAATGCGGAATACCAGCCAAAGATCGCCAGCGCGAACAGCACGCCGGCCAGCACGCCTTCCAGATGCAGGCCGTAGCGACGCAATTCGAGGAAGCGCGCATGATCGATGAACTGCACCGGCGCGAAACCGGCCTGAAAATTCAGGTTGGGCCGCACATACGTCAGCACCTGTGTCGTCTCGCCGCGCCGGAGCATGAACACCGGCCACTGGGAAAGATCTGCTGTGGAGGCGCGAATGAACGGATTGGTATCGACCAGCGGCGCGTGGGTGCCCCACAAGCTGCCCGTCACGCGCAAGGCCTGTCGTTGCCCGGCCTCGAAGATCACATAGTTGCGCACTTCATCCCACTGAGGCGCGTCGATCCGCAACTCGCGGTCGACGTCGAGGGCACTGCGCAGCTCGCTGATCACCCAGTAGCGACTATGCTGGTTCATCGGGCCGACCTCGGCCACCGGTCTGAACTCCGCAAGGCGCGCAAGCGCATCATCCACCGAGAGCTTGCCGTCCGTGTCTTCGAGCACGCGCGCGTCTTTGTCGGTGAAGATGATCGGCGTGCCGGCATCGACCGTCATTGCAGAGGAAGGCGGACTCCACAGCGCCGCGAGCATCAGGACCCAGCCGAGTACATTGCGCAGTGAAATTGACGTATTTATCATTTTGCTATTTTTGTAGCGTCGATCATGCCAAGCAGCCAGCAGCGCCTCGGCAGGCAATCTAGCACACTGACGTTTCATTCAGGCGCAAGACTTGCCAAGCTTTTACAATACGCCGGGTGCGCTTTTTCTGGTGGCATACCAGACCGTCAATACAACCCTGACCCTGCCTGATGACTCAACCAACAAGGCCACTGGATGGCCAAAAAAAACATCGCTCTCCCGTTGTGCCCATTCTGATCGCGCTGATCCTCGCCATCGGCATTGGCGCTCTGGTCTGGTACCTGCAGACCAAACGCGAGAGCAGCAGCGAGGGACCGGGTGGCCGCATGTCGCGCCGGCCACCGGTCACGGTCGGTGTCGCCAAGGCAGAGAAGCAATCGTTCCCCGTCATTCTCGAAGCGCTGGGCACGGTGACGCCCGTCGCGACGGCGACCGTGCGCGCGCAGGTCTCTGGCGTGCTCCAGCAAGTGATGTTCAGCGAAGGTCAACTGGTGCAGCGCGGGCAATTGCTGGCCGTGATCGATCCGCGCCCTTTCGAGATCGCGCTGATGCAGGCCACCGGGCAGCTCAAACGCGATGAGGCGCAGCTGGACAATGCCCGTGTGACTGAAAAACGCTATCGCACCCTGCTCGCGCAAGACTCGATCGCGCAACAGGACGTCGACACGCAGGCAGCGCTGGTGAAGCAATTGGAAGGGACCGTGAATGTCGATCGTGCCGCAGAACGAAGCGCGCGGCTGAACCTGGAATTCAGCCGCATCGCCGCGCCGATTTCCGGGCGCATTGGCCTGCGCACCGTCGATGTCGGCAATCTGGTCGGTCCCGGCGATGCGAACGGCATCGTCTCCATCACACAGATCTCGCCCATCGATGTCGTGTTCACGCTGCCGCAGGATCGCATTCCCGATCTGCGCGCGGCCATCGCCGGCAACCGCCCGCCTGCCGTGATCGCGCTCGACCGGGCGCGTTCTTCGGAACTGGCGAGCGGGCGATTCCTCGCGCTCGACAATCTGGTGGATCCGCAGACGGGCATGGTGCGCGCTAAAGCGCGTTTCGAGAATGCGAAAGGCCAGCTGTTTCCCAACCAGTTTGTCAATGCGCGCGTCATGCTGCGCTCGATCGACAATGCGATCTCCGTCCCGGTGTCGGCCATACGCAAAGGCGGCCATGGCGACTTTGTCTACGTGCTCGACGCCGAGGCCCGAACCGTGGCGGTGCGCAATGTGAAGACCGGCTTGTCGACGGCAGATCGCACTCAGGTGGTCGCCGGGCTGGAAGCGGGCGAGCAAGTGATCACCGAGGGCGCCGATCGCCTCTCGGATGGCGCGAAAGTACTGCTGCCCGGTGACAAGCGGCCGCCGCGTGACAAAGGCATGAACGCACGCAGCCAGCGTCCTGCATGATCCTTTCCCGCCCTTTCATCCTCCGGCCAGTAGCGACCGCGCTGCTGATGGTGGCCATCGTGCTGGCCGGTCTGATTGCGCTGCGTTTTTTACCAGTCTCTGCACTGCCGCAGGTCGATTTCCCCACCATACAGGTGCAGGTCGCCTATCCCGGCGCGAGCCCCGAGGTCATCAGCCAGACGGTCACCGCGCCGCTCGAGAGGCAGTTTGGGCAGATGTCCGGCTTGCAGCGCATGAGCTCATCGTCTGCGGCCGGCATCTCCAGCATCACGCTGCAATTCGGTCTGGGCATACGACTCGATGTCGCCGAGCAGGAAGTGCAGGCCGCGATCAATGCCGCGTCTGCGCTGCTGCCGATGGATCTGCCCGCGCCGCCAACCTACGCAAAAATCAATCCGGCCGATGCGCCGGTGCTGACGCTCGCGCTCACCTCGGCGTCGCTGCCGCTGACCGAAGTGCAGAACATGGCCAATACCCGGCTTGCGCTGAAGATCAGTCAGGTGTCCGGCGTGGGTCTGGTGTCGCTCTCGGGCGGCCAAAAACCGGCGATACGCATACAGGCCAATCCGCGTGCGCTGGCCAGCGCCGGGCTGGGTCTGGATTCGTTGCGCACCGCGATCACCGCATCGAACGCCAACACACCGAAAGGCACCATCGACGGACCGACTCGTTCCTACTCGATCAATGCGAATGACCAGCTCAATTCGCCCGAAGATTATCAGCGCCTCATCGTCGCCTGGAAGAATGGCGCGCCGGTGCGACTCTCGGACGTCGCGATGGTGGTGCCGGCCGCCGAGAACGTGCGTCTGGCTGCCTGGGCCAACCTGCAGCCTGCGGTGATACTGAATGTACAGCGCCAGCCCGGCGCGAATGTGATCGACACCGTCGATGCGATCAAGCGGCGACTGCCCGAGCTGCAGGCCGCGCTGCCCTCGGCGATCAGAGTCGACGTGCTCAGCGATCGCACCGCCGGCATCCGCGCCTCGGTGGATCACGTTGAAACAGAGCTCTTCATTGCAGTGGCGCTGGTGGTACTGGTGATCCTGCTCTTCCTGCACAATGCGCGGGCCACGGTGATCGCCAGCCTGGCGGTGCCCATCTCGCTGATCGGCACCTGCGGCGTGATGTACCTGCTGGGCTACAGCCTGAACAATCTAAGCCTGATGGCGCTGACGATTGCCACCGGCTTCGTCGTCGATGATGCGATCGTCATGCTGGAGAACATTGCGCGGCATATCGAAGAGGGCGAGCCGCCCATGGCCGCTGCGCTGAAAGGTGCCGGCGAAATCGGCTTCACGATTGTGTCGCTGACGATCTCGCTGATCGCCGTGCTGATACCGCTGTTCTTCATGAGCGATATCGTCGGGCGTTTGTTCCGCGAGTTCGCCGCGACGCTCGGCATCACGATCCTGATCTCGGCGCTGGTCTCGCTGACGCTGGTGCCGATGATGTCGGCGCGCTGGCTGACCCGGGAGACTGCCGCCGGCAGCGGACGCTCTGCCGGCTGGTTGCAGCGGCAGTTTGACCAGCTCCGTCACCGCTATGACCGTTCGCTGGTCTGGGTGCTAGCCCATCAGGGGCTGACGCTGTTTGTCGCGGCACTGACGCTGGCACTGACGGTGGCGCTCTACCTGCTGATCCCCAAGGGGCTGTTTCCGGTGCAGGACACCCGGCAGCTGCAGGCCCGGGTCGAAGCGTCGAGCGGGGTGTCGTTCTCTCGCATGGCGGAGTTGCAGCAGGCCGTCGCCCGGGAGATCCTGAACGATCCCGAAGTCAGCTCGCTGAGTTCTCAGGTCGGCGTTGGCGTGAACGACAACACCATGCTGCACACCGGCAGCCTGCTGATCAATCTGCGCTCAGACTATCGCACCGATCCGCAGCAGGCGATGGAGCGGCTGCGCGAGCGGGCGGCGCAGGTTCCGGGCATCACGCTGTATCTGCAAGCCACGCAAGACCTGACCATCGATGCCGAGCGCGGGCCCACACCGCTGCGTGTCGCCATCGAAGGCGCCGACACCGCGACCGTGAACCGCTGGGCGACGACGCTGGCGCATGCGCTGGACAGCCGCCCCGAACTGCGCTCGGTCGTGACCGATGCGGGCGCGACCGGTCCTTCTGCGGTGGTGCAGCTCGATCGCGACAGCGCCGCGCGACTGGCCGTGACCGCTGCTGCGATTGATGATGCGCTCTACAGCGCATTCGGCCAGCGGATTGTCTCGACCATCTTCACCGAGACCAATCAGTACCGCGTGATTCTGGAAGCGCAGCCCGGCACCGCGCTGACGCCGCAGGCGCTGGGCGATCTGCCCCTGCGTGCCACGTCCGGCAAGCCGACGATGCTCTCCTCGGTCGCCAGCGTGAGTGAACAGGCAGCGCCGCTGATCATTTCTCGTGCCTCGCAGTTCCCGGCAGCGATTGTCGGATTCGACATGGCGCCGGGTGTTGCGCTCGGCGACGCCGTGAATGCGGTTCGTGCGGCCGCAGCAGAGATCGACTGGCCGGCCTCGGTCAGCCTGCGCTTCGTCGGTGCCGCAGGTGCCTTCGAGAGCGTCCTCAGCCATCAGCTCTGGCTGATACTGGCGGCCATCATTTGCGTCTACATCGTGCTCGGGGTGCTGTACGAGAGCTATGTGCATCCGCTGACGATACTCTCGACACTGCCTTCCGCGGGTGTCGGTGCGCTGCTCGCGCTGATGATCGCCGGACAGGATCTCGGCGTGATCGGCGTGATCGGCATCATCCTGTTGATCGGCATCGTCAAAAAGAACGCGATCATGATGATCGACTTTGCGATCAGCGCCGAGCGTGAACAGAACAAGCCACCGCAGGAAGCGATTCATCAGGCAGCGCTGCTGCGGCTGCGGCCCATCCTGATGACCACCTTCGCCGCCCTGTTCGCAGCGCTGCCGCTGATGTTCAGCTGGGGCGATGGCGCCGAGCTCCGTCGTCCGCTGGGCATTGCGATCTTCGGCGGACTGATCGTCAGCCAGCTGCTGACGCTGTACACCACACCTGTCATTTATCTCGGCTTTGACCGGCTCGGCCGGCGCTGGTTCGGCGCGCGCGTCAAGCATCGCTCGCCTGACGAGGCGGCGCGGTGAATCTCTCGCGGCTGTTTATCGAGCGTCCGATCGGCACTACGCTGCTGACGCTGGCAATTGCGTTGCTCGGCATCGCCGCCTTCTTTGCGCTGCCAGTCGCACCTCTGCCGCAGGCCGATTACCCGGTGATCTCAGTGAACGCCTCGCTGCCGGGCGGCAGCCCGGCCGTACTGGCCTCCAGCGTGGCCTCGCCGCTGGAGCGACGACTGGGCGCAATCTCCGGCGTCACCGAGATGACCTCCAGCAGCGGCAATGGCAGCACGAATGTGTCGCTGCAATTCGAGCTCAACCGCAAGCTCGACGCGGCAGCGCGCGAAGTACAGGCGGCCATCAATGCCGCGCGCGCCGATCTGCCGCTGGGTCTCAGGTCAAATCCCACCTACCGCAAAGTCAACCCGGCCGATATCGCGGTGATCGTGCTGGCGCTGACCTCGAAGACCCGCACGCCGAGCGAGATCTATGACTCGGTGTCGTCCGTGATCCAGCAAAAGCTGTCGCAGATCGAAGGCGTGGGCGACGTCGAGCTGGGTGGGGCCTCGCTGCCTGCGGTGCGTGTGCAGCTGCTGCCGTTTGCGCTGAACCGCTACGGCATCAGCTCGGAAGACGTGCGCGCCGCCATTCAGGCCAATGCCGCGAACCGGCCCAAAGGCGTGATCGAGAACCACGAGACACGCTATCAGCTCTACACCGATACCGGCATGACGGTGCTGGATGCCGCTGCTTATCGCGAACTGATCGTCGCCTGGCGCAATGGCGCGCCAGTGCGGCTGGCGGATGTTGCCCGCGTCAGCGAGAGCGTCGAAGACATCAACGGCATCGGCCTGATCAATGGCGAGCCGGCGGTGCTGGCGTTTGTAAGCCGCCAGCCGGGCGCGAACGTGATCGAGGTCGTCGATGCAGTCAAGGCCGTTCTGCCCGAGCTGCGTGCCGAGCTGCCGGCGGACATCGACATGCGCATCTCGTCGGAGCGCACGCAATCGATACGCAGCTCGCTGCATGAAATCGAACTCACCCTGCTGATCTCGCTGGTGCTGGTGGTGCTGGTGGTGAGCGCGTTTCTGCGCTCGGCGCGGGCGACCTTCATTCCGGCCGTCGCCGGCGTGGTGTCAATACTGGGCACGTTTGCGGTCATGTATGCGCTGGGTTTCAGTCTGAACAATCTGAGCCTGATGGCACTGACGGTGGCCACCGGTTTCGTCGTGGATGATGCGATCGTCGTGCTGGAAAACATCACCCGGCATATCGAGGAAGGCATGGACCGCGTCGAGGCAGCGCTGCGCGGCGCGCGCGAAGTCGGTTTCACGGTGCTGGCAATCAGCCTGTCGCTGGTCGCCGTCTTCATTCCGCTGCTGTTCATGGGCGGTCAGGTGGGACGACTGTTCCGCGAGTTCGCCGTCACGCTGACGGCCTCGGTGCTGATCTCGCTGCTGATCTCGCTGACCACCACACCGATGATGTGCGCGTGGCTGTTGCGCCGTCATGCGCCCTCAGCGCAGGAGACAGGACGGATCAAGCGCTGGCTGCAGCAAGGCTATGGCCAGCTTGAGCGGATGTACGCGGTCAGTCTGGATGCTGCGCTATCGCACCGCTGGCTGGTGCTGCTGTCACTGGGTGCCGTGATCGCGCTGAACGGGTATCTGTTCACGACGATTCCCAAAGGATTCTTTCCGCAGCAAGACACCGGGCAGATGACGGTCGGCGTGCGCGCGGATCGCAGCATCTCGTTTGCCGCCATGCAGACCAAGATGCGCCAGCTGGTCGACATCATCCGCAAGGACAAGGCAGTCGATACCGTGGCCGCGTTCGCCGGTGGCAACCGGCCCGGCGGCGGCTATATGTTCATCAATCTGAAACCGCTGGAAGAGCGCAAGGAACGAGGGCAAGACGTGATCAACCGGCTGCGGCCCCAGCTGGCGCAAGTGACCGGGGTCAGCGCGTTGATGATCCCGGTGCAGGACCTGCGCATCGGCACGCGCCGCGACGTGAACACTATTCAGTACACGCTCAAGAGCGACAATTTCGCCGACCTGCAGCAATGGACGATCAAACTGGCAGAAGCACTGAAGCTGCGGCGCGAGCTGATCGACATCGATCATGACATGCAGCAGACCGGTGTCGATATCTTCCTTCGCATCGATCGTGATGCCGCATCACGGCTGGGCGTGACCACCCGCGACATCAATCATGCGCTCAACAATGCCTTTGGCCAGCGGCCCGTGGCGACCCTGTTCGCCGACCGCAACCAGTACCGGGTGATCATGGGCGTCAGTCCCGAGTATGCGAACAGCCCGGCGATGCTGAACGATATCTACGTGCCGGCGCGCGCCGGGGCAGCGGCATCACCGATCTCGGCCAATCCGGGATTGCGCGATGTCTCGGGCGGGCAGGTGCTGAACACTTCGCCTTCGACGATGGTGCCGCTGTCAGCCTTCGCCTCATTCAGCGAACGCGCAGCGGCCGTGTCCGTCAGCCATCAGGATGCAGAGCTCTCGGGAACGGTCAGCTTCGCCCTTGCGAAGGGCAAATCCATCAGCGACGCCGAGCGCGCAGTGAAAGAATCCGAGGCCTCGATCGGCATGCCCGCGAATGTGCGCGGCAGTTTTCAGGGCACCGCGCGTGCGTATCAGGAATCTCAGGGACAGCAGCCGCTGCTGATTGCGATGGCCATCCTCATCATCTATATCCTGCTCGGCATCCTGTACGAGAGCCTGATCCATCCGGTGACAGTGCTGTCGACGATACCGTCGGCCGGTGTCGGTGCCGTGATCGCGCTGATGCTGTTCGACATGGAGTTCTCGATACTCGCGCTGATCGGCGTCTTCCTGCTGCTCGGCATCGTGATGAAGAATGCGATACTGATCATCGATTTTGCGCTGGAAGCCGAACGTGCGCGCGGACTGACGGCGCTGACCGCGATACGCGAGGCCTGCCTGAAGCGGCTGCGGCCCATCCTGATGACGACCGCGGCCGCCGCGCTGGGCGCACTGCCGCTGGCCATCGGCCTTGGTGAAGGTTCCGAGATTCGTCAGCCGCTCGGCATCGCCATTATCGGCGGCCTGATCGCCAGCCAGTTCCTGACCCTGCTGACCACACCGGTGGTGTATGTTGCGCTCGATCGCTGGCGACAGCGCAGCCCGGCCGAAGCGCTGCTGTCACGTCAGGGCAGCGACAGCCAACCGCAGACGACCGCCCCATGAATCCCATGAAGAGAAGAACGACCGCCCCAAGGACACTGCTCAGGCCCGCCGCACTGTGCGTGCTGGCGATCAGCCTGGGGGCCTGCAGCATCGGGCCCGTATACCAGACACCGGCGACTCCCCTGCCCGCGCATTTCAAGGAAGCCGAAGGCTGGGTGGCCGCACGACCGGCCGATGCGCTGCAGCGCGACGCCTGGTGGGAATTATTTGGCGATCCGCAGCTGAACTCACTGGCCAGCAAGGTCAGCGTGTCGAACCAGAACATCGCCGCTGCCGTTGCCGCCTACGCGCAGGCGCGTGCCGTGGTCGGCCAGCAGCGCGCCGGCTTGTTCCCGAGCGTTTCGCTGTCCGGTGCGATCAGGAATACCAACAGCATCACCCGATCGCAGGATGTGCAATTCAGTCTTGGCGGCACCTGGGAACCCGATGTCTGGGGACGACTGCAGCGTGCCGTGACCGGTGCCGAGGCGAGTGCCGAGGCGAGCGCCGGCGATCTCGCGACCGCGACCTTGTCGGCGCAGGGCGAACTGGTCGGCAATTATCTGCTACTGCGCCAGACTGACGAGCAACGACGGCTGCTGGCGACGGCGATCAAAGACTATCAGCGGGTGCTCGAGATCACGCAGAACCGCTACAACGCCGGTATCGCGCCACGCACTGATGTGCTGCAGGCGCAAACCCAATTGTCGAGCGCGCAGTCCGACATGGAAGGATTGCAGCGCCTGCGCGCCCAGCTGGAACATGCGATCGCGGTGCTGATCGGCGAGCCGCCCTCGGCGTTCTCGCTCAGTCAAAGCGCATGGTCGCCGGTGGTGCCCGATGTGCCGCTGGCGATTCCCTCCGAGCTCTTGCAGCGGCGTCCCGACATCGCTGCCGCCGAGCGACGCGTCGCTGCCGCGAACGAACAGATCGGCATTGCCCGCTCCGCCTACTTCCCCAGTATCTCGCTCGGTGCCAGCGAGGGCATCGCAGCCGGCACGGTAGCGGCGCTGGCGTCGAACCCGGTAACGCTATGGTCAATCGGTGTGTCGATGACGCAGACGATTTTCAATGCCGGACTGGTGAAGAACCGTATCGCCGGCGCGGAGGCCGCGTACGAGGTCGCCGTCGCTCGTTACCGGCAAACCGTGCTGAGCGCCTTCCAGTCCGTCGAAGATCAACTGGTGGCCACGCGCGTACTCGCGCAGCAGGAAATCTATCTGCAAGAAGCGGCGAAGGCGGCCAGCCTCGCCGAGCAGCAGCAGCTGAACCGCTACCGTGCGGGACAAGTCAGTTTTCTGGAGGTGAGCGCGGCACAGACGACGGCGCTGAACGCCCGTCGCGCGCTGGTGCAGCAACAAGGCAACCGGCAGGTGGCCAGCGTTGCGCTGATTCAGGCACTGGGCGGCGGATGGAACAGCGAGGAGCTGCAAAAATTCGTGGGGCAACTCAAAGGCACGAAATAAAACGGAGCCCGCAGGCTCCGTTGTGCTCTTGCATGCCGCGCTGGTCAGGAGGCGGCGTCCTTGAGCATCTTGCGCGCTTCCTTGAGCAGCTTGGCTGCATCATTTTCGCGGCCTTCATCGTAGAGCTTCTGGCCTTCGGCGCGCAGCGACTTCACTTTCTCCAGATCTGCCCCCTGCAGCTTGGTCTCCGGCAGCAGGGTATCGATGGCCTTCATCTCGCACACGGGGACATTCGGGCAATGCGCAAAAGCGAGAGACGCAGAACACATCAGCAAAGCGGCCAGCAGGGACTTCATGGGTTTTCCTCCATCAGAATGATTGTTGTAGCGGTCCGTTCACGCTGCCGCAGCAGCGGCCGGCGCTTTTTACCAGACGGGCCAACATAACAGAAAAGCCCCGGCTCAGCGAGTGCGCGATCGGCCTCGGGGCGCAGGCATCGCCGCCAGTCGCCCTTATTTTCCAAATTACTAACTGATCATCCTGCGACGCCGGCCAGCGATCGGCGCCCTCAAGTTCTGCTGCGCTTAGCCGATCCAACACCGGGATACGGTATTCTTTTTCTGCGTCAGCGACATTCGATCACGCCCGATGAAACCTCGTCACAACTTGCTGAAACAAGCACTGGCCACCCTGCTGGCGGCGGTCTGCTGCCTGAGCATGGCCGAGGAGGCGAAGCAGGGCTTCAAGGAAGCCCCGCAGCGCAGGGTGCAGTCGAAGACGAAGAACGCCTACTGTGAAGAGTCAAAAAGCTGGTACCGCGCCTGCTATATCCCCTGCGTCAACAAGAGCAAGTCGCCGATCAGCCACGCGGTGAATCACTGCAACGCCAACTGTCAGAATGAGCTGGTGTGGCTGAATTACCTGTGCCGGCGCGATCCCTATCTGCCCCTCGGGCCGAACTGAAGACCTCAGTTCTGGGTCACACTGGCCACGTTGTAATTACCCGACTGGCTCACCGTCGATGTCAGGTTGCTCCCGCTCTGAAACACAGTGGCCATGTTCCCGATGGACGACTGGCTGACCGTCGAGCTGTTGGCGCCGGCGCCGGCATTGATCTGGGTGACGTGCGTGATGTTGCCGCTACCGGTCTGACTAACCCATGACATTCCGTCGCTGCCCTCCTGCTGGCTGACTGCTTCATGATCGGTGCCCGACTGCAGGATAGTGCCATCAAGCAGATGGCCCGATTGCGTCAGTGACGCATAATGGCCCGTGCCATCCTGATTGATCAGCGCCGTGTTGGTCTCCTCTGCCGCAGCACCATCCCCCGATTGCGACAACAGCGCGACGCTGTCGAATCCGGGCTGGCTTATCGTGCCCGTATTGAAGCTTCCTGACTGCGTTGCCGTCGCGCGATTGCCGCTGCCTCCGGTATCTTCAGGAATCATGCCCCCGGTCGACCCCTGCGTGATCGCCATGAACTGATCATTCCCTGATTGCATGATGTCCGCGACATTATTCTCACCCGCGCCGACGGTATTCAGTGGATTGATGTAGGCAGACAAATTGTGGCCGTCGAACTGCTGAATCGTGCCGCGATTGCCATTCGCGGTTTCATAGATGCTCGCACCGCTGTCAGTGACATTGTTCTGGAGGATAGACGTGACGTTTCCGTCGCCCCAGATATACGATTCGGCCATGACGCCCTCACTGCCCGTCTGCGTAATGGCGCTGGCATTGCCTTCGCCGCTCTGCGACAGCACCGCCGTCTGATCGGCCATTGCCCAAGGCGCGATGCCTGCGCATGCGATCAGTACCGCGCTGATGATGTTGACTCTCATGATGTTCCTTCTCCCCTTGAAGACCGGGCGCTTGCGGATTGCCACCAGATCCAGCCGCCCTAATACTGGACCAGCGTCGCCCTTCCCTGATTGCCCTGCTGAAGAACGACTGCAGAGGCAGCGCTTTTGTACTGCCGGATCTCGGCATGATTCCCCCACCCGTTTTGCAGCACCGACGCACTGACCTGCGTTGCCGATTGTGTGATGTCGGCGTGATTGAGCTGCCCGTTCTGGATCAGCGACAGCGTGTTTTGTGTTCCGCTTTGCGCAAGGTTTGCGGTGTTCATCTCGCCGCTCTGCGCGACCACGAGCCGGTGTCCGGTGCCGGTCTGCTGAGCGCTGATGACGTGTGCCGTGCCCGTCTGAGTCAGCGTGGCGACATGGCTGTCGCCCGGCAACGCCCACCTTACCAGCGGACCGTCCGCACCCAGCCGGATCTCGGGCGGCGCCAGATCGGCCGCCATACATCGCAATGGTGCGACGGCGAACAAGCACAGGCCTGCACGAAGGGCCGTCGCAAGGCAGCGGATACGCATGGGTCTACATCTCCTTCAGGTAGCGCTGCACCAGTGGCGAGCGCAGATCGGCCTCATTTCGCAGTGACCACAACCCATCCCGCACTCCTTGCAAGATCAGGTAAATGACGGCCATATCGATCGCCTCCTGCACGCACAGTTGTGCCGGCTCATTGCGCGTGATGCCGGCTTCGAACTGCAACAGATCTTTAAAAGCGACAAAGCGAAACACACTGGGCCGTACCTCGTAAGAGAAAATCGTCTTGGACGTCGATACGCTGTTGAGCACCTGTCCCGTGCGGATGTCGATGCCGCGCAGATTTACCGTCACCTGATCCATCCGGTACTGCATCGATGCGCCGACACCGAGATAATTTGCACCAACACCGCCGCTGCGCACATTGTTTTCATAAGCGATGATGCCGCCTTCGATGATCAGCGATGCGGGCATCAGTTGCGGGAGCGCGATCGCCGGCGTCCCCTTCTCCGCCGGCATCTCCAGCGCCCGAATGATCTTGCGCTCGGTCAGCAGGTTCTGGAGGTTCTCGCGCTCCACCGGAAGGTACCAGCCCGAGTCTTTGAGAGATTTGATCAGCATCGACGCTGCGCCCTGCGTCACTGCAGTGGAGAACGAACTGTCAGGCGCGGGTTTGTATTGCCCTGTCTGGTCCCGCAGTCCGTAGACAGCGACCGCGACCTTGCCTTTTGGCGGCGGCAGTTGCATCAGGTCGCGCCGGGCATCGCCGCGCGGCTGCAGGCTCGCCTCGGAAGATGGCAGGGCCGGAAAGCGCGTGGTACACGCAGCCACCAACAGCAACGTGACACACCACGCCATTCGCACGCAGACCCGACGGCGACACATTCTCACTGGCTGATCTGAAAGCTGGTGGAACTGCCGTTCGCCTTGTCGGTGGTCTTGATCTGCAACAGGCCGCCGCCCAGATCGACAATCTCGATATGGAAATCTCGGGTGTCGATTGCGCCGGGTATCAGCTTGCCGTCGCCGCCGACAATGCCGGAGGCCGTCGCGGTCGCGATGCGGTTCAGGATTGAGCGCTGAAGGATGTCATTGAACTGCTGTAGCGTGCTCTGTCCCGACAGCGCGCCCGACAGTGACGGGCTCGGGCGCGACGGATCGTGGTAGCGATTGCCCGCCTGCGCGGATGAGAGCAGGTTGGGACCATGCAGTGGATTGCCGCCGAATGCAGGGTTCACCGGCACATAGACCATGTCGGTCGCCAGTACCCCGGCGCAGACGCCGACACAGAGCGTCAGCAACAGCCCTGCCCTGACCCAAGGTCTCACAGCTCGTCCCTCGCCAGATCCTGGTCAGCGTCGAGGCGAGCTTCGAGCGCTTCCTCGGTCAGACGCTGCCAGGCCGCGTCTGCCGCCTGCTCGCCCATGCCGCGCAGCTGTCCGCGCGATGCGGGCAAGGACAGTTGCAGCAAACGACGGCCTCGATGCTCGATCCAGATCACGCTGCCGGTTCTGGCCGACGGGCGCTCGCGCACGACGATCAGAGAGCCCTCGCTGATGTCCTTCTCGCGCCACGCAGCGACAAAACCCTGAAAAAAATCCTGCCCGGCGACCGTCACTGTCTGACCCAGCACCATGCCCTCCTCCAGTGTCGCGGCCGATGCGTTCGCCATCACGATGGCCGACAGCAGGACAACACTGCACTCTCTCATCGAGCAAGAACCATAAGACCTGCGCATGCATTGCTCCGGGCAAGTAAAAGCCGGCGCTGACGATAAGGCATGCGCGGTCATGGTTCCAGACGGATAAGGGACAATCGGCGATTGCTCTGTCGCGGATCAATCGCGGTGGCCGAGCGATGCCGGCGGCATCAGGAAATCAGGCGCTCAGTCGGCCGCAGCGGCCTGTGCGCATTTGCCCTGAAAGTTTTCTTCGCGCACCACACTGGTTCTCTTTTTCTCAATGGTGGCGACATGCTCGACGGTCATCGCATCGCGATGGATGGTGACGGACTCGTGCAGATACGTGTCTTCATCATCGATCGAACGTATGCAGGCAATTTTGTCACCGCGCCAGGTGTGGCAGGCATAACCTTCCAGTTCGCGCAGCGCAAACGCGTAGCGTCGTCCTTCCTCGCGCGAGATATTCTCGGCAGGTTCCTGCGCCTTCTTGGACAAGATCTCCGTCGTGCCCCGGCACTCCAGCGTGAGGCGGTAGTCCTCCTGCAGTCCGCAGGCCGAGAGCCAGCAAGCGCACGCGGGCAGGATCATCAGCCGAATTGTGGAGCACAGGCGGTTCATGGTGATGTCAGGAGCAGAGGAGGTATTTTGCAGATTCGGCAAGACAGCGCTGCACAGACAGCCGCAGCCACATCATACGCTGCCCAACTGGCCCCGGCCGATTCTGCTCATGATTTGCTATGATCCGCCGATTATCAAAGGCATTCACTTCATTCAAGCCCGGCCAGCGGGGGATATGATCATGTCAGACGAAGAATCACAGATATTTCGGGGCGACCGCCCGGTCGAAGAGGCTGAAAAGGTGGTCGCGGTTCCCGCCAAGCCCAAGACTGCACCGCCGTCCGCCCTCTCCAGGAACAGTCTACCGGCCGGGGAACCTGTGGGCGATGCCGCCGACACCGAGGCCTCCACAGAATCCGTCGCCGCGCTCATGCCCGAGATCGAGCCCGGGCCGGTGAATCTGGAGGCCGAACCTGAGCCGCCTTACAATTTCGACATTGATCCCGACAGTCTCTGGACCATGCCGGAGGCGATGCAGGAAAGACTGTCGAACCTCAATGCCACCGTGGCCGTGATTCATCGGCAGCTGGATGATCAGGAACGGGACACGGCGCGCATCGCCAAAGCACTTCGCGCACTGAACCAGTAAGAAGCCAGCGATCTACTGCTCGCAGGCGATCGCCATCAGTCTTGACTCCGCACTTTGATGCGCGGGCGTCTTCCACTCTCCCACCATCGAATGCTCTGCCACCGTTGGCGCGGCGCCCATGGCACCGGCCATTTGCTGGTAGCTGAGCACGCGCATTTGCTCCTTGCGGCAGTTGATCTCGGTCGCGTACATCACTGAGCGATGCGCTTTTCCTCCGAGGCCGGGCGTCTCGGCCAGCAGGTCGTGCAAATCCCAGATGAAGGCGGTGCCGCTCATCAGCAGCACGCGCTCCTTGTCGTAATACCGGCTGGCGTCGTCGCTCTGCGCGTAGCGCACCCAGTTCTCGGCGGCTGCGGGCAGTGCGGCGGCGAGCAAAACAATAGTGATGAGAGGCTTCATCGACAACTCCATTCAGGGAACCAGTGTAAGAAACAGGAAGGCGGCGAAGATCACGAGGTGAACAGCACCCTGCATGACATTCGTGCGGCCGGAGCCCAGCGTGATCGCCCCGACGATGAACGACAGCGCGAGCAAGGCGATGTCCTTGTGCTCAAGGCCAATCATCAGCGGCAGATCAAACAGCACGGCTGCGGCGACCACGGCAGGAATGGTCAGCCCGATGCTCGCCAGCGCCGATCCTATCGCAAGGTTCATGCTGGTTTGCAGCCGGTCTGCGCGTGCCGCGCGCACCGCGGCCCAAGTCTCGGGCATCAGCACGACGATCGCAATGATGATGCCGACCAAGGCCTTGGGCGCATTCGCTCTCAGGACCAGTTGCTCGACCGTCGGAGAGAGCAGCTTGGCAATGCCTACCACGCTGACCAGCGACACCAGCAGCAATGCGAAGCTGAACCATGCTTCCCGTGCGCCCGGCGGTTCAGCGTGCACGGTTTCATCCGCCGTGGACTCAAGCGGAAGGAAGTAATCACGGTGGCGCACAGCCTGTATGAAAACGAACACCAGCCACAGCACGAGAGAGGACATCGCAACGAAGATCAGCTGCGAATTGGTGTACACGCCCTCGGCCGAACTGGTCGTCAGGGTCGGCATCACCAGCACAAGCACGGACAATGTCGCCAGTGCAGCAAATCCCGATCCGGTGCCTTCAATGCGAAACGTCTGCTCGCGATGATGCAGGCCACCGATCAACACGCACAATCCGACCACGCCATTGCAGATGATCATAACGGCCGCGTAGACCGTGTCTCTCGGAACTGCGGCCGACTTCTCGGCATTCGCCAGCATCAGCGACAAAATGAGTGCCGACTCGATCACGGTGACTGCCAGCGCCAGTACCAGCGTGCCATAAGGCTCGCCAATGCGCTGCGCAATGACTTCCGCATGATGTACCGCAGAGATGACCGCGGCGAGCAGCATGACCACCGCAATCACCGCGAAAACGCCATGAGTAGCGCCCGTCAGACCGGCCGCCAGCACCAATAGTGCAAGCACCGGCAAATAGACCGGCCAGCCACTGATAATGAACGAACTGCCCGCTTTATCCATCAGATCGCACCCGTCGGGTGAGTCATGCTGTTGACGACCAGACGGATGATAGCGAAAAGGCGCTCTGCGCGCCGGCAGGCAGACGGTTCAGTCCGCCTCAGCGAGGAAGTTGGACACCAGCTGCGCAAAGCGCGATGCATGCTCGATCTGGGTCCAGTGACCGCAACGGCCGAACACATGCAGCTGCGCGCGCGAGATCAGCTGCGACAGACGCAGCGAATTCTCCAGCGGGATGACCTTGTCTTCGCGGCCGTGGACGATCAGGGTTTCTTTGTCGATCCTGGCAATCGCTTCTTCGGGGGAGGCCAGCGCATCGACCCAGCGCTGCCGGGGCGCGGGAAACATCTGCGCATAGCTCTCGTGAAAGCCGGGTCGCACGCTGGCTTCGTAGCGAAGCCGCGCCAGATCATCATTGACCAGTCCGCGATCATAGGCAAACACATCCATGATGCGCCGCATGTTCTCGAACGACGGCTCATAGCCCCAGACATCGTCCAGGGCTTGCGTGATCGGGAATGACACACCGGCCGCGCCCATCAGCACCAGCCGCCGCACACGTTCCGGATGACGAATCGTCAGCGCCAGCGACAGCGCGCCGCCGAAGGAGTTACCGACCAAATCCACCTGTTTCAGCCCCAGCGCGTCGATGAAATCGATCGCCTGCTTCACCCAGTTGTCCATGCTGTAGACCATGCCGGCAGGCCGCTCGGTAAATCCGAAACCGACCATGTCGGGTGCCAGCACGCGACGGTGTTTCGACAGTTCCGGCATCACCAGCCGCCAGTTGACGAAGGCGCTCACGCCGGGGCCGGAACCGTGAATCAGCAGCACCGGAAAACCGCTGCCGTGATCGTGATAATTGACGCGTATGCCGCCGGCCTGAATGTCCTTGCCGATCTCCGGCGACGCCATCGTCGTGCTCATGCTTTTTTCTCCCAGCTTGTAGGTGTGATTGGAAATCTTGTGTTGCGGTGTCGTTCAGGACGAATCAGCTGCCACCTTGCTTGCGGTGGAAAACGTCTGCGCCACTCTCGACCGCACGCATCAATGCCTCGGGCGTGGCCCGGATGTGCGCTTCCAATGCCAGCGCCGCGCGCGCATCCTGTCCGCGCATCGCGCAGTCAAAAATCAGCTGGTGCTCTTCGTGCACATTGCGACCGCTCTGCACACCAATCGAAAAGCGGCGATAGCGTTCCGCATGCTGGCTCAGCTGTCGCAAGACACGCAGTGTCCAGGGCGAACCGCACGCGGACAGCAAGGCTTCATGAAACTGCACATTCGCCTGCTCCCAGAGTTTCACGTTCTCGCTCACCAAAGGCTGTTCGAGCCGCGACAGTGATTCATAGGCGGATTCCAGCCGCTTGCGCCAGAGCTCATCACCGTTGCGTATGGACGCTCGCAGCGCCTCGGTCTCTATGCTGACGCGCAGATTGGTGATGTCGATCAGCTCCTCGATCGCCATCGGCGGCACAGTGAATCCGCGCTGCCCCTCAGCGACGACCATCGCCTCGCTGACCAGCCGCGACAAGGCCTCGCGCAAGGTGCCCGCACCGACGTTGTAACGGTCCTTCAGGTGCTCGACCAGCAGCTTCTCGCCAGGGGCAAGGCTGCCCGTGAGGATGTCCTCGCGCAGCTGCACATAGGTGCGCTCGATCAGTGTTCTGGCTCCCGACGACGTGCCGGTATCGACCAGACTGATAAAGGTTTTTTTTGCCACGATGTCGTTCTCTGCTTCTTTTTATTCAACAAGCGTTCAAAAGATCTCAGCGTTCCTTCATGCGCTGCAGGCGATAACTGAGTTGCGGCCTCGTGATACCCAGCGCTCGTGCCGCAGCCGACAGATTCCCGCCCGCACGCGCGACCGCTTCTTCGATCAGCCCATCCTCCAACGCATCCAGGCTCAGCCCGCGACGCTGCAGCTCGTCAAACAGCGAATGAATGTCGGCAGGGCCTGCCTGCTTGAGCTCGCCGGAGGCGCTGACCGTCACGCGCTGTCCACCCGGCGGCAACGGGAACAGGGCATCTTCATCCACCATCTGCCCGGCCGGTGTGACGATCAGGCCGCGTTCGATGAGGTTTTCCAGTTCGCGCACATTGCCCGGCCATTCATAGCGGCGCATCGCATCCAGCGCCTTGTCGGTGAGGCCGGCGACGCGCTTGTTGTGCTGAGCCATAAAGGACTGCAGCAGGTGATTGGCGAGTGGCTCAATGTCTTCGATGCGCTCGCGCAGCGGTGGGATCACGATGGGATAGACATTCAGCCGGTACATCAGGTCACGCCGGAAGCGCCCCGCAGCGACGGCGGCGTCGAGGTCGACATTGGTCGCGGCGATCACACGCACATCGACCTTGCGCATCGTGGTCGAACCCAGTCGTTCGATCTCGCCGTTCTGCAGCACGCGCAGCAGCTTGGCCTGTGCGGCCAGCGGCAGCTCGCCCAGCTCATCCAGAAACAGTGTTCCCCCGTCGGCACGCTCAAAGCGACCGGGGCGGGCGGTGTTCGCGCCGGTATACGCGCCCTTCTCCGCGCCGAACAGCTCGCTTTCGATCAGTTCATGCGGCAGGCCGGCGCAGTTCACGGCAATGAAAGGCTTGTCGGCGCGCGCGCTCATTTTGTGCAGCGCGCGCGCGAAACGCTCTTTGCCGACACCGGTTTCACCGGTCAGCATCACCGTGACTTGCGTGCTGGCCGCCTTGCGCACCAGATCGATCGCCTGCTGAAAGGGTTTTGAGCGTCCGATCAGCTCACCGAGATCGTCGCTGGGGCTGAGCGAGGTACGCAGGCTCTCCAGTTCTGCGGTCAGGTCTTCAATGCGCACCAGCAGCGAATCGGCTTCATAGTCTTCCTGCAGTTGCTCGCCGTCCGGCCAGTCTTTCAATGGCCTGCCCTCGATCAGGCAGTGATCCTGACCGCAAGCCGCGCACTGCATCTCGCGATAAATCACCGGGATGCCCATGAAGGCGCTGACATAACCGGACGCATACCCAATCAGCATCCAGCACACCGGATCATCCTGAGGACCAAATTGCCGGACATGGGTCTCGACCTCCCACGAATGATCCCAGCGGAACACGCCGTGATGCGTGCCGGCTTCCAGATCAAGCTCGAATTTTTCCGGGGTCACCTGTACCGCGCCTTCCAGCATGTGCAGCTGAGGGCCGACCACGAACTGGTCATACGGAGAGGCCTCGGGACGCACCTGCCGGGCGAGCGCCGCGTCGCGGGTGCCGGACGCATAGCCGGCGCGCTTGAGGACGCGGCGGGTCTGTTCAGCGCCAATCGTGCGTATCAATTCCTTGCGCAGACCGCCCAGCGCTTCGACATGCAGCAGCAGCATGCGGTGGCCTGCCAGCCAGATCCGGCCATCGCTGGAGGAGAAATGCACCAGCCGCCGGAGATCGGCGGCTTGCGGCAGCGGTGGCAGGGAATTAGCGTCCATCCGAGAAATTATCGATAAAAATCACGGGAAAGGAAATTCTTTTTTATCGGCAATATTTTGCCGCTCTTGATGATTTCATCAAATTGCCCGGATGGTATTTGATCATTTGATGAAATTATTGGAATTATTCTGCTAATTTTGGTGCGAAGCAGTATTTCTTTTCCTTAACGAAAGACACTGACTGATCTGAGTAAACCCTGAAAAATCCTTAGTTTATCGAGATTCCGTCCGTTGGCTTGTTCCGGCTGGCACAGGCTTTGCGTTAGGAGTTATGCCCGAAAAAGATAACTCGTTATAACACGGACAGTCATTTCATGACCATGGAGACACCTCAGGATCATGCTGCCGGCCAGCCCGCACCAGCCTCGCTGGACGAGCTGAACACCGATGCAGCCACCCTCGCCCGCCGCTACGTGCGGGTGCTCAGCCATCAGCCGAACGGCGTGGTGATGTTCGAATTTTCGGTGGGCTGGCCCGACATGTCGGTCGAGCTGGCGCTGCCCGAGCCTCAATTCAAAGAGTTCTGTTCAAAAAACCACGTCGAATTCCTCACCGAAGCGGTGGGGGACAAGCTAGGAGACCAGCATGACATCGATTGACCTGCAGGCCAAAGAGATCAAGCCTCAGCGCAATACCTACACCCATGTCGCACGCTATATCGGCGGCGACAAGCCTGCGACCCGCTATCAGGAAGCCACGCTCGGCGCGCAGCCGACGCAGAACTTCCACTACCGGCCGACCTGGGATCCTCAGTATGAGCTCTTCGATGCCTCGCGCTCGAAGATCAGGCTCGAGGACTGGTATGTGCTGAAAGATCCGCGCCAGCACTACTACGCCAGCTGGACGATTGGCCGCGCGCGTCAGCAGGAAGCCGTCGAGGCGAACTATCAGTTTGTCGAGGCACGTGGCCTGCTCAATCGCATGACCGATGAGGTGCGCGCCAGTGCCTGTCAGGTGCTGATGCCGCTGCGTCATGTGGCCTGGGCCGGCAACATGAACAACACCTTCATCTGCGCGTATGGCTATGGCACCGCGCTGACCGCTGCGGCGAATTTTCATGCGATGGACCATCTGGGCATCGCCCAGTATCTGACGCGCCTTGGCCTCGCCGTGGATGAGCCCGGTGTGCTTGAAGCCGGCAAGAACGTCTGGCTGAATGGTCCACGCTGGCAGGTGCTGCGCCGTCTGGTCGAGGACACGCTCGTCGTTCGCGATCCGATGGAGCTCTTCGTCGCCCAGAACCTCGCGCTGGACGGCATGCTCTACCCGCTGATCTACGGTGCGTATGTCGATGAGCACCTGACGCTCAAGGGCGGCACCGCGATTGCGATGCTCACCTCCTTCATGCCCGAGTGGCATGACGAGACGGTGCGCTGGGTCGATGCTGTCGTGAAGGCTGCGGCGGCCGAATCCGACGCCAACAAGACACTGCTGACCGAATGGACCCGCGTCTGGACCGACCGTGTGCAGGCCGCGCTCGCGCCCGTCGCCGAGATCGCGCTCGGCGAACACGGCCAGCAGGCGCTGACCGAAACACGCGAAGCCTTCAACGCGCGCGTGACCAAGATCGGCCTCGCCGTCTAATACAACATCTCAGGGGGAGAACACCATGTCCAACGTCTTCATCGCATTTCAGGCGAACGAGGAATCACGTCCGCTGGTTGACGCCATCGTCGCCGACAACCCGGAAGCGCAGGTCGTCTATTCGCCGGGACTGGTGAAGATCGATGCTCCCGGCCGCCTCGTGATCAAGCGCGAGACCATCGAAGAGATCACCGGCAGCCCGTATGACCTGCAGCAGCTGCAGATCAATCTGGTCACGCTGTCAGGCAACCTCGACGAGGACGATGACGAGTTCGTGCTCAGCTGGAAGCACTGACAAGAACCTCGCCTCTGAGCACAACACGAAGGACTGCCCCATGGACAAGCGCGTCGAGAAAAAACGCCTCAGCCATCGCGAACGTTACAGCGCGATGGCGCACGACCTGCACTGGGAGACCACGTACCAGCCGATGGACAAGGTGTTCACACTGGACAAATACGAAGGCCTGCGCGTGCATGACTGGCAGCAGTGGCAGGATCCGCTGCACCTGACGATGGACACGTTCTGGAAATCGCAGGGTGAGAAAGACAAAAAAATCTATGCGGTGATCGAGGCATTTGCGCAGAATAACGGTCACCTCGGCGTCAGCGATGCGCGCTATGTGAATGCCGTCAAAGTGCTGCTGCAGGTCTTCGCGCCGGTGAAGTACGTGCTGCACCGCTCGCTCGCCCAAGCCTCGCGCCAGCTGCGCGGCGACGCGGTTCGTATCGCCACCCAGATGCAGGGCGCAGACAATCTGCGCCATTTTCAGGAAGTCACGCACGCTGCCTCGATCTACAACAAGTATTTCAACGGCCTGCATCACGTGCCGGACTGGTTCGATCATGCGTGGTATCTGCAGCCCGCGAAAAGCTTTGCGGATGATCTGGCCAGCTCAGGCCCGTTCGAAGTCATGGTCGCTTCCAGCTTCTGCTTCGATGCGCTGCTGTCCGACCTGCTGTTCGTTCCCTACATGAGCGGCGCTGCGCATAACGGCGATTTGTCGGTGGTCGCAGCGAGCTTCTCGGCGCAATCGGATGTGATGCGCCACCGGACCTCTGGTATCGCACTGGTCAAATTCCTGCTGGCGCAGGATGCGGCCAACCTGCCCGTGATTCAGAACTGGATCGACAAATGGTTCTGGCGCAGCTTCCGCCTGATGCCCATGGTCGCGATGATGCAGGACTACATGCTGCCCAAGCGCATGATGAGCTGGAAGGATGCCTGGAACGAATTCGTCGAGGCTCCGGTCACTGAACTCTTCGCCGAACTCGCACCGCTGGGACTGCGCCTGCCCGCTGGCTGGAAGCAGGCCTGCGACAGCAAGCATCACCTGAGCCATCAGGCATGGAATGCGTTCTACGGCTTTGGCGACGCGCTCGGCTTCCATACCTGGGTGCCCGGCAGCGATGAGCTTCACTGGCTCGACACACAGTATCCGGAAAGCTTCGACCGCTGGTACCGCCCTCGCCTGACGCATTATGCGCAGCGCGAAGCAGCGGGCAAACGCTACGTGAACCATGCGCTGCCGATGCAGTGCCAGGTCTGCCAGCAGCCGATGATCTTCACCGAGACCGGCAGCCCGCGCTGGATCGCGTATCGCGAAACACAGCACGAAGGCGAGCGCTTCCACTTCTGCAGCGATCACTGCGAAACCATTTTCGAGCAATCGCCCGAGAAGTATATGCAGGCGCATCTGGCCTCGCACGCGATGCTGCATGCGCATGGCAATCAGCCTCAGCCACTGAAGGCCACGCTGGCGAACTGCGAGATCCATATCGGCCGCGACACCGGCGGCTTTGCAGGCTCCGAGGACGACACGAATTTCGAGGCCTGGGGCGGCGGACAAGACATGAAGGAGGCCCAGCTATGAGCGTCGCCGCAGTCGGCAACCACCACCATGCGTCGCACGACGGTGCCGCGCGCTTCGAGCATCCGCTGCTCTACATCGGCTGGGACGAGCACATGATGTTCGCCGCACCCGTCGTGCAGATGCTGCCACTCGAGACGACCTTCGATGCCTTGATTCACAAGGTGCTGCCGAAGCTGTACGGCGAGCATCCTGATTTCGCCAACATTCAGTGGGACAAAGTGCAGTGGTTCCGCAGTAGCACGATGTTCACGCCGAAGCCTGCTGGAACGCTTGCCGAGCACGGCTTCGGTCATAAATCGGTTTTGCGTTTCAGAACTCCCGGGTTGGAGGGATTGCGCGGCTCCTGCGGCTAGGAGCAGTGCATCGCAAGGCAGCCTTCACAGGCCCGGCTGCCCCGCGAGAAGTGATTGGGCCCTTGTTCATACATACCAATAACGGAGACAGCAACTAATGACTAAGACCACCTACATTGGCGGCGCATTGGCTGTGGCACTGGGCCTGATGGCGTCCGGCGCGATGGCGCAGGACAAATGCGGTCTGGG
>JACCDH011536337.1_pt1 | contig 44205 bp, 36 predicted proteins | sample 7442481 | NCBI WGS metagenome assembly JACCDH01 (sample SAMN15323433, study PRJNA562643) | freshwater metagenome | isolation source: river surface water | place: USA:Blue River Watershed | collected 2017-08-15 | reverse complement strand
TGTTTGCATACTCCGGACGTTTTTTATACGCTTCAAAAAATTCTCTAAGTGATTGGTCAGCGTACATCAATGTTCGAAACGCTTCTTTATTGTCTGCAACCTGTCTATTTCCTGATTTACTTCTGATAAACGCATTGAGCTGGGCGTCAAACTTCGAAGGTGTATTAATCATAAATGGCTCGTGAGTGCTAACTGTTAGGTATACACTAAAATATGGTTGTTTGGTATTAGTAATGTAGTTAAAGCTGTTCTTAAACAAATCAGCATCACCATAACCCCAAGTAAAACCACCACTATTGGCAGGTAATTTACGAAATTGATTATCAAAACTACCTTCATCATAAATATGGTCAATTCCTTGTCGGGTTAAAAAGTTACGTTGCCCGTCAAACTCGGCATCGCCACCATAGTAAAATGCCGTTTTGTAACCATTCTGTTTCAGCAAACGGATTAGTGAGGTATGATTTGGCATGTTAGCCTCCTCCATAAAACCACCTTTTCCATAAGGCAATGATCCTAATACAGATGGTAATACACCGAAAGTTCTTCCTGCTGTGCTTAAGAAATTAGTCCAAAACAAACTCTTGCCACTAAGTGAATCTAAAAACGGCATGCAGCCCATATACTCTGCATTCGGGCCAACAAAAGTTTTTCCTAAACCCTCTACCAAAATAAAAACAATGTTTGGAGGGGTGTTATTTTGCTTATTTAAGTATGGTCCTAGCCTATCTGTGGTGGGTTGTTTGGTTTGAAAAGGATACGCACCCGCACTAGCTAATAACTCTTGCTGTTGGTAAGGTGAATTCACTTGATTACCCTTCATAAACTCTCGTGTTTTTTCCGCAAAGTAAGCCGACTTATTAGCAGCTAAACTTTTATCATTCACATGCTCTAGTGATAGTAAACCTTGTTTACCATTGAGTAAACCAACAACCACATATACACCTAAAATTCCGGCAGCAATAGGAAATGAAAAAGTGTATTGCTGCATAGCATAATGAGCACGCATGAATGCGCCAAGCAAAATGGGGAATAATAACAATTGCCACCAACTAATACTGGTAGAAGCAGAAATAGTAAGCTTAATATCGTGCCAAGAGTAGTTCCACAAATCGGCACCTAACAGCATGTTTGAAATCAAGTAATACTGCATTAAACCTATTTGAATGCAGATAGTGAGCATTATTGCAATTGCCAATAACATACGTGCAGTGAAATCGCTGAGGTAATAGATGACAAAATAGAATGCTGCTACATATGAACCAAAGATGAGTAAGAAAGAAAAATCGTTCAGCACACCTTGAAGCAATACCACACCATTAAACTCATTCTTTCCATCGGCAATGTTTACGATGTATTCAACCAAGTGAAATAGAAGGGTTACCGCATGCAGAAAAAGCATACTAGAAGCAAACCTACGTGTAGCGAAGCCGAATTTTTCTTGTAGTCGTTGAAACATGAATGGGGTTAAGCCAACTCTATATCACACAATAATACATTTAGTTCGTTTATTTTCCGGCATTTGTTCCGGCAATAAATCCGGTTGTCCAAGCAGCTTGAAAATTAAATCCACCCGTTATACCATCAATATCAAGCACTTCACCTGCAAAATAAAGCCCCTTCACTTTTTTACTTTCCATGTTCTTCAATTGCACATCATCAAGCGACACTCCACCACAAGTTACAAACTCCTCTTTGAAGGTAGTTTTTCCGGTTACTTTATACGTGTCATACAATAATACATCAACCAATTTATTGATATCCGCCTTTGATATATCTGCCCAATTTTTGTCGGCATCAATACCCGCTCTATCAAACAAATAATCTTGCAAGCGTTTGCTTAATTGCGTATATGGAAATAAGTTACGAATGTGCTTAATAGGATTTGCCGCTTTTAAATTCATGAGTTCGTTACGCACAAAATCTTCTTTCTTATCATTCAACCAAGAAATTTGAATCGAGAAATCATAATTCATATCAGCTAAATCTCTTGCTGCAAATGAAGACAATTTAAGCACAGCCGGACCACTAAATCCCCAGTGTGTAATGAGTAAAGGCCCCGCAAATTCATACTTAGTATCCAGTATTTTAACTTTAGCCGGATTAACGCTAATACCCATCAACTCCGTAATTGGAGCTTTGGGTACGTTGAATGTAAATAAAGATGGCACTGGTTCTATGATATCGTGACCTAAGTTACGAAGCCATGCAAAACCATCAGCTTTAGGACTTCCTCCGGTAGTTACAATTACACGATCGGCTATTAATTTACCTTTAGCCGTATCGAGCTGAAAATGCCCACTAATGTCAGTTTGAAGTGCTTTAACTTCGGTATTTAACTCGATGATAATATTCAACTTCTTGGCAGCATCCAATAAACAATTCGCTATTGTTTCACTACTGTCGGTAACAGGGAACATACGTCCATCTTCCTCAGTTTTAAGCTTAACACCTTTAGCCTGAAACCAAGCGATGGTATCGTTAGTTGAGAAGCGTGAGAACGCACTTTTTAATTGACGTTCGCCTCTTGGATAATTTGTAGTTAATCGATTATTTTCAAAACAAGCATGAGTAACATTACATCTCCCTCCACCCGATACAAGTACTTTACTAAGCAGCTTGCTCGACTTTTCATAAATCGTTACTTCGTTGTTTTTATTGGCCATGGCCGCGTGTATGGCCGAAAAAAAACCTGCGGCCCCTCCTCCTATTACTGCAATTTTCACAGGGCAAAAATAAGCCATTCCATCGAATAGCAAAAACTCATCCTGTTGAGGCTCAACTTAAAGTATTGTTATTAGATTTATTGATAACTACCAGGTACACTTTATCCTACATTCGCAAACTGAATTTTTACTTGCACCGTATATCGTATTATGTCATTACAAACCATTGTTAAAGCAACCTCCCTGATCCGCGAAGAATTGGTTCATCATCCCTTGTACAAGCGCATGCATCATACTGATGATGTACGTGTATTTATGCAACACCATGTGTTTGCCGTATGGGATTTTATGAGCTTACTTAAAGGGTTGCAACAACAACTTACTTGTGTGGATACACCTTGGGTTCCTGTTGGTAATGCCAACACTCGTTATTTGATTAACGAAATTGTAGTTGGGGAGGAAAGTGATGTGGACGAGGAAGGTCAACGCGTGAGTCATTTTGAATTGTATTTAAAAGCGATGAAGCAAGCGGGTGCTAGCACCGGTGCTATTGAGCATTTAGTGGATGATATCCGAAAAGGAAAAGTAATTGGTGAGGTGATTACACAAAGTAAGTTACCTGAATCGGTTCGTTTGTTTTTACAAAATACATTCGATGTTATCGCTACTAATAAACCACATATTCTAGCAGCAGTATTTACCTTTGGCCGCGAAGATTTAATTCCTGATATGTTTATGGGAATGGTGAAAGATTTGAACCAACAACACGATGGAAAGTTCAGTACGTTTCAATATTATCTAGAACGACATATTGAAGTGGATGGAGATCATCACAGTCATTTAGCAACTGCTATGACAGAAGAATTGTGTGGTAACGACCCTAATAAAATTGCCGAGGCGTTACTTTGGGTTGATAAAAGTATGAAAGCCCGAAAAGCATTGTGGGATGGCGTTTTACAAGCCTTACCCGAAAGAGCGCAGTTATAACAAAATCCCCGCCCCGATTACTCGGGGCGGGGATTTTTCTGCTATGGGAATTTTGGGAATTTTTTGAAATCCGGCTTACGTTTTTCTAAGAATGAGTTCTTACCTTCTTTGGCTTCATCACTCAAGTAATACAACAACGTACTATTTCCGGCTAATTCTTGAATACCTGCTTGTCCATCCAACTCTGCATTGAATGCACTTTTTAGCATACGCAAAGCAATCGGGCTTTTCTCCATCATTTTGCGGCACCATTCAATGGTAGTGTCTTCTAACATTTCTAATGGAACAACTTTATTTACTAAGCCCATATCTAATGCTTCTTGTGCATTGTATTGATCGCATAAGTACCAAATCTCTCTGGCTTTTTTCTGTCCAACGATACGTGCTAAATAGCTCGCACCAAAACCACCATCAAAGCTACCTACTTTAGGACCTGTTTGTCCGAACTTCGCATTTTCTGCTGCGATACTTAAATCACAAATTACGTGCAACACATGTCCACCACCAATTGCCCAGCCGGCAACCATAGCGATAACAGGTTTAGGTATTCTGCGAATTTGCATTTGCAAATCCAATACGTTTAAACGTGGTACTCCATCATCACCCACATAACCTCCGTGTCCACGCACGCTTTGATCGCCACCGCTACAAAATGCTTTCCCTCCTTCACCGGTTAAAATTACGCAGTAAATACTCTCTTCTTGACGAGCAATTTCCATCGCCTCACTCATTTCCTTTACTGTTAATGGAGTGAAGGCATTATGCTTTTCAGGTCGGTTGATACTAATTTTTGCAATACCATCAAGAAACGAAAACTTAATTTCTTTGTATTCTTTAATGGTTGTCCAAGGATGTTTACTTTCCATCTATCTTATCATTTTATGTTTTTAAATTGCTGAAACACTTGTGCGTTTTTCTTCATATCGAATTTTAATTCTAATACCGATGCTTGATGCAACGGATTGAAAAAATCGTCAAGCGTTTTTGTTAATCGCGAAGGCGAGTCGCAAAAGTAATAATCTAATCCAAACTCACCAGCCACATCTTTAATCATCGATTTAGGTTGAGGTGTAGTGAAAAATTGCTTAAATGCTTGGTTACGTGTAGGCCCATCAATAAGTGTAAAAATACCTCCACCACCATTATTTAATACTACTATGCGCAAATTAGGTGGCAGTTGAGATTGCCACAATGCGTTTCTATCGTACAAAAAAGCTAAATCGCCCGTTAGTAAAACCGTAGGACGCAAGTTTACCATTGCTGCGCCAACTGCAGTACTGGTGCATCCATCAATTCCACTTGTGCCTCTGTTGCTATTAATGATTAATCCTGGTAAATGTTGGCCTAACCAACTCACATATCTTACAGAGCTACTATTGGCCAATTGCAAATTCGCACCAATAGGTAATGCTTTCATCACGCTATTTACTGCATGTAGTTCACTCCAAATTGGTTTATTTAAAAATGCAGTTAAACGTGATTGTAGTTGTGCAGATGCTTGCTTCCATTTGTTTATATAAGCTTGGGCAGGAGTCTTATCCTCTAAATCTATTACTGAAAGTTGTTGTAATACATCACTCACTTGGTTGTGCAATACATGAGTAATGTTTTGATACGTATTTACAACTGGTCCTATGGGTTGAATTCTAAAATGCCATTTAGGTTGTTGCCCACGGAGCCAGTTCTTTAGCGATTTTGACAACACCGGGCCACCAAGTGTAATAAGCACATCAGGCTGTAACTCTTTTAATAATTGAGGCGAAGCGCTGCTAATCAGCTTGTCAAAATTAGTGATGGTGGTGTACTCATTTTTATTAGAAGTGAGATCACCCAATATAAGCACTTCCTTTTGTTGTTGTAATTTTAGCAATGGTGTAATCCAACTTTCATGCATCATGCCTTGCCCAATTAGAAGCATGCGCTTTTTACTATTTATCCAAGCATGTTCTACATCAGCAAAGTTCGGTGTTTGACTGCTTGATGATGAGGAATGTAGATGAGTACGCAACCAATGTTCCGTATTCTTTTCCAATTCACGCAGCTTTGTACTTGGTGGTAATTTATCGTACAAAGGTTCGGTTAGCGGCACATTAATGTGCACCGGCCCCATGGTTTGTCCTCCTGCATGCGCCAATGCATCAGCAACTAAACGAGTAGTTTCTTTAAAGTTGGGTTGATGATGAGGATAACTTGGTAACTGGCAAAAGTGCTTTACGTGTGTTCCAAACAAATTCACTTGGTTAATCATTTGCCCATCTTGCTGATGAAGCAATTCCTCGGGTCTATCGGCCGTTATTACAACTAGTGGAATATGTTGATAAAATGCCTCTGTAACAGCAGGTAAGTAGTTTGCAGCTGCTGTACCTGATGTACAAATGAGCACTACAGGTTTATGTGTTTGTTGGGCCATACCAAGTGCTTGGTAAGCCGCACTGCGCTCGTCAATAACTGTGTGCGTGGTAAACGATTTTTGTCCGGCAAAGGCGAAAACCAAAGGCGCAGAGCGCGATCCCGGACTTATCACTACATGTTTAACTCCCAGAAGTTTACATGTTAAAGCTATTGAATAAACGTGTTGTTGCATGAAATTTGATGCTGCATCATAAAACACTTTTTACGAGCGTTTAGTTTAGTAAACAGCGCGTCAAAAATATCGTTTACAATCAAGGTTTGAAAAACAAAATGATTTTCTATTTTTGGCAGATTGATAATAAGTAACACGAGAGCGAAATATTTAGAGAAAAGCGAATGAAGAAACTAGTATTTTTAATAGCCTTTGGATTTGCAGGATTAGCAGGTTTTGCGCAAATCCAGAATCCGGAAGAAACGAGCGGTGGTTATGGCAACCCGGACTCTACACAGGCCCCTGAACAACAGTATGATGAAAATGGCAATCCGATTGTTATGGATTCAGTTGCCTTAGCTAAACCCTATGAGCGTATTGTGTTAAACATTGATTCAGTAACCAACCTTATAAGCTATTTAGGTGTGGTAGAACAGGAGGAAACAGGTTCTGATTCCTTATATACCCGCGCAAAAAGATGGGCAGAGGTTCGTTTTGGAAAAAAATCGAAAACTTTATTTGAGTTAGACAAGAAAAACCAAAAGTTGGTTATCAATGGTGTATTAACAGCGTACAATTACACCAGTAAGTATACTAAAAGAGAAATTGGTAGATATAATTTTAAGATGACCGTTTGGATTAAGGAAGGCCGCTATAAGTACCAAATCACCAATTTGGTGCATGAGGGTATTAAGCCTAATACCGGAGATCCTAAGCGCAATTATTTTGAGTTTTACTACACTTCTCCAAAAGCTGTAAAAACATACGATAAAATTTTGCGTGATGCAGACCAAGATATCAAACGTTTGATGGAAGACTTCGTAAAAAACATGAAGGATCCAATCATTGTTGATGAAGAAGACTGGTAGTAGATAAGCTTATTTTCAGCGTCCCCTTGGTGATTTCATCAAGGGGATTTTTTATGCTTTTGCAGTTACTGCTTTTTTCCAACTCACTAAAAACACTCCGGTAAAAATGATGAGAATGTATCCTAATTTCTCAAGTGTGAGTAAATCTTTGCCTGATAATATAGCAATAAGCGTGGCTAAAACAGGTTGCAAATAAATATAACTACCTACCAGTGATGAACTGGCTTTTCGCAAGGCATAAGCGTTTAATACATACGTTAAAAATGTTGACCCTACCGTAACGAATCCAACAAACAACCAAATTTTGGGAGTGAATGAGGCAAAATCAATTTGCATAAACTCACTGTATCCAAAAGGTAATACCACAAACCAGCCAAATACGAAGCTCCACATGGTAACGGTTAATGGATGGTATTTATGCATAAGCGATTTGGCGTAAACTAAATAAAAGGCATAGATAATGGCGTTAGCACTTACCATAATATCGCCCCAAATTGTATCGCTGCTAAAGTTAAACCCTGCTCCACCCATTAGCAATATGGCTCCAAATGCAGCAATTAAGATACCTATTACCTTTTGTAAGCTAAGCGGTTCTTTAAGATAAAGCGTGGCAAATACTACCACAAATATGGGCGTGTTCATCATCAACACCGATCCATTAATTGGTGTAGTAATAGAAAGTCCTTTGAAGAACAGCAACATATTAAATGCAACACCAAATAACGCACTAATGCAAAGCTGACGGATATCTTTCCAATCGCTAATTTTTTGTTTGATGAAAAGGCTATGAAAAATAAAAATACACACAGCCGCTACACTCACACGCAACAAAATAAAAGCAAAGGGTTGCACGTAATGCGGCATCACTTGTTTGGCAATAGTAAACGTAGCTCCGTAAATTAAAGATACGGTAAAGAGGGCAAGGTGTACTTTTAAGGATGCTTTCATGATTCCTTTGTTAGTGATTGATAATGCTGCTTTTCCTCTTCTACAAAATCAAACTCGCGAGACTCTTTTAAGAAACGAATACTTAACATGATTGCCGAGAATGTTAACCCTAGTGTTAATCCAAACCAAATACCATATAAACTCAAATTAAACGATTGTGCTAACCACCACCCCATCGGAATACCAATTACCCAATAAGCAATAACCGTAACGATGGTAGGAACTTTTGTATCTGATATACCGCGGAGAATACCCAAGCTTACACATTGCAATCCATCACTTAGTTGAAACAACGAAGCAATAAGCAACAAGTTAGCTGCCATGTTTCCAACCACAGCATCGTTTATATAAAGGGATACAAAAAACGTATTGAACAAGGCAAATAGAATTGCTGTTATGCCCATAAAGGCAACGCTTAAAATTAATGCTGCACGTCCTGATTTAATTAAATCTTGTTTGTGTTTTCGTCCCCACGCATCGCCCACAGCAATACCTCCTCCGGCAGATATTCCGGTGGCCACCATATAAGTAACTGAGGCCAAGTTAATGGCAATTTGGTGTGCTGCGAGTTGTTCCTTACCGAACCATCCGATCATGATAGCTGCAGAAGCAAAAGCTCCAACTTCAAAAAAATACTGCATGCCTGAAGGAAAGCCTATTACGAAGATTTTTTTAAATAATGCAGGGCCAAATGATGCGTCTCTTACCTTAAGCCAATGTTTATATTGTTGATGAAGCAGCACATACAACAACATAGCAATAAACATTAAGCAACGGGTGATTGATGTGGCGTATCCTGCTCCATCTAACTCCAGACGCGGAAAACCAAACTTACCGTAAATAAGAATCCAATTCCAAAGCACATTAAACAACAAACCCAAAACGGTAATAATGGCTGCAGGTTTCGTAATGGATAACCCATCACTAAATTGTTTCACACCTGTAAATAAGAGCAAGAATAAATTCCCTGCATTTAAAATACGTAAGTATGATTTGGTAAGAGTGGCTACTTCCTCCGACTGTCCGAACCAATGTAAGTTTTCGGTAAGCACTAAAAGTATACCGGAAGTAAAAACCCATAGTAGTAAGGATGTCCAGATACTTTGCCTAAATAATAAGGCAACTTCATTACTGTGTTCTGCACCTTTTGCTTTGGCAACAAGCGGAGAAACGGCAGATAATGTTCCAATACCTAGAATAGTTATCAGAAAAAATACAGAATTTGCTAGTCCTGCTGCAGCTAGGTTGGTTGCGTCTAAACGCCCAATCATAACAATATCAGCTACACCCATAAGCACAATACCAATTTGACCAATAATAATTGGGTAGCTGAGCTTAATAACAGTTTGAAAATACGGTTTATATGTTTTAAAAAATGATTGCAAGGCTTTTACTAAATAAGGCGCGAAGATATATTTATTCCAATAGCCTCAATAAGTAAATTTGTATAAGAAAATGGTAAGTAAACCAATAGAGGTTGTTTACCTATATTTTTTAGAATAGCTTTGTGTTAAGATTTTGTCGTGAAATTTTTAAAGAACATATTCATTGTATTCGCAGCTTTTGTATTGGCCATGCCGGTATATAGCCTTGCGAGTTCACACGTTCATAAAAATACGCATGCCACGGTTAAACGTACTGAAAAACAAAAATCAAATGCCTGCAAAGAAGATGCAGAGCTTCTGGAGGAGTCGGAAGAAACAGACGTTGAGACTTTATGTTCCGATTTCATTCCTGATTACCGACTTTTCAGTTTAAGCTACCAAACACTTCACAAGAATTGTCTTCGCAAATATTCACTTGCCTTAGCCAAATCTAGGCCTAGGTATCTCCTAATTAATCGATTTACTATTTAGATTCTATCACGTACTTTCTATTTCATTGCCCCCAAGAATAGAAGGTATCTCCCTTATACTTCAGTAATTCTCACTGAAAAATCACGGCTATTTAGACCGATTAATTAACACTAACCTAAAACATATAGGCAATGAATATCGCATTACTATTGATTACCAATGAAAGTAATCGAGGTAAACAATTAAAAAGTATACTAACTCAAGAAGGAGTTTTAGTCAATCTTATATCCAATGAAGAACAGCTTAACATCGCTCAATCCGCTCCATACGGATTAGTGATTTTTATGAATGGAACATACTCTTGGGATGTTTTAAACCACTTAAATAATGGTGAGTTGAAAGTTATACCTAAAATGATGATTGGTTCTTTGGAACACCCTCAACCAACAGTTGATAATACATTTATAGAATCCATTCCGGCAAGCACTCCATGTGAAGTTATTATTGGAAAAATTCTTCGCTTTTTTAATATACCTCACGAAACCGTTTTGTGTGCAAAAGACTTAACCTTACATACCACATCGAGAAGCGTGATGAGGAATGGTGTTTCTATTCGCTTAACCAACAAAGAATTTCAGTTATTGCAATTGCTGCTTGAGCGCAAAGGCAGAGTGGTTTCTAAAGAAGAGATTTCTAGAGAAATATGGAACATCAATTTTGAAACAGGGACAAATACCATTGAGGTGTACATTAACTTTTTAAGAAACAAAGTTGACAGACCATTCGGAGATAAGTTGATTTACACTAAATCAGGTTTCGGATACATTATCAAAGAAGATATGAATTATGATTTGGTGACTAATTCTTAGATTTAATCAATGCATATAAAAAGGAGTCTTCGTATACACCATTCACTAAATAATGTCCGGTAAGCACACCTTCTTGTTGGAAAAAGAATTTCTCTAACAATCTACGGGAAGCGGTGTTTTCCGGACTTACCAAAGCCTCAACGCGGTGTAGTTTCATTTTTTTAAACCCATACTCCAAAATAACCTGCATAGCCTCCGACATGATGCCTTTACGTTTGTATTTATTTGCATGTAAAGCGTATCCAATTTCTGCTCTATCATGTTTCACATACCAGGTATGAAACCCTGCGGAACCAATAACTTTACCGGTTTCTCTTAACTTAATCATGAAGTATACAAACGACACACGATGCGTAGTATTTCCCAGTGCAAACTTTAATTTCTCCTCCTGTAACTCCGTTTCTTTTCTGAAACCAAAAAACAACATCAATTCTTTGTCGGTATAATTTTCGAAAACATACTTATACAACTGTGGTGTTACCACAATAATCTCTAGTCGTTCGGTATATAGGTAATCGCGCTTCATGTATTTAAGCCGTTATTCTGCGTTCGCCAATTTGTTGGCGCCACATGGCGTAATATAAACCTTTTTCAGCCAACAACTCTTCATGTTTACCGGTTTCAATAATCACACCTTTTTCCAAAACATATATTCTATCGGCATGCATAATGGTAGATAAGCGATGTGCGATAAGTACAGTGATGCTTTCCTTTTTATCAGAAACAGATTTAATTGTATTGGAAATAGATTCTTCTGTGAGCGAATCTAATGCAGAAGTAGCCTCATCAAAAACCATTAAACGTGGATTGCGTAATAAGGCACGAGCAATAGACAAACGTTGTTTTTCACCACCGCTTAACTTCATTCCACCCTCTCCTATTATCGTATCAATACCTTGTTCGCTGCGCTCAATTAAGTTCATACATGAAGCTTGCGTTAATGCCGTATTTAATTCTGCATCGGTTGCATTAGGTTTAACAAACAATAAGTTCTCTTTTATCGTGCCGGAGAATAGTTGCGTATCTTGCGTAACAAAACCCAATTGTTGTTGCAACTCATCTTTATTAATATCATTTGCATTGATGTTGTTGTACAATACATTTCCTTCCTTGGGTGAATACAATCCTACCAACAATTTCACTAATGTACTTTTTCCACTGCCACTCGGGCCAACAAATGCAATCGTTTCACCTTTATTTACCTCAAATGAAATCTTACTTACGGCATCATATCCGGCAGATTTATGGCGAAATACCACATCGGTGAATGCAAGTTTCTCAATGGGTCCTAAGGCTTTGGGTTGAAGCGGTTTTGGCTCCAATGGCGTATTCATAATTTTCTCAAAATTAGCTAGTGAAGCTTCAGCCTCACGATAACTGATGATGACATTACCCACCTCTTGCAACGGACCAAAAATGAAGAAGGAATAAAACTGTAACGTGATGATTTCTCCAACGGTTAATTGCTCACCAAACACTAAGTACAACAGTAAAAACAAGATACTCTGACGCAAGAGATTTACCATGGTTCCTTGTATAAAGGAAATACTTCTGATAGAGCGTACTTTTTTTAACTCGAGTTGAAGAATTTTTTTAGTAGTGCCGTTTAAACGATGTGTTTCTTGAACGGTTAAACCCAAACTCTTCACTAACTCTATGTTACGTAAACTCTCTGTGGTACTGCCTGCCAACATACGCGTTTCGCGCACAATATTAGTTTGTACTTTCTTAATTCGCTTTGATAAGTAGTTGGTGATAACGGCCAATAAACTAGCCGCAACAAGGTATACTGCAATAAGCCAACCATACACATTAACGGTGTATACAATCACAAACACCAAACCTACTAACGAGAAAAACACAATATTGATAAAGCTATTAATGAACTTTTCTGTATCGGTTTTAACCTTCTGAAGAATATTTAGCGTTTCACCACTTCGTTGATCTTCAAATTCACTAAACGGAACTTGTAAGGTGTGTTTCAATCCATCGGTATAAATATCTGCACCAATTTTTTGAATGATGAGGTTTACAAAATAATCTTGAAAGGCTTTGGCAATTCTACTCACCATAGCCACGCCAACTGCGGCAGCAATTAGCATACCTGCACCGGTTAAAAACTCGTTCTTCGTATACTCTGTTGCTTTTCGTGCATACTCATCAATTAACTTACCATAAATAAGCGGATCGAGTAAAGAGAATATTTGGTTTATGGCAGCCAAAGCCATCGACAAAAAAACTAACGACTTATAGCGTTTGAGATAATTGATTAAAATTTTCATGAATTACTTCCAATGTGCCAAATATTCTTTGGCTAATTTCACATAAGATTCGGCATTCTTTTTTACTTTTTCGATATGGGCTTCGCTTAATTGCTTCACTACTTTTGCAGGAGCACCCATCACAATGCTGTAATCGGGAATTTCCATACCCTCCGTTACTAAAGCATGCGCACCAATAATGCAGTAGTTACCCACTTTAGCACCATTTAATACAGTAGCATGCATACCTACTAACACATGGTTCCCAAGTGTTGCACCATGCACAATTGCACCATGTCCAACAATGCAATCGGTTCCTAAAGTAGCCGGGAAATCAGGATCTACATGCACTACCGCATTTTCTTGAATATTGGTTCTATCACCAACGGTTATCGTATCTCCATCGCCACGTAAAACCGCACCAAACCAAACAGAACACTCATTACCAAGGGTAACTTGTCCGAAAACTCTAGCGGTATCGGCAATCCACACATCACTGCCTTTTTTTATGGGGGTTTGCAGTATCTCCTTCAAACTTTTCATGGTTGCAAGGTATAATATTGTTGCTTGTACTAATATACCATTAAACATATTGACAGCATCATTTTTTATTATTCATTGGGTTTTGTTACTTGCCAATCGTTATGTTAAGCACATTAATTACAAATATTCATACACTTTACGGTATCATTTCTTCGGTTGATATAGCCAAAAAATCGGGGAATGAAATGAGTGAACTTACCGCCATTTCCAATGCATACTTGCTCACCGAAAATGGCTTGATTAAAACTTATGGACCCATGAGTGAACTTCCTCAAGTAACCACTGAATGTGAGGTAATAGATGCACAAGGAGGTATGGTACTGCCTTGTTTTGTGGATTCGCACACGCATTTGGTTTTTGCTAAGAGCCGTGAAGAGGAGTTTGAAATGCGCATAAAAGGCAAGAGCTACGAAGAGATTGCAGCAGCCGGTGGAGGTATTTTAAACTCTGCTAAAAAACTGCAAGCCATGAGTGAGGATGAATTGTATGATGCTGCTTTAGAGCGATTGCATGAAGTAATTGGATTCGGAACCGGAGCTATTGAAATTAAAAGTGGTTATGGACTAACTGTAGCCGATGAATTAAAGATGCTGCGTGTAGTTAAACGTCTAAAATCCGTTTCACCTATTCCGATTAAAGCTACGTTTTTAGGTGCACATGCCATACCAACCGAATACAAGCAAAACCGAGAAGCCTATATTGATTTAGTACTAAATGAAATGTTGCCCCAAGTGGCTGCAGAAAATTTAGCCGAGTATTGTGATGTGTTTTGCGATCAAGGATTTTTTACCGTGGAAGAAACTGATCGAATTTTAACTGCAGCAAAAAAGTACGGACTAAAAGCCAAAATTCATGGCAACGAACTTGGTTATACAGGCGGTGTGCAAGTTGCAGTAAAACATCAAGCCTTAAGTGTTGATCATTTAGAATATACCGGAGAGGAAGAAATAGAAAGTTTAAAAACAGGAATGACCATGCCGGTTGGTTTACCCAATTGCTCTTTCTTTTTAGGTATACCCTATGCACCTGGAAGAAAAATGATTGATGCCGGATTACCGTTTTGTTTAGCGAGCGACTATAATCCGGGTTCATCACCAAATGGTCGCATGAGTTTTGTAGTGGCACTTGCTTGTATACAAATGAAACTTACTCCCGAAGAAGCCATTAATGCAACTACCATCAATGGAGCGTATGCCATGGAGTTGAGTCATGAAGTAGGTAGTATTACCTCAGGTAAAAAAGCAAATGTGATCATCACTAAACCTATTCCTTCCTTGGCTTATATTCCTTATCGCTTTGGGGTTGATTTAATAAATCGAGTAGTTATTAACGGAACTGTTTGGAACGCATAACATGTTTAAACAAGAGATTACTTCTAACGAAATAGAATTGGCATTGGCCGAGCAAGAGTTTGAACAGTGCGCATTTGTGGGATGTACGTTTACGAGTATTAAAGGAAAAACGTTTGAAGACTGTACGTTTACCGACTGCAATTTCAGTAACTGTAACGTTGACTTATGTATACTTAATAATTGCTCCTTTACTAGATGTAAATTGGTTGGGGTAAGTTTTAACAAAACGAAAGAGTTTGGCTTTAACATACATTGTACTGATTGTAACTTGGGATACACTTCCTTCGAACGAAAAAAACTAAACAGCAGTTCGTTTACCGATTGTGATTTTACGGGAGCAACATTTACACAAGCTAACTTTGTGCAAACTAAAATGGAGTACTGTAATTTTAGTCAAGCACATTTTGAGCAAACCATTTTAGATGGTGTTGATATGAGCAGCAATTCACATTTTATGATTGACCCTACACAAAACAGTGTAAAGAAAACTGCTTTTGCCTCGCACAACTTAGCAGGGTTGTTGTATCGATTTGATATTGTTTTAAAATAGAAACGCGTGCCCGGAAACAAGTCCAAACACGCGTTTAATCGTTCACTTTATTAGTTCTTACTACTTCACATCGGCTTGAAGATTCCAAAGAATAAAGCTCCACATATCGGTAGCATCTTCAATTAATTTTGCGGTAGGTTTTCCTGCTCCGTGTCCGGCCTTACTATCAATACGAATTAAAATTGGATTACCATTGGCTTGTTGTTGGTGTTGCAACTCTGCAGCAAATTTAAAGCTGTGTGCAGGTACTACTCTATCATCATGGTCAGCTGTCATAATCATGGTAGCCGGATAATTTACTCCTGCTTTTACATTATGCAATGGCGAATACTTCATCAAATAACCAAACTGTTCTTTGTTATCGCTACTACCATACTCTACAGCCCAACCCCAACCAATGGTAAATTTGTGGTACTTCAACATATCAAGTACACCCACAGCAGGTATGGCTACACGGAACAAATCCGGACGTTGCGTCATGCAAGCTCCTACTAACAAGCCTCCATTACTACCACCATTAATAGCTAGCTTAGTTGTTGATGTATACTTCTCGCTGATTAAATACTCAGCAGCAGCGATAAAATCATCAAATACATTTTGTTTCTTGTTAAGCATACCGCCTTTGTGCCATTCTTCGCCATACTCTCCACCACCACGTAAGTTTGCAATAGCATACACACCACCTTGCTCTAAAAACATAATGCGCGAAATACTGAATGATGGCGTAAGCGAGATATTAAATCCTCCGTAGCCATATAATAAAGTTGGGTTGGTACCATCTAATTTCAATCCTTTTTTATGCATGATAAACATCGGCACTTTAGTTCCATCTTTTGAGGTATAGAACACTTGCTTGGTTTCAAAATCATCCGCATTAAACTTTACTTCTGTTTTACGGAATAAGGTTGAAGTACCGGTAGTAACATCATATTTATAAATCTCGCCAGGGTTAGTAAATGAAACAAACGAGTAAAATGCTTCTTTATCTTCTTTACGGCCTGAAATTCCGGTTGCCGTGCCAATACCCGGTAATTTGATTTCGGTTTTGTTCTTGCCTTCCATATCAAATTGAAACAAGCGCGAGCTTGCATCTTTTAAATAGGTAGCAAATAATTTACCTCCACATGTTGATGCACTTTCTAACAAATCATCGCTCTGCGGTATCACATCAACCCAGTGGCTCTTGTCTGTTTTAGCCGGATCAACCGCTATTAAACGGTAGCGAGGTGCATCCATATCGGTCATGGCCAATATTTTTCCATGGTGCACATCAACCACACTGTAGTTATTTGCAAACCCTTTAAACAGCAACTTAAATATAGGTTTTACTCCCGCTTTTAATTCACCCATGAGTATTTCACTCCCACTTGTTCCTTCGCTGCTATTAATAAACAACATGGTTTCGTCCTCGGTAACTTGTGCATTGAAGTAACGCAATGGATGGGCTTTATCTTCATACACCAATACGTCTTTATCTTGTGTTTGACCAAGAGTGTGGTAATAAATTTTCATGTACTCATTCGCATTGCTAAACTCTTTTCCCTTTTTAGGTTCATCGTAACGGCTGTAATAAAAACCATTCTTATACCAAGTAGCGCCACTAAATTTCACCCACTTAATCACATCACTTGTTTTTTGCATGGTAGCCAAATCCATCACAAAAATTTCATTCCAATCGCTACCGCTTTGCGCAATGCCCACTGCGCAATATTTATGATCTTTACTAAAAGTGAAACTAGCCAATGAGGCCGTTCCATCCTCGCTTAATGTATTCGGGTCGATAAATACTTCTGGGCTACCTTCTAATCCTTTTTGGCGATACAACACACTTTGGTTTTGCAGGCCATCATTCTTAAAGAAATAATAGTAATCACCTTCTTTAAACGGAGAACTGTATTTAGGATAATTCCATATTTCGGTAAGGCGTGCCTTAATTTTGTCGCGAAAAGGAATTTGACTTAAGTAATTTTGAGTAACCTTATTTTGAGCATTAACCCAGTTAACTACTTCTGAGGCCGTATCATTTTCGAGCCATTGATAAGGGTCAGAAACTTTCGTTCCAAAATAATCATTCACCACGCTATCGCGGTGTGTTTGCGGATAAGCATCCACGTTAATTTCTTTTCTCTCCATGTGTTTATTACAGGCTATCATGCTAATGGCAAGCATTAAATAGGCATATTTCATTTTCATGCTTTTATATTTTGAACAAAAGTAATGGGTTCACCTATCTGTCTATTACCGTTCATAAAAAAACCACCCGAAGGTGGTTTTCTTGTATTACTGTTTTATCAATTTTCGGGTTTGAGTACCACTTTGTATGAAGTAGATTCCCGGATTTAAATTTGAAATATCAATAGCCCCGTCATGTTCAATGGTCATGAGTTTCTTACCGGCAATATCAAATAAGTAGCCGGATGATTCCAAACCGTTAATGTTTACTATTTGTTGAGCCGGATTAGGATATATTTCAAATGTGTTTAAAATAAATGGTTCAACCGTGATGGTTTTACTGTACTCAAACTTACCATCATAATCAACTTGTTTTAACCGATAGTAAATTGTAGCACCATCTTGATGTGCTGCATAACCTTCTATATCATCAAAGGTGTATTGCTGAATATTGGATGTTGTTCCTTTTCCTTTAATTTTAGCAATGGTTTTGAATCCATTTCCTTCAATAGCTCTTTCCAGAATAAAATGGCTATTATTAAGTTCCGAAGCTGTTTTCCAATTTAAAACAATGCTCGGTTCACTAACCCCAGCATTAAAGTGAATAAGCTTAACCGGCACTACGCCAACAGGTCCTATATCCTCAGGATAAAGTGGTGCAAGTTGGAATTGTTGGTTACCTATTACGCTTATTTCTCTGATAACACCTCTTACATATTGTAGTTGAGTATTGATAGCAGGAGGTGCATATGTATTCGCAATAGCCGAGTCTTCGTTATTATCGTTTCTGAAGAATCCGGAAAAGTCGTTAATAACAATAGCGTTATTAGCAGCATCTCGTACTTTCCATATAAATCGTGTTGCCGATGTACTGTAAACAGTATCTACTACCACATTATTAATTTGTACATATACCCCCTCCCATTTTTCGCCACTTGGTTTATTAATAGTGCCTAATGCCGCTTTTAATCCTCCTGATGTTACGTCAGAAATATTAATAACCGAATAAATAACACCTGGTAAGTGGCCCATGATTTTTATGGTTGAATCAGCACTGTTGTTTCTTAGTATGTTAAGTTGTGTTTCATTTTGAAATGAACGAATAACACCAGTTGCTCTAAGTACACTATAGCGGGTTGCTTTTTGATAGAATTGAGTTTCTGCTAAAAAATTGGCCAATGTTGCACCACTACCAGAAGGTTCACACATTACCTGAACACCACTCCACGGTCCTCCACCCGGTCTTTGTAAATAAAAGGATTTTCGATTAACTGATAAACCATAAATTCTTGGACTTGAAACTACAGTTCCCGACACAGCAACTGTATCTTGGAAAACATTATTAGAGAATACAGGTGAGATATAATCAGCTATGTCATTACTTGGTATACTTGTAAGCTTTGATTCACTCACAAACTGAACAGTATCAATTGACTTAATCGGACGAGTGCAGGCGATACACGAAGCAAAACAAACTGTAGAAAGTGTTTTGTTGATATTAGCAAGTGTGGTTCTATCATTATATGGTGCGCCCGTTCCACAAGCTACCGGAATATCTTCAAACCCATACATGCCATCTAGAAATTTATAGGTTACTACAGTTCCCGTATCAGGATAAATAGTTGTTCTAAATATGCTTCCGTTAAACACTCCACTCTCTATATAATTACTGATTTGCTGGGCATTAAATCCATTAAAAGATCCAAAAATGTATTTGTTATTGGCCGCATTCGCATCTTTCATATCAACAGCAACATTAATGGCAACTTTGCCGGAAGGAGCAGGTTGTGCAAATCTGATAGCAGGTAAAACTAAAGTATCAGTGCCGGTAGGAATGTATGTCCATCGATTATTATTCAGCGTATTCACCCAACTTAAAGCTGGTGTTATTTCTTCATTGCCCCAGCCACTACCATTAATAAATTTAAATTCATATGCCATGTTTGCTTTTAAATCAAACGTAATCGAATAAATGCTTCCACTTCCTCCATTGCTCATTTGGTACACAGTTGGGTCCCAGTTAATCAGTCCAGGATTTTCTGCAATGTTATCATAATTAACATCGTAAAAATTTCCGGCAATACGCACACCCAATCCATTAACTGTTAACCCAGACATATCAACCCTGAAACGTACTTTACGTAGTTCATTTACATTTACTAATACGGAGTCGGAAAGAATATTTCCGCAAATGATAGCTCTGTAATATTTAGATACGGTTGGATAAATGCTGTAACTATTTGATGCGTTCCCAATGCCTCCCTCATTTATCCATACTCCGTTTAAGGTTTTACTTTGCCATTGTATGGTCGTAAAAGCAGCATTACAAAACAAGTAAATGGCTGTGCCACCCGATACCGGACTCGAAACAAGTTGTGAGTTAGATTGTAAATATGCAGCCACTCTTGGCACGCGATCAAAAAATGCAGCTCTTGCTGTATCGTTGTATCGAGTAGTAAGATTTGTGTCATTTATATTAACAACAGCAGATATCGCATGAACTAACGTGTTTAATGGAGCAGTAAATCCCGGAAACGTGGTGGTTAATGTTGCTCCCGGTTGTATCGTTCCGGTTGTTAACGTTGTGTTATATGCTGTAGGTGCACTAAACGGACCCTGTAAAGTATTGGCGGTAAATACGCGCATATTAATGGCTGCATTATTTAGTGTAAGATCAACTGGAGAAGTACCTGTGTTTAATAAAGTAATCTGTACGGTTTCGTTGCTAAAACAGTTCGTTTTCCCATTTCCAACACCAACTCTATAAGGAATAACATCTTTCATTGGCTGAACATATTTTATCAACCCTGTTGAGGTTGAATTGTGATATCTTCCACCTATCCATGCTGTGCCCGAAGTTCCATCTAAACAGCCTTCACTCCATTTTGCAACATTGTTTAAGTTAGTTCGAATTGGATTCCATGTTAACCCACCATCATAACTATGATTAACACTTGAACCTGAATGTGTAACGTGAAAACCAATATTATTAGATAATGATACATAATCAGCTGAATTATAATCTATAAAACCAGTCCATGAAGATAAAGTCCAATTTTGACCACTATTGTTTGTAGTGGCAATGTATCCCGTGTTATTATTAGGAAAGTATACAGAAGCAATGGCTTGTGTAGCTGAAACCGGACTAACCCAATTAAAATATGCACTATCGGTGCCAATAGATAACTTTGAAACCGACCATGCAGCACCTCTGTTTGTACTTACAAATAATCGTCCTTCTGTGGTTGTGAAATAGACGGTATTTCCTTCTGTATAAAACTTATTTATCGTTCCATATTCGTTGTTTCTTGGAGTAGGAATATTTGAAGATGGAACCCTGGTCCAATTTGTTCCTCCATTGGTTGTAGTGTATATTTCAAAGTAACCCGAAGTTGGATCACCCATACATACCCCGTTATTTCTATCAAAAAAATGAACAAAATTTGGGAAGCCTAGTGGTGCGGCAAATAGAGCCGTATTTTGAAGTTGCCAAGATGTACCTCCATTAACGGTTCGCATAATTACACCTCCACCAGATACTCCATTATATAATGCTACCCAAGCTGTATCGGCATTAATAGCTGTGATATTGCTTAAACCATATGTTGTGTATCCGGCAATTGCAGGATAGGTAGTCCATGAGGTTCCACCATTTGAAGACTTAGCAAATCTATAAGTTGGATTTGCTGTTTGTCCGGTATCGATTCCTGCAATCCAAACATTTTGACTATTTATCGCTTTAATGCAGGTTATAGTAGTGGGGGATGTAAAGCCGGGATTTTGTGTAATCCATTGCGCACATGTGTACGTAATTTGTAAAATTACACAGTAAAATAGAGTAATAATTTTTTTCATCGTAAATCTTAAAAAGATACAATATAACTTAAAAATTACTTACCCCTATTTTCATTAAAAAAAATTAACCCCCTAACTCATTAAATGTGATGTAGAATTCTCAACCTGTAAAGAAAATTTATTATTTTCAAAAACAAGATGATATACGCACAAGTTACTATGTTGGAAATCCTCCATTCGGGTAAGTGGCTGATCTAGTAGTAAGCATAAAAAACTTTTCATGGCACGCCCATGCATACAAACTAAAATATGCTCATGAGGTGATGATAGAATTTGACTCAAAGCCAACCGCTGTCTGTTTTGAAGTTCGATAGGACTCTCCCCCCCGGGAATTTTAACATCCAAATCACCCCTACTCCAAGCTTGAACAGCATTCCAATAAAGTGTTTTTTGCTCAGCCGTTTGCTGCTTACCTTCAAACTCTCCCCAACTAATCTCATTCAGCTCCGGAATAACTGTATGCGGAATACCGGAAAGAATGAATCTTTCTACACTTTGGTAAGTGCGTTTTAGTGCTGAAATGTAGACATGTTGGAACGGATAGTTTTTGTATTGATTATAAAACAGTTGAGCCTGATGTTTACCGGTATCATTTAACCCCATATCAACCCCGCTACCTTGCACAATATTGAGCCTATTATACTCGGTTTCTCCGTGCCTTACTATTATTAATTGCTTTTTCATTCAAAACACAAAATACAACCATTTTTTGTATAAATTGTGGTGCTTCAAGTTGTAAAGGAATGCCACAGCACCAAGAGCTTAAAAACAGCCTCTATAAAAGACAAGCCAATTACATGTATATGTTCTTGGCTGTATTCTGTTTACTCACGATAGCCTATTCAGAACACGTTGAATACGCTTCTATTCATGCGTTATTGAACATCACATTTGTATATACTACAAGCATTTTACAAGAAAAAGAAAGTACTCGCAAATTTGTTCGGTTTAGCTTGTTAGCGAACACCTTCCTTCCCGTGCTATTTGCAACACTTGTAGGGAATGAATCGCTTGTATGGTTGTTTAATGTGATTACTATTTTCCAAGCCATCTTTCTTTTACCGGCCACCACAGAGCAAGTAACTATTATCGTTATCGCTATTGTGAATGCATTATTATCCAGTTATATACAAGATATACCATCATCGACTCTTATTAGTAGAGGTTTGATTTTAACCTCTGTGAGTTCGTTTAGTTTAAACGCAGTAAACAACTTATTGCGCTCACAAGAGGCATTAAGGCATGAGGTAATTGATAACAAACTCTTGAACCTAGAACTTCAAAGTGTACGTACCTTCCAACGTCAGGTGCTAGATAGTACTAAATATGCCATTATTGCATTTGATTTACAAGGCAGGATTACAGAGTTTAATAAAGGCGCTGAAGAGCTGCTTGGTTACAGCAATAAGGAAGCCATTGGTCAATTAAACCCTACACACCTTTTTTTACCTAAAGAGTTAGAAAAACGTACACAAGAATTGAACAGCAAGTACAATGCTAGGCTCAATCCGGGTGTAGACACTTTGGTTTACAAGAGTAAAATTGGTTTACAAAATACCGGAGAATGGACTTTCCTTCATGCGGATGGAACGCAACTTCGGGTGCAGCTAACCATAAATAATTTAAACGAAAAAGGCGGAAAGGTTACCGGACATATTATGGTAGCCATGGATATTACAGAACGTAAAGCCTCTGAAGAAAAACAACAAACTGCAGAAACCATTATTTCCAATAGTTCAAATGTATTGTTGAAATGGTTGCCGGATGAGCAATGGACACTCAAGTATGTCTCGGCCAACGTAATTCAAGTACTTGGTTATTCGTCTATCGAACTTACTAATGGGGGTATTAGCTACGCATCATTGTTAGAGCCATCTGATCTCAACTTGATTTTGAATGAGACGAATCAAGCACTTATAGATGGCAAAGAAAATCTGCATTTTGAATACCGACTCAAACATAAAAATGGAAATTATATTTGGGTGGAAGAACGAACATTTATTAAACGTAATGTGTTCGGGGAGATTGAATATTACGAAGGTATTTTATCAGACATAACCACACGTAAAGAAGCAGAAACCAAACTCAAACAAAGTGAACTTCGTTATGAATTAGCGGCAACGGGTATTGCAGCAGGTATATGGGATTGGGTTGATATCAATAAAGATGCAGAATGGTGGTCGCCAAAGTTTTTTGAACTCTTAGGTTACGAAAATAATGAGATTGACTCATCACTCAGTTCATTCGCAAAACTGCTACATCCGGATGATGCCGCTAAAACCTACGAAGAGTTAGAGAACCACCTAAACTATAACATTCCTTATAAAGTAGAGTACCGACTTAAAACTAAAAGTGGAGCGTATAAATGGTTTTTGGGGAGCGGACAAGCTAGCCGTGATAAAAATGGTAAACCGACTAGGATGGTTGGTTCTATTATTGATATCGACCAAAATAAACGTAGTGAAGATCTTCTTAAATTAAGTGAAGAGCGTTTCCGTATGTTGATTGAATCAGCCTCTGATATTTTTTACCAAACAGATTCGAGGGGAAGGGTTACTTATGCTAATGAGGCTGCTTTAAACATAACAGGATATAATCCACAAGAGTTAATTGGCAAACACTTTACCGAACTTGTGGTAAATGATTACAAAAAATTAGTGTTTGAATTTTATAATCAACAAGCAAAAAAGAAAGAAGTATTATCTTACCATGAATTTCCAATTTTGAACAAAGCAGGTGTTACCACTTGGGTTGGACAAAACGTTAAATTTACTATTGAGAACGGGAACATTACAGGTACCATAGCTGTAGCTCGTGATATCACCGTTATACGTGTGGCGCAGGAAAAACTCAATCAATACACACAAAATTTAGAGCGTATTAACCATGAACTGGAAGACTTTGCACACATTGTTTCCCATGATCTTAAAACACCTATCAAGAATGTAATGCAATTGCAAAAATTGATAAAAGAAGAACACGCTTCCTGGATAAGCAGTAATACAGCTCTTTACTTTGAACATGCAGAAAACAGTTTAAAAAAGATTACCAATTTTATTGAACGGCTGTTAGAATATGCGCGTGTGAATAAACGAAACTATCCTACCGAGCGTATTCAACTTACTAGCATGGTAAGTTCATTAACCAAAGAACTCGGCTATCCACAAAATATAAAATTAATAATTGATTTACCTGGGATGGAGATAGAAACTGATGCTGTGTATTTGAGGAAGATACTACATCGTCTCCTCGAAAATTCGCTAGTTCACAACACTCAATTAACTACCGTTCGAGTTTCAGGTGAGCTTAATGGAGATAAAATTAAACTATGTATTGAGGATGATGGTTCGGGAATTGAAGAAATTGAACAGCCCAAACTATTTCAACCATATAAAACCACACAAGATGGAGATGCATACACCGGACTTGGGCTGGTTATTGTAAAAAAAATAATAGATAACAAAAAGGAGTCAATAACCTTAACTTCGCAAAAATCAGGCACTAAAATAGATTTTACATGGCCGATAGAACTTTTAACTAAAAATGGAAACACCAACTAATCATTACCACATACTTTTAATTGACGATGACGAGTTTGAACGTAAAGTATTCACGCGCACACTAAGTTATGTGTCGATGAACACCACACTTCATGAGGCATGGGATATTGACTCTGCATTAGCCATACTCAATACACAAAGTATTGATTGTATTTTCTTGGATTATCGTTTGGATGGTATTACTGCATTTGATGTACTGAATAGTTTAAAAACTAATGGCCTAACAACAAGTGTGGCTATTACCACTTCCCTAAAAGATGAGGGCATTGCTATAGACCTATTAAAATCGGGTGCGATTGATTATATCAATAAATCAGAACTGACTCCAGATAAAATTGAAAACATCATTTTATCTGCATCTAAAATCAGGATGTATGAATCGCAAAAAATTAGAGCAGAACAAGAATTAAAAAACCAAGTTGCTAAACTTGGCGCTATTTTAGAAAGCTCCTCTTCTGCCATATTATCCATCAACTCGGCCTGGGAAGTAACTGGTTTCAATGCATCTGCAAAAGACATTTTCAAGCGTTTCTTTGCTATAGAATTAGTAGAGAATTTAGCACTACAATCATACCCTGATATGTTAGCCAATGTACCACTTGCTGTTGATGGACTAAACCGAGCTCTTGAGGGTAATCGTGTTCAAGTTGATCAAGTGAGGCTGGCAGGTCGAATTGAGGAATACTTTTTTGAATTATCATTTAATCCTATTAAAGATGAGCACGGTGGCACTAAAGGTGTAGCTGTTTTCATTCAAGATATAACTGATAAGAAACGTAACGAAGAAGCTTTACTTAAAGCCAGAAATGAAGCATTAAAAGCCGCTCAGGCAAAATCAGATTTTTTATCGAACATGAGCCATGAGATTCGTACGCCCATGAATGCCATTATCGGTATTACTGACTTATTGTTAGATAAGTTGGCTTTACCTGAAAATAGAGAGTATCTTCAGTCCATTAAATACTCGGCAGATAACCTGCTGCATATTATTAACGATATTCTTGATTTAAGTAAAATTGAAGCCGGTAAAGTAGAGTTAGAACATATTGCGTTCAACCTCCCACAACGGATGAGTGAATTGAAAAAAACGTTTCAACCTCGTGCAGATGAAAAAGGTATAGACTTGCTTATCACCGTTAATACAGATGTGCCTGTGCACCTTAAAGGTGATCCATTCCGTTTAAATCAAATTCTATTGAATTTAGTTGGAAACGCCCTAAAGTTCACTACAAAAGGATCAGTTCATGTGATGGCTGAACTTAAGAAAAAAACAGCTCAACATCACACTATTTTATTCTCGGTTACTGATACCGGTATTGGTATTCCTGCGGAAAAAATTGATCAAATTTTTGAAACCTTTACACAAGCATACACAGACACCACACGTAAATTCGGTGGAACAGGTTTAGGCTTGGCTATCTCCAAAAACTTGGTAGAATTACAACAAGGTTTTATGGGATTGAAAAGCGAATTAGGCAAAGGTTCTACCTTCTTTTTTGAGATACCATATACGCTCCCGAATCAAGAGGAGGTAAGTATAGTAGAGGTACAAACAACCGCTATTCAACTTCAAGATAATACCTACAACAACAATGCCTCATTGAAAGGAGCACGCATCTTACTTGCGGAGGATAATAGTCTCAATCAATTTGTGGCAAAACAATTGTTGAAAAAGTGGAATGCAGAAGTGAGTGTGGCTGAAACAGGTAAAGAGGCATTAAAAAGCTTGCAAGAATTAGAATTCGATGTGGTGTTGATGGATTTACAAATGCCGGAAATGAATGGATTTGAGGCCACCGCAGAAATACGTGGAGGTAAGCATAAAAACATAAATACTGCTATTCCTATTATCGCACTAACTGCCGATGCCTTTGATGAAACGCGTAAAAAAGTATTAGATGCAGGAATGAATGACTTTATTACCAAACCATTTAAACAAGACGACCTATTCACAAAAATTTTAGCACACATCAAACGTTAAACTGCGTTATTTGCAACACAACTTACAACAGATGGCTTTTGTAGACATGGATAACGTTACGTTGGAAGAGATTAACAATCGTAACAAAAACACAATGTGCGAATTCATCGGCATTGAGTTTATTGAATTTGGAAAAGATTACTTGGTTGCTAAGATGCCAATTGACCACCGCACGGTGCAACCTTTAAGAATTGTAAATGGAGGTGCCTATTGTGTGCTTGCAGAAACGGTTGGCAGCTTAGCTGCTAACTTGGCATTAGACCGAACTAAACATGTTGCTGTAGGACTGGATATTAATGCCAACCACGTGCGCAGTGCGCATGAAGGAAATGGATATGTATACGGAACAGCAAGACCTATTCACTTAGGCAGAACCACACAAGTGTGGGAAATACGAATTACCGATGAACAACAACGCCTATGCTGCATTAGCAGATTAACTATGGCTGTTATCGAACTAAAAAAAGATGAACGCGGATTTAATCCACCAAAAATTTAACACGGCATTACAGTTAGGTTGCAACTTTGCGGCCATACGTTTACCCAACAGTAGCGATGTATATTTCTTTTATGCATCGTTAAATCCGCGTATGCATCGTGTGCAATATGGAGCAGTTGAACAACCTACTTTTTTATGCTCGCCATACGGAGCAAGCAATATGGCCTACCAACTAAAAGCGGATGCTGTATTTTTAAATGAAGATTTGATTTTTGGTGAATTACCCCAAGCACATCAACCCACCGGAACTTGGTTTGAAGGTTCAAGCAGCAATAACTTTTATGCTGATAATACCTCTTACGAAAACTATGTAAAAGCTATTGTAAAAGGAATTGAGAAAGATAAATTTGATAAAGTAGTTGCTGCAAGAAGTACAAGTATTAACCACAAAGGCATAGAGCATGTACCCGATTTTTTTCATGAAGCTTGTGAAAAATACGCGAATGCATGTGTATATTTTTTCAGTTTAAAAGAAGTGGGAAGTTGGTTTGGCGCAACTCCTGAAAAACTTATTCAAGTAAGTAACAATGTAGTGAGTACTGTTGCACTTGCGGGTACTCGTGTTGCCGATAGTGATGCAGAATGGACCAATAAAGAATACGATGAGCAGGGAATGATTGAGTTTTTTATCGATCAAGCATTTAAACAAAACGGCATTAACCGTGTGCAATTAAGCGAAGTTCAAACCATTACTGCCGGAGCTATTCAACACTTGTGTAGCGAGTTTACAGCTAAATTAAACGCAGACTTATTAACGGCTAAGTTTCATAAATTATTAGGTACTTTAAATCCAACACCAGCAGTTTGCGGCTTACCACAATTTGATGCCAGCTTGTTTATTTCTGAGAACGAACAGTTGGAACGAAGAATGTATTCGGGTTTTGTTGGATTGCAATTACCCGATCAAACCATACATATTATGGTAAACTTGCGCTGTGCCGAGCTCTTTAAAAACCATGCGATACTTTATGCGGGAGCCGGGATTACAGCAGGTAGCGATGCAGAAAAAGAATGGCAAGAAACCGAGCGTAAGTTGCAAACCATTCAGGCTATTTTTAATTAGGCTTTCCCTTTTATTACCACAACAATTTCTCCTTTTGGTGGCTTTGCCTCAAAGTGTGCAATCAATTCATCAATAGTTCCGTTTACAGTTTCCTCGAATAGTTTAGTGAGTTCACGCGAAACGGACGCTTGACGTTCGCCTCCGAAAAACTCTTTGAGTTGGTTTAAGCATTTTACCAACCTATGCGGAGCTTCATACAAAATAATGGTGCGCTCCTCCTCTGCCAATTGTTTTATTTTAGTTTGACGGCCCTTTTTATCCGGTAAAAATCCCTCGAAACAAAAACTGGTTGCAGGCAATCCGCTTTTAACCAACGCAGGTACAAATGCAGTGGCTCCTGGTAAACAATCCACCTCAACTTGTTGACGTAAACACTCTCGTACAATTAAAAACCCCGGATCGCTAATAGCCGGAGTACCTGCATCACTTACCAAAGCCAAGCTTTTACCACTTTGCAACATATCTACAAACTTACCCAACTCGCGGTGCTCGTTGTGCATGTGGTATGCCATCAGTGGTTTTTCAATTTGATAATGCTTCAAGAGCTTAATGGTTTGTCGGGTATCCTCAGCCAAAATAGCGTCCACTTCCTTTAATATACGCAATGCTCTTAGGGTAATATCCTCTAAATTTCCGATTGGAGTTGGAACCAAATACAATTTTCCGCTCATTGCGGCAATATACAAACTCGTGGCGATATCTTATTTATAGGCATTGTTGTAAATGGTGACCAAAGTTTTGTTCAATTTGTTTTTTTATTGTTGCTCAACCCTTATTTTAGCCCCAAAATTAACAACCACATTAGTTATGAATTTTCCTGATAATTTATTGTACACCAAAGACCACGAGTGGGTTCGCATTGAAGGTGACGTTGCTGTTGTAGGCATTACTGATTTCGCACAAAAAGAATTAGGCGATATCGTTTACGTTGACATTAACACTGTTGGTAAAGCAGTTGCTCAACACGAAGTTTTTGGTACGGTAGAAGCTGTGAAAACAGTGTCGGATTTATTCTCTCCGTTATCGGGTACTGTTGCTGAGTTTAACAGCGCTTTAGATGGTGCTCCTGAAATGGTAAACAACGACCCTTATGGTGATGGTTGGATGATTAAATTGAACAACTTTAACCAAGGCGAAGTTTCAGACTTAATGAGTGCTGAAGCATACAAGGCTCTTGTAGGCGCTTAATTGGTTTATAACCCATTATTAAAAGCTGCGTAGTTTAACTACGCAGCTTTTTTTATACCCTTTTAAATTGTAGTTTCGGGTAATGCGCACCTTTTTTAAGCTACTAATTTTAACCATGCTGTTTATCTCATTCAGCCATGTTACTTGTGCGCAATCAGTAAATGCTTACATCGAAAAATACAGCCCTTTGGTGCTCCAACTTAGCGATTCGTTTGGTATTCCACCTGAATTAATTCTAGGATTAGCTATTGTAGAAAGTGGTGCAGGGAATAGTAAAATAGCCCAAAAACTCCACAATCACTTCGGAATCAAAGCATCCAACAAGTATCAGGTAATTAACGGGTACAAAACTCGGTTTAAGTATTACGAGTCGGATTCGGCCAGCTTTGTTGACTTTTGCCAATACGTGAAAAGACGAAAATATTATGCAGTATTGAAAGGGAATTTTAACTATAATGCGTGGCTAATTGCCATGGCTAAAAGCGGCTACAGCAGCTCGCCCAAAGCATGGAAAAGTAAAATTAAACACACCATTATTAAGTATCAATTAACTGCTATTTTCGCAAAAAATGTTGACCAACAACAACCATAAAAAACCGTTTCTGATTGTTGCTTATACATGGTTAGCTTTAGTACTTATCAGTCTTTTTATTCCTAAAACTTTTTGGCAAACCTTAAACCTAAATGTGGTTTCTATTTATGCCTCTTTGTCAACCACTCCGGAAACTAAACACACATCAACTTATCATAAAAAAAATGCAGCACTTAAAGAGCTGGTTGCCGATACGATTGAAGCGAATAAAGCTGTAGCAAAATTAATTAGAAATGATGTGGCTATTGAGTTTGCCGATACTAGCGGTAATCAAATAGGTTTGAACACATTCTTGAAAGTGTTGAATCAACATCAACTGAAAAAGAACAGAAAAATACGCATTGGTTATTTTGGTGATAGTATGATTGAAGGTGATTTGATTACACAAACTATTCGCTCTATTCTTCAAAATAAATTCGGAGGAAATGGAGTGGGTTATATCCCGGTAACAAGTGTGGTAGAACACTTTCGTCAAACAGTTAGAGTTACTTCATCAGAGAACTGGGAAGATGTAAGTTTCATTAACAATAAAGAGAAAAAGATTATTGGTTTTAGCGGACATACTTTTTACCCAAATGCAGGTGCAAGCGTTACCGTGAAACCGGGAGGAGGCAAGCATTTATCTTCACTCTACCAATTTAGTATTTTGTTTGGCTCAGGAGCCGATGGGTTAACATTTACCATGAATAACGAAAGTGTAAAAGTAATGGGCGATAAACACTTTAACATGGCGCGTTTATCTGCTGATACCACGCTAACAAAGGCTATCCTCACCTTCCAAGCATCAAGCACACCTGTTTATGGTTTTACTTCTGAGAGTAAAACAGGAGTAATTTTAGATAATTTGTCTTTTAGAGGAACAAGTGGAACAGAAATTATGCGCTTAAATTCAAAGATGCTAAAGCAAATCGATTCACTTCGCCACTATGATTTGATTGTATTGCAATACGGACCTAACCTGCTATACAACGACTCAATAACTAATTTTGATTACTACCAAAAGCAACTCGAAAAAAGCATTAAGCATTTGCGTAAAGCATTTCCCGGAACTAGTATTTTAATTATCAGTACTGCCGATAAAGCATTTAAAATTAATGGTGAATACCGCACCGGTGATGGTGTAGAAGCACTGCTCAAAGCACAACAAAATGCTGCACTAAAAAACAACTGTGCGTTTTACAACTTGTATGAAGCTATGGGTGGATATAACAGTATGAAAACTTGGGCTGAGAAAAAACCGATATTGGCCGGAAGCGACTACACTCACTTTAACCAGAGCGGTTCAGCTAAAATTGGGCGCTTAGTTGGTAATGCGCTGTTGAATGAATATGAAAAGAAATATCCTACTAATTAATATACTGCTTTGGCCTTTGTGGACACTCGCTCAACCTGAAGTTAGAGCAGACGTTTCCTACATGCACAATGCTCAACCTATTATTATTAATACGTTTGATAAGGTGTTTAAGATTGTACATATTGGCGACTCGCACATACAAGCAGATTGGTTTAGCGGAAAAGTTAGAACGCTGCTACAACAACAATATGGTAATGCCGGGAAAGGGTTGTTGTTTCCATACAAACAAATTAGAACAAATGGACCTCGCTCTTTTAGTTCAACGAGTGCTCAAACACTTCAATCAAACAAATTGATTAAATGTAAAAGTGCCTGCGATGTAGGTATTGCTGCATATAACGCCATTTTACCAACGGGTACCGATATTACTTTTTCACTCAAAAACGACTCGGGAACACAATTCATTAGCCTATTGTATCAAGCAGAAAACCCATATGCATTAAGCATAAACAACAATAGTAACAAAGAAGATTATACCATACAGCAAGCAAACAACTTTATCATATCGAGTTATAAAAACGAAGTGGATCAAACCTTTAGTTTGAATAGCAAAAGCTTCGCTATTTTGAATGGAATTGTATCTAACAATGGTAATGCAGGAGTATTATACTACACCGTAGGTGCCAACGGAGCTACCTTCAACAATTACAATAATTCATCACTGTTCTTCAACCAACTTCAAAGCCTTGAGCCCGATTTGGTTATTGTATCCTTAGGAACAAATGAGAGCATGAGTGATTTAACCACCGATTCATTTAATCTTCAATTGCAGCTATTCCAACAACAATTGGTGAACAGTGTAGGTAAAAACACCATCGTAATTTATACCACACCTGCTGATAATTATACACGTGAAGCACATGTAGTGAGAAAAAAAGTGAAAGGAAAATGGAGAACTAAACGTGTAGTAGCTTACGAGAATAATGCAAAACTAATTGCCCTAAAAAATACGCTCATCGATTTTTGCAACAGCAACAACTTAATGTATTGGGATTTGTTTGAAGTGATGGGTGGTTATGGCAGTATGCGCAATTGGGTTAGAAGTGGCTATGCCGCTCCTGATCATGTTCATTTTAGCAAAGGTGGATATGAGTTGCAAGGTGACTTATTTTTTCAAGCTTTACAACGTGTGTTAACGAATCCATAGATGAACGATTTCATTTCTTCATGCATTGCCCAGTTGGCTTATAATCCGGATGAACCCATTCTGTTTAACAGTGGTTTCTTCTTGTATTTCTTGCTGGCTTTTATGGGAACGTATGTACTCGTTCATAAGCACACTAAGCTTCGCACCATTCTATTCACCCTATTCTCTTTGTACTTTTTTTATAAAGCCTGCGGCTACTATGTAGTGCTTGTGCTTATTGCTGCCGTTGTTGATTTTAACTTATCAAACCTCATTTATAAAACTACGGAGCACCACAAAAGAAAAACGCTTTTAGTAAGCAGTATTGTCATTAATCTGAGTTTACTTTTCTACTTCAAATACACCGATTTTTTTATTGCCATCACAAACGATTTAGGGTTCACTCATATCAGTCCGTTGGGTTTATTACTCCCTATTGGTATTTCATTTTATACTTTCGAAAACATCAGCTATACCATTGATGTGTACCGCGGTTCATTTAAACCGGTAAGAAGTTTCTGGGATTACTTATTCTTCCTTTCTTTTTTCCCTAAACTCATCATGGGACCAATCGTGCGTGCCGCTGATTTCATTCCTCAAATTCACAAACCTTATCAACTCAACGAACAACAATTGGCCAAGGGTGCCTACTTAATTGCTTCCGGTTTAATCAAGAAAGTTATTATTAGTGATTTCATTTATGTGAATTTAGTTCAGTATGTATTTGATGCGCCAACGCGTTATAGTGGCGCTGAATGTTTGTTGGCAGTTTACGGTTATGCATTAGTCATTTACTGCGATTTTAGTGGCTACAGCGATATGGCAATTGGGCTTGGTAAATGGCTTGGGTTTGATATCAACTTAAATTTTCTATCACCGTATCAAAGCAAAAATATTACGGAATTTTGGCGCAGATGGCACATCAGTTTGAGTAGCTGGCTCAGAGATTACTTGTATATTCCTCTTGGTGGAAATCGGTTGGGGAAAGTTCGTCAAAACATCAACTTGTTTTTAACCATGCTTATTGGTGGCTTATGGCATGGTGCTAACTTTACGTTTGTGGTGTGGGGAGGTTTGCACGGCATTGCGCTTGCTATTGATAAACTTCGCATGAAGTATTTTGAAAACAGCTTAACCTTTATTCCGAGCAGAGTAAGAAGATGGATGGGCGCATTTATTACCTTTCAATTTGTATGCTTCTGTTGGATTTTCTTTAAGTCGGCATCGTTTAGTGATGCGTTTGATATGATACACCAAATACTAGGTAATCAAAGTGCAGCACTATGGAAACAGTCGCTAAGCGCTTATGCACCGGTAGTTGCTATGATGGTATTCGGTTTTAGTACACATGTACTACCAGATAAACTTGCTGATAAGTGGATTGAAAAATACAGTCGAATTCCACTTTGGTTGTACGTAGTTGTATTTACCGTTTTGATTTTACTTCTTATTCAATTCAAAACAGCTACTCCGGTTCTTCCTATTTACTTGCAGTTTTAGTTAACATCCATTCCATTATGGTGATGGGGAGTAATAAACAAGTAAGCGCGTAAATCGTGTCTTCTACAGGAATAGTATATAATCTGATGCCTATAATTTCTTGATTGTTATACCACACTACCGGATTTGGTGTAGCAGCACCTGTAAGAACACCGTTAATGATAAAAAATGGAATGAGGTGCACAAAGTAAGCCAGCCAGAAATGTCCCATCCATTTTACTTTTACAAAAAACACATGAATCCCGAGCACCACGGCAGCAATTAAGCAATTGTAAAAGGTATAGGTTTTCTCCAAATTGGTGAAGGCTAACACGGTTGCAAGTACAAAGGCAACCCAAGTAAGTTGTTTGCTGATACGATGAAAAAAATGTTGAGGCCAATAGGCTTTTATGCAAGCATAAATAAACACACTCGCATATGGAACTACCACAAAAAAACTCCATTCTTCTAAGGGTAAATCATTAAAACGAAACGACCAGACATAATCGCTGTTAAACCCCCAAACTCCAGTGCGAGCAAACCATCCATCCCAACTGATAAATAATATGGCATTAACTAGAATACCTGAGAAAAGTGCAGGCCAGCGTTTGTAGAAAGCCACCTTAGCATCAAAACTCAATGCCAATGGACCCAGCAAGGAGGCCAACATTAACCAGGCATACAAACTCATTAGTTGGTGATGTTAGGGTTTTTCCAATATTTTAAAGGCACGATGAGCATACCAAAGTTCTCCCCTTTTTCTTTTCCAAGATGCTTATGATGCATTTTGTGTGCGCGTCTAATCGCTTTTACATACCTATTATTCCAATGAGTAAAAATTTTGAAACGTTGATGAATGATCACATCATGCACAATGAAGTAGCACAATCCATATAATGAAATGCCAATGCCAATGTATAATCTAAAATCGCCTCCTGCTTGTAAACCCGTCATGTAACATAATGCGCTGGGAACAGCAAAGATGAGGAAGAAAGAATCGTTCTTTTCAAAAAAGCCCGGCTCTACTTGGTGATGATCCTTATGCAGATACCAGAGAACACCATGCATAACAAATTTATGCGTAAACCATGCCACAAATTCCATGAATAAAAACGTGGCCAAAACAATGATTATATTAACTAACATAACAATATTAAAAAGGACTGAGAGGTACTTTTTGTTTTAAACCCAAAAAACACCTAGAGATAAGAAAAAGATAACCTGAAGTAACCAAGCCCAAGCTGCTACTTTATTATCACATGGTACTTGTAACTTTACCCCAAGAAAATTGAACGCGAAAGCAAAAAAGAACCAAGCCGTAAAGTTTTCTAATGGTGCTTGACCGCCCCTCCAGAACCAAAAATCAAGACGCGCACAAAGCGGTTCGATGAGCACGTCAACACTAACCATAAGTATAGTAGCAACTAACGCAAACAGAAACGGATTAGCTAATAGTTTGATTTTGTTACTCAGTAAGTTCGTTACTGACAAACTGGAATAACTTAATAGCAACCAGTTAACCCCAATAATTAAGGGGATATCAAGCAGTTTGATACCAAGATTATTTCCGTAAAAGTACTGACCAAATATTCTTCCTGTTGTAACTCCAAGCCACTCTATGACAAAGCCCAACATATAGACCAACAATGCGTAAATCAGAAATGACTTAGTAAGCTGTTGATACCACAATATTACAAACAACGACAACAATAAATTGATAGCAGATAACTTAAGTAATTCTTCTTTACCTAATAATGTTCCAAACAATCCAACAGCGTACAGTACAGTTAAAATGAATATTCCTATGCGTGGTTGGATACCGTGACTCATACTAGTTTACTTATTATTGATAAGGTTGGCTACAATTTTGGCACTATTTAAGCAAAGCGGAATGCCACCACCCGGATGCACACTACCTCCACAGAAATAGAGCCCCTTGATATCAGAGCTAAAATTTTTATGTCGGCCTAATGATGCTTTTGCACTATTGCTTGCACTACCATATAACGCTCCGGCCTCCGAAGAAGTTTTTGCTTCAATGCCAACCGGATCGAGAATGTGTTCGCAAACAATGTGATCTTCAATATTAGCACCCAACAGCCTATTCAATTTGGTGATGATATTTTTCTTGGCCTCCGCAGCTACCACATCCCACATTTGCCTGCTATTGTAAGGAACATTTATCATCACAAACCAATTCTCACCACCCTCAGGGGCATCCGCTTTATTGTACTTACTGGTGATGTTTACATAAATCGTTGGATCGTAGTAAACGGTGTGATAAGAGAAAATGTGTTTGAATTCTGTTTTACTATCGCTGCTGAAGAAAATATTATGTAAGTCTAACTCAGGGAATGTTTTGTTTATACCCCAATAAAAAATCAACGCAGATGACGACTTCTCATGATCGAGAATATGCTTGGGTGCATCAATACGAGGTAGCAATTTTTTGTAGGTAAAGTTTATATCTGCATTACTCACCACAATATCCGCATCAAACTGTTGTTCACCAACTAAAACCCCTTTAACTTTTTTGTTACTACTTTTATCATCCACCAAAATACGTGTAACGGGAGCATTGAAGTGAAATTTCACTCCCAACTCTTTGGCTAAATGAAAAACACTTTGGGTTATTTGTTGCATCCCATTTTTGGGGAAGTAGGCACCATCATTATGCTCCAAATGCGAAACCAACGTAAACACACCAGGTGCACGAAAAGGAGAACTTCCATTATAGGTAGCAAAGCGATTGAAATATTGAACTAACTTGGGGTTCTTAAACGTCTTTTCATGAATTTGATTCAACGTTTTTCCATTCTCTAGAGTGGCGTATGATAATGCTGCTTTAAACGTGTGCCAATTTAAGTAAGTAGAGACCTTGTGAAGCGAGCGCTCTAAAAAAATAGGTGTAGTAAGTTTGTACTTTTTAGCTGCCTTATCAAGATAAGCGCTAACAGGTTTAACATCTCTGATATCTAGTTTCTCTTGGAGCTCATCCAAGAAACGTTCCCGATCGCTATATGCAGTGAAGCGCGTACCATCCTCATAAAAGTAGTTACATAACTTCTCCAATTTTATGTATGGGAAACTACTTTGCGGATTTTTTCCTGCAACAATAAAAAGCTCTTTTACTAATTCAGGTAGCGTAAATAAAGATGGACCGGCATCAAAGCGGTACCCATTCATGCTTACTTCAGAGAGTTTACCCCCCGGATAGGCATTAGCCTCAAACACCTCAACTTGGTGTCCTGCCGCTGCCAATCTTACAGAAGCGGCTAAACCGGCTATTCCCGAACCAACGATAATCACCTTCATACGTAGTACGAATAAAATAAATATTAATTAGAGATTAAAGAGAGGGGTAAAAAACGCAAGAGACTATTAAACCTCTAGCGCTACAAATATGTTTATTTATTTTATTCTTTCACTAGTTTTGGAGCAGCTAAATCAATTGTGGTTACGGTTTTTGCGTTTTACACGACCCGTTTTGAGTACTCAAATTTATCATCAAACAAGCAAGATGAATTTTTATTGATTTAATAATCTGACTGCTAAAATAACAAACAATGCCTGATGAGTAGCTTTTATCAATCATTGATTATCACTTAATCTATCTGTCATAGATTTCAAGGTGAATATAATTTGCGACTCGTTGTTACGATGATGCGTTTCCAATTTCATCATCAATTGCATCAGTGTTATCTTCTCTTCTTTTGTTAAATTTCCTACCACTTCAATCGATACCATTCCCATTTTGGTATAAGCCTTTGCAATTACCTCGTTACCATAAGCAGTTATGCTCATTAATTTACTTCTCTTGTCTGCAGGGTTATCTGTTTCTTTCACCAACCCTAATCGCAGCATTCGTTTAATAATTTCTGTACCTGTAGTTTTACCATCCAAGTTTCGATGTATCAACTCACTTTTGGTAAGCTGTTGATGAGAGGACAGGTGGGCCAAATATCCAAACTCATCAATCGTATTTAGTGGTAAATCCTCTAAAACCACTTTTGCATAATGCCGAGCATACTTATTTAGTAACCCTAATAAAATACCAATCGCATTATCAACCTCCTCTATTTTCTGCGTGGCATAAGCATCTTGTTCTCCAATTTGTATGCGTTCACCAATAGAGTTCGGTTTATTTCGCTGCAATATCCATGTTGCGAAATCTTCTATAGAGACCGATTCACGCTCATTTTCGTATGCATGAAAAGTAGAAACCAATTCGGCAATCAATAACGTATTCGACATTTTTTCTGAAAGTTAACTCTAAGTAAAACATTTTTGAACCAATTTGGTTTTTAGTAATACAAAATCGTACTAAAATGAACTTGTTTTACTTTTCTAATTCATCTTTTATGACTGGTTTTCAGAGCCTAAAAACAAAAAGCCTTTGGAGTTTACTAATTCTAATCCTCATCTATTCTAGCTTATCAGCACAAAATGTAGGAACCATATCAGGTATCGTTAAAGATAAAAACACACAAGAACCACTTATTGGAGCTACTGTTGCTATTGAAGGTACCGGATTAGGAACACAAACTGATGTTGATGGTAAATTTAAATTAGGGGGCATACCCGCAAAATCATACAACATCAAAATACAATATGTGGGTTACCAAACCAAGGTGCTTTTTAACGTGGTTATCACTACAGGTAATATTCAAACGTTTACAGTTGAGTTAGAACCTGAAACCAAATCGTTAAATGAAGTAGTTATTCAAACACGCACATTTGGTAAAAAATCAGAAACTCCACTATCGGTGCAAAACCTAACTGCCGAGGAGATAAAAAGTAATCCGGGTGGAAATTTTGATATCAGTAGAGTCATTCAAGCGTTGCCGGGTGTAGGAGGAAATACCGGAAGTGGTGCATTTAGAAATGATATTGTTATTAGAGGTGGTGGACCAAATGAAAATGTGTTCTACATCGATGGCATAGAGATTCCGGTAATCAATCACTTTAGTACACAAGGGGCAAGTGGCGGACCACAAGGCATTTTAAACGTGAGTTTTATTGAAGATGTAACCTTAAGTAGTAGTAGCTTTAAAGCCAACGTGGATAATACATTGTCATCCGTTCTTAGTTTCAAACAACGTGATGGTAACACAGAGCGCTTGCAAGGAAACGCACGTTTAAGTGCATCGGAATTTGGTCTAACCTTCGATGGACCCCTATCAAAAAACACTACGTTTTTAGCATCAGCTAGAAGAAGTTATTTACAGTTTTTATTTGCAGCAATCAATCTGCCTATTCGTCCTAACTATTGGGATTTTCAATACAAAACAACCACCAAGTTAAGCAATAAAACTACACTAACCACTTTAGGTGTTGGAGCCATTGATGAGTTTAGTTTCGCAGTACCTAAAAACTCAACCCCCGATGACGAATATATCTTACGCGGCAGCCCGATCATCAACCAATGGAACTACACCATTGGTGCTTTGTTAAAGCATCGTATCGAAAATGGTTTCATTAATTTCTCTGCCAGCAGAAACATGTTCGAAAACCGATTGGATCGTTTTAGGGATGGATTGACGGGGAATGAATCTGCACGCATTTTAAAAATCAAATCGCAAGAGATTGAAAATAAATTTAGGCTTGATGTAAACAAATATGTCGGTAAAATCAGATACAGTTATGGTGGGATGGCGCAGTATGTGAAATTTAACAATGCAGGTTTCACCCAAATTACCAATCCTATTCAATCGGTTTCAGGAGCTGATTCTATTCCGGGAATTCGTGCTAATCTAAACTCTGCTATCGAGTTCTTTAAGTTTGGTTTCTTTGGTGATATCACCGGTAAGTTTATGGACAGTAGATTAACCGTCACGTTTGGAGTTCGTGCAGATGGTAACTCATACACCACTTCCGGTTTGGAATTATGGAAAACCATATCACCCCGCCTATCCGGATCTTATGCATTACGCAGCAACTTAAATTTAAATGCCAGTGTGGGTCGTTACTACAAGTTACCTATTTACACCGTGCTTGGTTTCCGTAATGCACAAAATGAATTAGTGAATAAGAGTAATCCCTACATTGGAGTTGATCACGTAGTAGCAGGAATTGAGTACTTGCCTACACGCACTACTCGTGTAACCGTTGAGGGATTTTATAAATCGTATTTCAATTACTCGGTAAGTGCACGTAATGGCATTTCATTAGCCAACCAAGGAACAGATTTTGGTGCGATTGGAAATGAAACCGTGAACGGAACGGGCAAAGGCAGAGCTTATGGAATGGAAATTTTTGTGCAACAAAAACTAGTTAAGAATTTTTACACTACCATTTCGTATACCTTATTCTATAGTGAGTTTGCCGGAAGCGATGGTAAATATATTCCTTCGGCTTGGGATACTCGTCACTTAATATCAGCTATTGCCGGATATAAATTTAAAAACGGTTGGGAAATAGGTGTTAAACATCGCTTTGCAGGAGCCTCGCCATACACTCCGTTTAATGAGCAAGCCTCTCGTCAAAACTATTTAATTACCGGAAACGGAACACCCGATTATGCGTTGCTTAACACACTTCGTTTAAGTAGAGGATTTAATCAAATGGATGTGCGCGTTGACAAAAAATGGAACTTTAAGCGCATAACCTTAGATGTGTTCTTGGATATCCAAAACATCCTGAGAATAAGTAGTCCGGCTGTGCCGCAATACAACTTTAAACGTAATGCGGATAACACCGGTTGGGCGACAACAGACGGGCAAGCATTACGCATTGATGGCTCGAACGGAATTCCTGTAATACGTGAAAACTTTAACGACACCTTCTTGCCCACATTTGGTTTTATCGTAGAGTTTTAAAAAAACGCCTTACCTTCAAGAACTTTTTAATCCAATTATTGTTTAATCATCTCACGGTAAAACTTAAACAAAATGTCAAAACCTAAAGCTATCGTCATCGGATCAGGAGTTGCAGGCTTAAGTGCAGCAAGCTATCTAGCTAAGGCTGGCTTTGCGGTTACTGTATTGGAGAAGAACAGCCAAACCGGTGGACGCGCACGTATGATGAAAGCGGAAGGTTTTATGTTTGACATGGGCCCAAGTTGGTACTGGATGCCCGATGTGTTTGAAAAGTTTTACAACGATTTTGGTCATACTGCAAACGATTTTTATACGCTTAAACGATTAGACCCGAGCTACCAAGTATTCTGGAAAAATGGTGAAGGGATTCAAATACCTGCCGATATGAATGAGTTGGAGGCTTTGTTTGAGCGATTTGAACCTGGAAGTGCGCCAAAACTCCGTAAGTTTTTAGCAGAAGCCGCGTATAAATATGAAGTAGGAATAAACGATTTGGTGTACAAACCAAGTTTAAGTTTATTGGAATTTGCCGATGTGCGCTTACTAAAAGGCTTACTTAAAATGGATGTACTCAGCAACATGAAGTCACATGTTCGCAGTTTTGTTAAACATCCATTTTTAATAGAGTTACTTGAATTTCCGATTCTATTCTTGGGGGCATTACCACAAAACACTCCCGCGTTATACAGCTTAATGAACTATGCCGATATGTCGCTTGGAACCTGGTATCCGATGGGTGGTATGCGCAAAATTATTGATGCATTCGAGCAAATTGCCATCGAACAAGGCGTGAGCATTGAGGTAAATCAAGAAGTGACTCGCATTGAATCGATAAATGGAAGTGCTAAACGAGTTGTTACTGCCACCCATACCTTTGAAACCGATTTGGTAGTGGGCGCAGCCGACTATCACCATATCGAAACCAAACTGTTGGATGAGCAACACCAATCTTATTCTGACTCGTATTGGGAAAGTCGTAAAATGGCTCCTTCATGTTTGTTGTATTACGTTGGCGTTAACAAGCGCATTCCGGGATTACAACACCATAACTTGTTTTTTGATGCAGACTTCATGAAACACGCGCATCAAATTTATACTAATCCACAGTGGCCGGATAACCCTCTGTTTTATGTTTCAGCACCTAGTGTAACCGATGCGGCTGTTGCTCCTGAGGGACACGAAAACTTATTTTTATTAGTTCCTGTTGCTCCGGGTTTAGAAGATACAGACGAAATAAGAGCTCAGTTTTTTGATGTTATCATGAGCAGATTAGAACATCATACCAAAACTAGTATTAAGCCGCACGTGGTGTACCAAAAGAGTTATGCCTTCCGCGATTTTGTAAGCGATTATCATGCATTTAAAGGCAATGCATACGGCTTGGCCAACACGTTGAGCCAAACTGCTATTCTCAAGCCTCGCATAAAAAGTAAAAAAATTGACAACCTCTACTTTGCCGGACAACTTACCGTTCCGGGGCCGGGTTTACCTCCAAGCATTATCAGCGGAAAGGTAGTAGCCAACTTAGTAGAAAAAGAATTTCAAACAGCTTAACCATAAAACTACAAACTAGGATGAAAGCTTTATTTGACGACATTTCGCAACGCTCCAGTAAAATGGTAACCAATGCCTACAGCACGTCCTTCTCGTTAGGTGTTAGGTTTTTGGCTCAAAAATTTCACAACCCTATTTATGCCATTTATGGGTTTGTTCGCTTTGCAGATGAAATTGTGGATTCGTTTCATGATTTCGATAAGCACAAACTACTTCAACAATTTAAAAAAGACACTTACGAAGCTATTGAGCAAAAGGTTAGCTTAAACCCTATTCTGAATAACTTCCAACAAGTGGTTCACCAATACAACATCGATCATTGGCTAATTGAAACTTTTTTGAAGAGCATGGAGATGGATTTATCAGAAACTAAATATGACCAAGAAGGTTACGAAGAATACATTTTAGGTTCTGCCGAAGTAGTTGGTTTGATGTGCTTAAAAGTATTTGTTGAAGGCAACGAAGAGCAATACGAAAAACTGAAACATCCGGCAATGAAATTGGGTTCTGCTTTCCAAAAAATTAACTTCTTGCGCGATTTCAAAGCCGATGTAAACGATTTAGGTCGCATGTACTTTCCACAGCTGCTCCAACAGCACTTCAACGAGCAAACCAAAGCCGAAATTGAAGCGGATATTTTAAAGGATTTCCACACCGGATACGAAGGTATTAAGCAGTTACCTAAAGATGCACGTTTTGGAGTTTATGTAGCATATATTTATTACTACCAACTCTTCAAAAAAATCAAAAATCTTCCTGCATCAAAAATTCAGGAAGAACGCATTCGCATTCCGGATAAAGAAAAATATGCGTTATTCTTTGGTTCATATCTGCGTCATAGCTTCAACCTGTTGTAATGAGACTCCTCCTCCTCTTCCTATTGATAACGACACAAGGCCAAAGCAATACAAAAGAACTTACGTTGCTTCGTACATCTTTTGATAAAGCTGTGGTGAGTGAGAAAGGTGCTAAACTTTTTTTGAGTGCAGTAAATCCAAGTACATCTGCTATTCACAAAGGTTATCATGCTGCAGTTACCATGATGATGGCGCAATACGCGTTTAGTCCTTTTAAAAAAATAGACTTATTCAACCAAGGTAAGGAGCAGTTAGAGCAGAGCATAAAAGAAAATCCGGACGAAGTTGAATTGAGATTCATTCGTTACATGATTCAAACCAACTCGCCCGCATTTTTAAAATACAACAGCTCACTTACTAAAGACAAACAATTTATAGAGCAAAGCTTACCCTCGTTGTCTGATTTGGATTTGAAAAAACGTATAGAGAACTACTTTCAATCAAAACAAAAAAAATAACATACCTTTAACACTTCATTATGACCATTTACAATGCTGACATAGTAAACGCTGAACATGTTGTGCTAGTTGACGAACACAACAAAGAGCTAGGCATAATGGGCAAGTTAGAAGCGCATGAAAAAGGATTGCTGCACCGCGCCTTTAGTGTTTTTGTATTTAACACCGAAGGAAAATTGTTATTACAACAACGCGCGTTAAGTAAATACCATAGCGGAGGCTTATGGACAAATACGTGTTGCTCA
>JACCDH010865817.1_pt1 | contig 44248 bp, 45 predicted proteins | sample 7442481 | NCBI WGS metagenome assembly JACCDH01 (sample SAMN15323433, study PRJNA562643) | freshwater metagenome | isolation source: river surface water | place: USA:Blue River Watershed | collected 2017-08-15 | reverse complement strand
CGCTGTCGGCGATTGCGATGCTGGCGGTCGATGATGCGTCGCTGGCTGAAAAACTTCTGAATTTCCGCGCGCAGCAAACCCAGACTGCGATGGCGATGAAACTGCCTGCATGACTTCCAAGACTGCTCCCCCTGATTCATTCAAACCTCAGGCTTCACCTTCCACCTGGCTCGGCGTGATGGGCGGCGGCCAGCTGGGCCGCATGTTTGTGCATGCGGCACAGGCAATGGGCTACAAGGTCGCAGTGCTAGAGCCTGCGAGCGATTGCCCGGCCGGTCATGCAGCGGATGATCTGATCTGTGCGTCTTATACCGATGCGGCAGCCCTTGCGCGCATCGGCGCGGAATGCGCCGCAGTCACGACCGAGTTCGAGAATGTGCCTGCTGACAGTCTGTCAGCGCTGGCGAAGCAAGCCTTTGTTGCGCCTTCGGCCGCCGCAGTATCCATCGCGCAGGACCGACTCGCCGAAAAAAAATTTTTTACAGAGTGCGCGCTCAAATCAGGTGTAATGCCAGCACCTCACCACCGCATCATGTCGGTGATGGATATTGATGCCCTGCCTGATTCGCTGCTGCCGGGCATCCTGAAAACCAACCGTCTTGGATACGACGGCAAAGGTCAGGCGCGTGTCAGCACCAGAGCCGAAGTGCGCGCCGCCTTCGACGCAATGAACGGCGTTGAATGCGTGCTCGAAAAAATGCTGCCGCTGGCCTATGAAGTGTCGGTGCTCGCCGCACGTGGCGACGACGGTAAAGCCGTCGTATATCCGATTGCCGAGAATGTGCACCGTGACGGAATTCTTTTCACGACCACCGTACCCGGACCGAATGTCACGCCGGACTGCGCAAGCCTTGCGCAGACAGCTGCGCTGGAGATCATTCAGCGCCTGAACTATGTCGGGGTGCTGTGTGTGGAATTCTTTGTTCTGAAAGATGGTTCGCTGATAGTCAATGAAATGGCACCACGTCCGCACAACAGTGGCCATTACACGATCGATGCTTGCATCACTAGCCAGTTCGCGCAGCAGGTTCGCGCAATGGCGCGTCTGCCGCTGGGCGATGCGCGCCAGCATTCACCAGCGGTGATGCTCAATCTGCTTGGAGATCTGTGGTTTGACGAGCGCAGTGACACGGCGCGCGAACCTGCGTGGGACAAGGTGCTGGCATTGCCGGGAGCGAATCTCCACCTGTACGGCAAGGATGATCCGCGTCGCGGCCGCAAGATGGGGCATGTGACGTTTGTTGCTCCGGTACTTGGCGACGCCATTCGTCATTGTGAATCGGCATGCCGGATTTTGGGCATAGCACCCTAAGCTTCGATCGCTGAGCTCTCGTTCATGACACCCGATATCGGCGACATCAGGCAGGCGGCTCGTTTGCTGGAAGCGGGCAAGCTGGTAGCTTTCCCGACCGAGACTGTCTATGGGCTGGGTGCCGATGCGTCAAATCCTGAAGCGGTCGCTACGATTTTCACTGCCAAAGGCCGACCGTCCAATCATCCTGTGATCGTACATGTTGCTCGTGGCGCGGATCTCAGTCGCTGGGTGAGCCGGTTGCCGGAGGAAGCGATCAAGCTGGCTACAGCCTTCTGGCCGGGGCCCCTGACCATGATTCTGCATCGTGCTGCGGGTGTGCCGGCGGCGGTCTCAGGCGGACAGGATTCGATCGGCCTGCGTTGTCCGTCGCATCCGGTCGCGCGCACCTTGCTGGCTGAATTTCGAGGAGGTCAGGGCGGTATCGCCGCTCCTTCCGCGAATCGTTTCGGTCACGTGAGCCCTACGACAGCACAGCATGTGATCGATGAATTCGGACTACCCGGTGAAGGCCCGCTGGCTGCTGTACTCGATGGCGGGCAAAGCGATGTGGGTATTGAATCGACCATCATTGATCTGACACGACTCGACACACTGGGCCCGGTGCTGTTACGTCCCGGCCAGATCAGTGCCGCGCAAATTGCTGAGGTGCTGGGACGCATGCCTGTCTTGCCCGATGCCGCTGCTCCGCGCGTATCCGGCAGTCTGAATGCACATTACGCACCGCGCACGCCCGTTGCACTGGCCACTGCTGCAGAAATTGACTGGCTGATGCACCGCCTGGACGAGGCGGGTCGCCGCTATGCGTTGATGCATCGCGCAGCACCAGGTACTTCGGGTCGAAGAATGATTGCATCCAGGCTGATGCCGGACGGTGCGGATGCCTACGCGCATCAGCTCTACGCAGGCTTGCGGGAGATGGATAATGCAGGTGCAGAGCTGATCATCGTCGAATGCCCGCCGGTCGATGATGCTTGGCATGGTATCAATGACCGGTTGCGACGCGCAGCTTTCGATTCGGTCGGTGTTCTCGACAGATTGCTGGCTAGCTGATATCTACTGCGCCAAAACGACTGCGGTGATACACCAGTCCTGGCTTGGGTTCGTAAGCGCAGCGCTCCACTTCACCGACGAAGATCACATGATCGCCCTCAGGATAGCGGCTGCGGTTGTGACATTCGAACCAGGCGGAGACGCCATGCAGTATGGGCAAGCCGGTAGAGGACAGATCAAAACCCACACCCTGAAAGCGATCTTCAATGCGGCTGGCAAAACGTTCGGCCAGTGCGGTCTGATCCGCTGCCAATACATTGATCACATAATGCGAATTCGCTCTGAACAGTGGCATCGTGCGAGCGCTGGCTGAAAGACTCCACAGCACCAGCGGCGGGGTGAGTGACACGGAATTGAAGGAGCTCGCAGTCAGCCCGACAAAGCCGCCGTGCTCATCGCGCGTGGTGATCACAGTGACGCCGGTAGCGAACTGCGACAGCGCCCGACGGAAGTCGGCTTCATCGAATTCGGGCTCGGGCAGTCGTAATGGCTGGCTGGACATGGTGGTTGGCGGCTGGTCAATCTGTGATTATGCCCAAAATATCCATTTGCCGTCAGGCAAGCTGTGATTACAATGCCGGCGATCATGACTGACACTGCTTTCGACACGCCTCATCTGCTGTCCGCCCTGCGGCGGCATGCCACGACGCATGGCGATGCGCTTTGCCATTTGCTGCCGGATCGGGTGATTACTTACCGCCGCTTCTGGGCGCGCATCGAGCGCGCCACAGCCCGGCTGCAGGGTGAGTGGGGTATTTCGCAAGGGGATACGGTGGCCTACATCGGCGACGGGCATCCGGATGCGCTGGTGCTGTATTTCGCGCTCCTGCGAATCGGCGCGCGTTTGCTGCCGCTGGAGCAGCCGGGCCGCCACGCCTCCGAAGCGATGGCGATGTACAGCCCTTCGCTGGCGCTCTATGATGGCGTGCAGTCCGGGATCAATATTCCCGCCAGCCCGTTGCATGCATTACTTGCACTCTGGTGCACGCATGATCCAGATCCTGTGCTGGATGATGTGAGGTCGCCCAGTCTCTGGCTGCCGCTGGAAAACAACTGGCGCGCGTACAGTCTTGATGAACTCAGTCTGACGATGGCCGAGCGTCCATTGACGCATGTAGTGGGACCCTCGCTGTTCACGCAGGCGTCACTATGTCAGATTGTGCTTCCCTCACTACGACTGGGTTTGTCGATGCGATTTACGATATTTGCATAAGTCTCCAGCGAATATCCGTCATCATGATGGCAAGCTGAAATGGTTACAATGAATGGTAATCAGAGGAATTCATCGATACCGGAGTACAGCATGAGCGATAACATCAGCCAACAGCAACGAGCAGGTCTGCAGGTGTGTACCCTGGGCGGTGGCTGCTTCTGGTGTCTGGAGGCAGTCTTTCAGCAGATGCGCGGCGTGAAGCAGGTTGAGTCAAGCTACAGTGGCGGGCGCAACCCGAATCCGACCTATGAAGAAGTCTGCGGCGGCGAGACCGGCCACGCAGAGGTGGTACGAATTCATTTCGATCCGGCTGAAACCAGTTATCGCGCGATACTCGAAGTATTTTTCACGATTCATGATCCGACCACACTCAATCGTCAGGGAAATGATGTTGGAACGCAGTATCGCTCCGTAATCTACACCCACGATACGGAACAGATGAATCTGGCGAAGCAGGTCATTGCCGAAATGGCGCATGTCTGGGATGCGCCTATCGTTACTGAACTCACAGAGGCGCCGGTTTTTTATCCTGCCGAGGATTATCACCAGAACTACTTTATCAACCACCCGATGCAATCCTATTGCGCGTTCGTGGTGGCTCCCAAGGTAGCAAAGTTCAGGAAGATTTTTACTGACCGTGCAAAAAAATGATGTATGCGCGCAGAATTCACGCGCAGTACATGTAGCGTCGCGACCAGGGTAATACGTTAGCATCGCGACCGGCTTTGCCGCACACCACCTGATTCAATGAGATCCAGTCATGCCGGAATGCGTGTGCGCACCCGGCGAGATAGATCCGCCATATCCGATACCGGCGCTCGTCGACCAATGTGCGTATACGCGCGCCATGATGCTCGAAATTCTCTGCCCATAGCGCGCAGGTTCGTGCATAGTGGCGGCGCAGATTCTCCACATCCAATGCCTCCAGTCCGCCATCCTGCATGGTCGCGAGTACCGTGCCGATATGCGGCAGTTCACCGTGCGGAAATACATAATTTTCGATGAATTCACCCGCGCCATAGCGTGCGGTACTGTGATCGGTATTCGTGGTGGTAATGCCGTGATTCATGACGATACCGTCATCATTCAGCAAACTGGCGATTTTCCTGAAATAGCTTGGAAGATTCTTCAGGCCGACATGTTCGAACATGCCAACGCTGGTGATGCGGTCAAACTGACCATCGACATCACGATAATCCATCAGCTCGATGGTGACCCGGTCGGACAGACCAGCTTCAGCGACGCGTTCGGTCGCCAGCGCTTGCTGATTTCTTGATAGCGTGATGCCGGTGCAGCGCGCGCCAAAATGCGCAGCAGCGCGCATCACAAGTGCTCCCCAGCCGCAGCCGATATCCAATAAGGTATCGCCGGGCCTGACATTGATTTTGGTAAGAATATGATCGATTTTTTTCTGCTGTGCGGTGGCGAGGTCTTCTGTGCCCTGCTCAAAATAAGCACAGGAGTAGACCATCGCCGGGTCAAGGAAGCTTTGATAGAACGCGTTCGAGACATCGTAGTGATATTCAATGGCCGATTTATCTTGCCTGCGCGTGTGCGAGCGTGGCCTGAACAGCTGCCCAAGGCGGGAGCCGGTGGCAAGCCCTTTTTCGGCCAGCGCATTCGCGACAGTAATGATCGCCTGTAACTTACCCTCAACTTCCAGCTTGCCTTCGACATAGGCGCGGCCAAGATTTTCCAGTGAAGGATTGAGCAGGTAGACCAGTGATGAAGGCGAGGGTACGCGTATGGTGACCTCAGGCGCAGTCATGCCCAGATCAAAGTCACTGCCATTCCACAGACTGACCCGCAGTGGCAGCGGCGTCTCTCCGCGCACCTGCGCTATCCATTGATGGAATTTTTTTTCCCAGAACATTCGATAGTCGCCTCCAGCGGCTGACTATGCAGTCTTTGTTTTTCCGGGATATTGATTTTGCTCTAAACCAGCAACCGAAATTTCTTTGGCGGAAGCTAGCCCGCTACTTTCCTTATGCGTCAGGGCTGCAGCCGCTGCAGGCTCCATAATCCATCCGGCTGGCGCGTATACACGATACGATCATGCAGGCGCGAGCGGCGACCCTGCCAGAATTCTATCCATTCCGGAATCAGGCGATAGCCTCCCCAGTGTGAAGGGCGCGGCGGATGTTCGCCATATTTTGCTTCAGCCTCGGCGAATTGCTGCTCCAGCCGCTCCCGGCTCTCGATCGGGCGACTTTGTGCTGATGCGATGGCGCCCAGCCGGCTTTTGATCGGGCGAATATTGAAATAGGCTTCACTGTCTGCGACATCGACCTTTTCCACGCGACCTTCGATGCGTACCTGCCGCTCCAGCGGTACCCAGTGAAATGTCAGTGCTGCATGCGGATTAGCCTGCAAGTCGTCCGCCTTGCGGCTTTCGTAATTGGTGTACCAGGTGAAGCCGCGCGCATCGACATCCTTGAGCAGCACGATGCGCAGCGATGGTTTTCCATCTTTACCCACGGTGGCCAGACTCATCGCATTGGGCTCGGGCACTTCAGAAGCCAGCGTCTGCTGGAACCACTGTTCGAACTGTCTGATCGGGTCTGCATCGACCTCATGTTCGGACAGGGTGGCGTGGCTGTAGTCGCGGCGAAGGTCAGCAATAGACATCTTTCATTCCTGTTGATAGCAAAAATTTTTGCGGGATTATTCCTGCGCAGCCGATAGCGCCTTGCGAGCTGCCAGTGGCACGCCACAGGCAATGATCGCACCCAGACCCCAGAACACGATCAGCAATCCCAGTGCTGCACCTGCCGCACCGAACGCAAGCGGCAGAAAAGCGGAACTCGCATTGCCTATGGTAGCGCGAATTCCTATGGCTTCTGCCCCCCGACCCGGCGGTGCATTGGTATGCAGCAGCGCCAGCACATTCGGCTGGCCAGAGCCCAGAGCGAGACCGAGCACAAAGGCCGCGGCGGCCAGCGTCAGCGGTTGCTCCGTGAAAGGGAAAAGCAGGTAGCAGCAGGCGGCAATGCTGAGCGCGGCGGTGAGTATCTGCCATTCGCGATAACGCCTGACGATACCCGGCATCGCCAGCCTGACCACAAAGGTTGCCGCTGCGAAGGTCGCGAGGATCATGCCGATGGTCGACGCAGAATAGCCTAGCTGTGATCCGCGTATCGGTGTCACGAAGGTAAACAAATCCCAGGCGGCTGCGAGCAGGATGCCAACGATATAGATGCGGCGCAGCTCGCGGTCGCGCAGCAATTGCAAAGGACTGCCCTTGCGCTGAGTGGGTGGCGCGGTGGCAATTGGCAGGCTGCGCAATACGCTGCTGGCCGACAGTGCGAATGCCGCAAGCGTGAACGCACCACAGCTCAGGTAGGCAACTGAATAGTGGCTATGGTCGATCACGAACCCGGCAATCAGCGGGCCCGTAAACGACGATACCGAAAAGCCCAGCGACAGACGGCTGTAGCTGGCCGTGCGCTGATCCGGAGGTGCGAGCGCGCCGACGGCATGCTGAGCACCGATAAAAATGGCCATGAAGCCAGTGCCGATCAGCATCGCGGCCGGGTAGAGGATCGTGAGTCCTTGTACCGTGGCTGCGAGGCCCACGCCAGCCGACGCGAGCAGGCAGCCAGCCATCAGCGGGCGGCGTACACCGATGCGGTCGATGATCCGGCCCATCGGCACTGCCAGCAGCATGGGGAAGACCGCGAACAAGGCAATCAGGGTACCTACCGTGAAGGGCGATGCCTGCAGCGATAGCGCGTACAACGCGGTCGTCACCCGCGCCGCGCCCAGCGCCACATGGGCGGTGACGGCGACGGCGATCAGCCGGAAAAGCGGAGAGAACTGCGGCAGTGAAAGTGGCATAACACCCGTTAGTCTAGAGCATCGCCGCGCTTGGCGTCCGTTAAAATGGCGGTATGGCCAGCGTACTTCCCCTTAACCCCGCAGCGGCGGACGACATCGATGTCGAGCGTCGCTTCGGCGGGATCGCGCGTCTGTATGGTTCGCATGCGCTGGCGGCATTCCGTCGTGCGCATGTCTGCGTGATCGGTGTCGGCGGTGTGGGCTCATGGGCCGTGGAAGCGCTGGCCCGCAGCGCGATCGGCGAGATCACGATGATCGATCTCGATCATCTGGCGGAATCAAATGTCAATCGTCAGATTCATGCACTGACGGATACACTGGGGCAGGCGAAGGTCGAAGCGCTGTCTGCACGCATCGCGCAGATCAACCCGCACTGCCGGGCGCATTGTGTCGATGAATTCATCGATTCCGAGAATATCGCCACGTTGATTCCAGCCGGACGTTTTGATTATGTGATTGATGCCATCGACGATGCGCGCGCGAAGACGGCATTGATCGTCCACTGCCGCCAGCAGCAGATACCGCTGATCACGATAGGCAGCGCAGGTGGACAGACTGATCCGACGCGCATCGAAGTCTGCGATTTGTCGCGCACTGAGCAAGAGCCGCTGCTGGCCCGCGTGCGCAAGCAGCTGCGACGGGTGCATGGTTTCCCCCGCGGCACAAAGCACAAGTTCGGCATCGATGCGATCTATTCAACCGAACCCGTGAAAATGCCCGAGGTCTGCGCGACTGGCGACGAAGGTGATGACGAAGGCGTCACCGGACTGAGCTGCGCTGGTTACGGCTCTTCGGTGGTGGTCACGGCGAGCTTCGGCTTTGTGGCCGCAGCGCACGCGCTGCGCAAACTGGCAGAACGCGCTGAGGCCCACACCACTCAAAAACAACCGATCTCACATCCCGGCTGATCAGAACTGCTGGCTCGCGATCGTCCGGTAACGGACGCCGCCGGGAACCGATGTTGATTCCACCAGCGCGATCGTGCCGATTGTCCAGTTCAGATTATTTTCCCATGCACGTTCGAGGCGCTCGGCATCGCGCGCGAGTGTCACATGCGGCCGGAAGCCTGCAACAGGCTTCAGAGGTATACCGTTGTCCAGAAGAGATTGCCACAGAGTGCGCTGCAAGGAGAGAAGTGCTTCAGGTGGCGACGAGGGGCCGGCCCATACTACGCGGGGTTTGCTGAAATAGCCGTAGTGATCAATCGTCAGGGTGAATGGAGTCGGCTTCAGTGACTGCATGACGCCTGCCAACAGTGCCAGCGAATGGCTTGGCTGATTACCCAGAAAAGCCAGTGTCAGGTGAAGGTTAGCGATATCCACCTTGCGTCCAGTGATTCCCGTCTGCAGCGCCGCCAGCTGAGTGCGTGTCGACTCGTCCGGCCACAGCGCATAAAAAAGGCGCAGCGAGGGAGCACGTTCTACATTGCCTTCGCGACTGCCCTCTCTTCGCTCGCACATCGTCTTACAGCTCAGCGTTCTTTAGTCGCAGCGCATTTGCAATCACGGACACGGAGGACAGACTCATCGCCGCGCTGGCAATCATTGGGGACAGCAGCAGACCCAGCGACGGATACAGCACGCCTGCCGCGATGGGTACACCGACAAAGTTGTAGACGAATGCGAAGAACAGGTTTTGCCGGATATTGCGCATTGTCGCCCGCGATAACTGACGCGCGCGTGCGATACCGCGCAGGTCACCTCTGACCAGCACGATGCGCGCGCTGTTCATTGCAATATCGGTTCCCGTACCCATTGCAATGCCGACATTTGCCTGAGCGAGCGCGGGTGCGTCATTTATACCATCGCCCGCCATGGCCACGACATGACCTTTTTGCTGCAGTGACTGCACATGCCGGTATTTGTCTTCTGGCAGTACTTCTGCGTGCACCGTGTCGATGCCCAGACTCACAGCAACAGCGCGTGCAGTTTTTGCATTGTCGCCGGTGAGCATCACGATTTTCACACCTTCTGCATGCAGCTGGCGTATCGCTTCGCGACTTTCGGGCTTGATGCTGTCTGCAACGCTGATAAGGCCAGCGAAGCGGCCACCCACCGCGACGAATATTACCGTGTGGCCCAGGTCTCGCAATTCATCGGCTTTGGTGTCCAGCACGCTGGTGTCGACGCCCGCTTCTTTCATCAGCAACGCATTACCCAGCAAGACTGGCTGACCATCGATAGTGCCACGCACACCTTTTCCCGTCACGGAAGAAAATCCTTGCACTGGCAGCACTGGCAAGCTTTGCGAGATCAGGTGCCCCAGAATTGCCTGCGCGAGCGGATGCTCGCTCATTTTTTCCAGTGCCGCGGCAAGCACCAGCACGTCGGCGCGTGCAAAGCCTTCTGCAGCAACAATTTGCTGCACCTGCGGCTTGCCTTCCGTGAGCGTGCCGGTCTTGTCCACCACCAGCGTGTCGACTTTCTCCATTAACTCCAGTCCCTCGGCATCTTTCACCAGCACACCATCGCGAGCGCCGCGGCCGACACCGACCATGATGGAGATCGGCGTTGCCAGTCCCAGCGCACAGGGACAGGCGATGATCAGCACAGATACTGCGGCGACCAGTCCGTTCGCCAGTCCCGGTGTAGGTCCGAACGCAGCCCAGACAATAAAAGCCAGCACAGCGATGCCAATCACTGCCGGCACGAACCAGCCCGATACCTGATCAGCGAGTTTTTGTATTGGTGCGCGTGAGCGTCCGGCCTGATTGACCAGATTCACGATCTGCGACAGCAAGGTATCGGTACCAACCCGTTCGGCGCGCATCGCGAAGGCACCGTGCTGATTTACCGTGCCGGCAGATACACTGCTGCCCGCTTGCTTTGTGACAGGCATCGGTTCGCCGGTGAGCATGGATTCATCGACCGTGGACTGCCCATCGCTGACGATGCCATCGACGGGTATGTTCGCGCCGGGCTTTACGCGCAGCGTGTCTCCGATACGTACTTCTGACAGCGGCACTTCTTTTTCATTGCCATCGGCGCTGATGCGTATCGCAGTGGCAGGTGTCAGTGCGAGCAGCGACCTGACCGCGGCATTTGTGCGCGATCGTGCGCGCAGCTCTAGTACTTGTCCGATCAGCACCAATGTGACGATGACAGCGGCAGCCTCAAAATACAGTGGCGCCATGCCATTCATTTTGAACGCATCGGGCAGTACGCCGGGGAACAGCAATCCGACAGCACTGAATAGCCAGGCAGCGATCACGCCAATCGAAATCAGGCTGAACATGTTCAGATGCCCGCTTTTGAAGGACTGTGCGCCGCGTTCAAGGAAAGGCCAGCCGAACCACAGCACCACAGGTGTTGCCAGTACACCCTGCAGCCACGCGCTGGTTTGATGTCCCAGCAGCGCAGCCGCATCAATCCCGACGAGTTCGCCCATGGTGAGCAGCAGCAAAGGCAGCGACAACACGAGACTGAACCAGAATCGCCTCGTCATATCGTCCAGCTCGGTGGTGTCTTCTTCCATGGTCGCATGCATGGGCTCTAGCGCCATGCCGCAGATCGGACAACTGCCCGGGCCAACTTGCTGTATCTCCGGATGCATCGGGCAGGTGTAGATCGCGTCAGCCGGCCCGGTGGGCTCATTTTTTCTGTCAGCTGACAGATAGCGCATCGGGTCGGCAGTGAACTTGGCGACGCAACCGGTACTGCAGAAGTAGTAGGTCAGTCCTTCATGCACGGCTGATTTTTCCGGGTTGGCAGCCGCTTTCATCCCACAGACCGGATCGGTATAGGGCTTGTCGTCCAGCGCAGCTACTGCTGCATGGCTGTGACCCTCGTGGCCGCTACTAGAAGATGCCTGCTCTTTTTTAGGGCGGCGGCTGATTTCCTGGGCTTTCATCGGACTTCCTTTTTCTGGGGCTGTGACTAGCTTGGCGATAGCGCAAAGCTGCGGGAACTAGGTCAGTTTACGGGGTTAAAAAGATCACTGTGTGAGTGTTCACCCTCGGAAAATTCATTATTTTCCATCCATTATGTTATCAATTAGTTACAACTACTAGTGCAATTGCACTATTTCCGGGAGTGCTCACTCTCCCTACACTCGACGATGACAAATAAGCAATATTTGTCGGTAGGTCCGGGTGCCCAGTTTTCTCGGCAAGACGGACAAAACAGAAGTCTGATCCTGCCAGAGGCAAATGGGAAGCCCAAAGGGAATCCCGACCCAGCCCGGCTTAAGACAAGGCTTCCATTTTCTTACCTGTCATTAGGAGCTGAACCATGAAATTTCTAGTTGAAAAAGTGAATGATTTCCTTGCCGACGAACGAGGTGCGACGGCGGTCGAGTACGGGATCTTCGTCGCATTGATCGCTGCGGTGATTGTGACTCTGGTCAGCAACGTTGGCGGCAAGGTTAAAGATGCCTTTCAGACCATCTACACCGCGTTGGGCGGCTGAAGATCTGGAGCGGGCCTGCCGGATGCATTTCAGAGAACTACCTGAACCTCCGGCGGCGCCTGCATCGTCGACATGAAACTTCTCGCTCAACATCTTCCTGCCTCAGCCGCCGTCGCCGGTCTGCTGCTGACTGTGCTCGCTGCTGCGTGGACCGACCTCAGGCAGTGGCGCATACCGAATCACCTGCTTGCGCCCAGTGCAGTGGCGGCGCTGATGCTCTCGGTATTTATGCCCGGTGCACAGGGGCTAACGGCATCGCTGCTGGGTGGTCTGGTCGGACTGATGGTGTTCATGCCCCTGTACCTGCTCAAGGGTATGGCGGCAGGTGACATAAAGCTGATGGGCGTGATTGGTCTGTATTCGGGTGCGGCGCTAACGCTGGATATCGCCTTGCTGACCGCGCTGATCGGCGGTCTCTGGGTGATTGCTCTCTTCCAGTGGAAGCTACACGCAGATCCAAGGCGAATCAGGCAATTCGGGATCTGTCTGCGTCATCGGGGCCTGCGAGCCAGCACGAATACGAAATCCGCATCGCAGAACAAGAGTCTGTTGATTCCTTACGGGGCCGTGATGGCGACAGGAACCACCCTGGCCTTGCTCATCGCAAGCCATTGAAGGCATAGCGCAGGAGGCAGCATGAAAAACACAAGAACACTCATCGTACTGGCTGTGGCGATCTTGTCCGGTCTGGTGGCGGTGGTGCTGGCAGCCAGGTGGCTGGATCGGCAATCCAACAGTGGTATCACGCGAATTGCTGTGGCCGCTACCGAGATCAGCCTGGGGCAGCGTTTGACGCCGGAACTGGTGAAGCTGGTCGACTGGCCCAAGGACAGTTTGCCACCGGGCTCCCACACGGATATCACGAAGCTCGCGGGGCGTGTGCTCAAGAGTGCGCTGCAGCGTGGTGAGCCGGTACTGGATGCGAAGCTTGCGCCTGTCGGCACTCAGGGCGGTTTGTCCGCAGTGATTGCCGAAGGCAAGCGCGCGATCACGGTCAGGGTGAATGATGTGATTGGTGTCGCCGGTTTTGCGTTGCCTGGCAATTATGTGGACATCATCGTCAATACGCAAAGAGAGGGTGACCGCACTAACCGTGACCAGAATATTTCCAAGATCGTGCTTGAAAAAATTCTGGTACTCGCCGTAGCTCAGGAAGTCAGTCGCGACGAAACCAAGCCGCGCGTAGTGAACGCGGTCACGCTGGAAGTCGCGCCCGAAGAAGCTGAAAAGATCGATCTCGCACGCAGCGTCGGCAGTCTGTCGCTCGTGCTGCGAAATCAGGTTGATCCGGATGCCATACGCACGTCCGGAGCAACCAAGGCCAACCTGCTGGCTTTGCAGGAGTCTGTAACTGGCGCAGCGTCAGCAGAAAAGCCGCCCATACCTAAACGTTCAGCGTCACGGGTGCGCAATGTAGCTGCGCCTGCGGCAAAACCTGCCTCTGTGGCTGTCGCCGAGCCTGTTCCGAAATCGCCGATCAAGACCGCCGACTGCATCGGCGTCATCAACGGCCTGCGCAGTTCGCAGGAGTGTTACTGAGTCGCCCTCTGCATCGCGAAGGAAAAACACTATGAAGCGTTCTGAACCTCTGTTGAAATCACCGCCTGTTGTCAGCGCATTATTCTCCGCTGTCATCTTCCTCATTGTCCCAGCCAGCGACACTTGGGCGCAAGCCAAGCCAGCGGCTACCAATATGATGACCGGGATGACCTGCAATGGCGAAGTTGCGTCGCCCGCGAAGATTTCTCTGCCCATCGGAAAGTCGACCTTGCTACGTTTGCCAGAGCAGGTGACGAATCGCACGCTGGGCAATCCCAATGTTGCGCAGGCGATGCTGGTCTCACCCGAGACGCTCTACTTGCTGGGTGTATCGATCGGCACCACCAACATGATCTTGCAAGGAAAGACCGGTGGATGCAGCGTGATTGATGTGGAGGTCGCGATGGACCCCGGCGCGCTGACCGCCACTTTTCGCGAGTTGATGCCCGATGAACAGGATATTCGGGTGACGGCGGCAGCCGACAGCCTGGTGCTGTCGGGAACGGTCAGTGATGCAGTTGCAGTCACCAGAGCCGTCGATCTCGCAACCGCGTATGTGCGTCGTCCTGCGATGATGAGCACGGCAGCGCAGCAGGAAGGCATGGCCACACAAGCAAACGCGCAGAGCAATCAGCAGATGCAGTCGAATCTGCAGCAGCAACAACTCAGGGTGATCAATCTGCTCAGTGTAGGTAGCGCGCAGCAGGTCATGCTTGAAGTAAAGATCGCTGAAGTATCAAAGACCTTGATCGACAAGCTGGGTGCTGGCGTGCAGGGAAGTGTGGGTAATGGCATGTGGACCTACAGCCTGTTGACGCAATTCTTGACCAACACGCTTGCAGGATCGGTCACCGCGCAGCGCGCAACTGGAACCAAATTCACACTGGAGGCTGAGAAAAAAGATGGGCTGGTGAAGATACTGGCCGAGCCGAACGTGATGGCCATCAGTGGACAAGAAGGCAGCTTCCTCGCCGGAGGCAAGATACTGATTCCGGTTGCACAGGATTCACTGAGCAATCGCATCACACTCGAAGAAAAGGAATTTGGCGTTGGTCTGAAATTTACGCCGACGGTACTAGCCGGCGGTCGCATCAATCTGAAGGTCTCGCCTGAGGTCTCGGAACTCTCCCGCGAAGGTGTTGGTATCAGCAATCTGGCCGCCAACGCGACAGCTTTGTTGCCGCTTATTACCACACGCAGAGCGTCTACCACGGTACAACTGGCGGATGGTCAGAGTTTTGCCATCGGTGGACTGATCAAGAACAACCGCACCACGAATATCAAAGCCTTCCCCATTCTGGGCGAAATACCACTGATAGGCGCTCTTTTCCGGAGCACAGATTTCCAGCAAGACCGCACTGAACTGGTATTCGTGGTGACACCGCGACTGGTGAAGCCGATGAATAGTGCTGTGAGATTACCGACCGATGGTCATACCGATCCCAGCCGAACCGATCTTTTCCTTGGTGGACAGATGGAGGGAAAGCCTGCAGCTGGAAGCGGCAGCAAGCAGAGTAATTCGGTTGATGGCTTCGAAGTCAAATAAGGAGAGCTTTGATGAAAAATAATCCGATCAGTTTACTGATAGCAGGATGTTCATTCACAGCTTTAAGTGCCTGCGTGCAGACCACGCCGCAGTGGGACAGTCAGTTCGGTGAGTCAGCGCGCCTGGCAGTCGCCCGTCAAACCCTCTATCCCGACGCCAGCCAGAAAACTGTGCCTGAATCCATGGATGGCAGTGCATCACGTGAGGCAGTGGGTCGCTACCGCAACAGCTTCAAGGAACCTCCGCAGAACAATAATAGTTTCGTGATTGGCGTTGGCCGCTGAGCGGAGCACATCATGAGAACCCGCATGTCCTTTCACACAATGCGCGCACTGCGCAGGCCGCCGTCGCTCTCGCGTCAGTCGGGTGCTGTCGCCGTGCTGGTCGGGATTGCCTTGCTGGCGATGGTAGGAATCGCTGGACTTGCGCTTGATCTGGGCAAACTGTACGTCGTCAAGAGCGAGCTGCAAAATAGCGCAGATGCCTGCGCACTGGCCGCCGCGCAGGAGCTGACTGGCGCGAACGACAATCAACTCGCGCTTGCCGAGGCTGCCGGGGCCACCGCCGGTGGCCGACACAAATCGCTATTCCAGCAATCTGCGATCAGCTATAGCGATACCAGCAGCATCGAATTCAGCGCTGATAATAGTGACGGCTCCTATGCGAGCGCAGGCTCTACCGGCAGCGCAGCAAAATCGATACGGTATGTACGATGCACGGCTGTTCGGACTGCGATACCGACCTGGTTCATCCAGGTATTGAACGCATTGCCTGGACCCGCAATGGATGCTCAGCAGGTGAGTGCCACCGCGGTAGCGACACTCAAACCATCGCAGTCAACCTGCTCGCTGCCAGTCGGCGTATGCAGCAACACCGTGGCGCTCGTAAAAGGTAACTGGTACATGGGCGCAGTTGACCCGAACGATACCAGCGGCACCTCTCAGAGCATTTTCAAATGGGTAGATTTCACGCCACCGACCGGAGGGGCGAGCGAGCTGGCGGAACAGTTACGCGGCAGCGGTGCATGCAATGTACCAGCGACGAATGCCTTTGTCGGTGAATCCGGTGCGATAGCGTCGCTGGCGAATGACTACAACACTCGCTTCGGAATCTATCAGGGCAATACCAGTCCCGAGGATTCGCCACCTGATTCCAGCGGTTATGCGTATAACCAGACGACCTGGAGTACCGGCAGTAATGCCTTTACTGACTTCTCCGCAAAGCGAGCCATCAACGCTCCTTATCAGACCGATTCTCTTACAGGATTGAAGACTCAGGGTTCTATCAAGGACGCGGGTTTTCTGAGGGAGCATGGCCAGAACAGACGGGTGATGCCTGCACCTTTGATGGATTGCGGAAATGTAGTGAACAACAAAATGCCTATTGTTTCCTGGGGATGTTTTTTCCTCTTGCATCCCATCAGTAACAACCTCAGTGGGGGGGCGTCGTCTGGCGAAACAGCTGCAGCTGGCACCACAGTCAATGCGAATGCAAATGCTGGCGGAAATGGAAATAGTGGAGGGGGTGGCAACAGCGGTGGAGGTAACAGCGGTGGCAACGGAGGTGGAGGGAGTTCGCAATATCCCAGAATGATGCTCGAATATCTGGGCAGTGCGAGCGATCTCAGCAGTCCGTGTGCCTCGTATGGGCTGCCGGGTGGATCGAATGCCAGTGGACCGCCAGTAGCAACGCTGGTGAAATGACATGAAGCCTTTATTTATCGCATCGAAAGGTTACGGCTGGTACGGGCTGGCGAGGCAGCGCGGATCAGCTGCTGTTGAATTTGCTTTTCTTCTGGTGCCGATGTTGCTTCTGTCTTTCGGTGTTGTCGAATATGGGCGGGCGATCTACCACTACAACACTCTGGTCAAGTCGGTCCGCGCTTCAGCGCGACTCCTTGCTTCACAAAGTCCGGATAGCGAAGGTTATACAGAACTGATCAGGGATGCTCGATGCCTCGCGGTACACGGTAATGTCGAATGTATCGGACCTGTGCTGGTTCCTAACCTATCAACATCAAATATAAAAGTATGCGACCGCAAAAGCTGGAGCGAGTGCAGCGGAACGAGTCAGAACAGCTATCGCAGCGTACCAACCGGAGAGGGATCGATACATCTCGTGGCTGTGCGCATTGATGGTTATGCGTTTCCCTTTGTCGGATTGCCGATAGTGATCAATGGCCCGACGATCACCTTTGGTCCTATCGAGGCTGTGATGAGGCAGGCTGGATGAGAACAGATATGCATTCTCTACAACGACATCGCCGAGAGCGCGGGGCTGCGGCGGTCGAGTTTGCGCTGGTGGCTGCCTTCGGAGGATTGTTCATCCTTCTGCTGGGGGTATTCGAACTGGGTCGTGCTTTGCATGTGATGAGCTCAGCGAACGAAGCGACCACATTAGGCGCACGCGTGGCCATCGTCTGCGGAAAAGGTGATAGTCGAATTATGAAGCGCATGCGTCAGGTCATGCCGACGCTTGCTGATAGCGACGTCCAGATCAGTTACTCGCCGAGCGGCTGCAGCGAGAGTAGTGACAGCGGCGGTACGCCATGTGTCTCTGCGACGGTCGCCATTGTCTCCGGACTGAAGATCAAGACAGTTATCCCATTCATTGCTGCCGAGATTCCGCTGCCTGCTTTTACAACCACGTTGACGAGAGAGGCAATGGATTCTGCCAGCTGCGGATGAGCACACCGTTCATCATGATTGATAAGGAATGCTGACCCATGAAAGCTTTCATACTTTCTACCAATGCGGAACTGGTCTCGCTGGTAACACGTGCCTGCGAGCGGCTGCAGCCGCCGGTGGTGGCAATGCCAGGCTTGCCTAGTATGCAGGCCGAGACGGGACTGGCAGCGCCGGCGGCTCCCGATATTGTTATTTTCGATTCCTCCAGTTTTCCCGGCGAGGGTGTCGCAGTGCTGGAGCGACTTGCCCAGCAATTTCCAAAGGCGGTGATGGTGCTGCTGTCGTCCGACCGCTCTCCGGAGGCACTGATTGCCGCAATGCGGGCTGGGGTGCGCGAGGTCTTACCTCTGCCAGTATTGCAGTCGGACATTGAGCTGGCTATCGAGCGCATATCGCAAAAAATCGAGGCATCGACAACCGAAGATGGAAAGATACTTTCCTTTATCTCCTGTAAAGGAGGAAGCGGAGCCACCTTCATCGCGACCAATCTGTCTCACGCGCTGGCCACGCTCGGTCGCAAGCGTGTGCTGCTGATTGACTTGAATCAGCAATTCGGTGATGCCGCGCTTTATGTTTCTGATCAAAAGCCTGCGATGACCCTGGCAGATGTATGTGCGGCTGGAACCCGGCTGGACATCAACCTGCTGGAGTCCGGCGCATTACGCGTCTCGCCCAGTTTCAGCTTGTTGGCGGCATCTGATAATCCGGATCCGGCGGAAGAGATTCGACCCGATCATTTCGAGAGTGTGCTTCAGCTTGCCCGACGTCATTTCGATTTCGTTGTGATCGACATGGGAAGACAAGTGAATGCCCTGAGCATACGTGCACTGGATAGTTCAGACCTGATCTTTCCTGTACTGCAGCAGTCTCTGCCCTATCTGCGTAATACGCGACGTCTGCTAGACATCTTTGCCTCGCTGGGTTACCGGCGCGACAAGATACAGCTGACACTTAATCGGTTTGAAAACGCGGCAGCGGTCACCCTGGCCGAGCTTGAGCGCGTACTGGATCTGCGAGTCGCGCATCGCGTGCCAAATAACTACGACATTGCCAATGACTCAATCAACCAGGGGGTTCCCGTGCTACAGCTGGCGCGCAGCAGCTCTGTATCCAAGAGCCTGGCGGAATGGGTGAACCGTCTGGTTGACAGCAATGTGCCATCTGCCGGCAGCATCATACGGCGCATTTTCGTTCGTAATTCAACAGGTCAGCCAGCACACTGAGTTGCGCTGTTGTCTCAATAGGTTTTGCAATCATTTCAAGGAGAACGATGAATGAGTTATCGAGAGAGACTGGCTGTCGTGTCACCCATCAAGCCTCTTCACTCCTCTGAAATGGATTTTCATTCGCCGTCCTACCAGCAACTCAAGCATCACTTGCATCAGACACTGCTGGAGCGTATTGATCTTGAGCGTATGCAGCAGTTGTCACCTGAGCAGTTCCGGCGCGATTTGTCGCATCTGGTAGAGCGATTGATCGATGATGAAAAGATCATGGTCAATCAAGCCGAACGGCGACAGCTGGTTATTGACATGCAGCATGAGATGCTGGGCCTCGGGCCGCTGGAACCTTTGCTGGCTGATCCTACCGTATCGGATATTCTGGTAAATACGCACAGCCAGATTTATGTTGAACGTCGCGGCAAGCTGGAGCTGACGCCGATTTCATTCAATGACAATGATCACCTGCTGAAGGTGATCGAAAAAATCGTGTCGCGTGTGGGTCGGCGTATCGATGAATCGAGCCCGATGGTAGATGCGCGCCTTCCCGATGGTTCGCGGGTAAACGCGATCATTCCACCGCTGGCACTGGATGGGCCAATGCTTTCCATTCGTCGCTTTTCAGTCATACCGCTGACCGTAGACGATCTGGTGAAATTTCGCAGTCTGACGCCACCGATTGCAGTGCTTCTGAATGCACTGTCCAAAGCCAAGGTAAATATCCTGATCTCGGGTGGCACCGGCAGCGGCAAGACAACATTGCTGAATGTGCTGTCTGGCTTCATTCCTGCTGATGAGCGCATCGTCACGATTGAAGACGCTGCCGAATTGCAGCTTCAGCAGCCTCATGTGGTGCGGCTGGAGACTCGACCGCCGAATATCGAAGGCAAAGGCGAAATATCTCAGCGCGCGCTGGTGAAGAATGCGCTGCGCATGCGGCCTGACCGCATCATCCTCGGCGAGGTGCGGGGAGGAGAAGCGCTCGACATGCTGCAGGCGATGAACACCGGCCATGAAGGCTCCTTCGCAACCATTCATGCAAACTCACCTCGCGATGCGCTGGCGCGACTGGAAAACATGGTAGGTATGGCAAACGCCAATCTTGGCCAGCGTGCGGTGCGGCAGCAGATTGCTGCGGCAATCACGGTCGTCATACAGATCATGCGCTTCACCGACGGTAGCCGCAAGCTGGTGAGCTTGCAGGAAATCACGGGCATGGAGGGCGAGATGATCACCATGCAGGAAATCTTCCAGTTCAAGCGCATGGGTGTGAGCCCTGAAGGCAAAGTGCTGGGCCATTTCTGCGCGACCGGCGTCTATCCGCAGTTTGATCAGAGGTTACGTGAATTTGGATTGACGGTACCTGAGAATACCTATGATCCAACACGGATATTCGAGTAGCAGGCAGATGATCTCCGGAGATTCATGATGGATATCCTTTACTACGCGTTTGCAGTCCTGGTGTTCATTGCCGTTGCGCTGGCGACCGAGGCGGGATGGCAGTGGTGGTTCTCCAACCAGAGCGAGGCAGCTCGGCGACTGCGCCGTCGTATACAGGAGGTGCACGCAGACGATGGCAGTAAGCAGCGCACTGGTGGTGGGCTGCTGAAAGACAATCGCTTGTCGCATTCCACTTCCGTCGATGCTTTTCTGCGCAGGCAGCCCGGCATGCTGCACTTGCAGACTTTCCTGCAGCAATCCGGCATCAGCTGGTCGGTGGCTGAATTTATCGTCTATACCGGATTGTCTTTTGGGAGCGCCCTGGTGATTGCCGGGCTGCTCACTTTGCCCTTGATGACGGCACTGGTCATGGCGATGGTCGTCGCCGTACTACCTTTGCTGTTCGTGCAACGACAGCGCAACACACGTCTGAAAGTACTTGAGCTGCAACTCCCCGAGGCGGCAGATCTGATCAGTCGCAGCCTGCGCGCCGGGCACGCATTACCTGCCACCTTGCAGATGCTGGCCGAGGAAATGCCTAATCCTATTGCTGCTGAATTCCGCATCGTGTCGGACGAGGTGAATTTTGGATTATCGATGTCAGATGCGCTGCAGCGCCTGGCGAACCGGGTACCGTTGCCTGACCTGCAGTATCTGGTGATTGCGGTGCTGATACAGCGCGAGGCCGGCGGTAATTTATCCGAACTGATGAGCAAGGTGAGCCAGCTCGTTCGTCAGCGACTGAAGCTGCTGGGCGAGGTGCGCGTGATGTCCGCCGAGGGCAGATTATCGGCCTGGATCCTGTGTCTGCTGCCGGTTGGTGTAAGTGGCCTGTTCGCACTGACCAGTCCGGACTATCTGAGGCGCTTTCTCGATGATCCCGCAGGACCGGCAATGCTTGCCACTGCGGGGGTATTGATGCTGCTCGGCGTACTGTGGATGAGAATGATTGTGCAAATCCGGGTCTGAACGGTCTCGGGGGGGATCATGAATACGCAATATCTATTATTTCTGTTCGCAGTTTTTCTTCTCTGGGCAGCGATTGCCGCCACCGTCACCTGGCTGCTAATGCCAGACAAGTTCCGCCGGCGTGTCGCCAGTATTGAGATCGAATCGCGCGCGGCGCCGGGAGCGGAAGCGAGAAATTCCTGGATAGAGCGCGCAGTGAAGGTCAGCCGTCCATTCGCCAGACTGACCCAGCCCTCGGAAGGCTGGGAGAACTCTCCGATACGGCTGCGCTTCATCAATGCCGGGTGGCGTGATCGTTCCACCCCATATTTTTTCTTTGGTGCGAAGACGATGCTGGCTCTGATGTTCCCGCTGTTCTGTGTGATCTACGGCGGCGAGCAATTACTGGCCAGCGGAACGTCGCTGGTCATGCTGGTACTGCTGCTGTCTGTCTGTATTGGTTACTACTTGCCAAATGTGTTGCTTAATTATCGTATCGAGCTTCGCCAGCGCGAGATCTTCGACAGCTTCCCGGATGCGCTGGATTTGCTCACGATCTGCGTTGAGGCAGGTCTTGGTCTGGAGGCTGCACTCAATCGTGTCGCAGACGAGATTCATATCAAGAGCGTGGTACTTGGGCAGGAACTTCAGCTTGTGACCATGGAACTGCGCGCTGGGTTCAGCAAGGAGCGTGCGCTGCGCAATCTCGCGCTGCGCACGGGTGTGGAAGATGTCGATCTGCTGGTGGCAATGCTGATTCAGTCGGATCGTTTCGGCACCAGCATGGGTGATTCTTTACGCATCCATGCAGAAAACCTGCGCACCAAGCGGCGCCAGCGCGCGGAGGAAGCCGCAGCGAAAATCTCACTGAAGTTGTTATTCCCGCTGATCTTCATGATTTTTCCGACGCTGATGCTGGTTCTGGTAGGCCCTGCCGCGATGCAGATCTATCGCGTGCTGCTGCCCGCCATGGGCGGTCAAAGCTGATTTTGTATAACAACCATCAACGAGGCCCTTATGAAAAACCAACCTCTGCTCGCACTGACCTTGCTGAGCAGCAGTCTCGCAGCAGGCTGTGCGTGGTTACCCTGGAATTCAGATGAGAGCAGACAGTCGTCCCGGGAGGTACAAGGGCGCATCGTTCCTCATGCACGCATACAGGATGGCGCAGACTCGGCGACAGCATTTCATGCACTGGGCCGGCATTTGCAGCGCGAGGGAAAGCTGGACGATGCAGAGCGCGCGTATCGCCGTGCGCTGGACTTTGATCCTGCCTACGCAGAAGCGCGCAATGCCCTCGCGGTACTGGCGGCCAGCCGGGGTGATCTGTTGCGGGCGATTGACATGCTGTCTTCGCTGGTAGCTTTGCATCCGGAACAGCCGCATCTGCTGACCAACCTTGGTTATGCTCATTTTTTGAACGGGGATTATCTGCAGGCAAAAGAAAGACTGATGCAGGCACTGGTGATCGCTCCTGACAATGAGTCAGCGCGTCAGAAGCTCTCCCTCGTTAAAGAAAAACTGGGTGAATCATTCGATGATCAGGATAGCGCGCAACTAGCTGCGAGCTCTGCGCTGCCCGGGAAAGAGTTTGCTGAACCAGTCTCTGTCAATCCGATCGTTAAACTGACTGACGGTGTTTATCAGCTGATTCGTCCACTCGTTGCTGAGACGGCGAAGCCTTACATCGCTCAATGCGAGCTTCCTGAAGTTAATTCACTAAAGGCCAGCGCGACCTCGTCCGGCGTGCAGACGCCTCCATCGGTTGCGATGGCAAACACTGAGCGTGTACGACTGGAGCTGATCAACGGCAATGGCATCAACCGGCTGGCGCGTTCAGTGCGTGACCTGATCTCGGGCCCGCAATGGCAAGTGGTCAGAGTGATCAATCATGACGAGTTCAGTGTACCTGTCACACGCATCGAGTATGCAAAGCACCGCTATGGTGCTGCGCGCGAACTGGCGGGGACGCTGGGCGTTGCTGCCCAGCTGCGTCCGAATTATCAGCAGGGAGATACTCAGCTGCGCGTGGTGCTGGGTCGGGATTTCCGGACGACCGAGGGTTTGCGAGACCGAGTGGTCACCAGCACGCCACTGCTAGCGCAGACCGAGTGAGGTGTGCGCTGTCAGTTCGCTGTCATTTGACTGAGACCGGTGGAACCAGACTGCTGGCTTGCGCATCCCAAACCACATCATTATCGATGGAATAAAGCTTGCAGACAGTCGAGCTGTTTTTTTGGCAGCCGGCGAGTGCACGATCCGAAGGATCGTCGCCTTCTTCTGCCCAGCTCCATGCGCCTGAGGCAGACAGTGCAAAGGCGCGCGGCGCAGATTTGCCAAGGTAGTCACGATAGCCTGCACGGCCCTTGTCGCTCAGGTCAGGCAGGGCAGCGATATTCTCGACCGATGCAAAGTTTGTGGCGGGTGGCCGTGGTGTGTCGGCGATCTTCATGACCTGATCGGTGGGCATGCCAAGACTTTTCAGGAACCGCTCGGTCTCGGGCGCCCAGATGGCAACACCATCACGACTACCAACCATACCGTGCGAATCGTTCTTGAATTTTCCATAAGCGATCAGCTGCGATGGACCACCAGCTGACTGATAAGCCTGCTGCAAGCGCTCGGCCAGCGGGTGATCGAAGTAGCTGTCGTTCTCACCATAGAACCAGAGGCTGGGTAGCGTCGTACGCGCGCCGTAGCTGGTGAAGGCGGTCACCAGTGACGCTTTCCAGTCGCAGCTGCTGCCATCAATGCGAAGTCCACCTGCAAAATTCAGCAGCCCGCGCACGCCGGGAAAATTTCGCGTGCCAAAGGCTACGGTCGCCAGTCCGCCGTAGGACTGACCCGCCACGATGATCCGGTCTTTGTCGACCCAGGGCTGTTGCACCAGAGATCTCAGTGCTGACTCGACATCATCAGCTTGCTGCTGACCGTTATCTGTCATATTGCAGCCAAAATCACTATAGGTGCCGCCGGAAGCTGCAAAGCCCTTGCGCATGGGCACCGCCACTGCGTAGCCGCGCTTGACGAACTCACGGCTCATCGCGAGAAACCGGTCGCGTGCCTGTTTGGCAGGATTACCGCGATCTTTACCGTGGTTCATCACCAGTAAAGGGAAAGGGCCATCGCCCGGTGGGCGGAAGATAGTTGTCTCGAATTGCAGCTTGCTTCCATCCGAGATCACGGGAAGCATGACGACTTGTTCATTGACTGTCGGATCTAGTGAGTCGGCATAAGCGGCATGGCTGAACGCTGCTGCTGCAAACGCGACAGCAATACTAAAACAACGTGAAGCGTAACGTGCTAATGGAATGGGAGTAGAGGCTTTCATGGCGTCTTTACGAAGGGCAACGAAGCCGATTCTAAAGACGCGCTTTACTCACTTCAATGCTTCAAGGAATAATTACCAGCACTAAATTCAATTCTTGGATTTGTTCTAACAGCGATGGATAGTCATGGCTGCTCCACCGGAGAGCCATAAAAAAAGAGCGCACAGGGCGCTCTTTTTTGCCGAGATTTACTAAGCCGCTATCGAATTTATTCGACCGCCAGCAATCGGGTTGCCTTCATCCGCGATGCCAGCAGCTTGCCCTTGCGCGCACGCTTGCCGAAATGATGCGCGAGATCTTTGCCGGATAGTTCGATCTCTTGCGGCTTGCCGCTGCGTTGAGCAGTGCCCATGACGATCACGCCTTTCTTCGTGATCGGCTGCGCGGCCACCAGCTTTTCTTTAGGGTCCAGATCCATCAGTGTCACGCCACGGCCACCGGCCGATTGTGTCTTGATTTCGTCCAGACCAAATACCAGCAGTCGGCCTTGCTCTGACAGACAGACCAACGCGCTCGCGCCCTTCGGTATCACCGCTGGCATCACAGGCTCGTCGCCGTCATCCATCGCCATGAACGATTTGCCGCCTTTCTGACGGCTGAGCATATCGCCTGCCTTGGCTGCAAAGCCAAAGCCTGCGGTCGATGCCAGCAGCAATGGCGTCTCTGCCGTACCGGCAAAGTAATGCACCAGACGTGTGCCCGCATCAACCTCGACCATTGTGGTCAATGGCGATCCGTCGCCACGTGCGCCGGGCAGCTGCGCAACCGAAATCGTGTACACACGGCCGTTTGAACCAAAGGCCAGCACATGGTCGGTGGTGCGGCATTCGAAGGTCGCATACAGAGCGTCACCTGCCTTGAAGCTGAACTGCTGCGCATCATGGCCATGTCCCTGACGTGCGCGCACCCAGCCTTTTTGGGAAATGATGACGGTGACGGGCTCATCGATCACCTTGGTTTCAGCAACGGCTTTTTCAGCTTCCTTGATCAGGGTGCGCCGTTTATCGCCATACTGCTTTGCATCCGCTTCGATCTCTTTGACCAGCAGCTTCTTCATCGAGGCTGGGTTATCAAGAAGCTCCTGCAAGGTTTTCTTTTCCTTGCGAAGCTCAGCGAGCTCCTGCTGTACTTTGATTGCTTCCAGTCTTGCCAGCTGGCGCAGACGGATTTCAAGAATATCTTCAGCCTGTCGCTCAGAGAGCTTGAAGGCTTTCATCAGTGCAGGTTTAGGCTCATCCGACTCGCGGATGATCTTGATCACCTTGTCGATGTTCAGCAGTACCGCTTCACGGCCTTCGAGAATGTGGATACGATCCTCCACCTTTCCCAGACGATGCTGGGTACGGCGGGTGACGGTATCAAAGCGGAAGCTGGTCCATTCACGCAGTATCTCGCCCAGCGCCTTCTGGCGCGGACGGCCATCGGCGCCGATCATCACCAGATTGATCGCAACATTGTTTTCCAGCGAGGTGTGCGCGAGCAGCAAGTTGCTGAATTCTTCCTGATCCTGATTTTTCGACTTGGGCTCGAATACCAGTCGCACCGGTGCTTCACGGCCTGACTCGTCGCGTACGGTATCGAGCACGCCCAGCAGCGTCTGTTTCGTCGCCAGCTGATCGGGGGTCAGGCTCTTCTTGCCCAGCTTGACCTTGGGGTTCGTGAGTTCTTCAATCTCTTCAAGGATTTTTTGCGCCGAGGTACCAGGCGGTAGTTCTGTGACTACCAGTTGCCACTGTCCCCGCGCGAGATCTTCGATCTTCCAGCGTGCGCGCACTTTGATGCTGCCACGGCCGGTCTGATAAATCTCGGACACGGTTGCAGGTGGGGTAATGATCTGTCCGCCCCCCGGAAAATCTGGGCCCGGGATGAGTTCCATCAGATCGTCATGCGAGATCTTTGGTTGCTTGATGACCGCGATCGCTGCATTGGCGACTTCATTCAGATTGTGTGACGGTATTTCTGTCGCCATGCCGACGGCGATACCGGAAGCGCCATTCAGTAATACGAAGGGCAGGCGTGCGGGCAACAGTTTTGGCTCTTCGCTGGAGCCATCGTAGTTGGGTGCGAAATCCACGGTGCCCATGTCGATCTCGTCCAGCAAGAGCTGTGAGATCGGTGTAAGGCGTGCTTCGGTGTAGCGCATCGCTGCCGCGCCATCGCCATCGCGCGAGCCGAAGTTGCCATGACCATCGATCAGCGGATAACGCAGTGAGAAATCCTGCGCCATGCGCACCATCGCGTCATACACTGATTGATCGCCATGCGGATGCAGCTTGCCCAGCACGTCACCGACGACCGCGGCCGATTTGCGTGGCTTGGCATCGGGCGCCAGTCGCAGCTGGTCCATTGCATACAGGATGCGGCGCTGTACAGGTTTCTGACCATCGGAGACATCCGGCAGTGCACGTCCTTTCACCACCGAGATCGCGTAATCAAGATAGGCGCGCTCGGCAAAGGTCGCCAGTGTCAGGGAATCGCCGCTATCGTCCGCAGCAGCTTCGAACAGGTTGGTTTGGTCGGTCATCAGTGTGTTATCGAAGGATGTTCGTGTTTTACCAAAGCCGCTGGATCCCGGCTTGCGCCGGGATGACGGAGTTGAGCGCAGACGGCTTTTCAACCGTCATTCCGGCACACGCCGGAATCCAGTATCTTTGCATTCTGTTAAATATCAGCTTCAACCTCATTCCCATGCTCTTCCAGCCAGGCGCGCCGCGCAGCCGCTTCGCCTTTACCCATCAGCATGGTGAATCGATCTTCTGATGCCTTCAGCCCCATCTCGCCGAGAGCCACCGGCAGCAAGCGACGGGTATCCGGATTCATCGTGGTTTCCCACAGCTGCTCTGCACTCATTTCGCCCAGACCCTTGAAGCGCGCAATACTCCACGCGCCTTCTTTCACGCCATCCTTGCGCAACTTATCTTCAACCGCTTCCAGCTCACCGCTATCGAGCGCGTAGATTTTTTGCGCAGGTTTTTTGCCGCGCGCCGGCGCATCGATACGGAACAGCGGCGGACGCGCGACATAAATATGACCGCGTTCTATCAGCTTCGGAAAATGGCGGAAGAACAGGGTCAGCAGCAATACCTGAATATGCGAGCCATCGACATCAGCGTCAGAGAGTATGCAGACACGGCCATAGCGCAGACCAGAGAGATCCGGATCATCATTCTTGCCATGCGGGTCGACACCAATCGCCACCGCAATGTCATGAATCTCATTGTTGGCAAAAAGACGGTCACGTTCGGTTTCCCAGGCATTCAGTACCTTGCCGCGCAGAGGCAGAATGGCCTGAAATTCCTTGTCGCGGCCCATCTTGGCCGAGCCGCCAGCGGAATCGCCTTCGACCAGAAAAATTTCGTTGCGTGTGATGTCACTAGATTCGCAATCGGTGAGTTTGCCCGGCAATACTGCCACGCCTGAGGATTTTTTCTTTTCGACCTTTTGCGCAGAACGCAGTCGGCTTTGAGCCTGGCGGATCACGAGTTCCGCGAGCTTCTTGCCATAATCCACATGCTGATTCAGCCAGAGTTCGAGCGCGGTGCGCGAGAAACCGCCGACCAGCCGCACCGCATCGCGCGAGTTCAGTCGTTCTTTGATCTGCCCCTGAAATTGCGGATCCAGTACTTTTGCCGACAGCACGAAAGAAGCACGTGCAAAAACGTCCTCAGGCAACAGCTTCACACCCTTGGGCAGCAGCGAGTGCATCTCGACGAAACTCTTCACTGCACTGAACAAACCTTCGCGCAGACCGGATTCATGCGTACCACCGGCAGGTGTAGGAATCAGGTTCACATAAGACTCGCGCACGATCGCGCCATCTTCAGTCCATGCGACGACCCACGCAGCGCCTTCGCCTTCAGCAAAGCCTTCCGCATCAGCACCTGCATACTGTTCACCCTCGAACAGCGGGATCAGTGTCGCGCCACTGCCGCCCTGTGCCAGTGCTTCATTCAGATAGCCGCGCAGACCTTGTTCGTATAGCCAGCTTTGCGTGTCGCCAGATTTTTCCTGAACGAAGGTCACTTTAACGCCGGGTAGCAGAACGGCCTTCGAGCGCAGCAGGCGCTGCAGTTCGCCAATCGGAATGACCGCAGAATCAAAATACTTCGGGTCGGGCCAGACGGTCACGCGAGTGCCGGACTTTTTGTCCTCTTTGCCCGCAGCCCGCGATTTCAGTTTCGACGTGACATCGCCGCCCGAGAACGCAATCGTGTGAACGCCATGTCCTTTGTCATCTTTGCGCCAGACGGTGATTTCCAGCTTTGATGACAGCGCATTCGTGACCGACACCCCCACACCATGCAGACCACCTGAAAATGCATAGGCACCGCCCGAGCCTTTATCAAACTTGCCGCCCGCATGCAGACGCGTGAAAACGATCTCGACCGTGGGGACTTTTTCTTCGGGATGCAGACCGACCGGAATGCCGCGCCCGTCATCTTCAACGCTGACGCTGCCATCTTTGTGTAGGGTGACGATGATGTTCTTGCCAAAGCCGCCGAGTGCTTCATCGGAGGCGTTGTCAATGACTTCCTGGATGATATGAAGCGGATTCTCGGTCCGGGTGTACATGCCCGGGCGCTGCTTGACGGGTTCGAGTCCTTTAAGGACGCGTATCGATGATTCGCTGTAATCGGATTTTTTGCTTGCCATGCGTGAAAGCCTGGATGTGAGGGTATAAGGGTGCCCCGGTGGGACAAAATCCCGGGAATTCTAATGAATTTTCAAGCCTGCGCGGTATTTACCGCGATTTGTGGTTCGGCGGGTGCTCACTTGGAGAGCATCTGCATCGCCCGTTCCAGTCCTTCCATGGTGACCGGGTACATGCGATTGCCCATCAGCTGCTTGATGATCGAGATCGACTGCCGGTACTGCCACAGCCCTTCCGGTTCGGGGTTCAGCCAGACAAATTTCGGAAACTGGTGCACGAAGCGCTGCAGCCAGACCGCACCGGCTTCTTCATTGTGATATTCGACCGAGCCGCCGGGTTGCACGACCTCGTAAGGACTCATGGTCGCGTCCCCGACGAAGATCAGTTTGGTGTCGGGCGGGTACTTGCGAATCACATCCCAGGTAGCGAAGCGTTCTGCATGGCGACGGCGATTGTTTTTCCACAGCGTCTCGTACACGCAGTTATGGAAGTAGAAGAACTCCATGTTCTTGAACTCGGTCTTTGCAGCGGAAAACAATTCTTCGACGCGTGCGATATGGTCGTCCATGCTGCCGCCGACATCCATCAGCATCAGTACCTTGACCTTGTTCTTGCGCTCGGGCTGCATCTTCAGATCCAGCCAGCCCGCATTGTTTGCGGTGGCGCGGATGGTGTCGTCCAGTGCCAGCTCTTCTTCTGCGCCTTCGCGCGCGAACTTGCGCAGGCGGCGCAGCGCGACCTTGATGTTTCGGGTGCCGAGTTCGCGCTCGCTGTCATAGTCACGGTAGGCGCGCTGGTCCCAGACTTTGACCGCGCTCCGGTTGCCGCCTTCACCGCCGATACGTACGCCTTCCGGGTTTTGCCCGCTGTTGCCAAAGGGTGAGGTGCCGCCGGTGCCTATCCATTTGTTGCCGCCTTCGTGGCGGCCTTTTTGTTCTTCCAGCAGCTCCTTCAAGCGATCCATTAGCTTGTCATAGCCGAATTTTTCGATCGCGGCTTTCTGCTCGGGCGTCAGCTCGCGCTGTAGCCGTTTCATCAGCCAGTCCAGCGGGATCTCGGGATTTTTTTCGAACAGGGTATCGATGCCGTGGAAGTAGGCGCCGAAGGCTTTATCGAATTTGTCGAAATTGGCCTCGTCCTTGACCAGCGTAGTGCGTGACAAAAAATAGAAATCATCGAGCGACGGCTCGATCACTTGCTTGTCCAGCGCCTCCAGCAATACGAGGAATTCCTTGATGGAGACAGGAACCTTCGCATCCTTGAGCGTGAAAAAGAAGTCGATCAGCATGATAGTGGTCGATGTGGTTCTGTAATCAGCGGTTATTACGGGACATGAAAACCAGCCGTTCAAACAGATGCACATCCTGTTCGTTTTTCAGTAGCGCGCCATGCAGTGGCGGTACGATGGCTTTCTGATCCTGACTGCGCAAGGCTTCCGGTGGAATATCTTCTGCCAGCAGCAGCTTGAGCCAGTCGAGCAATTCAGAGGTAGAGGGTTTTTTCTTCAGGCCGGGGATATCGCGGACCTCAAAGAAAGTCTGCAGCGCCTGCGACAGCAGGGATTTTTTAATATCAGGGAAATGGACATTAACGATGTCCTGCATCGTGTCCTTGTCAGGGAATTTTATGTAGTGAAAGAAGCATCGACGCAGGAAAGCATCCGGCAGCTCTTTTTCATTATTGGAGGTGATGATCACCAGTGGGCGGTGTCTGGCGCGGACCATTTCTCGCGTCTCGTAGACATAGAATTCCATGCGGTCGATTTCGCGCAGCAGGTCGTTCGGGAATTCGATGTCGGCCTTGTCGATCTCGTCGATCAGCAGCACGACGGGCTCGTCGGAGGCAAAGGCCTGCCACAGCACGCCACGGACGATGTAATTCTGAATGTCTTTGACACGTTCATCTCCCAGCTGCGAGTCCCGCAGACGTGACACGGCATCGTATTCATACAGGCCTTGCTGCGCCTTGGTCGTGGATTTGATATGCCATTGCAAAAGTGGCATCCCCAGAGCTGCAGCCACTTCCTCGGCCAGCATGGTCTTGCCGGTGCCCGGCTCGCCCTTGATCAGCAAAGGACGCTGCAGTGTCAGCGCAGCATTCACGGCCAGTTTCAGATCGTGCGTGGCAACGTAATTCTCGGAACCTTCAAAGCGCTTGGCGGTGGTCATGGTTGTACTGGTTAGTCAGAGAAAATAAGCTTCAGTATAAAGTAGCTGTGAACGGGATAGCTGCGTATAGATGGCCGAACACCGGATATTTTGCCTGTGAATGGCCGGCAGAAATAGACGATGAAATGCGGATCGGTTATGATTAGGCGCTTTTTTGTGCGGGCGGGCAAAAGATTATTCCGATTTTTTCGGCATTTAGCCTGAGCCGCCATTCCGGTGTCGAATCAAACTACCCAGAAATCATGAAAAAACTCTTTGTTCTTCTCGCGCTGGCGGGTGTGGCTCAGCTGTCTGCTGCGGCGGATGCTGCAGGCGACGCAAATGCAGCCAAAAACAAGGTGGCGATGTGCATCGGCTGCCATGGCATCCCCGGCTATAAGGCGACTTTCCCTGAGGTATACCGCGTGCCCATGATCGGCGGCCAGTCGGAAAAATATATTGCTTCCGCACTGAACGCTTACAAAAAGGGCGAACGTAACCACCCGTCAATGGTGGGCATCGCCAAGGGCTTGTCCGATCAGGACATCGCCGATATCGCCGCGTATTACGCGCAGCAGAAATAAGGAGTCACGAATGAAAAAGATGATTGCACTGCTGGCTGTGTTGCTCGCCGGCGTGTCCCTGAATGCCGTCGCTGGCGGCAACGCTGAAGCGGGCAAGGCAGCGGTTGCTAAATATAACTGCGCTTCCTGCCATGGCGCAGATTACAACTCGCCTATTGATCCGAGCTATCCGAAGCTGGCAGGCCAGCACGCCGATTATTTGGAGCATGCGCTAAAAGCTTATCAGCGCGGTGCGAATGCAGGTAACGGCCGTGGTAACGCGATCATGGGTGGCATGGCCAAACCGCTGTCGAAGCAGGATATCGCTGATATCGCGGCTTATCTTTCCAGCCTGCCGGGTTCGCTCGTCGTTCGCAAATAAATTGTTGCCCTGCAAGCAGGGCGCAAAGCATAAAAAAAAACCGCAGCTTGTGCTGCGGTTTTTTTTTCGCCTGCTTACCTTTGAGCGCAGCGCTGAATGCACTCGACATATGATTTCCCATCTGGCGGCAGACCGTTCCTTTGCGACGTCCACAGCATCTCGCCCAGGCACTCCATGATCTCGTGATGCGCGTCATGCTCCGAGCCGCGACGCTCGGCCAGCCGCATGAAGGCTTCGCGTATGCCGGGTGGCTGGTCGATCGAGATCTGCTCGCTGATGGATAAGTGCATGGACAAGTGCAGGAAAGGGTTTGCTTTGCCATGGCCAGCGTCGTAATCCGCTGCCAGCGCAGTGTCAAGATCCGCCAGTTCGCTTTCATACTCGGGATGCTGCAGCATCCAGTCGCGTGCCATCGCTTCCATCGGCGTCAGTACTTCGCCCGAACTGGCCTTGCGCCAGGTCTCACAAAAAAAACGCCGGACTTCTTCTTTGCTCGGTGCAAACATCGCTCACTCCAGTCCAAAGACGGCGATCCAAGCGGCCAGTGCTGCGAACAGCGCGGCTGCAGCCATCCGTACCCAGTGCATCGGTATCCATTGCGCGGTAGTCTTGCCGAGTAATACCGCCGGCGCAATCGCGATCATCTCTCCGAGGGTTGCGCCGCTCATCACCTGAATGAACTCGCCATATTTCGCCGCCATCAGCAGCGTGGCGATCTGCGATTTGTCACCCAGTTCGGCCAGAATGAAAGTGATGAAGGCGGTGAATACAAGGCTGGTGGATGATTTGACAGCGACGTCGTCGTCATCGTCATCATCGTCTTCCGGTATCAGCGTCCAGACTGCCACGCCGGCAAACATCGCTACCAAAAGCCACCGCAGCAGATTGGTGGGTACCAGACTGGAGAGCGTCGTGCCCAGTAAGGCTGTCACGCCCATGGTCAGCAGAGTGGCAAGGAAGATGCCGGCGAGTATGGGCAGGCTGCGACGGTAGCGCACGGCCAGCAGCAGCGCCAGAACCTGTGTCTTGTCGCCCATCTCGCCCAGTCCGACGACTGCGGCGGTGTTCAGAAACGCTTCCATCAGATGGCTTTCTCTGGTGCGGGCGTCTTTTGCCTGTATTCGCAAAGATCGGCGATTAGGCAGTTCCAGCATTGCGGTGTGCGCGCCAGGCAGGTGTAACGTCCATGCAGGATCAGCCAGTGATGCGCATCCATCAGGTATTCCGGCGGCACGAACTTCATCAGTTTCTGTTCGACGATCTCGACATTTTTGCCCGGTGCGATACCGGTCCGGTTAGAGACGCGAAAAATATGTGTATCGACCGCCATCGCTGGCTCCCCGAATGCGGTGTTCAGCACCACGTTTGCGGTCTTGCGGCCAACGCCGGGCAGCGCCTGAAGCGATTCGCGGTCGCGCGGCACTTCGCCGTCATGCTGCTCCAGCAGGATGCGACAGGTTTCGATTACATTCTTTGCCTTGTTGCGGTAAAGGCCAATTGTCTGCACATAGGGGATCAGCCCATCGACGCCCAGCGCGAAGATCTGCGCTGGCGTATTCGCGACCGGGTACAGTTTACGTGTTGCCTTGTTGACTGAGACATCCGTCGCTTGCGCGGACAGGATCACGGCGATGAGAAGCTCAAACGGAGTGGTGTATTCCAGCTCAGTGGTCGGGTGCGGGTTCGCGGCTTTCAGCCGCTCGAAGATCTGGCGGCGCTTTTCCGGATTCATGATGTTTTCTTTGCTTGCGCTTCTTTTTGAAGGCGCGCGCGTTCTATGGCGGCCTGAATAATGGCTCGCTTGCGTTCTTTCTCTGCGCGTTCGGCCTCGCTGAGCGCTTCGGTATTTTCGACTTCTCTCAGTTTCACGGCGGCCTTTGCAGCCAGTCTTGCATCGTTTTCTTCTTTCTCCCGCTGAAGGCGTGCGTTACGTGCGTGGAATCGCTCGCGCGCATCGTTGGCCTGCGCGGGCGACCAGGCGGCCCAGCCGGTCAGTCCCGGCGTGACAGACATCATGGCAATGCAATCGACCGGGCAGGGGGCGACGCACAGGTCGCAGCCTGTGCAAAGTTCAGAGATCACCGTATGCATCTGCTTGGCAGCACCGGCAATTGCATCAACGGGACAGGCCTGTATGCACAACGTGCAGCCTATGCAGACCGCTTCGTCAATCACGGCGACAGGCCGCTCTCGCTCGACGCCATTGACGGGGTTGATCGGGATGACGGGTTTTCCGAGTGCGGAGGAGAGTCGCGCGACGCCCTCTGCACCACCGGGCGGGCACTGGTTGTAGTTCGCTCGGCCGTCGGCGATCGCTTCGGCATAAAGACGGCACGAGGGGTAGCCGCATTTCGTGCATTGCGTTTGCGGTAGCAGGTCTTCCAAAAGATCAGCGAGTGAGCGGCGCGTATCGGTCATAGGCTCACATTATCCGGCATTTGCAGAGCTTGAGAGCACCGCCCGGTATCTGCTTGCTGAGCGGCCGTATGAAAAAGGCCGCCCGCAGGCGGCCTGTATTGATGCGCATTCCTGATGTTCAGCGATGCGCGCGGATGAATTCCCCTATCTTCGGCGCGATCATCTCGCGCCAGCGGCGGCCAGAGAAGATGCCATAGTGTCCGCACTTCGGTGCGGTGTAATGCTGTTTCATCTCTTTCGGGATGCCTGAGCAGAGGTCATGTGCAGCGCTGGTCTGGCCAGAGCCGGAAATATCGTCGAGTTCGCCCTCGATAGTGAACAGCGCAACGCTCTTGATATCTTGCGGACGGACACGCTTGCCCTCGACATCCCAAGTACCCAGCGGCAGCGCATGGTCCTGGAATACGGTCTTGATGGTCTCAAGATAGTACTCGGCGGGCATGTCGAGCACGGCGTTGTACTCGTCGTAGAATTTGCGGTGCTCTTCGGCAGATTCATTGTCACCTTCGCGCAGGTGCAGATAAAACTCCCAGTGGCTTTGCGCATGACGACGCGGGTTCATCGCAACGAAGCCTGCATGCTGGAGGAAGCCGGGATACACGCGGCGTCCATAGCCTGGATAGTTTGGCGGGACGCTGTAGATCACATTGTTCTCAAACCAGGTGTGTGGCTTGTTCATCGCCAGGTCATTGACCTGAGTCGGTGATTTACGCGAATCAATCGGGCCGCCCATCATCACCATTGTTTTTGGCATGGGCTTTTCGCCGGCGCTCGCCATCAGCGAGATTGCAGCCAGCACCGGTACGGTCGGCTGACAGACCGAAATCACATGCAGGTCAGGACTCAGATAGCGAATGAATTCCTGAATGTAGTAAATATAGTCATGCAAATGGAATGCGCCCTTGTCGAGGGGCACCATGCGGGCATCGGTCCAGTCAGTGATGTAGACATCATGGTTGGGCAGCAGCTCGCGCACGGTATCTCGCAGCAGCGTCGCATGATGGCCAGAGAGCGGCGCTACCAGTAGTACCTTGGGCTGATCGAGTTTTGCGACGGCGGCGCGGCTGTCCTTGCGGAAGTGCAGCAGCTTGCAGAAAGGCTTTTCCAGCACCACGTCTTCGATAACGGCTGCTCGATGGCCCTCGACCTCGACCGAGGTGATGCCAAACGCGGGTTTTTCGTATTCTTTGCCCAGGCGGAACATCAGTTCATAGCCCGCGGCGATACGCTGCGCGAAAGGGGTATGCGCAAATGGCGAAACCGGATTCGTGAACAGCTTGGAAGATGCCTCAGCCCACTGGACCAGCGGACTCAGCAGGGTGCGGTTCATTTCGTGCAATTGATAGAGCATGAGGACCTCTCATTCAAGACGCTCGATTGTGCAGGCAATCTAATGTTTCCGCAATGCAGCAAATGCAAGACCGGAATATTCCCAGCAGTCCTTGCTGCGCACCCCAAGGTTTTGCTTGTAATTCGGGCTCAGATCGATTCGAGTTGTTGCTATGCGGTAACATACTAGAGCGCTCACTCACTTACAACCTATTTGTCAGTACAAAAGCGCGCATTTAAGTTGCCAATCAGACATCTTTTAGCCGGCTCTCAAGACTCACGTTGATATCCATCCTTGTTTGCCGGAATTTCCGCTAGTCAAAACTGGATCGGCTGCTTCTTTAGACAGCAATTTTTCCTGATTGCGCCCACTTTTTGTCGCGGCTGAGTCAATGGGTTCAGAGTTGCCGGATGATAAAATCTTGCATATGTCGCTGAACCACTCCCTGACCCGCCTGATTTCCCGGTGCCTGATCGCCGTCTTGCTCCTGCAAGTCGCGCTCCCATCGTGCGCGGCGTTTGGCACCGCCAGCAAAGCGGGCTGGATGGAGATCTGCGCCTCCAGTGGCATTCAATGGGTAAAACTGGCGCAGCCGGACGGCGCGCTGGCAGACCATCAGACGGCCCATGATCACTGTCTGCTGTGCGCATCGACGGGAGCCGCCTCGGACTTCGATGCGCGTGACCACCTCAATCCCCAGCTTCGTCACGAAGCGATCACTATTCATCCTCAGGCTGCGCATCGCTGGTATGCAGGCCATTCCATTCTCTCGCGGGCTCCTCCAGCCTGATTTTCTCCTTTGTTGAACGCATAGACCGCGCTTCTTGCGTGGGTCTGATGTCATTTTTTTAGTCCGACCGGCGGCAGTGTCTGCGGTGCGGACTGTTCATCTGGAAAAACAATGAGAATGAATGTCACCTGCACGCCAGTCCGGCTGGCCGTGCTGATGTTATGCGCAATACCAGCAGTCGATGCGCAGGAAGCACGATCTGCGTCCGCAACCACGCTGATGACCTTGGGCGAGGTCGTCGTGACCGGTAATCCCGATCCACTTGCCGTCAGCGGCCTTCATACGTCAGTGAATGTCATACCTGCCGAACGCATTGAGCAACAGGCAGTTGCCAACAACTGGCAACTGTTCGATCAGGTGCCGGGCGTGATGCTGACCAGCTTCGGACAGGGTACGACCTCGGGCAAGTTGTCGCTGCGAGCGTTCAACGGTGAGGGAGAAATCAATGCCGTCAAGCTGCTGATCGATGGGATCCCCTCCAATAGCAATGACGGCAATATGCCTTATATCGATCTTGCACCGCGTCTGGATATCGATGCGATCGAGGTCGTCAAAGGCACGAATGATCCGCGCTATGGTCTGCACAACATCGCAGGTAACGCGAATATCGTGACTAAATCGGGTGGCAATTATCAGCTTGGACGCGTCAGCTACGGAAGTTTCAATACCCGTGATCTGCAACTGGCGGCGGGCACCGATGATGGTCGTTTATCCCAGAATTACGCGATCAGCTACCTCAATACCGATGGCTACCGAAGACATTCGGATGCAGAGAATGCAGCGTTTTCTGGCAAGTGGTTTCTGCACAGTGAAGACCGTCGTCATCAGTGGGGTCTCATCGTCAGGCATGCCGAAGCGGTTGCGCAAGAGGCGGGCTATCTGACGCGCGCTCAGGCGGATGCTGATCCGCGTCAGTCACCTGCGCACAATGCGTGGGATGAAGACAAGCGGCAGATGACACAACTGGCGCTGCAGGCGAAAAGCGAGCTGCGTGACGATTTGACTACCGCTGCGCAGATATATATGAATGATTTGAGTGACAAGCGCTATGTCCGTTTCTCTGCAGGTACGTCGCAGCAGGAGCGAATCGTCGATGAAACGCATATCGGCGCCTCTGCGAATGCAAGCTGGCGCGCGGGTAGGAGTACGCTCGGTGATCTGACGCTGACCGGTGGCATGGATACCGAGCATCAGGACAACCGCAGCGAGCGGTATACGACAGCGCAGCAAGTCAGGACTACGCAGACTCGCCATCAGCAGTTTGATTTCAATACGATGGGTGGTTTTGTGCAGGCCATGCTGCAGCCCTCGGATCGTTTGACGATCACCCCCGCATTGCGTATCGATTCGATCTCTGGCCAGTACACCAACCGGCTGACCGGTGCCCGCTATGACATGAATGACTATGGACTGATACGGCAGCCTAAGCTCAGCGCAATGTATCAATGGTCAGAGTCAGTGTCAGTCTATGGCAATGTAGGTCGGACTTTTCAGGTCGGCGTCGGTACCGCATCGTATCGCGTCAATCAGAGCAGCGATCTTGCGCCATCAATCAACGAAGGATGGGAAACTGGTATGCGTTTCCGGCCTGCCAATTGGCTGGATGGACGCATCGCTTTGTGGCAGCAGACCGCTAGTAATGAGGCGCGCCGCAAGCTGAATGACCCCGCAAATGATGCGGAAAATATCGGCAAAACGCGCCGGCAGGGTATCGATATTGAGCTCAACGCGCGACCTTCATCGCAGCTGAGTTTGTGGGCCGCGGGTGCTGTGCAGCGTTCTGAAATACTCAAAGCCGATGCCGGTTCGCTGGCGACCGAGGGCAATCAGATCGATCATGTGCCGCATCTGATTTACAACCTCGGTGCAGATTATCAGTACACCGCGCAGTTGCGGTACTCCGTGTGGGCAAATGGTCAGAGCAGCTACTACCTTGAACGGACCAATAGCACAGGACGTTTTGGCAGTTATGTACTGGCGAATACTTCGGTTAGCTACCGAATCAGCAAGACAATGAATGTCGAGATCCAGGCACGCAACCTGTTTGATCGTTACCATGAATATGTCTGGTACGACGGTGCGCAATCACTGCATTCGCCGGGTGCGGGGCGCACGATTTATGCGTCGGTACAGATCAGGATGTAAATCGTGAAGCGCGCTCGCCGCTGGTGGCTGACTCTGCATCTGTACCTAGGGCTTACGCTGGGTACAGTGTTTGCGCTGCTGGGTATCACCGGCAGCATGCTGGTGTTCTACCCTGAGATCGACCGCGCGCTCAATCCCATGCTTCGGCCCCCAGCGACAGTAATGCAAGCAGTTTCAGTGCAGGCGGTCAGTGACAAACTCCGGGAGCTGTATCCGGAGCGTGATGGCGGCTGGCGTATTGAACTACCGCTGAACCCCAACACGCCACTTACAGCGCGTTATGCACGCTCAAGCGAGCGCGAGGGACGCGCTTTCTCGCCGCTGATGGTGACGCTCGATCCAGTCACGCTGCAGCCGACCAGCAGCCGTATCTGGGGTGACTATCTGGTGACCTGGATGTATGACCTGCACTACACGCTGTTGTTCGACACCAATGGAAAGATTACGGTGGGCGTCCTCGGTTTGCTGATGCTGTTCTCGCTGCTGTCAGGTCTCTGGTTGTGGTGGCCGTCTGCATCGCGCTGGCGGACGGCTTTAAAACCGGTCTTGCGAGAAGGTTCGGTGAGACGTATTTATGACTTGCATGCACTGGGCGGTGCCTACGGCGCGGTGCTGCTGATCGTACTTGCGATCACTGGCGCGGGACTCGCTTTGCCGGAACAGACACGCAGTCTGCTGGATAACCTGATGGGTATTAGGCCTGCACCCGAAGTGACAGCACATTCTGTGTCGGATGATGCGATGCGCATCAATCTGGATGATGCGGTCTTTATGGCGCGTGAACGTTTTCCGCAAGCTGAAGTACGTTGGGTTGATGTGCCAAGTATTGGCGAAGGGCCGATCAGTATCCGGCTGCATCAGCCTGACGAGCCCGGACGACGGTTTCCGAAAACGCGCTTATGGATTGATCCCTACAGTGGAAAGATACTTGCCATCCGCAATCCCGCAGATAACTTAGCCGGTAATACGGTGCTTGACTGGCTGCATCCACTGCACAACGGAGAGGCATTCGGACTGACTGGCCGATGGATCGCATTCGTATCCGGATTTGTGCCGCTACTGTTATTCGTCACGGGCTTTATTCGCTGGCGACAAAAGCGACAAGCCAGGGAAAAACACCTATCGCGATTGAAATCTGAATCCCAATCGTAACCTCAAAAAAAAGCCCGGACATGTCCGGGCTTTTTGTGATGCTTTGATGTCAGATCATCAGTCAAATACTGGCGACTCCACGCCAAGGATCTTGTGCAGCTTCGGCGACGTTGTCGTGTACTGCATGTGGATTTTCTTCTCGGGGAAGATGTACGGTGCAGCGCCGAATGCGGCGAGCGCCGCTTCATGGAAACCGGAGAGAATCAGCTTCTTTTTGCCCGGATAGGTATTGATGTCACCCACTGCGAAGATGCCGGGGACGTTGGTTTCGAATTTCTCGGTATCGACCGCCAGTTGCTTACGCTCGATTTCCAGACCCCATTCGGCGATCGGGCCAAGCTTGGGCGACAGGCCGAAGAACACCAGCAGATCGTCCAGCGGCAGGCGGCGCGTGACGCCATCAGCGCCGGTGACCTTGATCTCGCTGAGCGTATCGCCTTCCGCTTCAAAGCCAGTGACCTGACCGATCAGCAGCTGCATTTCCATTTGTTCGCAAAGCTCTTTCATCTTGGCGACCGATGCCGGTGCTGCACGGAATTCTTCTCGACGGTGCAGCAGGATGACCGACTCGGCTTTGCCATGCAGGTTCAGTGCCCAGTCGAGCGCAGAATCGCCACCGCCGCAGATCACGATATTGCGGCCAGCGAAACGCGACGGGTCTTTAACACGATAGAACAGCTGCTTGTCTTCGAAGGCCTCAATGCCATCGACCTTCAGAGTACGTGGCTGGAATGAGCCGACGCCAGCGGCGATGAACACGGTCTTGGTGATGAATCGGGTGCCGGTCGAGGTTTCGAGATTGAAGCGGCCATCGTCGCGCTTCTCGACTACGGTCACTTCCTGTCCAAGGTGGAAGGTCGGCTCGAAAGGCTCGATCTGCTTGAGCAGGTTATCAGTCAGCTCCTGCCCGGTGCAGACGGGCACGGCCGGAATGTCATAAATGGGTTTGTCAGGATAGAGCTCGACGCACTGACCGCCGACGGCGGAAAGCGAATCGATCACATGCGCCTTGATTTCCAGCAGGCCGAGTTCAAAGACCTGGAACAGGCCGACCGGGCCAGCGCCGACGATTACGGCATCAGTTTCTATCGGAGTATTGACTGAGGTGTTCATACGTTGGAGAGCTTTCTTTCAAATACCAACCCCGGCCATGGGCCGGGGTTCAGGGGCAGTGCTTGCTGCTTTGGGTGGCGCTGTACACAGCGCGCGTATCAGCGCTCCAGATACTGGAGCTTTTCTTTCACGTCTTTCCAATCTTCGGCATCAGCCAGTGCGGATTTAGACTTGGTAATCGACGGCCATTTACGCGCCAGGTCCACATTAAGCTTGATGAACTGCTGCTGGTCGCCAGGAACATCTTCTTCCGCGTAGATGGCGTTGACCGGGCACTCAGCAACGCAAACAGCGCAGTCAATGCACTCGTCCGGATCGATCGTCAGAAAGTTTGGTCCTTCGCGGAAGCAATCCACCGGGCATACGTCCACGCAGTCGGTGTAACGGCAGCGGATGCACGATTCGGTCACAACGTGGGTCATAAGGGTCCTATCTGTAAACATTTTTGAAACATCGGCCAGCCTGCACATCTTGGCGGGCGCTAATCCCGATGCTTCATTCGCAAAGCCTTGTATTTTAAGGCAAACCGGGGTGCCCCACAAATCCGGTTTAGATGGTTTTTAAATAAGCTAATGCATCCCATTTCTTTGACTATGTGAGCCTTGAGAGCTTATCCGGCGTTTCATGGTCCCGGAATCTGGCTTTTCAGGTCGCGCCGTGAATAATTTTTGGTCGCGTCTCTGAAATTTACTCATGCAGCCAGCCCCTTGAAGCGACTGTTGCCGAGGTAGAATCAGACCAATAATACTGAGGAGATCATGGATACTTCCGCCGCCCGCAAAGCCATATTCAGCCGCATTCGCAAAGCCCAGCAGCGTCCCGCCGAACCCACCGCTGCCGAACTGGCAGAGGCCGAAGCCTATCTGGCATCCAGTACTGCCGGTCCTCGTCCAGAAATTGGTGCAGACCTCGTTGGTCGCTTTCGGCAACAGGCCGAGCGCACCTCGCAGACGATTGATGAGGTGCAGACGCTGGCGGATGTGCCCGCTGCTGCTGCGCGTTATCTGAGCGGTCTGGGCGTCGCGCCCAGCGCGATTGCATGGGAGACGATGTCTTCGCTGGACTGGCAGCAGGCCGGGCTGAATGTAGCGTTTCGTCCGCCGGTGAATGAGGATATGGTGGGTATCACCGGCTGCTTTTGTGCGATCGCCGAGACCGGCACGCTGATGCTGTTGTCTGGTGCCGAGACTTACGCGTCCGCGGCGCTACTGCCCGAGACACACATCGCGGTGATTCCGGTCAGCCGCATCGTTCGGTCGATGGAGGATGCGTTCGCGCTGGCCAAGCAGGAGCGTGGCGAGCTGCCGCGCGCGACCAATTTCATCTCGGGCCCCTCGCGTACTGGCGATATCGAGCAGACGATTGTGCTGGGCGCTCATGGCCCGTATCGTGTGCATGTGATTCTGGTGCGCGGCGCCTGAGCCGTTACGGATTCATCACTGAGACGATTCGCCCTTTCCCCTGAGGAGCCATAAGAAAATGAAATCCAAGGTGCTGGTCACGCGTGAGACTTTTCCTGAAGTCATCGATTATCTGTCGCAGCATTTCGAGGTCGAGCACAATCAGAACGACGAAGCCTATGATGAAGCCGAGCTGACACGCAGGCTGCAGGACAAGGCAGGAGTGTTTGCCAACCCAACGCACCGTTTTGCGGGAGAACTGTTTGCCGCCTGCCCTGGATTAAAAGCCGTATGCAATATGGCGGTGGGTTACAACAATATTGACGTTCCTGCGGCGACTGCCGCCGGTGTAATGGTGACCAACACACCCGATGTGCTGAATGAAACCACTGCAGATTTCGGCTGGACGCTGATGATGGCGGCAACCCGCCGTGTCAGCGAGTCTGAGCATTTCCTGCGTGCCGGGCAATGGAAAAAATGGCGTTACGACGATTTTCTGAGTGCTGATGTACATGGAAGCACGTTGGGCATCATTGGCATGGGTCGTATCGGACAAGCGATAGCCCGACGCTCAATGGGCTTCAACATGAAGGTCGTGTACCACAACCGCAGTCGCCTCGCTCCGGAACTGGAAGCGGCAGCAAACAATGCGCAGTATCTGGGCATGGAGGACTTGCTGCGCACTGCTGATCATGTGGTTCTGGTACTGCCGTATTCGCCAGCGTCGCATCATCTGATTGGCGCGAAGCAGCTGGCGTTGATGAAGCCTACTGCGACGCTGGTGAATATCGCACGGGGTGGCATTGTCGATGATGCAGCGCTGATTACTGCGCTCAAGTCGGGGCAGATCGCCGCTGCCGGCATCGACGTATTCGAGAATGAACCCGCATTCAACCCGGAGTTTCTCTCCCTGAAAAACGTCGTGCTTACGCCCCATATCGGCAGCGCCTCGGTGCCGACGCGTCGCGCAATGGCGTATCTCACTGCAGATAATCTGATCGCAGCGCTGACCGGGCAGAGGCCGCCCAATCTGCTGAACCCAGATACATTCAAAAAATAATTCAGGAGAATCCAATGGCCGACATCACCATCGTGCAGACGCACGCGCTGTCCATGGACGATGCGCGCGCCGCTGCGCAGAAAGTCGCTGACCAGATGCAGGCTGACTATGAAATGAGCTGGGAATGGCAGGGTGACGTGCTGGCTTTCAAGCGCACCGGTTTCTCCGGCACGCTGGCGCTGGCGGACGGCGAGGCCACGCTGGAGCTCAGCCTCGGCATCATGCTGCGGGGTTTTGCGAAAAAAATCGAGGAGCAGGTGACGAAGAACATGGCAACCGTGTTCGGCGTCACCCAGTCGCCGGGCTGATCAGGTCTCCAGCAGCTCCACGTCGAAAATCAGTGTCGCATTGGGCGGGATCACGCCGCCAGCACCACGTGCGCCGTAACCGAGTTCCGCAGGGATCACCAGCCGCCGTTTGCCGCCAACCTTCATGCCCCGCACGCCTTCATCCCAGCCGCGAATCACATGGCCGGCGCCCAGAGGGAATTCGAAAGGCTCGTTGCGATCCACGCTGGAATCGAATTTCTCACCTTCAGTGCCGTCCGGGTTTTGCAACCAGCCGGTG
>JACCDH010221017.1_pt1 | contig 44258 bp, 42 predicted proteins | sample 7442481 | NCBI WGS metagenome assembly JACCDH01 (sample SAMN15323433, study PRJNA562643) | freshwater metagenome | isolation source: river surface water | place: USA:Blue River Watershed | collected 2017-08-15 | reverse complement strand
TCTCAATACTCCGACAAAGTCGTCCGTATCACCCAGAGAAGTACCGAGCAAACGACTTACGTTAATGCGCTGACGCAGCGGTATAACTACTTTTATGAGGCTGCGACAAACATACTAAAAGCATTCACCAATCTGTGGTCATCACTGGTTTCAAATATATGACAACTATTTTTTCTTGATATTTGCAAAGAGCATGGGGATCGGTCGCGTAAATTACCTCACCTGGCAAACAAATTTCAGCATGTCCTCGCTTGACGTATTCGGTCAGGATCTATCCCACTCGGTCGCTGCGCTTTCCTAATCGACGATGCCGCCGCGGTCGGTGTTGGAGTCCCAGCAAATAAAAGTAATTTCGCAATTTTTCTGTTTTAGGTTTTGTTTCTGTCCTCTTGCTATTCGCTCCATTTGTTGTCTCTGTGGTCAAGCAATGGAACACTTGGCAAAGTCTGACAACTCACTCAAGCCGCTGAAATCCTACTGTTTGCTTCCAGAATCTGCATCTACTGGGTGATGCATGAGATTAATTGTGTGATGGGCGGTTTGCTTGTTGCGGAAAATCAATTTGATTGATCGCAGAAAATTATTTGGCAGTGTTGGCGTTGCCAATTTTTGAATTGATGCTATGTCTGACAATATCGTTATTACTGATGGGATAAACAAGCCTTGGGAACTTCAGGGAACAAATTACGATAAGCCCGAGGAGATTGTTCTTGCAAATCTTGCGGTGGGTCAGCTTGCTTTTCTCGGATCGGCATTTGGGAAGTATCTCAGTACGCAAGCGACAGTTACTGCAGAGCTAGCAGACGCGGTGAATAGAGTACGGGATCGTAGTGCTGAGGTCGCGGCGCTATTTAAAAACTGGAATCCAGAGAGTCCTAAATTGGATCTAGTCATGCCTGCAAATGGGATTTATCCAGTTGAAACTTCCCTAGTCAATGTGAACAGCACTAATCCCACGGCAATAGACAAGCTGGTTATCGCGAATAATTTACTCGAAAGCAATAAAATTGCTAACAAATTTATTCCGCCGTTTAACCTTGATGTAGACACGGCATCTTATACGTATACATTTGATCCTGTGCCTGGAGGTCAGATAATTACTGGATTTTCATACTCTGTTGCTATTTATAACCCGAACGATTTGTCTGATCCGCCCAAGGATTTGCAGCTCTACGTGAAATCAGATGAAGACTGGGTAGTTGATTACTCAAGGAAATTTATAAGATTTCAAGGATTGGAATATGAAATCAAGAGTAGTAAACAAATTTGGGTTCCCAAATCTACCGCTGAGATTGATTATTTTAATAATCAGCTAAGCTTGGTCGGTTCTGCAAAAAATTCTCGAGTGCTTACAGATGTCACTCAGCTGGTGCCTGTTTCTTCTGAGACAAATACATCAACGCAAAATGGCACAGCAACGCTTGCTCAGCCAGTCGTCACCATGGAGATTTCTGTTCCGCAGGCAGATTTTATCGAATTCAAACTGAGCAATGGCGATTACTATTTCTACGAAAAACCGGCAAGCCAAATTCCACTGTATTCTGTAGATACCGTTGCTAGTCAAGTTGGATCGGTAGTACAAATGGCGGATAAAACTTATCGCTTTGTGGGTGAACCTACTGGAATTTTGGATAATCCCTATCCTCTGATCATGGCTACACCCAAGCCGTGTATAAAAATCCCCACGAACCGTCAGCAAAGCGAAATTCTTTCACAATACTCCGACAAAGTCGTCCGTATCACCCAGAGAAGTACCGAGCAAACGAGTTACGTTAATGCGCTGACGCAGCGGTATAACTACTTTTATGAGGCTGCGACAAATATACTAAAAGCATTCACCAATCTGTGGTCATCACTGGTTTCAAATATATGACAATCATTCTTTCCCGATATCTGCAAAAAGTATTGGGATCAGTTTCGTAAACTACCTCATCCGGCAAAGAAATTTCAGCATTTCCTCACTTGGCGTATTCGGCCAGGGTTTATCCCATTCGGTCGGTGCGTTTTCCTGCTTGACGATGCCGCCGCGGCCAGTGTTGGAGCTATGATAAATCTGTTGAATCAGCCGGGTTTTGCGGCTGCGGCAGTCGGCCTCGACCAGAAATTTTGCTGACATCGCATCTTCCGGAGTGCGCTTGCCAAAGTCCAGCAAAAACCAGGCCGTCGGGTACTTCCCATAGCGGATGGTGTCGAAATCCACGTAGAACAAATCGCGTTTTTCTGTCGTGGTCAGCAGAGACCATTCGGCGTGCGCTAAGGGTGCTGTGAGTATTGATGCGAGTAGTGTGGTGAGGCTTGCGGCGTTGAGTAGCGCGCGGGACATCTGGTTTTTCATGATCAGTCTTGTTTTGTGCCGGCGGCATCGAGTTCTTTTTTCCAGGCCTCAGATTGCAGTCGCTGTTTTTCTTCAAATTCTTTTTCGTCTTTTTCGGTCTGCTCGCGGAAGGCTTTGTGTTCCTCTGCGATCTGTTCCAGCTTGCGCTCCATATCATTGACCCGCTTGGTGCTGTGCTGTTCATCCAGCTCGACGCCGAGTGTGAGCGCCAGATAGATCCATACAGGCGTTGAGATCAGCAGCAGAAGGGACCACCAAACGGCGATAAAGCGCGAGAGCAGCAATAGCGATAACGCTAAAGATGCCACGCCCATCCCAAACAAGCCCAGTTCGATCACGAGTCACCCCGATTAACGATTAACCATTCGTGTCACTGCACGGATGATAAGACTACCCTGAATTTCTTTGCCCTTGCGTATATGGCGATGTTTTAAATTTATTAACATCGATATACTGGCGTTAACCAGCTGCGCTGGTTGATAATGCGGAGACAAGAATACCTATAAATGAGGAGACAAGCATGGCAAATCCCGTCATTGGTTTTATTGGTGTTGGTCTTATGGGTGCAGGCATGGCGAAGAATATCGTCAGCAAAGGCTACCCTCTGGTCATCATGGGCCACAAAAACCGCGAGCCCATTGAACGGCTAAAGCAGTTGGGCGCGACAGAGGCAAAGACTCCTCGCGAACTGGCAGCGCAGTGCGACATCGTTCACCTGTGCGTGACCGCGTCGCCTCAGGTCGAGGCCGTGATGAATGGTCCGGACGGCATCTTCGCATCGGGGCGCAAGGGGCTGATCATCATCGATTGCTCGACCTCGAACCCGGTCTCCACGATGGCGCTGGCCGAGGCGGCAGAATCCCACGGCATGACGTTCATCGATGCCCCGCTGGGCAGAACCCCGAACGAAGCCGAGGCAGGCACACTGGATACCATGGTGGGTGCAGATCCTGAGACCTTTGCGAAGGTCAAGCCTGTGCTCGACTGCTGGGCGGGCAATGTGGTGCATCTCGGTGCGGTTGGACTCGGCCACAAGATGAAGCTAATTAACAACTTCATCGCGATGGGTTATGCAGCACTGTTCTCGGAGGCGCTCGGTATCGCTCGCAAGGCGGGGCTGTCAAAAGAGCAGTTCCATGCAGTGATCGGCAGCAGTCGGATGCGCAACGGGTTTTATGACACTTTCATGAAGTGGACGATGGAAGGTGATGAGAGCGCGCACCGTTTCACTATCAGCAATGCACATAAAGACATGCGCTATCTGTCTAGCCTGGCGACCGAGATCGGTGCGCTGCATCCGATTCAGTCCATGGTGAAGAATTCTTTCGCTGGCATGGAAGCGGCGGGGCAGGCGCAGCGTTATGTGCCGATGCTGGCTGATTTTGTGGCGACGCTGAACGGACTCGAGCCATCGCAGAAACAGAAATGACGTATCCCGGGCCGGTAGTCAGCGCCGAATGGCTGGCAGCGCATCTTGATGATCCCTCGGTGCGGATTGTCGATGCAACGGTGCATCTTCCTGATACTGGGCGCAATGCCAAAGCAGAGTATGTGCAGGAGCATATTCCCGGCGCGGGATTTTTCGATCTGGATGTGATCGCTGATCCGGTCAATCCCTTGCCGCGCAAATTTCCGCCGAGTGAGGTGTTCGCTCTTGAGGTAGGTAAGCTGGGCATTGGTAACGACACACACGTGGTCGCCTACGACACGCCCGGGCTCTACAGTGCGGCGCGCGTCTGGTGGCTGTTTCGTCAGTACGGTTACGACAAGGTATCGGTGCTCGATGGCGGCCTGAAGTACTGGAAGATGCGAGGTTTGCCGGTGCAGGCGGGTGCGCGGGAATGCTCGCCGGTTAATTTTTCCGTCAGGTCAGAGCGCGATTTGCTCGCGCTATGGCCTCAAGTGCTGGAGGCCTCGCGTAGTGAGGCCTCGCAGGTGATCGATGCGCGTACGCCGGGGCGCTTTGCCGGGACAGAGCAAGATCGTTACCCGGGTACGCGAGCAGGGCACATACCGAACAGCCTCAATCTCTACTGGGCTGATCTGCTCGAGGCAGACTCCCGCAAATTGCTGCCTGAGAGCGAGTTACGCGAGCGCTTCGACAAGGCGGGTATCCGTTGGGACAAGCCAGTGACTGCCACGTGCGGCTCAGGACTGACCGCGTGCATTTTGGCGCTGGGTCTTCACCTGTGTGGCAAGGATGACTGGCGGGTGTATGACGGATCGTGGGATGAGTGGGGTCGTCGGCAGGATTTGCCGGTGCAGCCGTGAATCGACGGCGTTCAGCCGACCGCCGTCTCCAGCGATCTCGCCATGCGCTCACCCAGTTCGGTGATCATATAGCCGCCGCGCGTGTAGCGTATGAAGCCCATACTGATCATTTTGTGGCGCTGCTTCTCGCTGATCCGAGACACAGCGTTGCTCTGCCCGTGATTTAGGGCGAGCAGCAATTCGATGTCCTCGGTCGCGATGATGTTCATGATGGCTGAGTAGTGTTGACTTCACTGGATGTGAATATCAGGGATTACAGCGCGCACAATACGCGTGCTGCTGCCGTAGTGGAGATATCGACAGAAGCTCGGTGATCTTTACCCGGGGCTCTTGTCTTGCGACTCGGAGGTGGTCCGGCTGCTAGGCGGCGTTGTCAGGGCCTGCCACGAGTGCTCGTGTAGATGCGATGCGCAGCCCGGGCAGAACTCAGCCAGCACCTGTTCTGGTATTGACGAGGGATCGGTGGCGGCGGGCCGGCGATCAGACTGCAACTCAAGGCGTGGTTCACCACAGCCCGGGCACTCGACGACGTAATGCGCAGCCTCGAAATCCTCCACCATCCGCAACAGCGTATCGAAGCGTTGCGCTTCTGCGCTGCCGGCGACGGGTTCGCTTTCGAAATAGACTTCCATCTCGCGAAGCGCGCATTCGTATTCGCTGCGGCTGCAGATTGGTTTTGGCAACATGGCTCACCTCCGTAGGCCGCCCCTGTTTTGTGGTGTGGCAGAGCGGCTAATGTAATATACTGTACAAATGTACAGTATATGGTCCTCGGTGGGCAAGCCCTTGCAGGGCGTAAGCGATGTTTTGTAACGCTGACCATCATGCATATATGGCAATGGTGGCCTTGCATGTGGGGTAAGGCAAAACCCGCATCAAAAGAATAACCATCAAAATCGTGACGGAGGAAGCCATGACCTCGACCGCAAGTACTCACTCGCCTAGCGGATGGGACTCTATCGATGCGCTTCATGAAGTCGGGGAGGCGACCGAGCATTGGGCGCGCACCTTCAATCAGGGCGACCCGTCTGCCATTGTCAGTTTGTATATGGAGGATGCTGTGCTCTGGGGTACGGTCGCCACAGAGTTGCTGACCGGGCAGCAGGCGATACGTGATTATTTTGCCAGGGCTTGCGTGCCTGGCGCGCTGCCGCGTGTGCAGATCGAGCAGCAGCATGTGCGCATCATGGGTGATGTCGCGGTGAACTCGGGCGCGTATCTGTTTCGGGTGATCGAGCAGGGGCGAGAGCGAAAGTTACCTGCGCGTTTCTCTATGGTCTGGCGCAAAACGTCTCAGGGCTGGCGGCTCGTCGATCATCACTCCTCCGCCCAACCGATCATCTGAATTTGCCGGTCGGCTCAGCGAATTCGTTCCGGCCTGACGAAATGGCCCAAATCCCAGCGACCCTCTAGCGGTACGCGGTCTTCACCGAAGGACTTGCGGCCGAGTCCGTGATACCTGCCTTGGTAGAGCTCGCCGGTATAGCGGTCGCCATTTGCGTAAGAAATCGTCCCTCGTCCGTGCGGCAGATCGTTTTTCATCGGACCCGTGTAACGGCTGCCATCGGCAAAGGTGTATACACCTTGACCGCTCGCCTTGCCGTGACGGAGTTCACCGTCATAGCGGTCACCGTTCGCATACAGCAAGGTACCCGTGGGTGCAGGGCGGTTGTCAGTGAATTCTGCGATCAGCTGGGTGCCATTCGCAAAGGTCACGGTGCCACGTCCGTTGAACTTGTTGTTCCGGAATGGGCCCTCGTAGACATCACCGTTCGCGTAGTAATACCTGCCCCAGCCGTGGCGATTGGTTTTCTTGATGTCGCCGACATACTTGTCGCCGTTCAGATAATAGGTCGTCTCGCAGCCGCTCAGTAGTACGACCAGACAGACCAGCAGCAGGATTCTCAGTTTCATAGGATGGCCCGAGAGGCGCTATGCCGGCTCATCGTGAATGCTGACTTGCTCATGCATGCGACGCCCCCGGCGAGAAAAACATTAACCCTTCTATGTATCGACAGGGGCTGAGGAAGCTGAAGGGAGGCGGAGCCTATCCGTTCCTGTCATGTGGGTCTGGCGTTCAGTGATGACCCCCGGCGCCAGTCTGATGGCCAGATCATGGCGGCAGTCCGACGCTTGCCCGCACCACGGGTCAGAGAACGGACGCCGCGAAAAACGCTATTCCGGCGAAGGCCGGAACCCATCAGCACGCGGGCACTGCTGATGTTAGATAGCGCAAGCAAAGGGCCTTGCTGATTATCAATCTGGCATCTACCATTCCTCTCCAAAAAATTGACTGCAGTCAATTTTTCCATGTAAACCTGAGGTTTTCTCATCAGAAATTGCATTTGGGAATGCATAATTGCTGCTACGCAAAACATAGCAATTCCCCTGCCAAGATGACTTCTCCCTCCAGCCACACCTTCGCCCCGAGCTCCCGCATGGTTGATGAGACTGTGCATGAGCACTTGTCGCAATTCACGATGGGGCTGTCGCCGATTTCGCTTGCGCTGGCGTGCGCCGACTGGGCTATGCATCTGGCCACTTCGCCGGGTCGGCAGATGGAGTTGGCGCAGCGCGCGATGCAGCTGGTTCAGGAAGAGATGCAGTCTGCTGCGAGACGTTCGGCTGGCATTGCCGCCGACGAAGAAAAAGATACACGCTTCAGTGACCCCGCATGGTCGCAGTGGCCGTTCAGCATGCTGAAAGATAGTTTCAAGGCGGGTGATGCATGGTGGAGGGATGCGACGCAGGTCGATGGCATGTCAGAACACCGGCAGCACATGGTGAGTTTTTTTGCGCGGCAGTGGATGGATGCGATGTCGCCCTCCAACTGGGCGCTGACAAATCCTGAAGTCTTCCGCAAAGCCTGGGAGACGGGTGGGCAAAGTATGTTGCAGGGGCTTCAGCTCTTTTTGCAAGACATGCAGCAGTCCCATCTGCCCGCCGACCGGGCCAACCCTGACCATCTGAATCCTTTGCCCTATGCCGTCGGCAAAGAGGTTGCGGTCACGCCCGGCAAGGTGGTGTTCCGTAATCATTTGTTCGAGCTGATCCAGTATGTCGCTACGACGGAGCAAGTCGCTGCCGAGCCATTGCTGATTATTCCGTCGCCGATCATGAAGTACTACATCATGGATTTGTCACCACACAATTCCATGGTGCGCTATCTCGTCTCGCAGGGCTACACGGTGTTCATGATCTCCTGGCGCAATCCGGATGCCAGTGATCGCGATCTCGGTATGGATGATTATCTGCAGGCTGGTGTGATGCAGGCCATGCGAAAAACGAGCGAATTGTCCGGCTCAGGTGCGATCCATGCGATGGGTTACTGCCTGGGTGGCACCTTCCTCGCCATTGTTGCGGCACTGATGGGTGCGAATGAGTTTGCCGTTGACGAGGCGAACAAAAAAACAGCAGGGCAGCTGACCATGCCCACGCTGCGCAGCGTGACACTGCTGGCTGCGCAGACTGATTTCTCCGAAGCTGGCGAGCTGGGCATCTTCATTGATGACGATCAGCTCAAGACCTTGCGCGAGCAGGTCTCACGCACCGGTTATCTGTCAGGTCGCCAAATGGCCGGCACCTTTCAGTTCCTGCATTCAAAAGACCTGATTTGGTCGCGTAACACCCAGCGTTACCTGATGGGTGTCGACGAGACAGGTAGCGATCTCATGAGCTGGAACGCAGACACTACGCGCCTTCCACAGCGCATGCATTCAGAGTATCTTGACACTTTGTTTCTGCGCGATGATCTGACCGAGGGCCATTACAAAGTCGCGGGCGTTCCGGTGGCGCTGAAGAATCTCAAAATCCCCCTGCTGGTGGTGGGCACGGTGCGTGACCACGTTTCACCCTGGCGCTCGGTCTACAAGATTCATTTGTTCACCGACACTGACACGACTTTTATTCTCGCAGCCGGTGGTCACAATGCCGGCATCGTGTCCGAACCTGGACATCCAAAGCGCGGCTATCAGATCAGCCGTGCGCAGGCAGGACATGACTGGGTCGATCCGGATAAATGGATCGCCAATGCACCGCGACGAGACGGCTCCTGGTGGGAAGCCTGGAGCCAGTGGCTCTCCGAACAAAGCAGTGCCCGCATTCCGGCACGTGTGATCAACAAGCAAGCTGTCGTGTGCGACGCACCCGGCGACTATGTCATGGTGCGTTATGCTGACTGAGAACCGATCCTATCCCCCTTTTCGCGGGCTGTTCAGTCTGGAGGGCAAGAAGGGCTTGATACTTGGCATCGCCAATGATCACAGCATTGCCTGGGGCTGTGCCAAGCTGGCGCGCGTGATGGGCGCAGACATCGTTGCGACCTGCTTGAATGACAAAGCGCGCAGCTATGTCGAGCCACTGACCAAGCCCCTTGGCATCGATCTATTGAACTGCAATGTCGAAGATGCCGATGCGCTGGAGTTGCTGGTTACGCAGGCGATTGACAAACTGGGCTCGCTGGATTTCGTGATTCACTCGATTGCCTGGGCGCCTCTCGAAGATTTGCATGGCCGGGTGATTGACAGTTCAAGCGCTGGTTTTGCGCGAGCGATGGAGGTCTCCTGTCACTCCTTCGCTACGCTGGCCAAGTTGTGTGCGCCGCACATGCCCGAAGGCGGCAGTCTGCTGACCATGACCTATCTGGGTGCTGATGAGGCTGTGCCACACTACGGGCTGATGGGTCCAGTCAAAGCGGCGCTTGAATCGCTGGTGCGTTACATGGCACTGGAACTGGGCCCGCAAAAGATACGTGTGCATGCCGTATCACCCGGACCGATACCCACGCGCGCTGCCTCGGGCATTGCGTCGTTTGACGAACTGATGCAGACAGCGATCCGCAAATCGCCCCTGGGCCGGCTGGTGACGCTGGATGAAGTGGCGCAGCTGTGCGCCTTCTTGTGTACCGATGCTTCCTCAGGCATGACCGGCCAGACCATTTATGTGGATGCCGGATGCCATGCAGTGGATTGATTGTCCACGTTTGCTGAAATCTCCATGAACAAGACACCCGATCTCGATATCATCGAAAACTATACCTTCGACGAACTGTCCATCGGACAGAGCGCCACGCTCACCCGCAACCTCACGCTGGAGGACATACGTGCGTTTGCGGCCGTCTCGGGCGACACGAATCCGGCACACCTCGATCCGGAATATGCGAACGATACCTTGTTCCATGGCGTGATTGCCCACGGTATGTGGGGCGGGGCGCTGATTTCAGCAGTGCTCGGGACGCAGTTTCCTGGTCCAGGCACCATCTATCTGCAGCAAGACCTGCACTTCACGAAGCCTGTTCGCATTGGCGACACGCTGACCGTCACCGTCACCGTCCGCGCCAAGGATGAGATCAAGAAGCGGGTCGAGCTCGATTGCGACGTCCGTAATCAAAAAGGGGATTCGGTACTGAACGGCCTGGCAAAAGTGATCGCGCCCGCGCAGAAAGTGCGTCGTCCGAAGATCGCCGTACCGCAGATACAGCTGTTCGATCCCGAATCGCGTCTGAAGGCATTGCTGTCGATGGCCGACACGCTGGAGGCGGTACGTTGCGCGGTCGTGCACCCATGCGATGCCGAATCACTCGCCGGTGCGATGGATGCGGCGGCACGCGGACTGATTATTCCCGTGTTGGTCGGGCCGGCAGAAAAAATACGCGCCGTCGCGCTCGAGGCGGGTATCGACATCAGCAACGCCGAGGTGGTGGCCGTCCCACATAGCCATGCCGCTGCCGACAAAGCGGCGGCGATGGCGGCCGCAGGCGAGGTCGAGATTCTGATGAAAGGCAGCCTGCACACGGATGAGTTGCTGCACGCGGTGCTGGCTCAGCCTGGCCTGCGAACTGGCCGTCGCATGTCCCATGTGTTCCGTTTCGATGTGCCGATGTATCCCAAGCCGCTGCTGGTCACTGATGCGGCGCTGAATATTTCGCCGTCGCTGGCCGACAAAGCAGACATCATCCAGAATGCGATCGACTTTGCGCGGATGATGGGCAATGAGCGACCCAAAGTCGCGATACTGTCGGCGGTGGAGACGGTTAATCCCGCCATCCCCTCCACGCTGGATGCGGCGGCGCTGTGCAAGATGGCCGAGCGCGGCCAGATACGCGGCGGTACCTTAGATGGCCCGCTGGCATTCGACAATGCGATCTCGGCGCATGCCGCCCAGATCAAGCACATCGTATCGCCAGTCGCGGGGGATGCAGACGTTCTGGCAGTGCCTGATCTTGAATCCGGCAACATGCTGGCCAAGCAGCTCGAATATCTCGCGGGAGCAGTCGGCGCTGGTCTGGTGCTCGGTGCGCGCGTGCCGATTGCGCTGACCAGTCGTGCCGATGGCCCTGCGACACGTACCGCCTCGGTGCTGATTGCGTTGCTGAGCGCGCATCAGGCTCGACAAGACCCGCTGCGACGCGAGCAGTTGCGTGAGCAAACGCTTCACAAGCGCTGATCGAGATCGATACGATGGCGATACTTGCGGTCAATGCCGGCTCTTCATCGCTGAAATTCTCACTCCATCAGCTCGCCGGGGGCGAAGTACAAGCGCCCGTCTTAACTGGCAACATCGACGGCCTGGAGCCGGGTGGCTCGCCACTGATGCGCTGGAAGCACCAGGGCAGGCGTCAGTCAAGACCACTGAGTGGTAGCCAGCCAGCGAGTGCTGACTCGTTTTCGCGAGCGTTGAGCGAATTGCGCGCGCTCTTGTCGACTGAATTACCTATGCCGCCGCTGCAGGCGGTCGCGCATCGTGTCGTGCATGGCGGCGCGCGGTACATCCACAGCGTGACTGTAACGACAGCGGTACTCGACGAGCTAGAAAAGCTTAACAGCCTCGCACCCCTGCATCAGCCACACAATCTGGCGGGGATCCGCGCATTTGCCGAAGCGTTTACCGGCGTTCCGCAGATTGCCTGTTTTGACACAGCGTTTCATGCGAGCGCACCAGAGCTGCACCAGCAATTCGCGCTGCCGGCCATCATGGGGCGTGAGGGCGTGCGGCGCTATGGTTTCCATGGACTCTCTTACCAGTACATCATCGGCGCTCTGCAAGCGCAGAGCGCGCGCGCACAGGGCAGGGTGTTGATGGCGCATCTGGGTAATGGTGCAAGCCTGTGCGCGGCGCGCGACGGTAAAAGCATTGCCTCTACCATGGGGTTTTCTGCACTTGACGGCTTGATGATGGGTACGCGCTCGGGTGCGATCGATCCCGGTGTGCTGCTGTATTGGCTCGAACAGGGATGGGACCATCGTCGTATCGAAAAGACGCTCTACAAAGAAAGCGGTTTGCTGGGCGTGTCCGGTATATCAGCCGACATGCGCACACTGCGTGCCAGCGACGATCCTGCGGCACGCGCCGCCATTCATCTGTTCACGCATCGCGTCGTGCGCGAAAGCGGTGCCATGATTGCCTGTCTGCGGGGACTGGACCTGATCGCTTTCAGCGGCGGTATTGGCGAGCATGATGCCGAACTGCGCGAGCAGGTCTGCACCGACTTGCAGTGGCTGGGCGTGCGCATTGATCAACACAAGAACCGGGCGGCCACGGGCGAATTGATCGCGTCTGTGCACCAGCCTGACAGCAGCGTGGAAATCTGGGTCGTACCTACCGATGAAGGCCGGGTGGCGGCACGCGAAGCGGCTGCAATTATCAGGGGGAGACAAAGGTAATGGGTGATATTTCTCATGCTGCAGTAAGACCCGCGGGGCAACACTCGGCAGATGGCGTAATGGCGTTTATCTATCGCTGGCTGTTCGATCATGAGTTCGCGCCGGGCTTTCATCGTCAGGTCGAGCGTGCAATTGCCCTGCTGATTCTGATCAGCGTCGCGGCTATTGTGCTCGAGCACATACCCGAGATCTATCTGCCCCACGCGCAGTCCTTCCACTGGTTTGATGTGATCACGGTCGCGATATTCTCGGTCGAGTACCTGCTTCGTCTGTACACGGCGCCTGTGCATCCCGAGTTCGCTGGTCATCGTTTTCCGCGCCTGCGTTACGCATTCAGCTTTTATGCCTTGGTCGATCTGGTTGCGATTCTTCCGTTTTATTTTTCTCAGTTCTTCACCGTCGATGTCGAGATGCTGCGCGTGCTACGGCTCTTGCGGCTGATGCGTATCTTTAAGCTGTCGCGCGAATTGGTGCCGGCATGGACCGAGTTCCAGTCCTTGAACGCCGGCAGATCCTTTCGCGCCAAGGTCTACGCGCTGCTGGAGCCAACTGGCCACTCTGGCCGCTTGCATATCTTTGTCGATAATTTCATCGTCTTCTGGATTGCACTGTCTATCGTTTGCGTGGTGCTTGAGAGCGTCGACTCCATCCAACATTTGTTTGCTGCACAGTTCGCCTGGATTGATGTAATCGCTTTTACGATCTTTACGGTCGAGTATCTGGCGCGTGTCTATACAGCACCTGAGAATCCTGATTTTCGTGATCGTTATCTGCCAAGGTGGGCGCATGTTCGCAGTGGGCAGGCGATCATTGATCTGCTGACGATTCTTCCATTCCTGCTTGAGCGTTTCCTGCCGTTCGATATTGATCTGCGCTTCCTGCGCGTGTTCCGGTTACTGCGCATGCTAAAGTTGACGCGCTACACCTCGGCGACGACGACACTGCTCAAGGTCATCGGACGCGAGTGGCAGATCATCCTGGCATCGGTGTTCGTGATGCTGTTGCTGGTGGTTCTGACAGCCAGTCTTGGGTACTTGTTCGAGCATGATGCGCAGCCGGATAAATTCGAGAATATTCCGCAATCGATCTACTGGGCGGTCGTCACATTAGCCTCCGTGGGCTACGGTGATATCTCTCCGGTCACGCCGATGGGCCGGGCGCTGACCGTGGTGCTGGCGCTGGTGGGTATTGGTATTTTCGCGATCCCCGCCGGTCTGCTCGCCTCAGCGTTCACCGACCAGCTGCGTATTGATCGCGAGTCTTTCAGGCATTTGCTGCAACAAGCTTATGCAGATGGCGCAATCAATCTGAAAGAAAAAGAAGAGATCGTCGCCGAGGCCGAGCGGTTGCACCTCTCCGATCAGGAATTCAATCGTTTGCTGGTCGAGGCCAAGGCCGAGTTCGACAAATCGATGACCGAGCAGGAGCTGAGTTTCGGTCAGCTGATGCTCGACGCGAACGCCCACCCGGAGTTCGCCGCCGAGCAATTCAGAATCCTGGTCGCGCAGCAGAGTTTGCTGCTGAAAGCTACGGGCGTACATTTGATGCAGGACAAGCTCGCCAAGAGCGATAATCCAGATGAACTGACCCACCGGGTCATGCAGACCATTGCGGACTATCAGAAATCTCGCTCCTAGAATGATTAATCAGCGGGACGGTGCTGGCTGGATCAGGTACTTGGTCAGCTCGAACACAGGCAGCATCGCCAGCCCACCGGCCACCCCAATCATCCACAGCATCGTGGACAAGCTCTCAAACCGAAAAGCTGCGGCCAGCGGTGCCCAGCAGGTGACCAGCCACAGGGCGGTTGCGGTCACGGCCACCACCCACACGGTGGTCGGTGTCACCTGAGAGAGAATTCTCTTGCCACTTCGGTCTGCTTGGCGAGCGGGCAGTATCAGCGCTGCATTCGCAGTCACCAGCATCACAAAGGCCACCGCCCGTGCGATGCCGGGATCGAACAGTCCAAGCATCTGCTGATAAAGCAGAAACACTGCCAGCGTGGTCAGGCTTCCGTACACCAGACTGTGCAGCACTTGTCTGCGAGAGAGCAATGTTTCGCGTGTGCTGCGCGGAGGGCTCGACATCAGATCGGCCGGTCCTGCCTCTGCTTCGAACACCAAGGAGCAGGCGGGATCAATCACCAGCTCAAGAAAGGCGATATGCAGCGGCGTGAGCAGCAGCGGCAGTCCGAACAATACCGGCAGCATCGCCAGCCCAGCGATGGGTACATGGACCGCGAGCGTGTAGACCATCGCCTGACGCATGTTTGCGTAGGTGCGCCGGCCCATACGTATCGCCTCGACAATGGACGCAAAATCATCATGCAGCAGCACCAGAGATGCCGCTTCACGCGCGACATCGGTGCCGCGTTGTCCCATCGCGATGCCTATGTGTGCTGCCTTCAGCGCGGGCGCATCGTTCACCCCGTCACCGGTCATGGCAACGACTTCCCGCTGTGCCTTGAGCGCTTCCACCAGTGCCAGTTTTTGCTCCGGCTTGACACGAGCAAAGATATTCACGCGACTCGCATGTGTGGCGAGCGTTGCGGCATCCATGCGGGCAATGTCATCGCCCGTGAGTATTTCTTCATGCGGCAGCCCCGCCTGCCGGGCGATGGCAGCCGCCGTGTGCGGATGATCTCCGGTAATCATTACCACGCGTATGCCGGCACGCATGCACTGGGCCATGGCATCTGGTACTTCGGGCCTCAAGGGATCGGCCAGCGCGGCCAGCCCTAACCATTCAAACTGAAACTCACGCTGATGCTCGGGCCAGGGTTGATTCGCAGGGTGCAGGGCTTTGGCCACGGCAATCACCCTGAGCCCCATGCTGGCCAGCGACTCCGCTTCCTGCATTGCCTGCTGTCGTTGTTCCTGACTCAACCGGCAGAGAAGCGCGATAGCCTCAGGTGCGCCTTTTGCTGCAACGATGTCATGGGCCTGCGCAGAGCGCCAGACATGGCTCATCGCCAGCAGCGCGGGGGTGAGCTCGTATTCTCTTGCCAGCACCCGCGGATCAGGTTCACTGCCGGTCCTTGGAGAACGCCTGCCGGATAACTGATGGAAAGCCTTTTCCATGGGATCGTGCGGCTGGCTCTCGCTGGCCAGTACCGCATAATCGACCAGTTCATCGAAGCTGTCGGGAAGTCGTGCAGGCGTGACCGCGTCCAGCATCAGTCGCTGTCCGGGAATGCACAGCGCCGCGACCTGCATGCGGTTTTGCGTGAGCGTGCCGGTTTTGTCCACACACAGCACCGTCGTCTCGCCCAGTGACTCGATCGCATGAAGCCGGCGCGTGAGCACCTGTGCGGCGGCCAGCCGTCGTGCCGCCAGCGCAAAGAACACGATCATGATCACAGCAAATTCCTGTGGCAGCAGCGCCATGGCCAATCCTATCCCCGCGAGCACGCCCTCCAGCAGGCCGCTGCGCAACCACCAGAACAGGGCAATCAGCAGCAGCGACAAGAGCACACCAATCACCGCCAGGCGCTGCGTAAGGCGGTTCATTTCCTCGCGTAGTGGGGATGTCTGCAGGCTGATTTCTTCCAGCGACTGGCCGATGCGGCCCATCTCGGTGCGCTGGCCGGTTGCAGTCACGATGGCCATGCCCTGTCCCGCGACGACGAGGGTGCCCGCATAAACGGTATCCTCGGCCGCCTTGCTGACGGCAACCGACTCGCCGGTGAGCATGGACTCGTCAGTGGCCAGCTCGTGTGCGCTGAGTAACCTGGCGTCAGCCGGCACGCGGTCGCCCTCGGCCAGCAATAGGCAGTCCTCTCGCACCAGCTCACGCCCTGCAATGCGCACCTCGCGGCCGTCGCGCAAGACCAGTGCGCGGGGGCTGGAAAGATCCCGTAACGCCGCCAGCGCATTGTCGGTACGCCGCTCCTGCAGCACGGTGACACTCATGATGATCAGCACAAAGCCTAGCAAGGTCAGCGCCTCGCCGCGGTCACCCATGATCAGATAAATGCCGCCCGCGACCAGTAGCAACAGGAACATCGGCTCTTTGAGCACATCGCGCACGATCCCGAACAGCGCACGGCGCTGGCGCTGGCCAAGTTCGTTCAGACCATCGGTTTGCAGACGTTGCGCTGCTGTGGCAGAAGAGAGTCCGGCAGGAAACGGTCCGGTATCCTGTTGCTTGGTATCATTCATTGTCAGCGTAGTCGGGCGGCGTGAGTTGGGCTGGCCGGAGGGCGCACCACACAGGAGCTAGCATGTCTGAATCCGGATTTCACGTCCATGGCCCTCATGACCACGAGGTTGAGCACGCGGCTCACAACGGCTCGACCGGCATGGCAGTTGCGACTGCATTACTCGCCACAGTCGGCGCGCTGTTCTCCTACATGGGAGGCTACACGCAAGCCAACGCTGCGCTATTCAAGAATAACGCAGCGATCAAAAAGACTGAAGCCTCTAATCAATGGAATTACTATCAGGCAAAGAGCAGCAAGCAGAACCTCGCTGAGCTCTCGCTGGATGTCGTCTCGCAGCCCGAGCGACGTCAGCGCTATGCCGAATCCATCGAGCGTTACAAGACAGAGAAAGGCGAGATCAAGGCCAAAGCCGAGGCGTTGGAGAAGGAATCTAGCGACTGGGATGAGAAATCCGAGCAGCAGATGCACCAGCATCATCGCTGGGCGCAGGCGACCACGGCGATTCAGGTGTCGATCGCACTGGCAGCCATCGCCCTGCTGACTCGACGTCGCGGGATGGAACTGGCCATGTATGGTCTTGCTGGTTTCGGTGTGGTGCTGGGTGTGATGGCGTATCTGCACCTTTGATCCTCGCAATGCATCACGGCACGCAGCCAGTCAGGTGATCATCCAATGAAACTCAGTTTTCTCGGCGCCGCCGGCACAGTCACCGGCTCTAAAACTCTGATCGAGCATCAAGGCAAACGCCTACTGATCGACTGCGGCTTGTTCCAGGGCTTCAAGAACCTGCGGCTGATGAACTGGGAGGGCTGGCCTTTTGATCCGCTCACCCTGGATGCCGTCGTGCTCACGCATGCGCATCTCGACCATAGCGGCGCTCTGCCACTGCTGATCCGCAATGGTTTCAAAGGACCGATCTACGCGACCGCCGCCACTACAGAACTGTGTGGTTTGCTGTTACCGGACAGCGGCCACCTGCAGGAAGATGATGCAAATTTTGCGAATCGTCATAAATCATCCCGTCATAGCCCCGCGCTACCGCTGTACACCGAGGAAGATGCGCGCCATGCGCTGAAATTTTTCAGGCCGGTGGAGCCGGGGCAGGTGGTGAACGTCGGCCCGATCAACCTGCGATTACGTCCGTCGGGTCACATTCTGGGTGCCTGCTCGGCAGAGCTGCGCACGGCGCGCGGCAGCGTGTTGTTCTCGGGGGATGTGGGCAGACCTGATGATCTGGTGATGCAACCACCCGAGCCGATCGAGCATGCGGATTACCTGGTGGTGGAATCGACCTATGGCGACCGTCTGCATGAATCCTACGACGGCGGCGCGGAATTGGCCGACGCGATTACCCGGACCGCCGCGCGTGGGGGTATCGTGCTCGTGCCATCTTTCGCGGTGGGGCGCGCGCAGAATCTGCTGTACGAGATTTTTCTGTTGAAGCGCGCAGGACGCATCCCCGATTTACCCGTGTTTCTTGACAGCCCGATGGCGATTGATTCCATGCATATCTACCAGCGCCACCGGCGGGAACACCGGCTTTCGGCGGATGATTGCAAGGGCATGTCACACATCGCGAAGATCTGCCGTACGGTACAAGAGTCGCGCGAACTGGATCAGCAACGCTACCCGGCCATCATCATCTCGGCCAGTGGCATGGCGACCGGTGGACGGGTCTTGCATCATTTGCGCGCACTGGGCCCCGATCATCGCAACAGCATCGTTTTTGCCGGATATCAAGCCGGCGGCACACGCGGCGCGCGGCTGGTGGCCGGCGAACGCTCCGTGCGCATCTTTGGCGAAGATGTGCGCATCAATGCAGAAGTCATCTCTCTGGCCGGCATGTCCGCGCATGCCGATGCCGCTCAGCTGATCGACTGGATGAAAACAGCGCCAAAAGCACCGCGCCATGTGTTCATCAATCACGGCGAAGCAAACGCTGCGGAGGCGCTGCGCATTCGTATCGGACGGGAGCTGCACTGGGACGCGAGTGTCCCGCTCTTGGGACAGCGGGTCGAGATCGCCGCGCTCTGAACCAGCACCACGCGTGCGGTGCATCAGCCTAGCGCTTGACCGTCATCGGGAAGTCCCGCAGCAGCTTCTGGCATAGCGCTTCCTTTCCCATCGCTTTTGATTTGCTGTCGAAAGTCTGCTGGCCTTTGATGAACAGCTCTTTCGACGCGCCTTTGCCGATCTTTTCCATGCACACTTGAGAGTCCTGCTGGAAGCGCCAGGCGTAATATCCGAAGGGGCATTCCGTGCGTGCCTTGGTGAACAGACCATCCATCTTGATCAGGTCTTCGCACTGTTGTGCGCTGGCGGACTGGGTGCTCAGCAAAGTGATCAGCATGACCAGCGCAGTCAGTGAAGAGCGCGAGGTTTTTTTATTTGGGTACATGGCGTAGGGTCAGGACGGGTACTCAGTCAGGAGTGTACCGAAAGACCTTGGATGGGTAGGGTCGGCATCATCGCAGGCGATGTCAGCGATCGAGCGGCGCCTGCCCCGATGGTCTGCGCGGCCGTGGCAGCAACTCGCACTACAATAAGCCTCATGGACACCGAACCGCACTTCCAACTTTCCATGCTGGACCTCGTGCCCGTGCGCGAGGGCGCCAGCATTGCCGATGCGCTCTGGCAGGCCCAGCGCACGGCGCAGCATGCCGAGTCATTGGGATTTACCCGCTACTGGGTCGCAGAACATCACAACCTGCAAGGCATTGCCAGCTCGGCCACTGCGGTACTCGTCGGACATATCGCCAGTGGAACGCATCGCATACGCGTGGGCTCGGGCGGCATCATGCTGCCCAACCATGCGCCTCTGACCGTGGCCGAGGCATTCGGCACACTGGCCGAGTTGTATCCGGGCCGGATTGATCTGGGCCTGGGCCGAGCGCCCGGTACCGACCCCATGACGATGCGCGCGTTGCGCCGCGACCGCGTCGAAACCGAAGAAGATTTTCCGCGTGATGTCGCTGAGCTCCAGCGTCTGCTCGCACCCACGGTACCGGGTCAGCGCGTGGTGGCGATGCCGGGTGCGGGCACCCAAGTCCCCATCTGGCTGCTTGGCTCGAGCTTGTTTTCTGCGTCGCTGGCAGCTGAGCGAGGTCTGCCATTTGCCTTTGCGTCGCATTTTGCGCCGCGTTTCCTGCTGCAAGCGGCGAATCTTTACCGAAGCCGTTTCCAGCCTTCTGACGTGCTCGACAAGCCTTACCTGATGATCGGCGTGCCGCTGGTCGCGGCGCCTACCGATGAAGAAGCCGAGTATCTCGCCAGCAGCATGTTCCGGCGCGTGCTGGGCATACTAACCGGCGACCGTCGGCCATTGCAGCCGCCCGAGCGAGATGTCATGGATCGATTGTCTCCTGACGAGCAGCAGGGAATTGCCGGTTTTTTAGGTGCCGCCGTGATCGGTGGTCCGGAAACAGTGAGAGAAGGTTTGATGCAATTGCAGCAGGCCACGGGTGCCGACGAGATCATCCTCACCTGTGATGTTTATGACCCCGAGCTGCGCTGGCGTTCAATGAGCATTGCCGCCGAATGCGTCGCGTTAGCGATGGCCTAAGGCGAAGCAGGGCTCGCTATCCCATGGGTGCTTTTTCAGCGCCTTGCTATTGAAATCTGACTTTGAATCGGTCGCGGCAATCTTCCGACATTACCTGAAACTGACGATAGTTTTTCGCGTTGCGTGAGGCATTCAACACGCACGCTTCGTAAGTTTTTGGGCCGTTGTTGCACGCGGTCAGCGCCATGACCAGACTAAGTGGGATGACGCTGCAGAGCCTGAAGATCCTGGTAACTTTCATGGTGCAGCGAAAAGTGCCTCGGACGGATGTCTACGGAAGCATTTTTTATATTCGCAAATATTTTAGCCAGAATTTTTATTTTTTGCGCTGAACCCGGGTGCAAAGTCAGCGCGTTGGCTCAGTCTTGGCCAGTGGTGCCCGTCTCACTCTCTGAGGGGGTCAGTCCGTAGGGGCGGACCAGTGGCCACACATGGGCGGGCACCATCGATTTCATGCGCGCCGGCTGTTCTCGCCGCAAATGAACGACAGTTTCGATGGCTTTCATTTCCACGCGCGCGCGCGCGAATTCCAGCCCGCGAGGACCAAGGCGCGGCATGAGCCAGCCGACCACCGGGCGCAGCCATTGAGGCATTTTTCGCAGTGGCAGACCACCGGCAGCGCGCAGTGTGTTCTGCAAAAAGCCGCGCACCGCGCCAGCGCGCCGGCCAGCGCTGCCTGGCTGGCTGAGGGTGATTTCGTCGCCTAGCAAATCCAGCATCTGCTGCCCGCGCGCATTGCGCACCAAGAGCCATTGCTGACCTTCTCCGCCCATGTAACCCACGGTGATATCGGCCAGCGTATTCGTGTAGTCGACGCACGTCTTGCAGGTCAGCGGAAAAAAATCTGCGGGTAAATCCGACAGCGGTAACTGCAAAAAAGGGATCGCGCGGCGACGACCATCGTCATAACGAAGCTCGACGTGATAGTCGGCACGAAATTCCAGATAGGTGATGCGTTCCGGTTCTGGTTCGAGCAGCGACAGAAAGCGATGAAAATTCTCGGTGGTCGTGTTGTCCGAACACGGCGTGCCGATCACAAACAACTGCTCAAGGCCAAGCTCGCGCTCTAGCGCGCGCAACGCGTATACCTGACAGGGAATACCGATGACGGCCAGCCGCTTCACGCCGCTGCGAATCGCTGGCTCCAGTAACGAGAGCAGCGGTGCATAGCCCATCCGCATGCCACGACATTGCGCAAGATCCGACGCGCGAGTGACCAGCACGGGCTCGGGTTTCCATTTGTCAGCCGCATCTGGTTTGACCGTCAGCACGCCATCCACTGCGCCGGTTTCCAGCAGACGCTCTGCGAGCCGGGTCGTGATACCTGTCCACTGCGCGCCCTGCGAGGGCGTCTTCAGCGTCGCCCTGTGCATCCCCTGCAAGACGCCGAAGTGCGGCTCATGCTCGCGTGCCGCTTGTCGGCTTCTTCCATGCGCCTGCATTTCCAGTGCCGGGTAGTCGGGGCGAATGAACTGACAGGCACGGCCGCAGCGCTTCGGGTCCTCCGAGCGGGAGATGCCGCAATCCGTGCACAAGCTCCGAAAGGGCGAGGCTTGCGGTGATGGCGGTGAGGAAGGGGCAATCGGCGGCATGGGATCCGAAAAATGTTTCCGCTTATTAAATAGTCGAGCTCGCAGCCTGTCCACAGTTTTCGTGGAAAAGTCTGTGGATCATTGTCCGGGAATTGAATTAAATAATTGATTTCATTAAATAAATTGAACTTGGGCGACATCAGCTCAAAGAGGAAAAACCCTGCGGCTTATCAGTTTACTGCAAGAAAAACTTGCCTTCTGGTGCAAACATAAACGAGAATGATTCGCATTAATTATGTTTCGATAAGTCAATGCAACTTTTAAGGGGACAAGTTTTCATGGGTAGTTCGAGCGCCTCAGGCCATTCAGTCGGACCGGCTGGGCTGACCATTCTGGCATTGGCGGCAAGCGCGCTATGTGCTCAGACTGCGGCGCAGACCAGCGCTGAGGAGACTGCGGAACGCAGTCTGCCACGCGTGGACGTGATCGGCACCGCGAACAGCGTGAGCCACAGTCCCGGGTCAGCGCAGGTGATCGATGCAGCGACGCTGGAAGAAAGCCGGGTCTTCAATGTGAATGAAGCCCTGCGCAAGGTACCGGGAATCCATGTGCGCGATGAAGAGGGCGTGGGATTGCGACCCAACATCGGCATGCGCGGGCAGAATCCGACTCGCTCGACCAAGACCTTGCTGTTGGAGGATGGTCTACCGCTTTCTTTTGCGCCCTATGGGGATAATGCGAGCTACTACCATCCGCCAATCGATCGCTATGACGCCATCGAAATCAGCAAGGGTAGTCAGGTCATACGCTTTGGCCCCCAGACAGCGGGCGGGGTGATCAACTACATCACGCCGATGCCGCAACAGGAGCGAGCAGGTTTCGTCGGTTTTGCTGCAGGGTCGCGCGGCTACCTGAATGGCCACCTGATGGCGACCGGGAATGGCGCGATGGTCGACCTATATCACAAGGAATCCGACGGCGCGCGCGAAAACATGCACAGTCGGCTGGATGACCTGAATTTCAAATGGGTCGGGCGTCTGAATGATGATCAGAACATCACGCTGCGCGCGAGTCATTTTCGCGAACACTCCCAGCTGACCTACTCCGGGCTGACTCAGGCCGAGTATGCGGCCAATCCGCGCCAGAACCCATTTCGGAATGATTATTTCGATGCCAACCGCACGGGTCTGTCTGCCACGCATGAGTGGAAACTGAATGCCGACCGTCGCTTGCTCACCAGCGTCTACGGTGCCTACTTTGATCGAGACTGGTGGCGACAGGCGTCGGCCTCGACAGATTGCCGCCCGGTGAATCTCGTCAGCTGCCAGGTGGACGGGCGCCTTCGCGCTTATACCACCCTTGGCATCGACAGCCGTTTGTTCCAGAAGCATGCAAGCTTCGGGCTGCAGCATGATCTCGAGGTCGGAGTGAAGCTGCAGTCAGAAGTACAACAGCGCCGGCAGGAGCGCTACTCGTCCTATACGAATTACGTCAGCAGTACGGCCATGAGCGTGATCGAGAACCAGGAGCGCCGTACGCAGGCGATATCAGCATTTGCGTCGAATCGCACGCAGGTCAATGAGCGTCTTGCCGTTACGCCCATCCTGCGCGTTGAGCAGATCAACTACCAGCGGAATCTGTTCGTCACCAGTGCCTCGGCAACGTCAACATCGGGCAATACGAGCTTCACTGAATTCGTGCCTGGTGTGGGCGCGACGTACGAGTTGGACAGCAGCTCACAGATGTACGGTGGCGTACACAAGGGATTCAGCCCGCCGCGCGTCGAGGATGCAATCAACAGTAACGGGGGCTCGGTGAATCTCAATGCCGAGAGCAGTATCAACGCCGAGTTGGGACTGCGTTCCGCACTGACCAAGGATGTTCGCTTCGACGTGGCAGTGTTTCGTAATGATTTCAGCAATCTGGTGCAGGTCGGAAGCATCGCGGGAGGGTCCACCGCTTACTCGGAAGGCAAGGCGCTGTTTCAGGGCTTGGAACTGGCGGGGCAGGCAGACAGGCTCACGAGCGCAGTGGACGGCAACGTGTTCGCGCGCATTGCACTCACCTGGCTGCCGACCGCAGAGCAGAAATCTGCGTTCAACAGCCCAACATCGACGACGGCAGTCGTCAATCAGTCGGGCAAGCGATTGCCTTACGCGCCAGAACATCTACTGACGCTAACGCTTGGCTACCGTGCGCCGCAGTTCTGGAACGCTCGCGTTGAATACGTTCATGTGAGCGAGCAATACGGGAGCTTTGATAATCAGACGGCACCCAGTGCCGATGGTCAAAAAGGATTGATTGATGCCTATGGCCTCTGGAATGCTGTACTTAATTACACGGTGGGGCAGGCGAATTTTTTTGTTGCAGGAAAAAATCTGGGCAATGCCACTTACATCGTCGACCGCACGCGCGGCATACAAGTTGGCATGCCCCGGACATTACAGGTGGGTATGAAGTACGCATTCTGATCAGTACCGCTTTACTGTGGCGACCCCGTCACCCTGCGCAATATCACTCTCCTCCGCTGTGCGCGGGTGTGACGGGGAATTTTTCAGCGGCGTTGAGCACCCTCGGGCAGCAAGTACGCGCTTTGCCATTCTGCGGATGAAAAAAACGCATCATTTTTCACAAAGGCGATCAGCATATCGGTCGCATCCACGCCCCAGAAGCACTGAGCATTGACCACGGCAGTCGGTACGCCAAACACGCCGGCCGCGATCGCAGCTTCGCCATTGGCAATCAGACGCGCTTTGATTTCATTCGACTGCAGTGCTTCGTCGCGAACGCAAAGCTCGTCGAGCAGCGAATTCCAGTGCGTGCTTTCGTCAGGCAAATGACCTTCTTGCCAGACAAAACGGAATAGCCGGTCCACCACCTCGGGTGAATTATTCAGGGCGATTGACAAACGCAGCAGCGGCAGTGGATTGAAAGGATGCCGGGACGGCAGTCGCATCGCAATATGATGCCGGTGCGCGATCCACAGGCAATGCGCATACGTCCATCCGCGCTTCGGTGGTATTTCGACCGGTCCTTTGTTGTCCCAGTGCTTGAGCAGGCCGGCGAACAGCACAGGATGGGGCTGAATGAGAAACGCCGGCGCTTCACGGCGCAAACGCTGCCACTGAAGATAAGCGAAAGGTGAAATGAAATCGAAGTACCAGTCAATCTGCGCGCCAGCAGGAGGTGATGCGGGCGAGGTGGGGTGATCGGTCATTACTTGTTGCTTTCGGCAGGGAAGCAATACGTCGGCATCTCGCAATCCGTGCACGCGCATTGGTTGCGCACGAAGGCCATGCACTTGCCGGGGCCGCGCGTTTCTATCATGCCTTGTGTGATCGGATTGCTCGGATTGGCGCATTCTGCTTGCAGGCGCTCTTCCAGCGACGCTTTCTGTTCCTTGCTGAGCGTGCCCGTGCGCACGGCATGCACGAATTCCATCCGGCCGCCGTTATCGATGGCCATCGGCCGGTCGGTCGATTTGTCAGCCGCCGAAGCGTTCCCCATCAGGAGCGCCTGCAGCACGGCGGCCAACATCAAGGATCTCATCCGATCATTCCAGCATGTCGGCCCAGATGCTGCGGGCCCAGGTGTTGGCATGGCGTCCTTCCAGTTCGGTGGGCGCGGAAGAAAGCCCGCCCGATCCCTGCACCACCTTGAAAGTCTGCTCGGCGGCGACATACTCATGCACGCTGGCGACGTGGATCACATGGCGGTCATCGACATAGCTGTAGCAGGTATTGGTCAGCATGGGCGACGGATTGATCTCCAGGCCGCTGAGTTGTGCGACGACGGCGGCTGCGGCGACTTTCGCGTGGTTGTTTGCCATGTGTCCGCTCTTGGGCATGAGCTGCGCCACTTGTATCGCATCGCCAATCACGAATACATCTTTTGCGACGGAAGATTCGAAGCTCTGATAATTCACGCCGCACCAGCGATTGTTCGCCATGTTTGCCAGACCTGTTTGCAGCGCGATCTTCCCGGCGCGCATCTGGGGCAGCGCGTTGATCACGTTCGCCTTCACATCTTCCTGCACATCGAATTTGATCAATCCGTCTTTTGGCGACACCGCAACAGCCTTGTGCTGGTTCCGGTACTCGACGATGCCCTTGTACTGGTCTTCCCAGACTTTTTTGAAAAGCGCGGGCTTGGACACCACATCCTGGTTGGCATCGAGCACCAGTACCTTGCTCTTCGGTTTAAAGTTCTTGACATACCAGGCGACCTGACACGCGCGCTCGTACGGGCCGGGCGGGCAGCGGAAAGGCGCTTCCGGAATCGTGATCGCATACACGCCACCATCCGGCATGGCTTCGAGTTGCCGGCGCAGCGCCAGCGTCTCGGGGCCGGCTCTCCAAGCCTGAAGAATCTGGCCAGAGGCCTGTGCGTCGGCGAGTCCTTCGATGCTGGCCATGTTCAGGTCGATGCCGGGCGAAAGCACCAGCTTGTCGTAGCTGAGCGTGCTGCCGCTGGCCAGCTTGATGATTCGCGCTTTCGTGTCAATCGATGCCGCCAGATCATGCACCATGGTGATGCCGTGGTTCTTGCTCAGCGTCGAGTAGGGGCGGCTGATGTCGGCCAGCTTTCGGCTACCGCCAAGAACGAGGTTGGACATCGGGCAGGAGATGAACTCCTTGTCTGGTTCGACCAGGGTCACATCCAATGTGTGGCCGGATAGCAGGCGGATGTATTTGGCAGCGGTCGCGCCGCCATAGCCGCCGCCGATGACCACCACCTTCGCACCGCGCATGGCGAACGCGGATACGGGGCCGGATAGCAGGGCTAGCGCAGTGCCGGCTCTCAGAAAATCTCTGCGGTCCATGGTTTGCTCCTCAGGGCTTCTGGCTGGCGAAATACGCTGCCAGCAACCGGATCTGTTCGTCGGAGTAGCCCTTGGCCAGCTGGTGCATGATGGTTGCTTGTCGCTCGCCGGATTTGAACGCCTTCATTTGTGCTTCGATGTAGTCCGCCCTCAGGCCGGTGAGTCCCGGCACGGATCCTTCCGGGACGCCCTTGCCCTGGGTGCCGTGACAGTTGGCGCACGTAGCGGCGAGGCTTTGGGTGTAGAGGGTTTGCTGGTCGACGGCGAGTGCGGTGCCTGCAGAGCACAGCGCCCATGCAAGCACTACGGGCCCGAGCAGGGTCGCGGTCGATGTGTTGTGATTCATCTGCTATCTCCTGCGGAATGACGCCGCGCGCAGTAGGGAAAAGCCGGAGTCCGGAACGAAGTGGATCGCGAGCAGGAGGCAGGCACAGGGGTAACCGATGCGCTGAGTCAGCCGCGCGCTCCGATTGTAACCGTAAATTTTTCGGCTGATATACTGCGTCGCTCTGTCTGACGCATGAATTAATCCCCCGGGAGCCTGACCCTGATGAAAAAAATTTCACTGATGCTCGCCGCCTTGACCATGTCGGCGGCCGCGCATGCCGAATGGAGCCGTGTCGAGAATCCATCCAAGGAATATGCGCTGTACATCGACAAGGAGACACTCCAGCCGTCTGGTGTTGGCACTATGCTGCTGTGGCACTTGCTCGACTACACGATCGCTCAGGATTATGACGGCACGCCGTATCTGTCCACCAAAGGTCAGATCGAATACGACTGCGAGAAGGGTGTCAAGCGCGACCAGATGCACCTTCGACACAAGGATGGCATGGGTAACAGCAATCTGGTTCATGTAGCGTATAAACCGGGTCCATGGGGGCCGCCCGCAGCGGGCACGCATGAGCAGACATTGATGCGTCTGGTGTGCAAAGGCGGCTGACGCGGAGCCGGGACGATGAGCCTGCGTGGAAAATTCGGACGCATTCAGCCCGCGCCGGAAAACTTCATTCCCGATGCGCTGATCGACGACATCCGTTCGAACGGACTGGATGACAGCCGACGCCGGTTTCTGTGGGAGAGCTTTGCGGCTGCCAGCGCCGCCTTGGTATCCGGTAGCGCGCTGGCCGCGGCAGATCATCCGGGCGGCGAGGGCGATCCCGCGATACTGAAGCTCCCGAAGCACAGCACTAGCCTCGGCAACCCGGTGGCGCATCTGCCATATGGTCAGCCATCCAAGCACGAAGCCAACCTGCAGCGACGCGAATCTCCCGGGCTCACGCGCCGTCGCGAGAGCAGTATCGCATTCACGCCATTACAGGGACTGTTCGGCATCATCACCCCGAGCGGCCTGCACTTCGAGCGCCACCACGCCGGCTGGCATGACATTGATCCTTCGTCCCACCGGTTGATGATCCACGGACTCGTGTCGACGCCGAAGGTCTACACGTTGGGCGACTTGATGCGATTGCCCTCGGTGTCGCGCATGCATTTCATCGAATGCGGCGCGAACACGGCGATGGACTGGGCCTCGCCCGCCGTGCCCTCGGTGCAGTACACGCACGGCATGCTCTCTTGCTGCGAGTTCACCGGCGTGCCACTGTCGCTGCTGCTGGAAGACTGCGGCATCGACAAGAAAAACGCCAAATTCATTCTCGCCGAAGGCGCCGACGGTGCCAGCCTGACACGAACGATTCCGATCGAGCGCGCGCTGGATGACGCGATCGTTGCCTGGGGCATGAATGGCGAGATGCTGCGCCCCGAGAACGGTTACCCTTTGCGTTTGGTGGTGCCGGGCGCTCAGGGCGTGTGCTGGGTGAAATGGCTACGGCGTCTCGACGTTGGTGATGCGCCTTATGCGACGCGAGAAGAATCCACGCAGTACACGGACCTCATGCCCGATGGCCTGTCGCGTCAGTACTCGCTGATTCAGGAATGCAAATCAGTGATCACCACACCTTCCGGCGGACAGCGCCTGATGGACAAAGGCTTCTACAACATCACCGGACTGGCGTGGTCAGGGCGAGGCAAGATCACGCGGGTAGATGTCTCGGTCGATGGCGGCAAGCAGTGGAAGACCGCGCGACTCGAATCCCCGGTACTGACCAAATGCCTGACGCGCTTTAACATGGATTGGGTGTGGGATGGCAAGCCGGCGATTCTGCAATCACGCGCAATCGATGAGACCGGCTACGTGCAGCCAAAAATGGCCGAGCTACGCGCGGTGCGCGGCACGCGCTCGGTGTATCACAACAACGCGATCCAGTCGTGGCGAGTCGAAGCCGCAGGCGAGGTGGTCAATGTCCAGATCTCGTAAATCTGCGCTGCTGTTTCTTGCGCTCGGCGCAATGATGACAAGCGCCTCTGTTACGGCAGAGACTTATCCGAATACCGGCCGCCGCGCGACTGTCGCTGAGATCGCAGCATGGGATATCGATGTGCGGCCGGATTTTCGTGGTCTGCCGCCTGGTTCTGGCAGCGTCGCACAGGGTATGAAACTCTGGGAGACCAAATGCGCGAACTGTCACGGCGCGTTTGGCGAATCACCGGCAGCGTTCCCGCCGATAGTGGGCGGTACGACGCGAGAGGATATGGCCAGTGGCCGGGCCGCCGGGCTCATCGCTGCAACCGAGAATGCGAAAACCACGATGATGAAACTGGCCACGGTATCGACCTTGTGGGATTACATTCGCCGCGCGATGCCCTTCGATGCGCCCAAGAGCCTCTCGGTGAATGAGGTCTATGCAGCGACCGCTTATATCCTGAATCTCGCGGACATCGTGCCCGCAGATTTCACGCTGACCGACAAAACAATTCGCGATGTGCAGGGCAAAATGCCCAACCGAGCCGGTATGACGCTGAACCACGGCATGCGCGATGTCAACGGCAAACCGGATGTGCTCAGCGAGGCATGCATGAGCGGATGCAAGGTGGATGAGGCCTCGCTCGTCGTTCTGCCGCCCTCAGGCAGAGGGCTGAACGGCAACCTCGCCGATCAGAATCGCGCCTGGGGTCCGGTGCGCGGCGTGGATACCGCCGGCCGCAAGTAAGCTCGCCTGCGTCATGGCGATTTAGGTGGCACAATGCGGCCTCGATTCCGATACAAAAAATATTCAGGGAGACAAGACGTGGAACACAGCCGGCGTGACGCCATGCGCATTGCCTCTGCGCTTGCGCTCGCATTTGGCGCCGGGCTGCTGAAGCCGTCGGATGTGTTTGCCGAGGATGATGCGGACGATGCTGGTATCACCCGCTCCGCCGACAACATTCCTTGGGGCTCTGACTGGAACGGAGCGGTGTACTCCGCCAAGAGCCTTGAAGCCTTCGTGATCGCCATGAATGGGGACACCACTACCCCGAATACGCCGCGCACGGTAGTCGAGCGGGGCAAAGTGCCTGGGTTGTTCCTCGCCAAACCTGGAGAACTGCTCATCGAGGCACCCGAGCTTGCGGAGAACGGCACCAATGTTCCTGTCACGCTGACGAGCAAGATTCCCAACACGGATTTCATCGCATTGCTAGCGGACCTGAATCCGAATCCTGTCTGCGTTGGTTTCCACGTGATGCCGGATAACGACCCTTCTTACGCCGTCCGGATCAAGGTGGCCGAAACATCGAATCTCGTCGCGGTCGCGCGCTCCGGTGGCAAATGGTTCTATTCGCTCAGGGATATTACCGTGATGATAGGGGGCTGCCTTGGGTGAGCCGATGCGCGTTCGCGCTGTCAAGAGTGGTGAGTTCGTCGAGGTCAAGGTGCTGATGAAGCACCGGATGCTGAGCCGCTTGTCATGGGGTACCGATGGCCGCTTGATCCTTCCGCACTTTATCCAGACGGTGCGCGGCACCTGCAACGGCCGCCCCGTGCTCCATGTCAATTTTGGCGGGTCGGTTGCGCGAGATCCTTATTTTTCGTTCAAGTTCAAAGGCGGCAAAGTCGGCGACAAGATTGTGATCAGCTGGGTGGATACGGAGGGTGATACGCGGACTGATGAGACCATCGTAAGCTGAAGACTCATAAGCTTTTGATCGCGAATTATTTTTCATGCTGCGTTTGTGTATATCTTGAGGGAGATGATTTTTTGGCAAGTCCTGAAATAACAAAGGCTTAAGTGAATTTCACAATCATGTAAGAAAGAATTTTTGCGACGCACCATGCGTGAAAAATTCAAAAAAAATGTAGGCATGTTTTGCGATGTGAATAATGTTGATGAAGTGCCAATAACCGCAGAAATGGGCTTTCTTGATTTTGCGAAATAACGGTGCTATATAGACACAAGCGTAAATTTTCAGCCTGAAAAGTTAACGCTTTTCAGGCATTTAATACCGACGCGGAATGAGCGCGCCCTGCAGTTCCAACCCTACGGGAAAATGCAGATCAGCGACGTAAGGCATGAGCACAATGCCAACCTGTTTCAAAGAAATGATAAGTAATCATTGGCTCAAGTTGCAGTGAAACCAAGTAAAAGAGGAGAGTAAAACATGGCAATCAGTTTTAATCTGAACGGCTCGACGGTATCCGTCCAGGCCGAGCCGGATACCCCACTGCTGTGGGTGATCCGCGATGAAGTGGGCCTGACCGGCACCAAGTTCGGCTGCGGCGCAGCACTGTGCGGTGCGTGCACCGTGCATCTGAACGGTACGCCGATCCGTTCCTGCCAGACGCCGGTATCGGCTGTCGCTGGCAAGAAGGTTGCCACCGTCGAATCGCTGTCCGCAGACAGCTCGCACCCGCTGCAGAAGGCCTGGATCAAGCACCAGGTTCCTCAGTGCGGCTACTGCCAGTCCGGTCAGCTGATGAGCGCTGCAGCTCTGCTGTCGAAGAACAAGAACCCGAGCGATGCTGACATCGACAACGCGATGAGCGGAAATCTGTGCCGCTGCGGTACCTATAACCGCATTCGTGCTGCGATCAAAGACGCTGCTGCAGAAATGCGCCGCGCTTAAGGTAGAGGAGACAAACAAAATGACAACGAATCGTCGCGATTTTCTGAAAACGTCTGCAGCCGCATCTGGCGTGGCCGTGCTCAGCATGTATGTGCCGGGCTTCGGTGGCCAAGAAGCACAGGCCGCTGGCTCGCTGCACACCCCGAACGTCTGGGTGCACATTGCAGATGACAACACCATCACTCTGCTGTCCCACATGTCCGAAATGGGCCAGGGCGTTCACACCTCGCTGCCGATGCTTATCGCAGAGGAACTGAACGTCGACGTGAACTCCGTCCAGGTTGCGACCGCACCTGCGAATCCTGCTTACGTGAACGGCCTGCTCGGTGCACAGATCACCGGTGGTTCCACCGCCATTCGTGACGCGTGGGAAAAGCTGCGCGTCGGCGGCGCTCAAGTGCGCACCATGCTGGTCCAGGCAGCTGCTGCCAAGTGGGGCGTGGATGCTTCCTCCCTGACCGCCGCTAACGGCGTCGTCTCGGGCGGTGGCAAGCGCGCTACCTACGGCGAGCTGGCCGCTGCGGCTTCCGCACTGCCAGTGCCAAAAGACGTTCAGCTGAAAGACCCGTCGCAGTTCCGTATCGTCGGCAAACCGCTGAACCGTCTGGACACCCCGGCGAAGGTCAATGGCACCGCTGAGTTCGGTATCGACGCCAAGCTCCCCGGCATGGTTTACGCCTCCATCGAGCAGACCCCGGTCATCGGTGGCAAGCCTGTCAGCTTTGACGGCGCCAAGGCCAAGAGCATGCCCGGCGTTATCGATGTCGTGCAGATCAGCGATGGCGTGGCTGTGGTGGCCGACACTTACTGGCACGCGTTCAACGCCCGCAAGAAGGGCCTGAAAGTGCAGTGGGATGACGGCGCAGGCGCGTCGCTGTCGACCGCAGGCATGTGGGCTGCCATCAAGGCCGCCGACAAAGAGATCAAGCCAATCAAGATTCGTCCGGACGTCGGTGACGCTGCTGGCGCAATCGCTGGTGCTAAAAAAGTTGTCAAGGCTAGCTACACCACCGGCCTGATGGCTCACCAACCGCTCGAGCCGATGAACATGATCGCCAACGTGAGCGGCGACAAGTGCGAACTGATCGGACCGACGCAGTTCCAGCAAGGCGCGCAGGGCACGGCGGCTGCTGTTCTGGGCATCAAGCCTGAGAACATCACCGTCCGTACCACCTACCTGGGTGGTGGCTTCGGCCGTCGTATCGAGCTCGACTTCATCTCGCAAGCCGTTCAGGTCTCGAAGGCAGTCGGCCGTCCGGTCAAGGTGCTGTGGAACCGCGAAGACGACATGAAGCACGACTTCTACCGTCCGATGGGCCTCAATCGCCTCGAGGCTGGCCTCGACGCATCGGGCAACGTCGTCGGCATGAAGTTCCAGCTGACCTCGCAGTCGATCACTCAGCGTGCATTCGGTCTGCCGAAGAACACGCTCGATCCGTTCATGGTCGAGGCTTCGGTGCCGCTGTACGCCGTGCCGAACACCCAGCACGACGTGATCATTCATGACACCGGCTTCCGCGTCGGTTACCTGCGCGCTGTGTCGCACACCATGAACTGCTTCGCCAACGAGTCGTTCATCGATGAGCTGGCGCTGGCTGCAGGCAAAGATCCGCTGCAGTTCCGCATGGACATGGTGAGCAACGAGCCGCGCATCGCCAACGTGCTGAAGATCGCTGCCGAGAAAGCTGGCTGGGGCCGCAAGCTGCCCAAGGGCCGCGGTCTGGGCATTGCAATCATGGAAGGCTACGGCACCTACATGGCGCAAGTAGCCGAGGTGTCGGTCTCCGAAGGTAACGTCAAGGTTCACAAGGTCTGGATCGCTTCCGACCAGGGCCGTATGGTGAACCCGGAGATCGTTCGTCAGCAGCTGGAGTCGGGCGTGATCTACGGTCTGTCGGGTGCTCTGTACACCCACAACACCGTGGCGAATGGCCGCGTTCAGCAGTCGAACTTCAACGACTTCCCCCCGATTCGTCAGAACCAGTCGCCAGTGATCGATATCACGCTGGTGGACAGCTCCGAGAAGCCGGGCGGTGTGGGCGAGCCTTCGACATCGCTGATCGGACCCGCAGTTGCCAACGCGATCTTCGCAGCCTCTGGCAAGCGCATCCGCTCGATGCCGCTCGCACAGGGCCTGAAGTCCGCTTGATGTAGTAATGCATCAAAAGCTCCCTGCCCGAAAGGGTGGGGAGCTTTTTTTTTCTGTGAAAATTTGTCGCTATGGACAGTATTGATCTGGAAGTACTCAAGACCTGCGCCGACTGGCTCGCCGCTGGCAAACAATGCGAACTCGTTACGATCACCAAGACCTGGGGATCGAGCCCGCGCCCGGAAGGTGCGACCCTGGGCATCTGCGAGGATGGGCATGTGGTCGGATCGGTATCTGGCGGCTGTATCGAAGATGATCTGATTGATCGCGCGCGTCGCGAAGGATTGAACCGTACCCAACCCGAGGTGGTCACCTACGGCATCACTGCCGATGAGGCGCATCGCTTCGGTCTGCCCTGTGGCGGCACCATTCAGCTGGTGATCGAGCCGCTATCTGCACAGAGCATGGTGCCTGAGCTGATCGCCCAACTGGGCACTGGCGAGCTGGTATCGCGTCGCCTTGATCTGCAAAGCGGTGCGGTTACGCTCGGCCCGGCCAAACCTGGCATGAGCCTGCAAGTCTCTGAAACTGCGATGACGACCATCCACGGGCCGCGCTGGAGGCTGCTGATCATCGGCGCCGGACAATTGTCTCGTTTCCTGGCGCAGATCGCGGTCGGCATGGATTACGCGGTCACCGTGTGCGATCCTCGTGAAGAATATCGTGAAGGCTGGCATGTCGATGGCGTGCAAGTCGTGCACGCGATGCCAGACGATCTCGTGATGGAGATGAGGCTTGATAGCCGAAGCGCCGTCGTGGCACTCACGCATGACCCTAAGCTTGACGATCTCGCGCTGATGGAAGCGCTGAAATCCGAGGCTTTTTATGTCGGTGCAATCGGCTCGCGCTCGAACGATCGCAAGCGCCGCGAACGCCTGCTGGACTTCGACCTGACGACCGAGCAACTCGACAAATTGCACGGTCCGATCGGCATCTATATCGGCAGCAAGACACCCTCAGAGATCGCCATCTCCATCCTCGCTGAGATGACCGCCGTCAAGAACGGTGTGCCGTTGCCGGACGAGATGAAGGTTGGCCATGCAAAAGAATCGGCGCAGCTTGAAGCTAGCCCGGACGCTTGTCTGCTGGATCCCGCGCAGCGCATTGTCTGACTGTCGCCCTGATTGACACGCTCGGCGGCTCTCGGGCCGCCGTGTTTTTTTTCCTCGTTGTTTTCGCTGCCTGCCTCCCGACCATGGACCATGCCTCTCCCGGACGACCCGATACACCTTGCGTCGCTGTCTGCTCCACCACCTTCGACGATATATGCCGGGGATGCGGACGCACGGTGGTCGAGGTTGCCGAATGGGTATTCATGTCGGACGACGACAAAGAAAAAGTCTGGCAGCGCATCACGGCGCAAGGCTACCCGCGCAGGAACACCTGAAATTGCGATCGCATCCGCCCGTAGAGGGCCGATGTCGCCCAGCGCTGGACCTTCACTGGATTAAGGGACGATAACGGCGCACCGTGGTGGCTCTCTTCAGCGCGCTTCCGGGCAGGCTGGCGCCGCAAGTCGGGCGCGATCTGCAATCCATCCGCATCAAAGGCACACTCGCCCGCCGGCTGGTAGTCTTGTGGCTTCACCTGGTTCGCCAGTTAAGGTCCCGCCGTCAATAATTATCAATATTAAAATTTATGACAGGCCGGCAAGTGCTGTAACCTGCTTGTCATATTCGCTGGATATATTGCCGGCGTGAATACTTCCCTGATGCCCACCCGAGCCGAGGCTTTGCCGACTATGAGCGCCAGCATTCCCAACAGTTCGGCCATGCATCCCGCGCAGCCCGGCCTGACGCACGCTGCCAGTGCAGCCAAGTGGCAGGACTCGCTCTTCCACGCGCTCACCTTCAGCTTCGCCGCGCTGGTGTTGGCCACCCTGATGGGGATCGTGATCTCACTGATCTTCGGCGCATGGCCGGCGTTTGAGCACTTTGGTCCCGGTTTTATCACCCGCATCGAATGGGATCCGGTGAACGAAGAATACGGCGCGCTGATCGCCATCGCCGGCACCCTGATCACCTCTCTGATCGCACTATTGTTTGCCGTGCCTATCAGTTTTGGCATCGCGCTGTTTTTGACCGAGATTTGTCCGGTCTGGCTCAAGCGCCCGCTGGGCACCGCGGTGGAATTGCTGGCCGGAGTGCCCAGTATTATTTACGGCATGTGGGGTTTGTTCATCTTTGCGCCGCTGTTCGCCGACCATGTCCAGCCCCTGCTGCAAAACACGCTTGGGGAGGTGCCCGTGCTTGGCGCACTCTTTAGCGGCCCGATGATGGGGATTGGCATGCTGACCGCCGGGCTCATCCTCTCAGTGATGATCATTCCTTTCATCGCCTCGGTAATGCGCGATGTATTTGATACTTGCCCATCGGTGCTCAAAGAATCTGCTTATGCGCTGGGCTGCACCCGTTGGGAAGTCGTACGAAAAATCGTGCTGCCCTACACTCGGGTGGGCGTGGTCGGTGGTGTGATGCTGGGTCTGGGCCGGGCGCTGGGCGAGACGATGGCGATTACCTTTGTGATTGGTAATGCACACAAGCTCTCATGGTCACTATTCGCCGCGGGTAACAGCATCGCCTCGACACTCGCGAATGAATTTGCCGAAGCCGAGGCCGGCTTGCACATGAGCTCATTGTTTGCGCTGGGACTGATCTTGTTTGTGATTACCTTCATTGTGCTCGCGGCGGCCAAGCTGATGCTGCTCCAGTTGACTAAACGCGAGGGCACCAAATAATGAGCTCCCACGTTCTTCGGTCGGACAATCCAATCTACCGTCGTCGACTGTTCTGGCACCGCGCAGGCATATTGTTATCGGTAGTCGCGATGGCCATTGGCCTGTCGGCACTATTGTGGATACTCGCTGTGCTACTCATCAACGGCTTGGGCGCAGTGGATCTGCATATGTTCACGCATACGACACCGGCACCCGGCACCGAGGGCGGTGGTCTGATGAACGCTATCGTCGGTAGCCTGCTGATGGTCGGCGTGGCAACCCTGATCAGCACACCCATCGGCATTTTTGCTGGCGTCTACCTTGCCGAGTACGGCGAGCAAAGCCGTTTCGCACAGGTGACGCGTTTCGTGACGGACATCATGCTCTCAGCGCCGTCAATCGTCATCGGCTTGTTTGTTTATGCAATCTATGTTGCCAACACCAAGCATTTTTCCGGTTGGGCCGGCAGCTTTGCGATTTCGCTGATCGCCATACCGGTGGTGGTCCGCACCACCGACAACATGCTGGCGCTGGTACCCAACAGCTTGCGTGAAGCAGCCTTCGCGCTCGGGGCGCCGCGCTGGAAAGTGGCGACGATGGTGCGCCTGCGCGCCGTGAAAGCCGGTGTGGTGACCGGCGTGCTGCTGGCAGTGGCGCGTATCTCGGGCGAGACCGCGCCGCTACTGTTCACCGCACTGAACAATCAGTTTTTCAATGCTGACATGAATGCACCAATGGCCAATTTGCCGGTGGTGATCTTTCAATTCGCGATGAGCCCGTACGATAACTGGCGCGAGCTGGCCTGGGGTGGTGCGCTGCTGATCACCTTCAGTGTTCTTGGGCTTAACGTGATTTCACGCACGCTGGTGCGCTCCGGCAAAAACAACGGATAGGATCTCTCATGATGACAGCGACCTTCGGCACCCAAACAACTGCTGGCGTAGCGTCGGGCAGTGTGCCTGTGACTATCGCGGTCGAGGGCCTGAACTTTTTCTATGGTGCGTTCCAAGGACTCAAGCAAATCAAGCTTGATGTCTTCGACAAGAAGGTCACGGCCTTCATCGGTCCTTCTGGATGCGGCAAATCCACACTGTTGCGTACCTTGAACCGCATGTACGACCTGTATCCAGGTCAGCGCGCGGAGGGCTCGATCATCTACAAGGGGAAGAACATCCTCGACCATGATGTCGATGTCAATGTGTTGCGTGCAAAGATTGGCATGGTCTTTCAGAAACCCACGCCGTTCCCGATGTCGATCTATGAAAATATCGCATTTGGTGTCAGATTGTATGAAAACCTGTCCAAGGGTGAGATGGATGAGCGCGTCGAATGGGCGCTGAACAAGGCGGCGCTGTGGAGCGAAGTGAAGGACAAGCTCAGCAAGAGTGGTCTGTCCTTGTCTGGCGGCCAGCAACAGCGCCTGTGTATCGCGCGCTGCGTAGCGGTTAAGCCGGACGTGCTGCTGCTTGATGAACCGACCTCGGCGCTTGACCCGATCTCGACCGTGAAGATCGAAGAATTAATCAGCGAACTCAAAGAAGACTACACGATCACCATTGTCACCCACAACATGCAGCAGGCGGCGCGCTGCTCGGATTTTACGGCTTACATGTATCTGGGTGAGCTGGTGGAGTTCGGTGAGACCGACAAGATTTTCCTGAATCCTGTCAAGAAAGAAACCCAGGATTACATTACCGGCCGCTTCGGCTGATCGTCCCGGAACACAATCCTAGACGACTTGCCGACCTCTTAGCCAGGAGACCAACATGCCCGAACATTCCTCCAAGCAGTATGAGCTGGATCTTGAGGCCATACGCTCTCGCGTTCTGCAAATGGGTGGTTTGGTAGAGAAGCAGTTTTACGACGCGATGAACTGCTTTCGCGCACTTAATGCAACCGAAGCCGAACGAATCATCGCAGCAGATATTGAAGTCAATCAGATGGAAGTTTCGCTCGATGATGCGTGCACCCATTTGATCGTCAAACGGCAACCTGCTGCGAATGATTTGCGTACCGTGATGGCGACGATCAAGGTGATCACCGACCTCGAGCGTATCGGCGACGAGGCCACCAAGATCGCGCGAGCGGCACACGCGATACATCAGCGAGGCCTGGTTCCCATTGCGCACGAAGAGATTGTCCGCGTCATGGCCGCCTCGGCCGGGAAGCAGCTGCATGATGCGCTGGATACGGTTGCCAGGCTCGATCAGAAGCAGGCGACTCGCCTGATCGTTGCCGACGAAGAGATTGATCATGAGTACAGAGCAGTAGTGCGAACGGCGATCACCTTCATGATGGAAGACCCGCGCACCATTTCCAGCGCCTTGGACACGATCTGGGTCGCAAAAGCCATCGAGCGCATCGGCGACCATGCGAAGAATATTGCCGAGTATGTGGTGTACATCGTCGAGGGCAAAGATATCCGGCACACCGACTATGCGATCTCCCAGCAGGGCAATGGTCACAATGCCTGAACTGCGCAATGCCTAGTCAGCAGCCTACTATCCTCGTTGTCGAAGATGAGCGGGCCATCGTCGAGCTCGTGAGCTTTGCCCTGAAAGCGGCTGGCTGGGAAGTGGTGGCTGTTCACAATACCGCAGGCGCCTGGCAATATCTTCAGCAGCACCGTCCGCAAGTCATGCTGCTCGACTGGATGCTGCCGGATCAGTCGGGCCTGAGGCTGCTGTCGCGCATCCGCACTGATCGGCAATTCAATTCTCTTCCCGTGATCATGCTGACTGCAAAGAGCATGGAGGAAGACAAAGTCGCGGGTTTGGATCATGGCGCCGACGATTACATTACCAAGCCATTTTCGCCGCGCGAGCTGGTCGCTCGCATCAAAGCCCTGATCCGGCGCAAGGAGCCCGAGCATGCCGAGCTTGAACTGCGCCTGGGGCCGGTGACGCTTGATCCAGTCAGCTTCCGCGTCAAAGTCGATGATCAGCCCATCGAGATGGGACATGCCGAATTCAAGCTGCTGAAATTTCTGATCGCGCACCCTGAGCGGGTGTTCTCACGCAGCCAGCTGCTGGACAAAGTCTGGGGCGATCATGCGGTACTCGAGGAACGGACCGTCGATGTGCATGTGCTGCGGCTGCGCAAGGCGCTGGGGAGCGCCGATTATCTCGTGAAGACCGTTCGTAGTGTAGGCTACATGCTATCTGAAAAATAATTCCTTTTTTGCATGAGCCCTGCTTCGCTGTTCTGGATTCCAGTTCTGGTACGTTTCTCGTTGATCGCAGGCGCAGGCCTCGCCGGCGGGTACGTATGGAATTTCACCGCTGGGCTGACGATCGCGTTTGTGGTCCTGCTGGTCTTGGTCATCACTCAGCTGCGCTACATGTATCACCTCTCGCTGTGGCTCGATCATCCTGACGAGGTCAGGCTGCAGGATGGTTGGGGATCGTGGACCGAGATCTTTGCCAAGCTGTACCGTCTGCGTCGGGAGGACCAGAAAAACCGCGCCGAGCTGGCCGAGTGGCTGTCACGGTTCAGGCAAGCGATGAGCCAGCTGCCCGATGGCGTGGTCATCATGGATGACGTGCTTTTCCTCGAATGGTGCAATCCGGTCGCCGAACAGCATCTGAGGCTGAAATTGGAGAAGGACAAGGGCATGCGGGTGACCAACCTGATTCGCAGCCCGGAGTTCATCGACTACATTATCCTCGCCCGCTACGACGAGCCGCTGACGTTGAAGATCGGCGAGCGCAAGCTGATCGTCCGACTGATTCCCTTCGAAGACCGCCGCCAGATTCTGGTCACGCATGATGTGACCGAACTCGATCGGCTCGAGACCATGCGCCGCGACTTCATTGCCAGCGCCTCGCACGAGCTGCGCACGCCCCTGACCGTGATCAATGGCTTTCTGGAGATCGCTAATACTGAGCCGAACCTCGACCCAGCGACTCGCGCGCAGCACCTGAAGCTGATGACCGAGCAGGGCAAGCGCATGCAGAACTTGGTCGATGACATGCTGGTGCTGACACGGCTGGAATCCATTGATTATCCACTTCGCAAAGAGCTCGTAGACATTCAAACATTGCTCGAGCAGCTACATGCCGAGGCGGAGGCATTGTCGGGCGGACGGCATACAATCAGCGTGACCATTGATGGTCCGGACATTATCGGTGGCGCCGATGAGTTGCGTAGCGCGTTCGGTAATCTTGTCTCGAACGCTGTCCGTTATACGCCCGATGGCGGGGAGATACGCATCGCGTGGAAATCATCTCCGTTGGGTCCGGAATTTTCGGTTCAGGATACTGGTATCGGTATCAAGCAGGAGCATTTATCGCGCTTGACCGAACGCTTCTATCGCGTTGACAAAGGGCGTTCTCGTGAGACTCAGGGCACCGGGCTCGGGCTGGCTATTGTCAAGCACGTGCTGGTCCGGCATGACGCGAGACTGCGTGTCGAATCAGAGCCCGGCAAGGGCAGCACATTCACGATACATTTTCCTGAGACCGTACTGGAAGAGTCAGCATGATCACGAAGATGAAAAATTGTCGCCTCGGCCTTGCGTGTCTGTTGGCGCTGATTCCGGGGGTCGTGCTGGCGGAACGTTTCCAGTTTGCTGCCATCGGCGATGTGCCGTACACCTCTGCTGCACAGCTTGATCGTCTGGTGGAGCGTATCAACAAGCTTCCCGTGAAATTCACCATTCATGTTGGCGACATCAAGTCAGGGAGCACCCTGTGCAGCGATGAAGTGTTCGAGGGAGTAAAGCGGCAGTTCATGGCTTTCGAGGCGCCATTGATCTATACGCCGGGTGATAATGAATGGACTGATTGTCACCGTAAGAACAATGGTCCTTATGATCCCTTGGAGCGCCTCCAAAAACTTCGGCAGATGTTCTTCGGGACGAACCTGAGCCTGGGTCGTTCTCCTGTCGAGCTGGAGAGTCAGTCGCAGGCGGAGAGCTTTCGAGAGTTTCCTGAAAATCGTCGCTGGAGTACAAAAGAGGTGATTTTTTCTACCATTCATATGGTAGGCTCAAACAATAATCTGCAGCCCGAGCTGCCATCATCGAGCGAATTCAATCTGCGCAACAGCGCCAATATCGCCTGGATGCGAAGTACCTTCGCCGAAGCTCGCAAGAAGAACCTTCGCGCCATAGTATTTGCGATGCAAGCGGATACGTTTTACCACGATCCTCGTATCCAGAAATCCGGTGTCGACGAATGGCTCGATGCCTTTCAACAGGAAGCTGCTTCCTGGGGAAAGCCGGTGCTGCTGATCCAGGGTGATACGCATCAGTTCGTGACAGACAAGCCATTACACCAACATCATCCAGCGGCTTCGAATGTGCAGCGAATTGTTGTTCCAGGTGAGCAGTGGGCGGATGTTGTGCTGATCGAAGTCGACACCTCATCGGCGGCAGGACCGTTCTTGATACATTCGGCGACCAAGTGAATTCCCTGTCGGCGTTTTTTAGTAGATAGGTTTCTTTGTCGCTGCTGTCAGGACGAGTGCTTATTGCAAAGCATCGGTGCTCAGCAAGGCCCATCGCTCATGGTCGCGCCATTCACCGCCCTTTTTCAGGAACTTGGGGCTCAGTCCTTCTTTTCTGAAACCGCAGGATTTTGCAAGGCGGCGTGACGCACGATTTGCTGGCTGGATATTTGCTTCCAAGCGGTGCAGTTTTAGCTTGTCGAAGGCAATTCGAATGACTTCTTTCATCGCCTCGGTCATCAGGCCCTGTCGATCGTGTCCCGCGAACGCATAATAAATCACGTAGGCATTGCAGAAGTTCCCCATAAAGATATCTTGTAATTCGATCACGCCCACGAGCTTGCCCGTATCGGTGTGGCGAACGATAAATGCGATGTCATCGCGGGTTCGCATCTCGACGGCGTAGCGGCGAAAGGCCCGCGCGGTGCGGGGTACCTCTACCCAATCTCTGTGCAGTTCGCGGCTCGCGCGTGCAGCAGAGAGAAAATCTCTTTCATCGCGCGGGCTGACTTTGTTGAGCCTTATTCGACCAGTACTTTTTTTCATAGAGTGGCAGCCTGTCGTTCATAGCAGATGAATGATATCCGCGATGCTCATGACGCGTAGCCGTGCTGCGGGCAGAGCAAGATCAAAAAAAAGCCCGCGCACAGGCGCGGGCCTTTTGAGCAGCGAGTGCTTACCAGATGGTTTTGCCGTTCGCATCCTTGAAGTTTGCTTTCCAGCTTTCCTGGATCAGCTTCACAGTCGCTGGCGGCATAGGCACATAGTCAAGTTCGGTTGCCATGCCTGCACCATTCTTGTATGACCAGTCAAAGAACTTGAGCACTGCGCGACCCGTGAGGCCGTCTGCCTGAGTCTTGTGCATCAGGATGAACGATGCTCCGGTGGCGGGCCAGCTGTTCTTGCCGGACTGGTTTGTTAACACCACGCCCATGCCGGGTGTGCCAGCCCAGTCAGCACCAGCCGCTGCCGCCTTGAAAGTTTCATCATCCGGCAGCACGAACTCGCCGTCGCGGTTCTTCAGTTGCGCGAAGGTGATCTTGTTTTTCTTTGCGTACGCATACTCGACATAGCCGAATGCACCCTTCACGCGCTGCACGTTGGCGGCTACGCCTTCGTTACCTTTGCCGCCCACGCCCGTCGGCCACTTGACCGCAGTCCCTGAGCCGACCGTGCTCTTGAAGTCTGCATTGGCCTTTGAGAGGTAATCCGTCCACAGGAAGGTCGTGCCCGAGCCATCGGCGCGGTGAACCACGGTGATGTTAAGGTTCGGCAGATTCACGCCAGAGTTCAGTGCGGCGATCTCGGGGGCGTTCCATTTGGTGATTTTGCCGAGATGGATGCCAGTGATGACATCAGCCGTCAGCTTCAGCTGACCGGGTGCAATACCATCGAGGTTAAGCACCGGAACAACACCACCGATGATCGCCGGGAACTGCACCAGACCCTCTTTCTCGAGTTCTTCGGCCTTGAGCGGCATGTCGGAGGCACCAAAATCGACCGTCTTGGCCTTGATTTGACGGATGCCGCCGCCAGAGCCGATCGATTGATAGTTCAATCCGATGCCAGTGGCCGCCTTGTAGGCCTCGGCCCACTTGGAATAAATTGGGTAAGGGAAGGTTGCGCCTGCGCCAGTAAGGTCAGCAGCCTGCGCAGACAGGGAAACAGCCAGCCCTGCGGCAAAAGCGGTAATACTTTTCAGAATCAGCTTGCTACGCATAGTCACTCCTGGTTTGCATCTAGGGTTGTACAAAAATTACCTGGCGCAATTTAAATTGGGCATGTGTCAGGATCATGACAGGATTTTTACTTTGAAAAGTTTATGTAATGAATGTGTCACGGTCGTTGAATAGGCTCTGGGCATGAGTACAAATGGAAATGCAAAAACGGCAAGATCGGTCCGGGCAGGCTCTGCCGCTGTGGACGCCGATGTGCGTGCCGCTCCGCTGAATCGTGAGTTGTCTCTGCTCGCATTCAACCGTCGTGTCCTGGCGCAAGCGCAGGACGAGAGCATACCTTTGCTTGAGCGCCTGAAGTACCTGTGCATCGTCAGTAGTAATCTGGATGAGTTCTTTGAGGTCAGAATCGCCAGCTTGATGGCAAGGGAGCGAGAAGGACATGATCCCGCTCATGCTCGGCCTGTTGTTCCGCAAGGTTTCGATCTGGTCAGCCCGGCCGCACAGGCACTAGTGAGAGAGCAATACGCAGTGCTCAATGACGAGATCTTGCCGGCGCTGGCAAAGCACGGTATCTATCTTCGCCGGCACATCGACCGAAATGACCGCCAGCGAGCTTGGGTCCGAGACTATTTTGATCGCGAGGTGCGCCCGCTGCTGACGCCCATCGTATTAGATCCTTCGCATCCTTTTCCGCAAATTGTCAACAAGAGCCTGAATTTTATTGTCGAACTGGGTGGCAAGGACGCCTATGGTCGCGGTACCTCGATCGCCGTGATCAAGGCACCCCGGGTATTGCCTCGAATTATTCGTCTGCCCGCACACTCGTCAGAAACTGAGCATGATTATTGTTTGTTATCGTCAGTGATCCATGCACATATCCAGGATCTGTTTCCGGGTCGCGAAGTGATCAGTTATTCGCAGTTTCGTGTCACCCGTGACAGTGAGCTTTGGGTAGATGAAGAAGAGGTGAAGAATCT